>Ga0224508_10000195_pt1 | contig 64082 bp, 49 predicted proteins | sample SF_Jan12_sed_USG_4_FD_170157 | JGI IMG/M metagenome (GOLD analysis project Ga0224508, IMG submission 170157) | Sediment microbial communities from San Francisco Bay, California, United States - SF_Jan12_sed_USGS_21 | ecosystem: Environmental > Aquatic > Marine > Sediment | place: USA... | reverse complement strand
GAATCGAAGTCTAGGGTGTCGACCATTAACTGCAGCTGAATGGACCGGGCGTGCAGCATTATGTCGTTGGTTTCTGCCGCAGGAGAATACGTAAACGGGTCGGCTTGGACCGTTCCGCCGAACAATTCCAGGCCCAGGTCGTGAACCTCGATCGCCGGCACCTTGAGGTCCACGGCGTAATCGAACGTAATGTTCTCAATCGGCACACCGACATCGAGCAGCCGCATGCTTACCGGCGACGGCGATATCGTGAGCCCGCCGGATGGCTCGATCGTCGCCGCGAGTTCCGTGCTGAGTCCGACCATTGCGATATCGTTGTAAGTGCCACCAACGCTGTCCAGGACCATTCGCGTATTGCCGCTATAGCCGGGAGCATCGTTGGTTCTCTGCCACTCGAGCTCGAGCCCGACGTCCCAGGTGCCGCGCAGGATATCGAACGGTAACTTCCACCCGGGCGCGTAATCGGAGAGCCGCGCGCGATCGAAGGAGGCCCAGCCGTCGCTAACTTTGAGCGAACCGCCAGCCGTGTCGAAAGTACGCCGTAACGCCACGTTGCCGGCAATGGCATCAGCAAGGTCAACGATGTCGACGTTCGCGAGCAATTCGTCACCCTGCAGAGAAAATGTACCTGCTGCGCCAGGCAGCGACAGTGCCATACCCTTCCAGACACCGTCGAACGGCGCCGAGATTTCAATCTCTGCGGCCAGGGTCTCGCCACTGTCGCCGATATTGAGATCGCTTAACGTTATTCCCGGTGAGATCAGCAACTCCGTGGTGGCAGCAAGGCCGTCGAACGCCAGTTGCAGGGTGTCGATCTGGCAGCGCCAGCCATCGTCGTCGACGATAACCTCCGTGCCGGAAAAACCGGTGATCGTCACAATGGCGGCATCGATGCCGGCTGATCGCAAACCCGAAAACTCTCCACCTGCTGTCGGCCCGATTTGGACCCGGGTCGGGTCGCCGGTATTAACAGTGAGAGGCAGCGACAAGGAGGCGGCGTCAACGATGTAATCATTCCACTCGATCGGCTGCGTCTCAATTATGGCGTTGAGTGTGCAAGTGACACCGGTTCGACATTCGAGATCTCTCAGCATCACAAGCGTGTCGCTGAGACCATCGGTGCTAAATATTCCTCCAACCGTGCTCGCGCGCGCGATCCAGTCGCTTGCGGGGTAGGCAAACTCGATCGCGAGCGGGTCCGTCGACGCCACAACGAACGTCGTCGTCCGGCCATTATCTGCGACGTGACCAACGAGCGACGCGTCGCCAATGTCCAGCTGCAGTTTGGCGGTCGCGTTTCCGGGCGCGACGTCGTCAAATTCAACCTGGATCGAGCCGCTCGCTTTCGCATCGAGGTTCTGAAGGCGGGCCGGCACCAATGCGAGCTCCTGCAACGTGGGTCGCCACGCAGCCAGGCTGACCGCCAGCTCGCCAGTAGCCCGGAAGGTCTGTTCGGGTCTCGCAAGACCTATATCTGCATAGAGGACGATCGAATCGGTACGGTCTGTGGCGTGGACGAGCAGATGGTGCACATCATCAGGATCACGAGTTGCGACGGCGCTGACATCGATATCGTCAATCAGGAAGCTCGCCGACTGACCGTCGACATTTGTCTGCCAACGCGCGTTTCGCAGTTCAGGCAGTCCAGGTAACTTAATACTGGTGATGCCCGCTTGCACACCGGGTTGTTTTATGGGTAATTCGAAAACGGTTGTCAGCGTGGTACTCAGCATGGCTTGGGAGTCACGCGCGGTGTCATAGCTGACCGTAAGGCTGTCGGCGGCTACCCGGTCTATTTTGCCGCCGGTCACCGATAACGGCACGACGAGGCCTTTAATCTCGTAGCGTGCGCCGCTCGCGCTCTCGATGACCAGCAGATCCAGTTCGAGCCGCGTCGGCGTGAGCGTATCGACCTCGATTTCGGTGGCGACGAATCCCCGCTCTTCGAGGATGGAATTGGCTACGTCGCGCGCGATCGAATCCCGGCGCAGGTGGACGACCGCCGCAATCACGACGATCACAACCACTACTGCTGTAAGCCACTTCAGGATTCTCAAAACAGGCTACCGATTCGACTGCAGTGCTCATTCTACCGGCGACTTGCCATAAGTACGGCCCAGTCCGCAAGAAATAGTGAAACGGTTCCGGTTTTTGCTGAGAGCCGGCGCAACGATTTGCAGGTCGCTAACTGCTAATTTTTACAGTGATTGAGGAGGGCGATCCCTATGGGTTTTTTGTCAAATCTGATCAAGAAACGGAATACGTCAGGACGAATCGTCAAGAAGAAAGCGAAGAAGGTCACCAACACCCGGTCACGCTTTCGCGGTGTGCAATTGAATCCGAATCATGCCGACTGTTGTGACGCGGTCCGCGAGGCGCTGGGCCAGCGATTCCTGAGCAACGAAGTGCCGATGCTGCCGTTGATGGCGTGTGACGCTACAGATTGTCGCTGCACCTATGAGCTGTTCGACGATCGCCGCACCGATATTCGTCGTGCCGGAGATGTTGCACATGACCTGCTGAGCCAATTGCGGCTGTCCAATCGCCGCAGCCTAAAGCAACCGGGACGCCGTCAACGCGATTAGCCGCGCCGCTGCAGCGCCAGGTAGGTTGCCGCCGAGATGCCCGTAGCGCCGAACAGCATTGTCATTACTACGATCTGGTATTGGGCCGCAATCAATGGTGACACTCCGGACAGGATCTGCCCGGTCATCATGCCCGGGAGCGCAACGAGGCCGACCGCGAACAGTGAGTTGATGATCGGGATCAGTGCAGCCTTGAAGGCGGTCCCGCGTGCCTCATCGTCGGCAACCCCGTGGGCGCATTCGGCCTGAAAGCGTTCGGCCGCGAGACTTACCGCGGTCATGGAACCGGCGAAGATCATTCCGGCGAGTGGCACGACGAAGCGCGGACTAAACCAGGGCTGCACGCTGATGACGAACTGCGTCACGAGTGCGAGCGTAAGAACGCCTCCCAGCGTAATGGCTGCCAGCGCGTCCATGTATGCGCGCCTGCGATTGTCGATGACTGGCCGAATCGCAATCCAGCTTGATGCCAGCAACATTACAGCGAGGACCGCGAGGATGATCCCGAAGTGGTCTGTCTCGAAGATGTAAATCAACACGTAGCCGATCAACAGCAACTGCACCAGCATGCGAACGGTGGCGTAGAGCGCTGTCTTTGCCTCGGCGCCCCAGCGCAACATGATACCGATGACAACTATCGCTGGAATGAAAGCGATAACCAGGCCCTGCAACGTAATTGTCGGCACTACTGTGTTCATGCCGGACTCAATATACACTCAACGACAGACCTGCGGCCAAGGTACGGAAAACAGTGAACGAGTCTGTCGTGAAAATCGGATTGCTTGGCGCGTCGCGCATCGCGGTTGACGCCATAATCAGGCGCACTGCTGACATCGACAGTGTCGAAGTGAGCCGTATTGCCGCGAGTTCCATGGACAAGGCCAGGCAGTACGCAACCGAGCACGAGATTCCCGGGATCGAAGATGACTATGCAGCGCTGGTTACGAGCGATGACGTCGACCTCGTCTACAACGCCCTGCCGCCCAGTGGACATATGCAATGGTCGATTGCTGCGCTTGAAGCCGGCAAGCACGTTCTTTGCGAGAAACCGTTTGCAATGAATGCTGTGCAATCGCGCCGGATGGTCGATGCGGCAGCAGCAACCGGCCGAACACTGATCGAAGCCTTTCATTACCGGTTTCACCCCTTGTTCGCACGAGTGCTTGAGGTATTGCGATCAGGCCAGATTGGCAGCATCCAGAGCCTCGCCAGTCACTTCACAGTCCCGATCCCGTACCGTTCCGGTGATTTTCGGCACGAAGTCGACGTGGGTGGCGGTGCGCTGATGGACCTGGGTTGCTACCCGGTGCACTGGGTAAGAGCAGTGATGGGCACAGAACCGGCTGTCCTGTCGGCAAGCGCTGTGCAGGAAAGCGATGGCGTGGATGTCGCGATGACCGCCACGCTCGAGTTTCCAGGGCAGGTCAAGGCTGAAGTCTCGTGCTCGATGCAGGCAGACCTGCGAACCGGCTTCGATGCCGAGCTCGCGGTGCAAGGCGACAGGGGCACGATGACGGTGATTAACCCGCTGTCACCGCACTCGCGCCATGAGCTCATCGTTGAAGATGGTTCAGGCAGGACCAGCGAAACCGTGGACGGCAACAGTACTTACTTTCATCAGCTCGAGCATGTTGTCGAGGTGCTCCGGGGAGACGCCAAAGCGATTACCGGTGGCCCCGATGCGATCGCCAACATGGCACTGATCGACGCCATTTACCGCGCTGCCGGGATGCTGCCGCGTGGCATGAATGCGTGAACTGTGCTGATAATCCGCTCCAACGCACGTAACGTGTCGATCGCTTTAAAGATGCCTGTCGGCTATTACGCTGAACCGGTAAACTGTACGGCAGTTTCTCCGGAGATTGACAATCACTAACAAGCCTTATTCTGTTGCCATCCACGGCGGCGCCGGCGCGGTCGCGGGGCGCGACTACGCCGTCACGGAAGAGCATCTCAAGACGCTGATCGAGGATTGCGAAGGCCGGCTCAAAGCGGGTGACAGTGCGCTCGACGTCGTCGAGCGTGCGGTAGCCGAGATGGAGGTTTGCGGGTTATACGTCGCCGGCCGTGGTTCGGCACCGAATTCGGCCGGGTATGTAGAACTTGATGCGTCGATCATGGACGGTCCGAGCCGCCGCGCCGGCGCGGTTGCCGCAGTTCGCGATGTCGTGTGCCCGGTCCGCGTCGCCCGCGGCGTTATGGAGAAGACGTCGCACGTCATGCTCGCGGGCAACGGCGCATTCGCGTTTGCACGGGAGAATGGCTTCGACCTGGTCGACGATCCTGACGGCTATTACGTGCTTCCGGTCGGCGTGGAAGCACATGAGATCAAACAGCAGAAACACGGCACGGTTGGTGCTGTTGCGCTCGATCAGTCGGGTGGCCTGGCGGCGGCGACGTCAACCGGCGGAACGTTCGCCAAGCTCGAAGGCCGGGTCGGCGACACGCCGTTGATCGGCTCGGGCACCTGGGCGGACGACGACATTGCAATCTCAGCCACCGGAACCGGCGAACACATAATTCGTGCTGGTGGCGCGGTATCTATTGCTTACCTGGTTCGTGCGGGCGCTTCGCCGGCCGTAGCCGTCGATGAAATGCTGGCTGCAGTGAAACGACTTGGCGGCGATGCAGGCATCGTCGCAACGACCGCGAGCGGTGAGATTGTGATGCGCTATAACTCGGAAGGCATGAAACGTGCGGCGGTTGGCGCGGGCGTGCCGTTAGTGTCCAGGACGTTCGCCTAGTCTAGCGGCCCCACAATCGCACTTTGGGCAATGAGACCATTCCGCGTTCGTAAACAAAGCCGTCGAGGCGGTCATTCTTGAGCAGCAGCGGCCCGTCGATGTCGACGTAGTCTGCCAGGTGACCGATAACATGGTGCGGCGCCATGCATAGTGAAGTGCCGCCCATGCAGCCAATCATCAAACCAAGACCTTTCTCGCGGATGGCGCTCGCCATCTCCAGGCCGTGAGTCAGGCCGCCTGCCTTGTCGAGCTTGATATTGATCATCTGGTAGCGGCGTGCGGCCGTATCGATCTCGCCGATGTGCTGCACGGATTCGTCAGCACACAACGGCAACGGGCACTCGTAGTTCTCGAGCGGCTCATCCTGGCCACGGCGCAACGGCTGCTCGATAAAATCGATATCGAGCTTGGCGAGTTGCGGCGCGACTTCCTGCAGCTGTTCAAAATTCCAGGCTTCATTGACGTCAACGAACAAGCGCACGTCCGGACGCACAGCCCGAATTGCCTCGATGCGCTCGACCGGCCGGTCGTGGTTGAGCTTGATCTTTAGCAGGCCAAGCTCCGGCACGGCCGCGGCGCGATCGGCCATGTCTTTGGGTTCCGATTCGAGGCCGATCGTAAACGTGGATTCAATCGGTTCATCGGATACACCCGCCGTTTCCCAGGCGGACCGGCCACTCAACTGTGCCTCGAGGTCCCACAGCGCTGCGTCCGCCGCGAATCGAGGTCCGCCTGGCGGCAACAGCTTCATTAAGGTTTGCCGGTCGGCGCCATTGACCAGTTCATCTTCGATGGACTCCAGCTGGTCGAGCATGGATTGCTCTGTATCACCGAGATAATAGACGCCGAGCGCTTCGCCACGACCGACGACGCCGTTCTGGCCGATCTCGCAAACAACGCAGGGAAAGTCGTACGCGGTGTGCCGCGAGATCCGAAACGGTGTCTTCGCGACCCAGTTCTCCATGTGCAACGATATTCGTCGTTTCATGCAATCTGCTCCATCAGATAGTCCGCAATCCTGGCCATACCGGTCGCGACGGGATCCACGCACGGCAACCCGTAGCGCGTTTCGAGTTCGGACAAATAGCTGCTTCGTTTGGCATCGTCCAGCATCGATGTATTAATGCTGATTCCGGCCCAAATACACGCCGGGTTTGTGATGCGTGCCTCGGTCAAAACGATGTCGATCACCTCGTCGAGGGGCGGCACTTCGAAGACGCCTTCGAGACCAATCAGATCGTCACGGCCTGCGTCGTGGCAGAGCACTACAGCATCGGGTTGCGAGCCGTGCAGCAAGCCGAGACTCACACCCGCGTAACTGGGGTGTAACAACGCACCCTGGCCTTCGATCACATCCCAGTGATCGTCTGTATTATCAGGCGACAATACTTCGGCAGCACCTGAAATGAAGTCGGCAACGACGGCGTCTATCGGAATCCCTTCACCCGCGATCAGGATGCCGGTTTGCCCGGTAGCACGAAAATCCACATTGACGCCGCGGCTTTCGAACTCGCGATGCAATGCGAGGGCGCTGTACTTTTTGCCGACGGCACAATCGGTGCCGACCATCAGCACGCGTTTGCCAGACCGCTTACAGCCACGCCCTACCGGCAGACCCGGCGGCGGGTCACGCACATCGATCAGGCGGGCTCCACCTTCCGCCGCTGCTGCCACAAGTTTCGCGCTCTCGTTCAATTTGCTGTGTGTTCCCCCGGCGATATCGATACCGGCGCGGGCCAGGTCGGCCAGGGCCGGAAGCCACTCGTCCAGCAGCACGCCCCCGGTCGAGGCAATGCAGACAATCGCTGTCCGCACGCCTGCTTCGACGGCTTGCCCGACACTGAGCTCCGGCAGGCCCATATCGACAGCGCAACCCGGCAACCGCATCTGCCCGGCGCAAAGCTCCGGTCGCCAGAAAACGATGCCGTGCCCCGTCTTGGCATGCCCGTCGTCCCCGACGTCACCCATGAAGAGCAGGTAGGGTGCCTCTATCTGTATCCGCTTGAGCGCCATTTATTGATTATTGGTGTGGTCCATGCGGCCCAAGTTGTTCATTCGCTTGATTATTTCACGGATGCAACCAGCATGGCACACTGGATTCATTCCGGGCGGAGATGGCACGGCCCGAATAATTGAGCAATTGCTAAAGGTGGTCGGAAATGACCGCCTGCTTGACTCTGCGGCCGTCACCGGGCGTCCGCTGAGTTTCTCGAATGGTGCGCGAATGCAGGCAAAAGCGGTCGTTTTGCCAGGAAATGCGCAAGGAGTTGCCGCCGCCAACCTGCATTTATTCGCGCAGCCAAACGTAGAAGGCGATTATCAACAGGCGAGTGACGAGTGCCTTTCAGCCCGGTTATGCGACTGCCCGGATGGTATATTGCCGGCATCGGGCCCACGCCATTGCGACGCATGCCCGGTGACACGGGGGAGAAAAATATGAAGAAGAAACTGCTGGCGGTCGTACTTCTCGTTGCACCTGTATCGGTACAGGCCGACGCGCTTTTTGGTAACGACATGGCCGGTGATCGCAAGCTGCCCAGGACATGGGGAATCGGCATCGACTATTTCGAGATGGACCAGCCCTACAGTCTCGACAGTCTGACTATCGTCGACACTGTGGATGCTGGAGGGTTCTCCGTTCCGATCGACCTGCAGGCCATTCTGGTCCCGGACGCGAGCATTCTGCCGATCGCGAACGATATTCGGCACAACGACATTAAGATCGACGTCTGGTTACTGCCATTCCTGAACGTTTTCGGTATCTACGGGCAAATCGACGGTGATACCGTAATCGACCTAGGCGTTCTCGGTCTGCCGTTACCGCCACAAACGAACTCATTGACAGTCGCCTATGACGGTGACGTCTTCGGTGGTGGTGTCGTTCTTGCTGTTGGCGGCGAGCGATGGTTTGCATCCGTTACAGGGACGTTCACTGATACGGATCTCGGCGGTGACTTCAATTCCTCAGTTGAGGCGACAACCATTCAACCACGGTTCGGGCTGCGTTATGGCGACCACACCGAGTTCTGGGTCGGCGGGTATATCCTCGATGCGGAAGAGAAACACAGTGGGGTCATCGATCTCGACCTGGGACTGCTGGCGACTCAGCCGATACCTATCGGTGGTGGCCAGACCGTAACACTCGATGGTCAGGATGTGGCATTCGATGTTGATTTGTCACAGGGCAAGGATTCCAACGTGAGTTTCGGCACCCACATGATGTTCAATGATGCTTGGGAAGCGACCATTGAAATTGGCACCGGGAGCCGCGCGACGGCGTTGGCCAACATCACCTACAGGTTTGAGTGATTCGGCGCTCAATCTATCCAGCAAACTAACCGCTATTACTGTTGCGGCCGTTGTTGTATGCCTGGCAGCGACGGCCGCCGCGTATGAGACAGATCAGTTCACGAATCGTCACGAGCCGATCGCAGACTCTACCGCGGTACTGAATCGCGAAGTCAATAAATCGATCAGTGACATTGCCGCGAGCTGGCGGAAGGGCCATGACGAGATGGCCTTCGTCATGGCGGTGTATCACGATATGGGCGGGCACCATTGGGTCGACAAACTCGAACGCTGGGCGATGAAGTCGCCCGAAGTCGAGCGACTCAGCACGCGCCGGTATAAGAGTGTGTTCGCGAAAATGCCGATCTGGGCATCGCGGGTGACATTCTTCTTCGGCGTCGGCAAGACGATCAGGCTCAATGGCCAGCTGATCGGTTCCGATAAGATCGGCCATTTCTTTTCACAGGGTAAGAAGTTCTACAGGCGCTACGTTCGCTATGACTCCGAGACGCGTGCAGCGGAACGCTCCGCATATACCGAGCGCGCAATCTTTGGCCGCTTCACGACGGGCTCATACTCAAATGCGGACCTGGTCGCAAACTACGAAGGACACCGCTTCTACCGCAGCCTGTTCGAAGACGACATCGTGCCGGGCAAGCCGGCCATCCTGCGCTGGCAAAACGGCGGCTGGATTGTGCAGCGCGAGTTCGACTGGGCCGATCACGTCAACGAGTACTGGGATGAAGGTCTGAATGTCAATCATTTCGACGCGCTGCTCTATAAACACGTACACAGGAAACTGGTGAGCATGTGCCGACTCTACTGGGAACGGCCAGAATTGTATTCGATCGTCGATGAGGCACCGCTCAAGGCGCGTTACGCGCACCTGCAACTGCACAATACGTCCGAATTAAGGCTGGATTCGCTATGCCCGGTACAGGTCTACCTCGAATCGCAAGCGGCCGCCGTTGCTACGGCAGGAATATCGTCGCCGGATGCTCAAGCATCTCCCTGATTTCCTGAATCATGGCTGCCGCATCGTAGCCGTCGACAAAGCGGTGATCGAACGACGATGACAGGTTCATTATCAGCCGCACCGCAACCTGCCCGTTCAGTACGACCGGCCGTTCGACGGCGCGATTGACACCTATTATCCCGACCTCGGGCTGGTTAATAACCGGCGTCGAAACGATACCGCCGAGTTTACCCAGGCTCGTGATCGTGATCGTCGATCCCGTCAGCTCGTCCTTCCTGATCGTATTATTGCGGGCCGCAGCCGACACGCGCCGAATTTCATTTCCCAACTCGGTCAGGGACAATCGCTCCGCGTGATGCACGACTGGAACTTTGAGGCCGTCCGGTGTCTGCGTCGCTACTCCGAGGTTCACGGCACCGTGCTGCAGCAATACATTGCGATCCTTGTCGTAGGTCGTGTTGCATTGCGGGAAATTCCGGATGGCCCGAATCAGCGCCAGGCCAAGAAACGGCAACAGGGTTAGCCGCTGCGATGCATCCGCCGATTTGTCATTTAGATGCTTGCGCAGGGCTTCGACTTCGGTGACGTCAATTTCCTCGACGTAGGTAAAGTGCGGTATCTCACGCGTCGACTGCGCCATGCGTTCGGCGATTATGCGGCGGAGGCCAATGACCTTGATTTCTTTTGTCTCTGCGACAGGCGCTGGTGTCGCAACGCCAGGCGCCGGTCGCACGCCGCTCTCGAGGAACGCGGCAAAATCCTTGCGAGTGACGCGACCGCCCGGACCTGTGCCCGGAACGCTCGCGAGGTCAACACCGGCTTCCCTGGCGCGACGGCGCACGGCCGGTGAGGTCATTACTCGTGGCCGCTTTTCTGCCGGCATTGAAGTTGCGGGGGCGGGCGCGGCCTTGTCGACGGCAGTATCGGCACCGTTGCCAGCGACAGGTGCGGTTTCGGCAGCGGCCGCGGCATCTGTCTCGAATACGACCAGCGCTGCACCGACAGCAACGATGTCGCCCGGCTCGCCGGCCAGTTTCACGACCTTTCCGGAAACCGGCGATGACAATTCCACGGCCGCCTTGTCCGTCATCATGGTGCCGACGACGTCCTCTTCGCTGACCTGGTCACCGACCTTGATAAACCATTCGGCGATTTCGGATTCGACGGTGCCTTCACCGAGGTCCGGCAGTTTGAAAATGTACTCGCTCATTCCACGCTCATCATGCTCTGAATCCCGGCCATCATGCGCCGCTTGCCTGGAAAGTACTGCCATTCGAACGCATGCGGGTACGGCGTGTCCCAACCAGCTATACGACCAATCGGCGCCTCGAGATTCCAGAAACATTCCTTCTGGACACGGGCAGCCAGCTCGGCCCCGAAACCACCGAAACGGGTCGCTTCGTGGGCGATCATACAGCGACCGGTCTTGTTGACCGAATCGGCCAGGGTCCCGATATCGAGGGGCGAAATGGTGCGGATGTCGATGATCTCGGCGTCGACTCCGGTCTCTGCAGCCGCGGCGACGGCCACGTGCACCAGTGTGCCGTAAGTGATAATCGTGAGCTCGCTGCCTTCGCGAACGACATCGGCTTTGCCGATCGGCACGGTGTAATGACCGTCCGGCACTTCGCCTTTTGGATGCGACGCCCACGAAACGGCCGGTCGCTCGGGGTCGCCGTCGAACGGACCGTTATAGATACGCTTGGGCTCAAAGAAAACGACCGGATCATCCGACTCGATCGAACTGATCAGCAAGCCTTTCGCGTCGTAGGGGTTTGATGGCATGACCGTGACGATGCCGCTGACATGCGCAAAGATGGCTTCCGGACTTTGCGAATGCGTCTGTCCGCCGCGGATACCGCCACCACAGGGCGTGCGGATCGTCACGGGTGAAAAGAACTCGCCGCAAGTCCGGTATCGCAGTCGTGCGAGCTCGCTGACGATCTGGTCGAAACCCGGGTAGATATAATCGGCGAACTGGATTTCCGCCACCGGCCGCAGCCCGTTTACACCCATACCGATCGCGGCGCCGACGATGCCGCCCTCAGCAATCGGCGCGTCGATGACGCGGTGTTCGCCATACTTGCGCTGCAGTCCATCGGTGCAGCGAAACACGCCACCGAAGTAGCCGACATCTTCGCCGAGCACGACGACGCCGGGGTCTTTGTCCATCACGACGTCCAGCCCTGAACGGATCGCCTCGATCATGTTCATCTGCGGCATCAGGTATCGCCTCCGCCGTTCGCGCCTTCCACCTTAATCATGCGGCGGCGTTGCGACTCGAGGTGGTGCGGCGTTTCGGCGTAGACGTCATCGAACATCGTGGATGGATCGAGGAACGGCCCTTCGGTCATCGTGCCGTACTGTTGTGCCTCCTTCCATGCCGCGAGGACTTCGGCTTTGAGTTCCTCTTCGAGCTGCTCGTGCCTGGCATCGGACCAGTGGCCTTCGGCAATCAGGTGCTGCTTGAGGCGTTCGATCGGATCGCCCAGGGGAAACTCGGACCACTCGTCTTTGGGCCGGTATTTCGTCGGGTCGTCGCTGGTCGAGTGCGCGCCGCCGCGGTAGGTGACGAGCTCGATCATCGTCGGGCCGCCGCCGCGCCGCGCACGGTCGGCTGCCCACAACGTCGTCGAATACACGGCCAGCAGGTCATTGCCGTCGACGCGGATACCCGGGATACCGAGGCCGAGGCCGCGTGCCGCGAACGGACGGCGTTCACCGCCTGCGAAACCCTGGAATGTCGAGATTGCCCACTGGTTGTTAACGATGTTAAGAATCACGGGCGCCTGGTAGACCGCAGCGAATGTAATGGCGTGGTGGAAGTCAGCCTCGGCAGTAGCGCCGTCACCGACCCAGGTCGCGGCGATGTGGTCCTCGCCCTTGATCGCCGAAGCCATCGCCCAGCCAACCGCGTGCGGGTATTGTGTCCCGAGGTTGCCCGAGATCGAAAACATGTTCGCTTTCGCACTGTGATACATGATCGGTAGCTGCCGCCCCTTACACATGTCCCGCGTGTTCGACAGGCACTGGCACATCATGTCGACGAGCTTGACGCCGCGGTACATGTACAAACCCTGGTTGCGATAGGACGGGAAGCACATATCGCCCGGCCGCAGCGCCATACCCTGTGCGATCGATACAGCCTCCTCGCCAGCCGCTTCCATATAGAACGAGATGCGGCCCTGGCGCTGGATCTGCCACATGCGCTTGTCGAAGACGCGGTTCAGCATCATCCAGCGCAGCGCAATCTGCAGCTTGCCGGCATCGAGGTCGGGAACCCACGGGCCAATTGCTGCATGGTCATCGTCGAGCACGCGCACGAGGCCCGAGCTCAGGTACTCGATGTCGCGCGTACGGGAGTCGATAGATGGTTTGTCGACACTCCCGGCGGGTGACAGGTCGAGATAACCGAAGTCCGGCTTATCGCCCGGTCTTGCCGACGGTCGCGGAATGTGCAGTCGAGATTTCTTGTTCACAGATAGAGCTCCCTTTGCACCAGGCGTTACGCGGCGTTCGCGGCGCCAGGGTCATTTTTGCCCTCCGCAACAATTTTGCGCGCCACGTCGTCAGCGATGACATTCGTTGGCTTGCCGGATTCCTGCGATCGAGCAAAAATCGTGTCAAGTCGACCGGGAATACGTTCGACAGCTTCCTGAACGTGATCTGCGGAACTGTCACCAAAATATTCGTGCGCGACGCTGATTATGCCGCCCGCGTTAATGACGTAGTCCGGTGCATAGAGGATGTTCCGCTCGGCCAATCGGGCACCATCCGCTTCAGTTGCCAACTGGTTATTGGCGGCGCCGGCGATAATTGTCGCCTTTAGTTTTGGAATGGTGGCCGAGGTAAAGATATTGCCAAGTGCGCAGGGTGCCAGCACATCGACGTCACTGTATAGCAACTCGGTTGGTGCGACGACCGTGACCGGTAATTCGTTGCTTGCCTGATTCAGGTGCTCGCGATTGACGTCAGCAACAATCAATGCCGCACCGGCTTCGTCGAGCAGGCGGCACAGGTTCAGGCCAACATGCCCCACGCCCTGCACGGCGACGCGTATGCCTTCGAGTGATTCCTTACCAAGTCGCGCTTTCACCGCGGACTGGATGCCGAGGAAAACGCCGAGAGCCGTCACCGGTGACGGGTCGCCGCCCGCGCTATCACCGGATTTTGGCAGTCCGGAAACGTGGCTGGTCTCCTCGTTGACGTGGCGCATATCCTCGACGCTGCAGCCGACGTCTTCCGCGGTGATGTAGCGACCATCGAGCGATTCGACAAGCCTGCCGAATGCCTGAAACAGCTTGGGCGATTTGGGTGTCGCGTCGCTCGCGAGGATGACCGCCTTGCCACCGCCAAACGGCAGTCGCGCGATGGCGTTCTTGTAGGTCATGCCGCGTGACAGGCGCAGCACGTCGGTGAGGGCCAGGTCGTCGCTGGCGTATTGCCAGCGACGGCAGCCGCCGGCACCGGGTCCGAGCGCTGTTGAATGGATGGCGATGATTGCCCGCAGCCCGGTCGCCGCATCGTGAAAGAAATGGACGGCTTCATGCTGATCAAATTCGGGGTGATCGAACACGCTCATCGGGCGGCTCCACGCGCATAAGGTAGCTGTACAATATATCCGGCTGAAGGGGCATTTTTGTTGCTATTTCATTTGCTAAACCGGCAATAGACGCATAAATTATGTGGTAAAGACGTCTAGAGAGCATAAGTCATGCAAACCATTCAACTCGACCCTACCGATCGCCGGATCCTCGAATTATTGCAGAAAGAGCCGGGAATTAATGCCTCAGAACTGGGCGAGAAGATCGGCCTGTCGCAATCGGCCTGCTGGCGGCGCATGCAGAGCCTTCGCGACGAGGGCGTGATCAAGGATCAGCCTGTCAAGATCGATCGGGAAAAGGTCGGGCTCAACACGATGGTCTTCGCACACGTCAAACTGACATCGCATGGACGCAGCAACCTCGCGGCGTTCTCCGAAGCCGTCAGTGACTATCCCGAGGTGCTCGATTGTTACGTCGTCCTCGGCAACGTCGACTTCCTGCTGCGCATCGTCACCGAAGATATCAAAGCCTACGAACAGTTCTTTTTCGAAAAGCTGTCGCAGCTCCCCGGTATCCAGGAAGTGAATTCGTCGATCGTCCTCTCTGACATAAAGCACACGACCGTATTACCCATTTAGGAACAGCGACGCACGACGAGCGCGGCGTATGTCTCATTCGCTCAAACATGCTGCGCAAACTCGCTCGGTGAGACACACTCCACACGCGTCGTGCGTTAATCCTCCAGGTTCGCTAACAGTCGTGCGAACTCGGACGGACTGAAGCGTTCGTCGTCGTTCAACGAGTCGGCCAGTGCGTCGAGTTCGGCTTCGAGGTTCGGATCGTCGATTTCGATCACCAGCATCTGCACGGCCATGAACGCCTGTTCCGCGCTGACGTAGTCGAGGTAGTTGCCCTCGGCCCCGGTCGCGAGCACGTCGGCGAGGACTGCACGTTCCCGGTTGCGCAGCGACTCCGGCGTTAATCGCGATTCGATGCGTGCGAGGACTGCAGCAAGATTATTTCCTGCCGCGCGTGCTTCACCAACGCTCTTGTTGCCCGCCGTGTGCATGCGGGCAAGCGCAGCCTCCAGTTTGTCCGCTTCCCCGGGTGCAACGGAACGCGCCAGGGCCAGCGCCATGACAAACGTACCGTCGTTGACAAAGGGCTGGCCGGGTGCGGCGTCGCCGTGACGTTCCAGCCGCCGCCACTGCACTGTCTTCATTGAACGATGACAGGCGTGACAGTCATAAAACGCCAGCTCGGGAAACAGGCCGCCAGCGGTGAAGCGCTTACTGTCCATCAGGGCGATGCGTTGCCGGGCCTCGGCCAGCAGGCCCTTGGCCCACGAATAACTGTGGCTCACGTCGCCCTTGCGGGCTGCATAGTCGGCGTCGAGGCGATAATGCGGCTGGCGCCCGGTTGTGCGCCAGAGTTCGGTAAAGGTATCCAGCTCAAAGGCCAGTCGAGGGTGGCCCGCCGCCATCATGCGATGCGTCGCCAATTTGTCGCGGGTTCCCAGGTGGCAGGACAGGCACAGGTTGGCGCGATCGGCAACGTTTTCGGTCGGATACAAGCCAGCAGCCAGGTTGTCGGTATGACTGACGGCCGGAACGTTGTAATGGCTCGACAGCCAGTTCTCGGCGCCGCCATGGCAGGCCTCGCAGCCCACGCCATCGGAAAGCTGGTATTTGTTGCCGCGCTTGTCGTTAGCGACGTTGTCGGCATGACAGTCGAGGCAGATCTTGGCATCGCGCGCTTTGGCGATGCCAAGTCTTGTCGCAATACGCTGCGATTCCGGTTTGTTGAGCGTCTCGTAGGCGTTCGCGTGCGGGTCTGACTGCGTCCAGGTGACATACTCATTCTGCAGTACGCCAGTTGCATCGCGCGGTACCGCGGAGCCATGGCATTGAGAGGCTGCGCAGGTTGCAACACCCATGTGTTTCTGTGGCGCCGATTCCGGCAGTTCAGCAGCGCCGGCGGCGATGAGCGCCATGAACAGGAACACGATCAGCATGTAGAGCAACTGGTATTGGTTGCGCGTTGGTTTATTCATCTTCGACATACCATGGGTTTCCTTGATCGTCGAGATACAGCTCCTGCATCTCTTCGAGCGTCAGCGGGCGGGATCCCTTGCGGCCGAACACCGCGATCTGCCCGCCGGTTTCGTCGACGCCACGATCGCGGTCGAGGCCCTTCGACAGCGACAGCGCGGGGCTTTTCGTCGGATACTCGGCAATCAGTTCCGGGTTCGGTACCGGGCTGAAGCCGTAGAAGTTGGGCTGCAGCTCGGGCGACGTCAGCTGTACGACCTTGATACCGTCGATGCCGTCGGCGAGATACGCGAACAATGAGGCATTGGTTGTGGCGACGACGACATCGCGCGTATCCCGGATGTGCCCGCCGGCATCAAAGAACTGCAAGAGTTGCGGTCGTGTCGCCTGCCAGACGTCGATGATTGCAAGTCCCTGCGACCGCGCGGCAACGTAAGCATAGGACCTGGCAATGTACACACGATTGGCATCGTCGATCGGCACGAATGCGCCCTCGACCCGCTCGGGCGAATCGGGACGGGTAACGTCGATGACCCGCAAGCCGCTGCTGTCAGTGACGAACAGGTAACGAAACTGCAGCGCCGACGCGCGCATGTCATCGATCGGTACGACAGCCGCCAGTTGGGGTGACGTGGGGTCATCCAGGTCCACGATAACAAGGCCACGACTGGCGGCAATATAGGCGAAATGCCCACCGATCGTGATGTGTCTCGCGCCCGCGAGCACATTCTCCGGATTCCAGACAACATCACGGCGAATACGATTGTTATTGATGTCGCCATCCGCGAACGTGTTGATATCGGTCAGTATCAGCCCTTCTTCACGATCGGTAATGACGGCGTAGTTGTAAATCGGGTGGAACGGTTGCTCGAGGTTCACCTCGCGCATCAGCTCGCCCTCGTTTCGCGGTGGGTGCACGGGCTGGTTCGTTGGCAATGCCACGCAGGTTGCAAACTTTGTATTGACGGCAGCGTCGTGGCCGAGTTTGCCAAACGGCGCGGTGACGATGCGCTGGCTGAAGCCCTTGTTCGCGACGTTAGCGACGTCATAAACAACCAGGCCTTTATCGCCGGTAGCGGCGTACAGGTATTCACCTCGCAATTGCAGGCAGCCCGTTGCTTCGCCGCCATGGCTGTGCGCCGTCCGCAGAATCCGGTTGTTATCGAGGTGCTGTGCAAAATTCTGCGGATACGCGTAGCGATGCAGGTAACTGCCAATGACGGCCTGCGGTTCCTCCCATTCGGTGACCTCAGCCGCGACCACGCCGTCCTCGACTCCGGCCCAGGCGTTGAAGCCAACAAAATTCACAAAGTTCGTGCCCAGCAACAGTAGTTGCGCCATCCAGGCATTGTTACCGCCATCCCTGGTCAGGTGACAGTTGCTGCAAGTCTTCGTTTCGGTTTTGCGTGTCGTATGCGGAAAGTGCGGGTTCAGTGCCTGCGAACTGTAGCCGCTCGCAGCAACCGGGGGCTGCTGGATGTAAATGCGTTCGCGGTTCGCATTGGTCGACGACAGTACGAGCGCAGACGACGAACGTACGGGTGCGATCTTGCCGTCGTTGGCGGGGCCGCGTTTGCCAAGCATGAACATCTGGTCGCGCACAACCTGCGGGTTGTAAGTCGCGTAGTTGCGGGTAGCGCCGCCCTCGTAATGATGCTTCTCGGTTTTCCAGTTGGCCTCGATCGGCAGGTGGCAGCCAGCGCAACTCGTGATCCATGACGTGTGGCAGGTGTAGCACTCGATTTCCTCGTCTTTATGCGCGAGGTTGGCGGTTGCGATGTCCTGCCCCCATGCTTGAGTGCCGACATCGTTACTCATCAACTTCGCGCGCGTCGCTTTCTCGTTGTAGGCATCGTGGTCGGGATTAACCGAGTCCCTGACCAGGCTCAGTTCCCATTCGACGTCCGGATCCAGGACCGAGCGCTGGATGAGTTTGCCGTCACGCCATTCGAACCGGCGCTTGCCGTCCATGTTGCGATAAAGGCGCATGTCGGTGCCGCCCGGGGGTGCGGCAGGGCCGGACGTCTTGAGCGTCGGGTAGGCCTGCGCCGTGCCGTGACAGTCTTTGCACTCGATTTCGATGGCGCTCGCCACTTCGCCGTAGAGATGCCCGTTGCCGTGATTGTCCTGCGAGAAATGGCAATCGGCACAGTGCATACCCTTGTCGACGTGGATCGACGCCAGGTGCACGGCCTTCTGGAATTTGTCCGGATCATCGTTCGAAACGACGTTGCCCTCGGCATCCAGCAGGTTGCCCCTGAGGTCGCGCTTCTGCACGGCCCGGAAGTTCCAGCCGTGGCCGTGATAGTCGGCAAACTGCGTGTCATTCAGCTGTGGATTGAGCTCCGACACTTTCTTGAGAAACTCGACGTCGGCCCACTTGCCACGAACCGCCGCTCCCTCCGGGTTTCGGTCAAGTACCTCGCGAGCTCGCGCAATACCGGGGTCCTGTTGCTCCTCAGGCCACATGAACGGCGCATCGGCCTCGTAGTCCCACATCGTGTAACCGAGATAGGAATTCACGAACATGTTGGGCTGGTGCATATGACAGACCATGCACTGGCTGGTCGGAATCGCCCGCGTGAACTGGTGCCTGAGCGGATGGCCCGGTTGGCCCTGCGGTATCGTCGGGTCCGTGCTTATCGACTCGCCCTCGTGACCGTGTTCGGCATACTGTCCCGAGTGACGCGGATCGCGGTCGTTCGCATAGACAACATGGCACGAGGCGCAGCCCGACGATCGGTAATCACCGGGCTGGTCGTTGGTGCCGAGAAACCACGTAAACGGGTCGTTGAGGCGCGTCTTGTGAATGTTGATGAGCGGCACCGAGATGCGTGCACCGGTGCCGGGGCCACGGTTTGACTGGCGTATGTCTGGCCGGCCCGGCTCCTCGAGCCGCTGGATCTGTCCGATGACGTTGGGCACGCCGGTCTCGGGGAACAGGTTGATGATGTTGCGACCGCCCTTCTCAAACACGCGAAAGACGTCGCCGGGCCTGACCGACTCCCAGGCCGGCAGTGGATTGAGGCCGGGCAGGATGCCGTGTCGCGCCGCAAGTTCGGGTGCCACCGGCGCGCCCGTAATCGCGGCGGGCTCGCCGTCCATCGTGTAACTCTCACCGAGAATGTAGTTCTTGAACGGCAGGATGCCGTTGTTATAGGCGGCACCACCCCAGAGCATCGCGCCCGTCGCCATCAGGCTGCGGATGTTGGCATCGATGAGCGGCTGGTGGCAGGCGCCGCAGGCTGCCGCCGCGACACGGTAGTCAGACGGATTCACGAAGCGGATAAACTCCGGGCTTTCCCGGTTCAGGAGCGTGTACGAGTGTTTCGGATTGGCGCTGGACGGGTAATGCCACGATTCCGGGTATAACGGTGCGACGTGCGCCCGATCTCGTGCCGCCGCGTATGCTGCTGCTGTTCTCGGGCCCGGCGGCATGAAAATGTCTGGCGCGCCGCCGTGGCAGTCGACGCATCCGAGCACGACCGCGTCGCTGGCATGCATCGTCGCCGAATCGCTGGCGCTGTGGCAGCTGACGCAACCCGCGCTCTTGTGATCGGCCGCGGCCTGTTCCTGCTTTGCCGGCGCCGGCGGGTATACCGGGTAACGCAGGTCCCGCGGTTTTTCTTCTTCAGCCGCGTGGGCGCCACCCGCGATCGCGATGAGCGTTATGAGCAGCGTTGTGGTCAGTCGCGTCATGGTGCCCTAGTACGCAAGTATCAGGTTGGCAAAAACGGAGTACGGAGTTTCGTTGCCGTACAGGTCCTTGTAACCGTCACCGGGCAGCAACGCCGATCCTGCAATTCGCAGGATGACGTTTTGCGATGTGAACGGCCGGTAGAAGACCGACAATGAAATGTCCTGCCCGATACTCTTGCCGATGTCACCCTGGTTACGGGCAGCTTCCAGCACGGCTGTGTCATCGAACCAGAGTTGATTGAGGTTGATCGAGGCGCGAACTTTCGGCGTCACGTCGAAGTCCGCGCCAACGCCGACGAGAACAAGCCCGGGGTTGGTGAAGTTGGACTGCCCCTGCCCTTTGTTTGAGCGCAGTGAATTCAGCACGCCATTCTGGCCGGACAATGCGACGCGGCCGCCGCCGATCAACGGGATGCTTTGCCGGATCCAGAAATTGGTGTCCGCCCCGGCAATCAGCGGATTCTCGAAAATGGCATCGAAGCCGGTCGATTTGTCGTCATACGGATCGTCGTCGCCGCTCGCGTAGATGAATGAGCCGCGGGCGCGTATCCAGTCGAAGTCTCGCGATACTTCGGCCGCAAGGAACGCTGCGCTGATGTCGCTGTCGGTAGCGACGAATACAGCCGGGGATTCTTCGCCAAACGCGTAATAGGCGGACACCGACAGGTTCCAGCGGCCGATATGGCCGTCGCCGTTGTAGCCGAGGTACGTCACGTCATACTCGCGGTTCCTTTGCACGCCGAGCGCCGCGGGTCGCGTCAGGAAGCCGTTGTCGTCAACGAATCGGCCGTCGCCCTCACTGTTGACGTTGTGCACGAGGGCGAGCTGCGACGTGAAGCCGAGTACCGGGAAGTCCTGGCGATACACATTGAACAGGAATACGTCATCGTCGCGCAGCGCATCCGAGAGATCGTTTTCGGTGATGTCATTGAGGCCGCTGTTGGTATCCTTTTCGATGCGGCGGAACCAGCCGATGTTGTATTGCCAGAGGTTGTTGTTGCGCGTGCCGAACAGGCGCACGCCGAACGGGCTGTCCTGGAACAGGAAACCGCGAAAGTCCGCGGTGATTGGCTGGATGCCAACGCGAATGCTGTCGAAGTCATAACGCTCCGAAACGTTACGCAGGTGCTTGTCGACGAACAGGCCCTGGATCCCGACGAATCCTTCCGTGCGGGTCGTGGACGACGTCGGGTCTACCTTGAGAAAACCGGGTTCTTCGACCTCGACGCGGGTCAGGTTGAATACGGGCAGGAACCGGAACTCGTAATCGGGCGGCTTGAAGACCGTTTCGCCCTTGTACAGTACGGTTTCGACGATCAGGTTTTGCGTAAACGCGGTTTGCGCGGGCCTGCCAATGACATCGAGCGTACCGGGGTTCGGCGAAGTCGCGATTGCGACCGGCGTCGGGACCTCGCGCGTCTCGAACGTCGAGTCGGAAATCAACGCGAGCGATACAAACCAGTCGCCGCCGAATGCGGGCCGGTCAGCCTTGAGCACATTGTTGCCGTTGTAGGGATCCCACCAACGTTCCGCGTAGCCAAGTGCCGAGACGATGCGCCAGCGATCCGGAACGGCGGTAAGTTCGGGCAGGCTGCCCCAGATCGCGGGTTCGAGCCCCTCGCCGTCACAAACAGCATGCGCCGGCAGCGGCCTGCCGGGTCGGCGGCGCGGTGTCACCTCGCTGCCGGCACAGCCGGAGTCCGAAGCGACCGCGTGCTCGTCGGCGACCGCCGCAGAGTTGCCGGCAAGCATGCCAAGCAGCACCATGCAACAACCGAGTTTACTTACCGTCGCAAACATCCTGCTCGTCGCTGTTGATAAAGGGGGTTACCGGGCAATTGATGTAACGCAGCCGCGTGCCCTGCGGTGCCAATGTGTCGGCGCGGGAGGATGGCGCGGCGTTGCCGAAAGCACCCGATTGCAGCCCTGCCTCGTGCACACCGAGGAACGCGATCATGTCATCCTGGTCGACGCCGTCGCCCGAAACGCCAATTGCACCGACTAACTGTGAGCCGCGATAGATGGGTACGCTACCCGGGAAAATCTGCGTCCCGTTCGCCAGTTGCGGAATCGCCCCGGCGACGGCGAAAGCATTATCAAAGCCGTCAATGCCCGTGCAGTTTGTCGGTACGTCCGGAGCAATCGACAGGACGAAGCCGACATGCTGGATGATCGCGTTATAGATAAGGTCGAGCTGCAGCCCCGTTGAGAACGGACTCCATTGGCCCTGCGGTTTACTGAGCGGCCCGTGCGGATTACCCGTGGTGCCGTCGGGAAAGTACGGCCGGGACAGGTTGCCGCCGGCACGATCCGAGAATGCGACAGCGCCATCGGTCAGTGCCGTGGGAACGCCGAGAAACGTCTGCGCCGCCGATACGTATTGTGACAGCGGTTCCTTGCGCAACACCGCGAGTCCGCCGTTCAGATAGGTCGCCGGCGGAACGCCGCCCAGCGCTGCGGCAGCCGCTGCCGATGAAAAGAACGCTGCGGTCCTGGCTTTTTGCAGCGATACGTCGATACCGAATATCGGCGCATCCCGACCACGCACGATGCCGAGGATGACGCCATTCGAGTCCACGACCGAGATCGACACACGAGCCGGCGTCCCGACGGGTTGCCGGATCTGGGCTCGTGCGCGGTTCGCAATCGCCAGCGCCTCTGCGAGAATCGACTGCACTTCGGCGCTGGTCAGCGCCGGCGCGCCGTCCGTTCCTGCGATCGGCCGGTAACGTTCGACGTCAGCGTTATCGACGAGGACGAAAGCGTCGAGTCCCGGGAAGTCGAGGGCGTCGGGCCGCACGCCGGATGCAGCATGACCGAATGGAACACCGGCGTTGACAGTCGCGCCGACGTAGCCCGGCACCGCAAGCAGTGTGCCCGAGATGCCATTAATGCCCGCGAAAGCCGGTGCCGACGCCGGGTCGGACATGAGGTCATCCGCTGCGCCGTCGCTGAAGCGTAACGTCCGGCCATCAACGCTGATGCGATCGGCACGACGATCGGCAGGGGCAGCGAAACCCGATGTGCCCGCCAGCGCGATCAATTCATCATCGTCGATGTCCGAGTCGGAGATATCGGGATCGAAGGCGTAGAGCGCGTCGCTGATGACACCAACACCGCCGACCGGCGTCCCGGCTTTATAAAGTGGCAAGCCGCCGGGGTCCGCGGCCAAACCGAGTGGTGACCGATGCGGGCCGGCGTCGGGGGCACCACCTGCAAATCGTGTCACCAGGTCGGAGCACGGCAATTGGCTGAATTGCACGCCGAACAGCGGGCCGGCTGGTTGCAGGTTGTCCTGCGGGTTGAAGTGGTCCTGCACGATCTGGCTCGCAGTCCGCGTACTGAAGCCGTTGCCCTCGGTGGACAGGTAGGCGGCCGTTACGGCTTTTGCGATGGCGGCCATGCTGTCCGGTACCACGTTGACGCCTTCAAGGCCGCCATTGACTGCGGGTCCGGGCGACAGGACGGTGACGGCTGTGGCGGCCCCCGTCATGCGAAAAACAGCAAGCACATTGCCGACACGATCGACGACGGCGATCGTGGCGTTCGCATTGCGGGCCTGTGCTTCGGCCACTGCCTGCGCGAGGACCGCCTGGACCTCGGCGACTGAGAGGCTTGTCGCAGTGTCTGCGCAACTGCCCGTGCAGCCGGGTGACGGTGTGGCCGGGTCGACACCGGCGACGTTTTTTTGTGATCCGCCGCCACAAGCGGACAACAACACGATGGCAAAACAGACGCTGATCGCCCGCGCGATCACGGGTAGGTCCCCTTCGCGTCGAAGTGGAAGCTGTGGCACATGATGCAGGTGCTCGGGATCTGTCCCGGGTCGTTGCGGCTCGCAAAGCTGCTGCCGTGGCAATCGCGACAGCTGTCGATGCCCGGAATCAACACGTCGCGGGCGGTTTTGGATGCGGTCGCGTTGTGACAGCTGTCGCAGGAGGTGACTTCGGTGTCGTGGGCGGCGTGCGAGAAATTGGCATGCGGGAAAAACGTATCGGTCAGTCGTACCGGCAACACACTCCACGGCAGTTCGGCGTCTTCGTTACGGGAAACATCGTGGCAATTGGCGCAGGTGCGACGCTCGAAAATATCTGCGGCCACCGCGAGTGCCTGGACCCTGGCCTCCGCCGCCGCGCGGTCGCGATCGGCGCGAGTCAGCTGCCGGCCCGGCCGCCTGAGGCGTTGCTCGACGGCATCGGGGTCCGCGCCGAGCAGGCGTGCGCTGTAATACTCGACGAGTGCCTGCACCACGGCCTGGGCATCGCCATGTGGGACGACGCGGCCCGGATCGTCGGGATCGAAGTTGAGCGCATGGCAACCACTGCAGTGTTCGTCCATCGCGATTGGCAGCATCGCGGCACCACCCGGTTCGGGAACATGACATTCGGCGCATTCCATCGTGCGCCGGTCGTCGGGCGTGACGATGCCCGCCGCGTCGAGATGTGCCGCGTGGTCGAACCTGAGGTTTGAGCGATCGGCGCCGTGGGCATCACTCAGCAGCTGATGCTCGATCTTCCAGTCGATTTCGCCGTCGGCTGCAATCGTTGGTAAAAGCAAGCTGATCCTGAACGCCGGGTGTGCATCTCCAAAATCCCGCGCGGCTTCGAGTTCCACATCGTTGGGCAAATCGGCGTGGCAGTCGGCACAAAGATCCTGGTGGCGATTGACGAGTTCTGCAGGCTCATTGTGTTCCCGATGACAGCTTGCACACCGTTGCGCACCAAGCACCGGCGACTCTGCGACATGCCGTGTCACCTCGTGGCATTCGGTGCAGGCGCTGTCGGGCACTCGCTCGAAGGCATTGACATGGCAACTCTCGCAGTCACTGCTAATCGTGGAATGGCCGCTGTGCAACGGACCGGCCAGCCAGAAGCTGTCATCGGGCACGACGCGACCACGCACCGCGGAGGCCACGTCGGGCGAAACCAGGCTTAATCCTGGCATGAGCAGTGCCAGCACGAGTACCAGTACGACCAGCGCCCACGACAGCCTGCGCTTGCTCCAGCCGCCGATGCCCGTCGCCACGGTGCTCCAGTCGGCCGCGAAGTTTTCGCTGCTTGCCTCGTCGCTGAGTTCGAAGGTCAATGCGAAGTCGACATTATCGGGCGCATCGATTACGCGCAGAATATTCGAGCCAATCTCGATGACGTCGCCGAGCTTGAGTGTCGCGTCACGCTGTGAGCGGCCGTTAACCACCACACCCGACATCGCGCCCGTGCGCAAATGCACATCGCCGTTCGCGGGCTCGATTCGTGCGTGTTGCAGACGCACGCGACGATCGCGCAGGTGCAGGACCTGGTCCGTCGCCCGGCCCAGGGTAATCACCGGCGTATCGATAACCTTGTCGTGGTGCTCCACACCACCGGCGACGTTCTTCGTAATGAACCGGATCAGGTAGCGCATCGCTTCACCAGTACAGGAAGACGGTCAGGATGTGAGCAAAGAGCGCCATCAACAGGGCGGCGGTCAGCGGGACGTGCACGTAGAGCCAGAGCTCCATCGCAGCCTGCAGGCGCAGGTCTTCGCGAAGCTGGCGCAGGAGCTTGCGTTTGTTGCGTAACAGCGCCGATAGTTCGCCGATCTTCGCGGCGGCGTCGGCATCGCTGGAGCGTGACTGCTGCTCGGCCAGCCAGTCGAGCGCAGCCTCCTGGCCGGCGTTACTGATCGCACTCGACTGCCCGGCACCGGGCAGGACGATCTTGGAATTATCCGCGCGCCGCAGTCGTGACCACAGCGTGCCGCCAAGCTCGGTGCGGCTGATACCGCTTTGCACAAGGTCTGCAAAGCCGTCGGCAAGATTGTCCGCCACGCGCTTCGCTCTCCGGTCGATATCTTCGAGCTGATTGAACAGTTCGGGACGACTCGCGCCGCCACGGTTGGTGCTGATGCGCTCGGGGTACTTCATGTACACAAACACGCCATACAGCCCGCTTACAATCACAACAAGCATGAGCACGAATGCGAGCGTGTGTACGTTAACGCCGAACTGAAAGCCCGCATGCAACAAGACGACGACAGGCAATACTAGTCCGAGGTAAACGTGGGCCGACAACCAGCCTTCTACGGTGCCTGCATTCGATGCATAACGGCGCTTGCGCACGCCGAACCAGGTCAACAAGAGAATCAGTAGTGCGCCAATCGTGCCGAGTCCATAACCGAGAACGGTGCCGCCGTTCGGCGGCTCCTGTGGGTCGTGCACCGAGTAGGCGGCTATGGATATCCCCGCAACGAAGAGCGCCAGCCAGAGATAACGTCGTTTGCGAAAGGCGAGTATCGATTCGTGCATCTCAACCCGCCCGTTTCGTCAGGTTCACGAATTCCGCCGGACTCATGCGCAATGCCGCACCGGTTGGACAGGCACGCACACAGGCCGGACCACCGGACAGGTCCTTGCACATGTCGCACTTGACGGCTTTCTTGATTGGGCTCGACGCATCCAGCGGCTGCCGCTCGCCGGGTCCGGGACCCTTGCCGGTCAGGAGCCAGCCGATAAGCCCCGGCGCCGTTTCCTTTTCGCCCGCCATCTGGATGACGCCATAGGGACAATTTCGCTCGCAGTTGCCACAGCCGATGCAGCTTTCCTGGATATAGACCTCGCCGTTGGGTGCACGCCGAATGGCATCGGGCGGACAGTCTTTCATGCAGTGCGGGTCTTCGCAGTGCCGGCACGACGTGGGTACGTGCACCTGTGCATAGGACGGGCCGGCCGAGCGATCGAGCCGCGACGTGCCGCCGTGGGTTTCGGCGCAGGCTTTCTCGCAGTTGTCACAGGCGATGCAGAGCGATTCGTCAATCAGCAATACGTCAGTTGCCTCGCCCAGCCCCTGCTGCATCAGGAATGAAATCAGGTCGCCTGCTTCCGGGGCTGCCTCCATCCGCAGGTTCTCGCTGAGGCGTTCCTTGATCTTCTCCTGCACCCGCAGGCGCAGGCCGGTGCTGGACAGCAACATCTGCTGAAAAACATCGGCGCCCAGGAACACGGATTCGGTAGCGACCGTGGCACGCACAGTCGCCGAGCGGTTCGATTCGCCCAGCAGGCCCATCTCACCGACGTAGTTGCCGGCGGCAACATAGGTGGTCACGATCTCCCGGCCGCCAATATTTCGCGACACCGATACCGAGCCGCTGCGAATCAGGTGCAGGCCATCCGCCTCGTCGCCTTCCTTGAACAGTGCTGCGTCGGCTTTGAACGTTCGCAGTTCGGCCGTCCTGGCGACGTCGACGACGTCATCGAAGGGCACATCAGGTATCAAACCCGCGCGCAAAGTGCGGACGATAAAAAACTGGTCGATGATACGCCGCACGCGGTCGTAGGTATTCATCAGGCGAATGATGTCGCGGCGCGGGGACTCGAGCAGAACGCAATTCTTCGATGCACGCACCGTCGCCGAGCGGCGCCGGCCGGACAGCAGGCTCATCTCGCCAAAGAATTGTCCCTGTTCGAGACAAATCGAAGCGCCCTCGTCGGTTTCGATATTAACCTCGCCCTCGACAATGGTTATAAACGAGTTCGTGTAGTCATTCTGCTGGAAGATTACGTCGCCCGGGTTTGGCGTGAGGATCTCGCTCGCCAGTACGAGTTCGCGGAGCACGAGGCCATTGATATCGGCGAACAGGGGAATGCGCTTGCGAATGAGCGCCAGCGTGCCATCAACGTCCGTATCAAATGGCAGGCCCCGGAACTTCTGTTCGAGAATACCGTGATCGGCTGGCAGCAATTCGTTCCCGGCAATGAACTCGGCAACCTCGTAACCCTGGTTCATCGCCTGCTTGATGAGCGGATAGCCGCCAAGCGCTCCGATGACGTACAGGCCGGCCACGTTCGACTCGTACTTGCTGGACAGCTCGGGCAGCGTCGTCGGGTCATCACTCGGGAACTCGATGCCGCAGGACTCTACAAATTGTCGCGGCGGGATTGCACCCAGGCGTGCAATGACCCGGTCGCACTCAATCCGGGTCTGGCCCGTATCGGTATTCAGCACAATGGCCTGCCCGGGTTCGACGGACGCGACATTGGTGTTGTAGAAACAACTGATCGAACCGTCTTCGATAGCGCGCGTGATCAGCGCCAGGTTGCCTTCCTTGGCGCGCGCAAATTCATCGCGACGATTGACGATGACGACCGCGTTATGGCGCGACAGGGCAATCGCATTCTCGATCGCTGCGTCACCGGCGCCGACAACGACAATTGTCTCTTTTTGGTATTCATCCGGATCGTCCAGCGTGTACTGCACGAAAGACGCGTCTTCGCCCGTGACGCCAAGCTTGCGCGGGTTGCCTTGCAGGCCGATAGCCAGAATGACGGACTTCGCAGTGAGCGTCTCGCCGTCGACAAGCGTCAGGCGGAACTCGGGATGGCCACCCGCTATCGCCGTGACTTCTGCGCCATAGCGAATACTGACGCCAATACTCTCGATACTGCGTTGCCACGCGCCCAGTACCGCTTCACGCGTACCGGCGGAGAACGTGAGGTCGCTCCGCAACGGCACGACACCGGGCTCGGCCATGACGTGCTTGCCCTTCTGGTAGCGCTGGATCGTGTTGGCGTGTGCGTCCGTACCTTCGAGAAGTACGTAAGAGAGCCCGAGATCCGCCGCGCGTGCTGCGGCGCTGAGCCCGGCCGGACCGCTGCCAACTATGACGACATCAAGACTCACGGATCGCCGAATGCGGCAGCGCCTGACACCTGGACGTTGGACCCCTGGTCCTGGAGGCTGTAGGTCAGCCCGGCACCGCCCGGGAAACTCGGATCCGATGTCGGTCCAGGGTCGCTGAAGAACCCGGAGAACTGGCCGTCGCCCGTGAACATGTTGCCAACGGCGTCGGTGATCGTCACATTGCCGTACAGGCCCTGGAACAGATGTGCCGGCAAACCTGCCTGTGCACCGATGCCCCCGTTACCGTCTGCCGTCCAGGTAAAACCGTTGATGTTGATCAGCAGCGTGCTCGTCACCAGCATACTCGTAAAGTCCGCCTGGAATGTCGCATCGCCGAGCACCCCGACGTTGCCCTGGCCGTCGGTTGGCGATGTCGATCCGATCAAAGTGTAGTTGCCGGTCCCGGAAACGGGCATGACGGGTGGTGCGGCCCACTCGGGACTCGCGATCCAGTGCAGGCTCTGGTTGCCAAGGTCCTGGCTGACGTCGGTGCCATCGGCCAGGATTATCGATGCCGTGCCACCGGACCAGCGTCCCCAGCGCATGAAGGTCAGCGCATCGGTGCCCGCGTCGACGTTGGCCGCGGTGCCAATGTCGAAGCTTGCGGGGTCCGGTGGACCCGTCCGCGACGCCGGGTACAGGTTGTCGAACCCTGTCAGATTATTATTGCCATCGAACTGGTACTGGCCTTCCACGTTGTCGCCGACCCCACTGAAGATGGCATCCGCCTGCCCGAGTGGTCCACCCGACCAGCTGTTCGACCGGTTGCGCGGGTCGGGGAGGTTGCCGGGCGTCAGGTCAATCTGGTTCCCCACGTCGTCGGTGCCCTGGATTGACTGCGCCGGTGCGTCGCTCTTCTCGCTGTCATCCTCGCCCGGCTGCGCCGAGCTCGATGGTGCTGCGCTGGTGTCCGGAGCCCGGCGTGTGCCGAGCGCGGCATCAAAGCCCGACGGCACGCCGTCATCATCGGGGCGCTGCTCGTCAGCGCCGGTTTGTGGCTTGGGCGTCACCCGACGCGGGTCGAATCGCAGGTCGCTGTCGTCAATGAACACCGGCGGCGTAACATCGAGGCGGGTTGGCCGGCGCGTGTCCAGCGGAATAAAGATGAATTCGCCCGCAGTCACGTCGATGTTCATAACCTCGTTGCGGAACACGATGGTGCCGTCTGTGACCATGATGTACAGGCCGTCGGGCACGGGTGCGCCGGCGCTGACGCCCGGTGCCCAGTCGCAGTCGCCGATGCAAAGCAGCATCGCGTAATCCGTGCCGCGGATGCCGAGCACACCCACCGGGGTTCGCACCTCGTAGTTTTGTGGATTGTCCTTGCCGATCGCACCGGTGATGCTGCGGAAGCCACCTTTGACGAGGCTCGTGACGCTCTTGTCATCGCTCGATGATATCGCCGCACCCGGTGTGGCCGGTTGTGCGGCCGCATGCACGTATTCCTCAATCTGCAGGCGGCTGTTCGGACGGATCGCAATCTTCGCGCCGTCGATCATCAATAACTGCGCACGCGAAGCGTCGCCGGTAACGATCGCATCGTCGGCCAGCACGGTGTCACCCTTGACCAACGGTGCCGGCGGCTGTCGTTCGGCGGTGACGTCCCCTCTCGCGAAAGTAACGCTTCCGGCATCCTGTGCGTGGGCAAGTTCTGCGAAAACGAGAACCAACGCAGCTATCTGCAATACATGTCGCTTGTTCATTTCGCCACCCATCGAATCATCAGGCCGCCCTCAAGGCGCTGGTAGTCATAAAGACCGAAGTCCGAATCGTTATCGACGTAACGCAGGCGTGGTGCGATCGTCAGGCCGTCCGTAAACACATCGCGGAATTCGAGTTGCAGAATGGACGTCAGCTGTGTGTCTTCCCGCGGCAAACCGAAGAACAGTCCGTCGTACTCAGATTCAAGGCTTCCCACCGATGCAAACAGGTAGTTCGAATCACCCAGTGGCACGCCGAGACTCAGGCGGCCGCCGGCTTTCGAATTGCCGTAGGGCGAGCCGCTTTGTTGCGCGTCATCGCTGCCACCAATCGCCTCAATACTGAAGCGGCCGCGAGATGCAAAGCGGTACGATGTGCCGAGTGTATACAAAGTGCGATTGACGTCGAGAGTCTCTATCGCGTCGTCGTAGCGCAACGCGCCGCTACGAACGCTGACGCTGATGTCCCAGTACTCGTTCAACTGTCGGCCAAGCAGGAGGTCGATGCCGCCATAGTTCTCGTTCGATTCGCCGTCACGAGACGACCAGTAGGCATCCAGTCCGGCGCGGCCGAACACGCTGCCGCTGCGCCAGTTCATTCCGGCGACCGTACTGACGGTTCCTGAGTCGACAAACGATGCATCGGGATTATTGCGATAACCGGCTCTCGCCCCTAGCAACCACGTGAACCGGGCATTTTGAGGCACGATCCAGTCGAAACCGGCTGCCCCCTCAATGAACGCCGAATCGGTTTCCACGTTTTCGGGACTCAGTGTGAAACCAAGAAATTGCTGGTCGTCTGTCGAGCCGTTCGCGTTGCTGTCATAACCTGCGATTAGTTCGGCAAACGGCGCAAAACGACTTGGCATCCTGCCCGGTCGCGTGTCGATCGCGTAAATATAGCGATTCAAAACGTCACGGACACCGGGCGGCGGGTCCTCATCGAGCAAGGCGACGAATAACGGCCTCGCCTCGCCTGCCTCGCCTGCCTCATAAAGCGCTCGCGCAAGCTCCATGCGGGCGCCCGAGAAACCGGGCGCGCCGGCAACCGCGCGACGCAAGCTCAGAATGGCCTCATTGCTGCTCCCCGAGTCGAGCGCCGCTACGCCCAGCAGGTAGTCGTAGTACGGATTTCCGGAGAGCGCTGTCTCCCGCGGGGCAAGAAGATCATAAGCACGTTGACTTTCGTTGTTTGCGAGTAGTGCTTCGGCCTCTCGGAGGAGTACCTGGGTATCTGCACTCGCCCCGACCTGCATGGTCTGCTGCGCGAACGCCGTTGCCCCCGAAGACATTACAAACGCAAGAACCAAAAACGTGCGGCTCATTCGTTTTGCTGCCGCTTTCATTGTTGTTGTCCTTATTGTCGTGATCGCACGCAAGCCAGCACCCGTTTGTCGTGGTTCCTGCCGACCTTATTTTGTCGTGTGTTCGAAGACGCCGTCCCAGTCTTCGGGCGGTGGGTTCTGTCTGAAGCGCTTTATTCGATCAAGATAGACATTATATAGGAGCGCGCCGGTTAGTTTCTGCAGGTTCTCGAAACCACGCTCTGCGACGTCCCAGTTCTTGTCCCGGTAGTCCCGTAATGCGTCGGCATACTGGTCGAGCGCCGCCGCTGCATCCCTTGCTATCTCTGCGGCTGGGCCAAGGGGCTCAAATATTGCAACGGGTTCGTGTTTGCCTTTGACGCGGACCAGGTCCAGTTCACGAAATGTAAAATCGCTTACGAGTTCTGTAACGCGATCATTAACGATGATGTCAACGCCGTACTGCTTGGTCAGGCCCTCGAGCCGTGAGCCGAGATTCACCGTGTCGCCCATCACGGTGTAGGCGATGCGGAACTCGGACCCCATGTTGCCGACATTCATGTCGCCACTGGCAATACCAACGCCCACGCGAATCGCAGGCCAGCCTTTCGCCTCAAAGGGTTTGTCGAGCGACTCCACCGCGGCAAGCATGTCGAAAGCCGACATCAACGCATGGCGCGCATGTTCTGCATCGGCAAGCGGTGCGCCCCAGAACGCCATCACACAATCGCCCATGTACTTGTCGATCGTACCGCGATGCTTTTGGACAGCGCTCGTAAACGGCGTCAGGAACTCGTTCATCATCCGTGTGAGTTCGGTGGCGTCGAGACCTTCGGATATCGTGGTAAAACCGCGAACGTCGGAAAACAATACGGACATTTCGCGCGTTTCGCCCTGCAGTGAAATCTCTTCACCGCTGGCATCAATTTCTTCAACGAGTGACGGCGGTATGTACTGGCCGAAAATCTGCGACAGATGTCGCTTGTTGCGCTGCTCGATAAAGAAACCATAGGTGATGTGCAGCATCGCCGCGATCAGCGTGTACATCAGCAGCGACGCGAGGGGTATGACGAGGTCGAGCGCTGACCAGAGCCAGAGATTGCCGGCCATCGCCCCGAATAGAATCGCAAGCACGAAAGCCAGGGCAGACAGTGGCGCGAGACGTGGCAGCAGCCATGCGGTCAGGACGGCGACGACCAGCAACAGGAACAACTCGAGTCCGTCCGAGTAGGATGGTTGCTGACGAATCTCGCCGTCGATGAGCCCGGCGACCAGGTTGGCATGTGCTTCGACGCCGATGTAGCGCTGGCCAACCGGAGTCGATCGCAGGTCGAGAAGCCCCGCGGCGCTGGCGCCCAGCAGGGCGATCTTTCCTTCCAGCAAATCGCGCGGTGCGCCGCCTGCCAAAACATCCTTGGCAGACACAAACCGAAAGCTCTCCTGCGGACCACGATACGGAATAAACACGGCAACCTGCTCATTCACCGGTATCGCCGTGTCTCCGAGAGTGAATGACTCGAGTTCGATACCGCTCATGCGACCATCATCACGACCTGCGAATTGCAGACCGACCTGCGGCGAGCCGAGCGCCACCTGCGCAACCGCAAGCGCCAGCGACGCGTACAGATCGCCGCGATATTGCTGCACGAGCGGCGCTCGCCGGAAGACACCATCGGCGTCGATCAGTGGCGAATCGAAAAACCCACCGGCGACGGCGTTTTCCTGCAATGCCGGCAGGTTGCCGGCAAAGCCGCTTGCAGCGACGAATGGCACGGTGACTTTGGCAAGATCGTCGCCGCGAATGACAGGCGCAGGCAACACGCCGGTAGTCTCGGGTTCACCCGCGCCGAGTGAGTCTTTGAAAACGAATCCAGTGACAACATCCCTGGCGATCAGCGCTTCCGCAAATCGATAGTTGCTGTCCAGGGTGGCCCGCATTTGCTCGAGTTTCTCACGGACCGAGGTGCTTTCCGCCACGGCGGTGGCCGCCAGTTCGTCGAGGACGCGCTCCGCCGACGTCTCTTCGGCCTCGGCAAACAGGACATCGAAGCCGAGCACCCGGATGCCATAGTCGTCGAACAGCCGGTCAACGAGCGCGGCGAGCGTATTGCGTGGCCAGGGCCACTGGCCGAGCTCGGCCTGGCTGGCCTCGTCGATATCGATGATGACGATGCGATCGTCGACGGTGCCGGGCATCGTCGCGCGAATACGTACGTCGTAAAGATAATTTTCTACACGGTCAATTATTTCGAGCCGTGGGGTCGCAGCTATGTGGAGTACAAACAGGACCAGCGACAGGCCGCTGATGACAATGCGTACCAGGAGCCGAATCAGGCGTGTTCGAGCCGCTGATGACATGCCGCCAATGTACACGCAATGCCCAGTAAATCAAACGCTTACAGACCCAGTGCCGCGTCCGCCGGATCCCCGGGGAGCAGATACCCGGATTTTCCAAACCAAAACTGTGCCTCGTGCATCTTATTAATAACCAATTCGTAGCGTGGCGCGGAGAACCTTCGGCGTCTGCAGCGTCTAACCAAGCGTTGTGACGAGTGGGCGGTGGCTTCAACAGCAACAGCTAGAATTAAAAAGGACACGCCACTGAGCCAGTAACCCGGGCAGTCAGCACAGGCCCTTGCACCGAATTGTTGCAATCCAAAGCTATACTGTTATAGTACACTACAACACCAGTTCACTTTTTCATTCGGGACGGGACATGAAAAAAAAGGTTATTTGGATAGCCGCCGGCGTACTCATCGTTGCCGCGGCTGGAGCAGTTATTTTCTCCAACGGAGATGAGGAGCTGCTCGAAGTACAGACCGCGACTGTCGGGCTCGAGACGATCATCCAGAAGGTCAACGCAACGGGCCGCATTCAACCCAAGACACAGGTTCGTCTCAGCGCCGATGTCAGCGCCAAAATCATGGTGCTGCATGTCGAGGAGGGTCAGTGGGTCGAAGAGGGCCAGCTGCTGGTTGAACTCGATCGCGAACGTTACGAGGCGGCGGTAGAGTCGGCCGAGGCGAATGTCCGGTCTGCGCAGGCCAATGCCAAGCTCGTGCAGCAAAACATGCTGAAAGCGGAGAAAGATTATGACCGTGCACGCGACGTCGTCGCGCGCAAGCTGGAGTCACAGTCTGTTCTCGATGCGAACAGTGCTGCTTACCAGGTTGAAGTAGCGCGTTACGAATCGGCGCTTGACCAGGTCGAGCAGGCCAGGGGCACACTGAAACAGGCACGGGACAGCCTTTCAAAGACAACGATTTACTCGCCCATGGCTGGCACGATCTCGGATCTGAACAAAGAGCAGGGCGAAATCGCGATCGGCTCGCAGTTCCAGGAAGACGTTATCCTGGTCGTTGCTGATCTCAACGAGATGGAAGCATTGGTTAACGTGGACGAAAATGACATCGTCAACGTTCAACTTGGCCAGGAGGCGGACATCGAGGTCGATGCCCTGTTTGGCGAGACACTGAAGGGTACTGTCTACGAGATTGCCAACACCGCCAATGTGGATGAGCAAAGCGGCCAGAGCCAGAAAACCGAATTTGAAGTGAAGATCGCGATCAGCGGCGAAATTTCGAGATTGCGGCCCGGTATGACCGCAAGCGCCGATGTCAGCACAATGACCAAAACTGATGTGGTTGGGATCCCGATTCAAAGCGTCGCGGTCCGTACGATTGACCAGTTGACGCTCGAAGGCGAGGAAGTGGCGGATGCCGAGAAACGTTTCACGGCCGACGAAGACGGCTTTGTGGAAATCGTATTCTGCGTTGAAGATGATGGCACGGTTTCGGCGCGCCAGGTCGACACGGGCATTCAGAGCGACGACCTGATTGAGATCGTGACGGGTATCGAAGCAGACGAAGTTGTCGTAACCGGCAGCTACCGGGCGATTTCTTCCGACCTTCAGAATGGTGCGCAGGTTAGCGTAAACAACGACACCAATGGTGATTCCGACAGCGCCTGAAGGGAGGCAGCACCATGAGTTCACTGGATCAGGAACGCTCAATTCTCTGCTTGCGTGATGTCATCAAGACCTACGAGATGGGCTCTGAGCAAATACACGCGCTAAGCGGCGTGTCACTCGACGTCGGCAACAATGAGTACATGGCGATCATGGGACCATCAGGGTCGGGCAAGTCGACTTTGATGAACATCATTGGTTGTCTTGATGTACCGACGAGCGGTACGTATTCGCTGGACGGTGAAATGGTGGCAACGAAGTCAGAAGGCGAACTCGCCGAGATTCGAAACCGCATGATCGGTTTTGTGTTCCAGACGTTTAACCTGATCCCCCGGGCGGACATTTTTCACAATGTCGAATTACCGTTGGTGTATGGCGGCGTTCACAAGGCTGAACGCCGTGAGCGTACCGAGCGTGCTATCGACAAGGTCGGCCTGCTCGATCGTATGAAGCACAAACCGAATGAATTGTCTGGCGGCCAGCGACAGCGCGTAGCCATTGCACGGGCGCTGGTATTCAATCCGTCAATCATTCTCGCCGACGAACCAACCGGCAATCTCGATAGCAAGACCGGCGAGGAGATCATGGCGATGTTCGATGATCTGCACAATTCGGGACAGACAATCATACTCGTCACACACGAAGATCACATCGCGCGCCACGCACATCGCACCATTCGCCTGCGCGATGGCAAGATCGAGAGTGACGTACACGGTAACAACGCGGTAGCGGCATGAAGTTCGTACTCGACACGATCGAATCCGTGAAAATCGCCTGGCACGCGATTACTGCAAATAAGGGCCGCGGCGCATTGACGACGCTCGGGATCATTATCGGGATCGTCGCGGTCACGACTACGATGACCGCGTTTAATGGCATGCAGTCCGCGTTCCGTCAGGGCGCCGGAGCCATCGGCGCCGACGTCGTGTACGTATCCCGTATGCCCTGGATTATGATGGGTGACTGGTTTGAGTACCGGAATCGTCCCAACCTCAACCTTGCCGAGGCGTACGCGCTGCAGGACGCTTTGCAGGGCCGGGCGATTGTCAATCCTACGATGCACACGCGCCGCGACCTCAGACACCGATCGACCACCATGGCCGGTGTCGACATTATCGGCACAACGGAAAAGATGCCGATTATTACCAGCCGCATGCCCGAAATCGGACGATTCCTGATGGAATTCGACGTGCGGTACAAAAAGAACACTGCCATTCTCGGCGCTGAGGTCGCCGAAGACCTGTTTGGCGACGTCAGCCCGATCAACAAGGAAATCAACGTCGGTCGCTACCAGTTTCGCGTCGCCGGCGTGCTCGAGGAGCAGGGCGGCAATACGCTGGGCGGGCCTAATTTCGATCGGCAGGTGATCATACCGGTCTCGTACTTCGTCAAAGCGTTCGGCGGCCGGCGCTTCCAGGATGTTGACGTTGCCGTGAAAGCACCGGCTATTGCCTCTCTTGACGATCTCGAGTACGAAGTTATCGGCGAGATGCGCAAGATTCGGAAGCTCCGCCCCGCCGAAGAAGACAACTTCTCCATCAACAAACTCGATTCACTGCTGGGCGCCTTCAACAACATCGTTGGCGCCGTACTCGGCATCGGCCTTCTGGTGACCAGTATCGCGTTGTTTGTGGGTGGGATCGGAGTGATGAACATCATGTTCGTTTCGGTGACGGAACGTACGCGTGAGATCGGCATTCGCAAAGCGATTGGCGCCAAGCGCCGCAGCATCCTCATGCAGTTCCTGTTCGAGTCGGCCGCGATCTGCCTGATGGGCGGACTGATCGGTATCGCGATCTCGGCGGTCATCGCGGCTGCAATCAATGCGAGCGGCATGATGCCCGCCAGCCTGTCGCCGGGAATAATGCTGACATCGGTAATCGTCGCGATTATTGTCGGTGTCTTTGCAGGCATGGTGCCTGCGATCAAGGGTGCGAAGCTCGACCCTATCGAAGCACTGCGCTACGAGTAAACGAGGGAGATCAAAAATGCAAATGTCCGACCTCGTAGGAATGTCATTCCAGGCGATTCGCACCAACAAGTTGCGGTCGTCGCTGACACTTGTCGGCATTGTGCTCGGCGTCGCATCGATCATCGCGGTGATGACGGGTATCTCTGTTATCCAGGGCACAATGGAAAAGGAAATGAGCGTGCTCGGCGCGCAGACGTTCCAGGTGCAGAAATGGCCGTCCGGATTTTCCACGGATGAGGAACGCCGCAAAGCGATGCGCCGTCCACCGATGACGCTTGCGGACGCGAAGGCAATTCGCGACCACGTGAAATCCGTCGATATCGTTGGCTCCGAAATCTGGGATTTCGGCTTTAAGGCCGAATACCGCGGCGAGGAAACGAATGACAACCTGTCTATTGTTGGTGGCACTCCCGAGTATCCGCAGAACAATACACATTTCGTCGGCCGCGGCCGGAATATTTCGCAGATGGACGTGCACGCGGGGCGCAAGGTGGTTGTTATCGGCTATGCGATTGCGCAACAGCTGTTTCCGTTCGTCGACCCGGTCGGCCGTGACATTCGCGTCGATAGCCGCGAGTACAAGATCATCGGTGTATTTGACGAAAAGAAATCGGCATTTAATTCGTCGTACGACAGCTACGTGCTGATGCCGGTAACGACATTCCTGAATACCTATGGCGACTCCAATAGAGAAGGTTGGGAGCGCTCGGTAAACATCACCGTGCACGCCCGGACGCCGGAGCTCATTGACGACGCGATCGCTGAGACCCGCGCTGTGCTCAGGCGCGTTCGTGGTGTCAGGCGGGGTGAAGAAGATAACTTCGAGTACTTCAATTCCGAGAGCACGATCCGCGAATTCAACCAGATGACCGCCGGCGTCAAAGTCGGTGCGTTTGTCATTGGCATAATTGCGCTACTGGTTGCCGGCATCGGCATCATGAACATCATGCTCGTTTCGGTCACCGAGCGAACCAAGGAAATCGGGATTCGCAAGTCGCTCGGCGCGAAGCCCCAATTCATCCTCAGGCAGTTCCTCCTCGAGGCGATCGTGCTGTGCAACCTGGGCGGTATCATCGGCGTCGTCGTTGGCTTTGGCATCGGCAACATGATGGTGAAGATGGGCATGTCGTCGTCGTTCGAAGCGGTAGTGCCAGTGGAGTGGGCGATAATCGGCCTGCTGTTCTGCACCGCTGTCGGCGTCATTTTCGGCATGCTGCCGGCCGTGAAGGCATCACGACTGAATCCGATCGACGCATTGCGCTATGAGTAGGCCCGAAATGCGTGTTGCAAAAGCACAACACACGCTGAATTTTGTGCGCAAACCGGACCAAAACGTGTGTAAATAACGACAGATTGGCCATAATTCGGAATACCCCTATGCGGAGCTGGAGAAAATCGCTAAATAGATAGATATCAATAACTTAACCTGCTTTCGGGTCCCTCCGAAACTAGCTTGGAATCGCATCGGCAAGCGCCATCGGGCGCTTATAGCCAGATGTTGTATGCGTTTGTCGCTTTTATGTTACGATTCTGATCACGCGAGCTGTGCTAAATCGCCGCAGGTTATAAAAAGACGGCTGCAAAGCACTGCTCAAGTGTTTTTTATCTTCCTACAGCATAGGGGAAACAAAGATGACCAGAGTTATCAACGTACTTTCGTACGTGAATTCTGTCGCGTCAGTCACCCGGAAACTCGCCACTGGTACCCTTGCCATTGTGCTGTTTCTGGGCTTGGCAACCTCTGCCGTTGCTCAGCAATCCGGTGGTGCCGTTCGTGGCACTGTGGACGGGGCTGATGCAAGCACGGTAGTAGAGGTTGTTGACGTATCACGCGGCACCACCAAGTCGAAATCGACAAATTCGCGCGGCGAGTTCCGCTTCGAGAATCTGTCGGTCGGCGAATACGAAGTTCGTGTCGTTCAGGGCGGCCGCACGGTCGACACCACGACGGTCCGGGTTAACCTCGGCAGTTCGGCGTCGGTCAACATGGCGACCACTGCAGAGGCGATCGAAGAGATCATCACAACCGGAACGCGCATGGCAGCACTAGACACCAGCATTGCTGAGTCAGGGCTTGTCATCAACGCGGACGAACTGATCGAACTGCCTGTGCAGCGCGATCTGACGTCAGTTGCGTTGCTGGCACCCGGAACCACTCGAGGCGACTATCGTTTCGGCGGCTCCAATGGCAAGGCCGACGGTGTCGTCAGTTTTGCCGGTGCATCGATCGCTGAGAACACCAGCTTCATCAACGGCCTCAACACCACCAACTTCCGTACCGGCGTTGGCTTCTCGGAAGTACCGTTCGAGTTCTACGAGACGCTGCAGGTCAAGACCGGCGGTTACTCGGCCAAGTACGGTCGCTCGCTCGGCGGCGTTTTGAACGCCAAGTCGAAGAGTGGTTCCAACGACTGGAAATTCGGCGCGAATGTTTATTACGAGGCAGACCTCGACGAGTCACCCGAGACTTACCTGGGCGCGAACAAGCTGGACGACGAAGACGCGACGACGATCGACCTGTTTGCGTCAGGTCCTATCCTCAGGGATCACTTGTTCTTCTACGCACTGTACAGCGACAACCAGTCCGACCAGCGCTATGCCGGTTTCCGTAGCAACGACTTCGATTATGAAGTCGACGAAGGCTTCTGGGGTGTCAAGGTCGATGCTTACATCACCGACAACCATCACGTCGAATACACCGCGTTCTCTGACGAGCGTACCGGTGTTGAAGCAACGTACTCTTTCGATCCTGTAACGCAGACGCGCGGAACCTATATCGGCGATACGCTGTATGAAGATGGTGGTGACAACTGGATTGCAACCTACACCGGAGACTTCACCGACAATCTGCAGGTATCGGTTTCTTACGGTGAGAACGAGGCGGCTCGCACAACCTCTCCGTCGACAGCAGACATTCCTTATGTGAATCTGTATACCGACGCCGGTGGCTTCGTGCAGCAGGCCAGTGGCGCTGCATCGTTCTTCATTTCGGCCGGTAACGACAAGCGTGAGATGACTCGTGTTGACATCAATTATCTTGTTGGCAGTCACGACATCTCGTTAGGGTTTGATGGTGAGGAAACCTTCGCCGACGAATCTACGATTAACTCGGGTGGTGTTTACTGGGTGCTCGATCCCAATAATGAACTGTACCCGGGTGGTTGCGAGTCTGAGGGTGCTGCTTGCCCGGACGGCGTCGTTCGTCGCCGCACCTACAGCGTAGGTGGTTCGTTCGAAACCAGCTCGGACGCGTTCTACATTCAGGACGTCTGGGAGCTCAACGACCGCTGGACTCTGGAACTCGGGCTGCGTAACGAAAGTTTCGAGAACCTCAATGGTAACGGCGGTATCTTCGTCAAGATTGACGACCAGATAGCTCCGCGCCTTGCTGCGGTATTCGATCCGAATGGCGACGGCAAGTCCAAGTTCTTCGCGAACTACGGCCAGTACTACCTGCCCATCGCTTCGAACACCAACATTCGTATGGCGGGTAACGAGACCTACATCCACGACTGGTTCGCATGGGATGGCACGACCAACTCGGACTTCACACCGACGGGCGTCGGCTCACAGTTCGCGCAGGACGTTTTCGGCGACGGTACGGTGCCTGACACTCGCTCTGTGACGGACAACAACATCGAGCCGATGTACCAGTCCGAGTTCATCCTGGGTTACCAGCGTACGCTCGACTCGGGTGTCGAGATTGGTGTTAAGGGTATCTACCGTAAGCTCGAGACGACCATCGAGGACATCGCGATCGATGCCGCTGTCATTGACTACTACAACAATGGCGCCGGCACCTGGGACGATACCCTCGTGGGTGGTGACACTGTTGAGGACGTCTTTGGCGGTTTCCACCAGTACGTGTTGACAAACCCCGGCAACGACATGGACATCTACATTCCGGAGCAGGACGAGACGATCACCCTGACGGCCGATCAGCTGAACTATCCTGAAGCTGAGCGCCAGTATGGTGCAATCGAGTTCACCTTTGGACGTCCGTTCGACGGCCGTTGGGGCCTGAACGGGTCGTACACCTGGGCGCACAGCTGGGGTAATCATGAAGGCTACGTGAAGTCTGACAACGGTCAGGACGACGCAGGCATCACGCAGAACTTCGACCAGCCCGGACTGACGGACAACTCGTACGGCGACCTGCCGAACGACCGTCGTCACACGATCAAGACCTATGGTGCGTACCAGCTCGACAACGGCCTTCGTTTCGGCGCCAACGTGCTGTGGCAGTCTGGTCGTCCGCGCAGCTGCTTCGGCCTGCATCCGACAGATGTGTTCGCGCAAGCCTACGGCAACAGCGACTCGCATTTCTGCGGTGGCGAGCCGGTTAAGCGCGGTTCGCTCGGTCGTACGCCGGACATCATGACGGTTGACCTGAACGCCCAGTACACGTTCGAAATGGGCGGTTCGGAAGTCCTGTTGTCGCTTGATCTGTACAACCTCTTCAACAGCCAGAACCCTGTGCAGTTCAACGAAGACGGTGACACCGGTGATTTCAACCTGATTCGGCGTTTCCAGGAGCCAATGAGCCTGCGTTTGTCAGGACGTGTGAGCTTCTAAATCAGGCTGCAATACCTTTCTACTGCAAAGTAGAACGAGCCCCGCGACAGGCGACTGTCGCGGGGTTTTTTTATTCCTGCGTCGGCTGGTTGTTGCCGGGGATTGGCTCGGCGAGAATCAGTGCGCGCACGAACTTGACTGGCGGGGAGCCGTAAGACAGTGCCTGGTCGTGATAGCGGCGCAACGTGAACTCATCGCCCCATTGCGCCTCGACGGCACCCCGCATTTCGATGTGTTCCTGGTAGCCGACGAAGTAAGTCGACAGCTGCGCAGACGTTAGCTGCGCTCGAACCCATTTGCCGGCCGCCTCGCGCTCTTCCTGGAAGCCGCCTTCGATCATCAGCTGCATGGCCTCGTCGCGAGTCATGCCGTCGACATGAACGGCGGAATCGATGATCGTATTGGTAACTACCCGCAGGTACCACTTCAAGTTGATAATTCGCATCAGGGAATCATTGTCCAGGTAGCCCTCGTCGATCATCATGCGCTCGGCATACACTGCCCAGCCTTCGACAAACGGCCCGGACGCGAGCACGCTGCGGAGCGTCGAAGGATGGCGATTACTCAATGCAAGCTGCAGGTAGTGTCCCGGAACGCCCTCGTGAATGGTCAGGTCCTGGATGGAATAAATGTTGTACTCGCGCAGGAACGAGACCACCTGTTCATCGGTCCAGTCTTCCGGCAGCGGCGCGACCGCGTAGAATGCTGCCTGTCCTTCGTCGAGGGGCCCTGGCGGATCGAGATAAGCAACTGAAACGCCACGCTGAAACTCCGGCATGACGATGATTTCAACCGGATCACCTGGCATCGTGACAATGTTTCTTTCAACGACGAAGTTAGTGGCCTGTTGCAGTTGTTGTTTTGCGATGTCGACAATGCCGTCGCGAGGTGGCAACTGCTGATACGCCTGTTCGAGCGCAGCACGAATGATGACCTGCTTATAGGCTTCGTCCGGTGAATCCGGGAATGACGTGTACGGATGAGCTTTGGCATAGATGTCCTTCGCGATCTCGTACATCTGGTTGCGGACAGATTCATACTCGGCTTCGGCCCGCGCCTTGATTTCCTTGCGCGAGAGCGGCGAATTCAGCGCAAAGGCGAGCTTCGTGTCAAACAAATCTGCGCCGATACGAAAGTCACCGGCAGCGCGCGGCAGGAGTTCTTCTTCGAGCCAGGCCTGGTGTTCCGCAACCGCGTCCATTGCAATCTCGATTGCAGCTGTAAGCCTGTCCCGGGTTGCTGGCTCCAGCTGGTCCATGGTCGGAACGATCATCGTATCGATGATCGACACGAGCCCCGGGTTTTGCTTCACCGCAGTCTCCGCGTGGATCTTGGGCACGCGCTCCGGCTCAATTGACGCGCGCGCTTGCTCCAAAAAGCGAGGCATCTGTTCCAGCCGCGACGCTGCAGCCGTCATGCGCATGTCGATGGGCGCAAAGTCGCGGGCAGCGAGACTGTAGATCGAACTCCCGGAACGGTTGACATAGATGAGTGGATTCCAGGCCCACTCCTGCAACGTCTCGATGGACCAGATACTGGATGCAACCGCGCTTGCCAGCATCTCGGCATCGACCTGGTTTGCGCGTGACAACTGGCTGCGATCGATCGCGGCCACGGCATCCCGGTACTGACCGTAGAGCGCAAGAACACGATCGCGCGCTGCCCCGTCGACATGGTCGAGCTCGTGATCCGCACTGTGATCGCCGACAAGTGTCGCATTCACGGGTGAGCGTCCTGCCAGGCCGTTGATGTACCGGTCGGCAAGACTGGCGAATTCCGCGTCGGCCGATCCAGCCGCCTGGCTAACGACAGATATTGAAAAGACAACAAAGACGGCTAAAAATCGTATCATGGCGAGCCCCTGCCAAGGCCTGAAGATGATGTAAAACATATCATGGTGCTGCTCCAGGGGCAGCTGTAGTATCGGGACATGTTTCGAGGTCTCGCCATTTTGTCGATCATTTGTCCGATGCATGCTTCGGCCGATCTCGCGCTGGCAGAGCGGACAGTTCTGCCAGCCTACGTTCTACAACTTCCCGCCTCAGTCAGGTCTGTGCTGATCGCAGAAACGGATACGTCAACCCTGGTTCGTTTTTCATACAACGACGGCAGACTGCAGGCTCGTGATGATCGTTATATGTCAATCGGCCAGAACGGACCGGGCAAAGTTCAAAGCGGCGACCGGCGCACGCCGCTTGGAATATATTTTGCGAATGACCAGCTGGACACGCGCCGTATGCACGAAAAGTACGGTCCGATGGCGTTTCCACTCGACTACCCCAATGCCTGGGACACAATTATCGGCCGGAGCGGCGACGGCATCTGGATTCATGGCGTCGTTCCGAATAGCGGACGACGCCCGCCTCTGGACACGGATGGTTGTATAGCGGTGTCCAATGCCGACCTGCTTGAGCTCGAGGGTTTTATTCGGCTATTGGCAACGCCGGTAATCATCACACGCAAGATACAATCAGTTGCTGTCCAGGAACTCGACGCAATGCGCGACGAGCTGAATGGCGCGTTGCACTCGTGGGCTGAGAGTTACCGCGATGGCGATTGGCACCGCTTCCTGTCGCTGTATGCAGCCGAGTTCGAATACCGCGGGCTGAACCGCGATGAGTGGGCCGCCTATCGCGTTCGGGCCGGTAACACCCGGCCCTTGATGGATTTCTCGGTGGACGAGGTCTTGCTGTTGAAAGACCCGGAAGACGAATCGCTGTTCCTGAGCCGATTTCAGCAGACGATCGACAACGGCGACGGTCAAATCGTGACGATCAAGCGGCTATATTGGCGCTTAAACGCGCACGGGCAATTCAAAATTGTCGCCGAAGACAACGGCTAATGTGGGATCAATCACCACCGCCGAACAAATACAGCGCGGACAGACTGACGGCGTATTTGGTTGAGAATTGCAACGCGTCATTGAGATCCCTGGATATCGGAATCTTGCCCGAGGCCTTCAGTGCCAGCGCTTCCGTAACGTGGTACTGGACCGTCGGTACGATGTCGACCCAGCTGCCGCCAGTATTCGGAATCTCGACCGAGTCCCGTTCGTCGCGATCGGAATCGCGATAGAACAGTTCGAGGCTAAATCCCCACGGCGTCTGTGTCTGATAACTCGTGCCGAGGGTTACCGTTAACGAATTACCAAACCGGTAGTCACGATCGTTTTCGCCGTTGTATGCATAGCTCGTGCTGCCGTATACCTGTGCGCCACCGGAGTCATTCAATGCGCGCGCGTAATATGCCCAGATCAGACCACCGTACGCGCCTGTCGAGGGCTGCAGATCTTCGGCCAACGTCAGACCATTGTTTTTGGCGTCGTCTTCACCGAGCGGGATCTGACCACCCAGGCCAAACGAAAATGTGTTTTTGGAATACAGCGAAATGGTAGCTGGTGAATATTTCACCATAAACAGGCCATCGCCAAGGCCCGATGCGCTGTCTGTCATGCCGCTGATCTTGCGTTCATGATCGACTAAGGAAACCAGCCCTGAGATCGACCATTTGTCCGTCAGGCCACGGCTAAGCTCGACGACCATGGCCTGTGAAGTGCGGTCACGCCCGGTCTGGTCCGGAATCGTGTTCGAGCCCGCAACAAGATCGCTGATATCCCGGAATTCGTAGGTCGTTGCGAGGAACCACTGACTGTCATCCGGGGACGCAGACTGCATCGTGCCGAGCAGCGGCACAGTGGCGCAGCTACAGGTTTGCGCCCACGCCGAAGCGGCCAGCATATGTGCTGCAAGCAATACAATGCCAGCAGTCAGTTTTGTTAACGATTTCATGGCCCGGTTACGTTGAAGTGAATTTCGGTTTCTGTGAAGTGCGCGCCCCAGGCAAACCAGTAGGCCGTATAGGATTGAGTCTTTGCAAGTTGTGCACCGGTGCGTGGCCCCGATACAGCAGTGCCAAACACATCCCAGACGGTGCCTTCCGTGTCAGTCATGATGTTGGGCAGGTCACCTTCCAAAGGCGAAAACGTCAGGATGGTTCCGTCCGCCAACTCACGATCATAAATTACAGCAATATCGAGGTCTGTATTGCCAACGACCACGATCGACTGGTTACCAACCTGATCATTAATAGCTTGTGTTGCAGCACCGAACTCGGCCAACTGGTACACCTTGGATGTGGCCGTCTCATTGACACCCGTACCCTGGCGGATACCGATGACCCGAGTCTTGGGATGCATGCGCGTATCCGCGTTGGTGACCGGGTAAAACAAGCCAGTGCTCTCGCGGTAGTCACCGTAGGGATAGCCGTTATAGTCGCGCACATATCCCGTCGTGCGCGTGAGAGCCATTGCGTCCGGGAACATGTCCCGCAACGTGCCGAACTTCGCTTCGACTACCTGGATGCGCTCCGACACTTCGCGAATCCGCGGGCCGGCAATAGAAGTTTCGTACATCTGCGACCAGACGCTGTCAGTTTCGCGATCGTAAAGCAGCAGGTTCGAGTTGTAGAGCAGGCCCGACACCCCGTACGTCGAATTGGCATGGGTGATTTCTCCCGGCCACGCGACAGCAGACCCTGTGAGCGGACAGTAGCTCAGTGTATACGGGTCATCCGGCGGCCCATCGTTGACGATCTCGTGCCAGTCCAGGATGTCGTGCGGATAGATCTTGATGATGCCGTTATGCTTGACGGCGACAGCCAGGTCGTTGGGATTGATAGTCAGAATCGTCTGCGGTGACTCGAAAATCAGATCGGATTGTACGAGCGCCGGGATGCCATCTTTGCCAGGACCGCCATCGAATATGAAATCGATATTGACCAACCACTCGGTAACGACTGGCGGCGGCGCTGTCGTGGGATTATTTCGACCGCCGCCGGAGTTACCGCAAGCGGCAGTCGTAAATGCAGTAACTACCAGAAAAATAAAGAGTTTATTCCTATTGCACAGCGGAAACATCGCTACGCCCCCCAAATGAGTCCCGTGTATATGAGAGGACCGGTCGGATGGACGCTTTATTACAAGGCTCCCGAGCTAAATTCGCGGCGCAGGGTGGTGCGGCAGCGCATCGGTTTTGGCCCCGCTCAGGGCCCGCATTTTTCCGGGATAAAACCGCTGCCTAGCGCGCTGATTCGCGAGCGACAAGCTCGTCGATAAGGTCGATCAGATTTTCGTAACTGCCAGCTTCTGCACCGCCGGTGCGGTACTTGCCATTGACGACAACTGTCGGTACGTTCGCCACGCTGTAGCGGCGGGCGAGGTCTTCGGCGACCCGCAGTTTCTGCGCCACCTCGAATGATCCCCAGGTCCGCTCGAATTCTTCGGCGCTGACGCCAAAGCGTTCGAACAGCGTCTGAATCGCGGCCTCACTCATGAGGCGGTTATTCTGCCGGTGATAGGCCTGGAAAACCGCGGCATGGAATCCTGGACCATCCTTGATAACACCGTTGCGTACCAGGACTTCCTGAGTGTAGTACAACTGGGCGTGCAGTTTGAGCATGCCGTTCCACATCGCGGGAATGCGGACAAAGCGCACGCCGGCCGGTTTCTCGTTGTCCCAGTTATTGATGTACGGTTCGAAGTCATAGCAGTGCGGGCAGCCATACCAGAAAAACTCGGCGACCTCGATCTTGTCTGCGCCACCAACGGTCGGCTGCGTCGGCATCAACCGCTGGTAATGCCTGCCTTCGGAATATTTCCACTCGCGCACCGGCGCAGGCGCATCGGCCTGTGCAAGCAGGATGGCCTGTTCCTCAGGTTCGGGCTCGGCTGCCGACTCTTCGACAACCTCCAGCACTTCCTCATCGCCAGCGGTTTCTGCGCCGGCATCAGGAGCTGCAACGTCCTCCGGTGCCGGTTCGACAGCGGCGGGCGCTTCGGTTTCAGGTTGAGCAGGCTCATCACCGCCGCAGGCGGCGACCAGCAGCAGCGCTGCAGCGATACAAAACAGGTTTCTCATTACTTCAGGCCTTGTACGTATGACGCGATTGCGACGATGTCTTCTTCACTCAGCCGACCTGACAGTTCGCGCATGATGCGCGTCTTGCCGTCCGACTGCCTCTTATTAGACGCGTAATCGCGCAATTGTTTCGCGGTGTAGGCCGCGTGCTGCCCATTCAATGCCGGGTATTCGGCAGCCGGGTTGCCGCGACCCGTGGCGCCGTGACACGCGAGGCAGGCGGCTACCTTTGCGCCTTCATTGCCACCGCGATACAGTGCCTCGGCGCGCGACACAGAGCCCGGGTCCTCAACCGCCGACACAGCCGCCGGCAGGCTCTCGAAATAGACAGCGAGGTTACGCATGTCCTCGTCCGACAGCAGCATCGCCTGGCTCGTCATGAGCGGATCATTGCGCTGGCCATCCTTGAATGCCCGCAACTGCGTCACCAGGTAGGTTGCGTTCTGGCCAGCGATATTCGGCCATAGCGGATTAACGCTGTTGCCTTCCTGGCCGTGGCACGCCGTGCAGGTCAGCGCCCGTGCTTTGCCGGCATCAATCGAGCCGTCGACGAGGCTGTCCGCCGAGGCAGAAAAAGGAGCCAACATAATCGCTGTCAGCGCACAAAACGAAGCAATCCCGATGTTCATGTTTTTGAGTCCGTTACTTTCTTGCGGTGGTCGCTGCCACCGCTAATTCAAAATCGATTGTCCCTGCCAGATAATAAGGCGGCCCCGGGTTGCTAAGGTCCCGGGTGCCTTGCTGCGTGACCCTGAAGCCGTCAGCCTGTGGCCGAAATTATACACGGAATCCCCGGTGTAAACCCCCATGTCGCAGTATCCTGAAGCCTGCTTTATCAAGAGCGCCAATGCCCTGAGTCAGTTTCCCGCCGACACCGGGCGGGAAGTAGCCGTGGCTGGCCGTTCGAATGCCGGCAAGTCGAGCGCGATCAACGTTATTGTCAACCGGCGCCAGTTTGCGCGCACGAGCAAGACGCCCGGGCGCACGCAACTCGTCAATTTCTTCCAGCTTGCAGAAAACAAGCGGCTTGTCGATTTGCCGGGTTACGGTTTCGCCCGGGTCGCCGCAAGGATGCAAAAACACTGGGGCGAATTGCTGACGGGCTACTTCGGGGTGCGTGAAAGTCTCAGCGGTCTGCTGCTCATCGTGGATATTCGCAGAAAACTCACAGCGTACGATCGCCAGATGATCGCGTTTGCAGAGGAAGTTGACTTGCCTATCCATATCCTGCTGACCAAGGCCGACAAGCTCAAGCGCGGTCAGGTCGCGACCGCGGTGCTCGAGGTCGAAAAAGAACTCGGCGATCGCGCCACGGTACAGGCGTTTTCAGCGCTGAAACGCAGCGGCGAAAACGAAGCCAGGGAGATGCTGGACAGATTCCTGGCGATCGATGCATAAAAAATCCCCGAAGCACACTGTGCCCCGGGGAAAGAAAAAGCAACCGGCTTGGGGTCACCGTGTTGCGCGCCTGCTTAGGGAGGTAAACAGGCGAGTGACTAATGCACTCCAGAATTTAGAGTCTGGATTGGCCCTGTAGTTCCCGGCAAGCCATAATTCACTGAAAAATATAGAGAAATAGATTAGAACGAGTCTTATTAAGGACTGTGCCCGGCATATTTCCCTTCCTCATGGCGCGCTGCGCTGCGCTTTACTTTGGTCGGAAAACATCCCGGGCACAGTCCTTAATGGGCTTCGTCCCAATTCCTGCCACAGCCGACGTCGACCTTCAGAGGCACCGCAAGGTCGGCGGCCGCGCACATGATGTCGGTGACTCTGTCTGTGACAACATCGACGGCGTCCTCGGCGACTTCAAACACGAGTTCGTCGTGTACCTGCATGATCATGCGTGCATCGGTAGTGCCGCCGGACAGCCAGTCGTAAACGCTGATCATCGCCCGCTTGATAATGTCGGCGGCAGTTCCCTGCATCGGTGCATTGATCGCGGTGCGTTCGGCATACTGCCGACGCTGGGCATTGCGCGCATTAATTTCCGGAAGGTACAGGCGCCGGCCGAACACGGTCTCAACATATCCCTGCGCCCGGGCTTTTTCGCGAATGTCGTCCATGTACTGTTTCACGCCCGGGTAGCGGTCAAAGTACAGGTCGACGTATTCCTGGGCCTGGCCTCGCGGGATACCGAGTTGCTTGCCGAGGCCGAACGCCGACATGCCGTACATCAAGCCGAAGTTGATGGCCTTGGCCGAACGTCGCTGGTCCGCGGTGACGTCGTCCAGTTCGATTTCGAAGACCTCGGCGGCAGTCGCGCGATGGACATCCTGCTCGGCCGCGAAGGCTTTGCGCAGGCCCTTGTCGGCCGACAGGTGCGCCATGATCCGCAGTTCGATTTGCGAGTAGTCGGCAGCCAGCAGCAATTGCCCGGGAGGGGCTACAAACGCCTGCCGAATCCGCCGTCCCTCCGGCGTACGAATTGGTATGTTCTGCAGGTTCGGATCGGTTGACGACAGCCGTCCCGTTGCAGCAACAGCCTGGTGATACGACGTATGCACCCGACCTGTTGTCGCCGCTATCTGCAATGGTAGCTTGTCGGTGTAGGTGCTCCTGAGTTTGCTGACGCTGCGATAGTTGATGATCACACGCGGCAGATCGTAGTCGCTGGCAAGTTCGATGAGTACATCTTCGGCGGTCGAGGGCTGGCCCTTGGGCGTTTTACGAATCACCGGCAGCTCGAGCTGCTCAAACAGGATTTGTTGCAGCTGCTTGGGTGACCCGAGATTGAACGGCCCGCCCGCGAGCTCGTGCGCTTCGGCTTCCAGCGTCACCATCTGCTCCGCAAGTTCCTTGCTTTGCTTTGCGAGCATCTTCTTGTCGATCAGTACGCCGGTCTCTTCCATTTCCAGCAGTACCGGAACCAGCGGTTGTTCGATTTCCTCGTAGACTCTGCGGAGTGGTTCAATTTCGTTGAGTTTCGACCACAGCGTTTCATGCAACTGCAGCGTGATGTCGGCGTCTTCGGCGGCGTACGGCGCCGCTGTTTCGAGATCGATCTGGTTAAACGTGAGTTGCTTTGCACCCTTGCCGGCGACGTCTTCGTAATGAATCGTTTCGCGGCCGAGATAGTGTCGCGCCGTCGAGTCCATGTCGTGACGCGATGCAACGCTATTCAATACATAGGACTCGAGCATGGAGTCGTAGCGCATGCCTTTGAGATCGATGCCATGTCGCGCGAGTACGTGCGCATCGTACTTAAGGTGATGCCCGACTTTGGCGGCGTCAGGGTCCTCGAGAAAAACTTTAAGCTTTTCAAATACTTCGTAACGTGGGAGCTGGTCCGGGGCCCCTGGGTAATCATGCGCCACGGGGATATAGGCGGCTTCACCTGCGATGACTGCAAGCGAAACCCCGACAACTTCGGCGGCCATGTAATCGAGGCTCGTGGTCTCGGTATCGACAGCGACGAGCGCTGCCTTATTGATCTTCTTTAACCACTTATCGAAGCTTTTCCAGTCGAGCACGGTTTCATAATCGCCCTCGACTGTTTGCCCAGGAACCTCGACTTCGCCGCCCGCTTCGTCGAGTTGGTTCAATAGTGTGCGGAGCTCGAAACGGCTATAGAGCTCGCGCAGCTGACCGGTTTCCGGTGCGGCAGGTTTGAGATCGCCAACCGACACTGGCAGATCAACGTCAAGACGTATCGTCGCGAGTTGTTGCGACAAGCGCAGTTGCTCGACGTTATCGCGCAGACTCTCACCGACTTTTCCCTTGATCTCATCCGCGTGCTCGACAATGCCATCGGCACTCTCGTACAGGTTGAGCCACTTCGCGGCCGTCTTCGCGCCGACCTTGGGCACGCCGGGAATGTTGTCCGAGCTGTCACCGACCAGGGCTAGGTAGTCAATGATCTGTTCGGGATAGACGTCGAACTTCTGCTTGACTTCGTCACGCTGCAGTACACTGCCGCTCATGGTGTTTACGAGCGTCACGTGATCATTAACGAGCTGTGCCATGTCCTTGTCGCCGGTGGAGACAAGCACGCTGAGTCCCTTGTCGGCAGCTTCGTGACACAGCGTACCAATGACGTCGTCAGCCTCGACGCCGGGGACCTGTAACAAGGGCAGGCCCATCGCCTTGACGGCATCGAGCAGCGGCTCTACCTGGTCGCGCAATTCATCGGGCATCGGCGGGCGGTTCGCCTTGTACTCGGCGAACATCTCGTCACGAAATGTCTTTCCCGGAGCGTCGAACACGACACCGATCATCCCGGCCGGTTCCTCGCGCACGAGCTTGTTGATCATTGTCAGGACGCCATGCAACGCGCCCGTCGGTGCGCCCGCCGAGTTTGTCAGGCTGGGCAACGCATGGAATGCCCTGTACAGGTACGAGGAGCCATCAACGAGGACGAGGTCACGGTGCGACATCGATGCTGATCTGACTTACGGGCTGGCCGGGCCGTTCTCGTCGTCCTCTTCTTCTTCCTGGGTGGTTTGCTGTTGCTGTGGTGGCGTTCGGACCGAACTCGGGTCTCCGGGTACGAAGAGCGGGCCGCTCTGGCCGCAGCCGAAGAGAAACATGAGTGCGAACAGGGCGGCGATGACGCGGAGGTGACTATTCATGATATTTGGCCGATGCAGAGGAAGGCCCGATTATAGAGGCCGCTCGACTACTTTGAATAGCGCTTTGCGATTTGCCGATAAGCGTCGCGGAACGGCAAGCCATCTTCGGTCACCAGCCGATACGCTTCCTCGGTCGCGAAAATGCCCGGATCGAGTTTGATCCTGTCCGCGTTGAACCGCATGCCATCCAGGAGGTGCGCCATGATATCGACGCTCTCGATAGCGAGATCGATGCCGCGGAACAACGGTGCTTTGAGCCGCTGCAGGTCGCGTTGATAGCCGGACTGCAGTTTGGCGGTGATCATCAGCGATTCATCGAGGCAGGCCTGCGCCGTTGCAGACGACGCGCGCAGTAATTCGAGCACATCGGGGTTCCGTTTTTGCGGCATGATCGAACTACCTGTCGTCACGTCTGCGGCGAGCGTGATGTAAGCGAACTCCTGCGTGTAAAAAAGCAGCAGATCGGTCGCCATCCGGCCAAGGTCCTGCAACAGCAGTGTGATCTCGAACAGCAATGCACTCTCGGCTTTGCCACGGGAGAGCTGCGCCGCTGTAACCGGCGACTGTGTGGCCGCGAACTCGAGTGTCTTCGTCGTAAACTCACGATCGAGCGGCAGGCCGGGCGTACCGTAGCCGGCGGCACTGCCGAGTGGATTCTTGTCAATGCGCGTACGAGCAGCTGCGAAGCCCTGGATAGCGTCGGCCAGTGCCTCATCGAAGCCACCGCACCACAGGGATACCGACGACGGCATAGCGTGTTGCATGTGTGTGTAGCCGGGCAGTTCGATATCGCCCTGGCGTTCGGCAACACCCGCCACCGATGTGCGCAAATGGCACACCCGATCCGCCAGGTCATCGGCCGCGTCGCGGAGATACAGTCGCAGTGCCGTCAATACCTGGTCGTTGCGTGAACGGCCCAGGTGCAGGCGCGCACCCGCGGCGCCGATCGCCTGCGTCAATCGCGACTCGAGTGCAGTGTGCACATCTTCGTCTTCGAGGCTGATGTGCCAGTCGCCCGCGGCGAAAGCTGCGGCCAGTTGGCCCAGGCAGTCACTGATCGCTTTGCAATCAGCGCGACTGATGAGGCCGGTTTTCGCGAGCATCTCGGCATGTGCGATCGAGCCACGCACGTCGTACGGCACGAGCCGTGCGTCGAGCAGGTGGTCTTCGCCGGCCGTGTACCGAAGTACTCGTTCGTCGAGCGGCAGCCCTTTGTCCCAGAGGCGGGTCATCACGCCTCGGAACCCTGTTCCGCCGGTGTTAGCGCAGCGATGTCGTCGACCACGAGGGTGCCCGTGCCTTCATTGGTGAACACTTCGAGCAGCAGGCTGTCCGGTACTTTGTATGAAATCACGTGTACGCGACTGACGCCGTTCGCGAGCGCTGCGTCGATTGCGGCCGCCTTCGGCAGCATCCCGTCCGCAAGTTTGCCGGCGTCGCGCAGCTTGTCGAGCGCGGCACGATCGATATAACTGATCAGCGATTGCGGATCAGCGACATCTTCGAGTACGCCCGGTGCGCCGCTCAGCAGGATCAGTTTTTCGGCATCGAGTTCCGCCGCAATCGCGGCGGCAACCGTGTCAGCATTGATATTGAGCAACGTGCCCGATTCGTCACACGACAATGGGCTGACGACTGGCATCAGGCCATTGTCCAGTTGTTCCTTCAGAATGTCGGCCTCCACCGAGTCGATGTCGCCGACGAAGCCGTAATCGACAGGGTCTTCGCCGTCGCGCTTTACCGGCGGCCGCCGGTGTGCGCGAATGAGGCCGGCGTCCACGCCGCTGATGCCGACGGCTGGTATTTGCAGATCCCGGCAGGTGGCAAGGACGCGCGTATTAATCTGTCCATTCAGTACCATCATGGCGACGTCGAGCGATGCGTCGTCGGTGACGCGCCGGCCTTCGACAAACGTCGTGTCGAGCCCAAGCGCTGTCGCGAGCCGCGTCGATTGCGGGCCGCCACCATGAATCAGGACGACCCGGATACCGACCTGGTGCAGGATGCCGACCTGTTCCATCAATGCGCTGGTCTCTGCCGGGTCCGCGAAAATCTCGCCGCCTGCCTTGAGAACGAATACCTTGCCCTTGAACAGCCGGATGTAGGGTGCGGCGTGTTTCAGTGCCGAGACCACAATCGCACGATCCTTTTTCGTTGTCATGACGAGGCTCCCAGCATCTGGTGCAGGACGGCCATCTGCGCCAGCATGCGATTACGCGCCTCGGGAATGACAACGCTGCGCGGGCCATCGAGTACGGGTTCGCTGACAACGACTCCGCGACGTACCGGCAGGCAGTGCATGAAGCGACAGTCTTCACGCGCATTCTCGAACCATGGCTCGTCGACGCACCAGTCAACGAGTTCGTTACGCAGTTCCTGGTCTTGGAGACGATCGCCGTAGTGCCGTGTCGATGACCACGACTTTGCGTAAATGACATGCGCACCAGCCATGGCTTCATTGCGATTATCGGTCTCGACGACCGAGCCGCCACTCGCTTCGGCGGCGTTACTCGCTTTCGTCATCAACTTCTCCGGCAGCTCGAAGCCGTCCGGTCGCAGCACCGTGACATCCATGCCACGCTTGGCCGCCATGTGCAGCGTCGACGCTGGCACGGCGAGCGGAAGCGCTTTCGGGTGAAAGGCCCAGCTCAGCACGAACTTGCCGCTGTTGGCCGGGATGCCAAGGTCATCGAGCGTCTTCCAGTCGGCAAGGTTCTGACAGGGGTGGTTCATCGCTGATTCCATGTTGATGTACGGCGTATCGATCAGGTCGGTCAGGGACGAAAATTCCTGCTCCGCCATATCCGCCTCCAGGTTCTTGCGCTCGGCAAATGCGCGGATGCCAATGGCATCACCGTAGGAGGCGATCACGGGTACTGCTTCGCGAATGTGCTCGGCTGCGGCACCGTCCATGACAATGCCCGGCCGGGTCTCGAGGCCATGTATCGACATGTCGGGCGAGATTACGAATGAACCGCCACCGAGACGTGTCATAGCGGCCTGGAATGACGCGAGGGTCCGAAGCGATGGGCTCAGGAACAGCAAGGACAGGACCTTGCCACGCAACGCCTGCGGTTCGGGATGTGCGTCGAGCCGGTTCGCGAGTTCGAGCAATGCCCCGATCTCGGCATTGGAAAAATCAGCAAGGTCATTGAAGGCTTTCATGGGTTTCTCTCAGGTCAGTCAATCCGTGGTGCCATCGCCTGCAGCGCATGGGCGAGATGTTCAACGTGATGCGCTTCCAATACCAGTGGTGCGAGTACGCGGAGCACGTCCGGGTCGGCGCTCGTTCCGGTCAGTACGTCGTGCTCCAGTAACGCGTTGCGAACCTCGACAGCCGGCCGATCGCAAACGAGCCCGAGCAGCAGCCCCATGCCCTGGATTTTGCGCACGGGGCCAACGATACAGATCTCGCGAATCTGCGCTTCGCGTGCGCGGACGTTTGCCAGCAGGCCTTCATCCCTGATTGATTCGATGACCGCCACGATTGCCGCCGCCGCGAGCGGGCCGCCACCGAAGGTCGTGCCAAGATCACCGGGGCCAAAATGCGCGCCAACGTCGTCGGTGCATAACACGGCGCCGCAGGGGACGCCGCCACCAAGCGCCTTGGCGCTGGTAATGATGTCGGGCGCTATACCGTGCGCCTGTAGCGCAAAAAAATGCCCGCAACGGCCGATGCCTGACTGCACTTCGTCAGCGATCAGCAATGCGCCGTTCGCTGCGGTGTATTCGCGCAGCGCCGTGATGAAGTCATATGACAGGTCATACGCGCCGGCGACACCCTGAACGGGTTCCACAATAACCGCGGCGACGTCACCGTCGATCATTGTTCGCGCCGCGTCGCAGTCGTCACGGGGAATGAACTCGACATTGAATGGCTTGGCGGGAAAGCCGTACCACTTGTCAGAGTTCCAGGTAACGGCAGCGGCCGCCGCGGTACGGCCGTGAAACCCCTGCGTTATTGCGAGCACCTTTCGCCGTCCGGTTGCAACGCAGGCCATCCGTAATGCATTTTCGTTGGCTTCCGCACCCGAATTGACAAAAAAAGCGCGTTTCAGGTTCTCGGGCGCAACTTCAAGTAATGTCTCTGCCGCACGGGCCCGGACGTCGATGGCAACTGCGTTGCTCTGGAACAGCAGCGTCTTGCTCTGCTCGGTGATGGCGCCGACAAGCCGCGGATGGGCATATCCCAGGGCCGCGACGGCGTGACCGCCATACAGGTCCAGGATGCGGCGCCCGTTCTCGGTAATGATGTCGCAGCCGGATGCGCGCTCAGGCACAAATGGCAACTGGCCGTACACGGGCAGCGTCGTCGCAGCTTCGCGCGCCCGTGCGTCAGACAATGACTGCCGGTTCAGCATTCGTCAGATCCATCCCGGCGCGGCCGCCGTTAACCCCGTCGTCTCGGGAAGCTCCCAGAGCCGGTTCATCCATTGTACGGCGCCACCGGCCGCGCCCTTGACGAGATTATCGATGGCGCTCGTGATAACAACCGTGTCAGCGCTCGTTGCGACACCGATCTCGCAGTAGTTGCTGGCAACCACGTTCTTAAGTCGCGGCGTGCCGTCGACGACACGCACAAATGGTGCGTCGGCGTAGGCATCGGCAAAAACCTGCCTGAGTTCGTCCGGGCTAACAGCCTCGTTCGCCTTGGCCTGGACGGTTGCGTAGATGCCGCGCGCGAACGGCCCGGAATGCGGTATGAAATTAACCGTCGTTGCACGGCCGCCAGCGGCTTCGCAAAGCGCCGCAACTTCCGGCGCATGGCGGTGCGCCAGCGGTTTGTAGGCATACAGGTTGCTGTGGCGTTCCGGGTGATGTGTTCCCGGCTGCGGCGTGCGCCCGGAGCCGGTGCTCCCGGTTGTGCCTGTTGCGAAAATCTCGTTCGCGGTCAGGCCCGACCGCAGCAGTGGCACGGTCGCCAGTAGCACGGCCGTCGCAAAGCAACCCGGATGACCGATGTGCGCGGTTGCGGGAGTATCGATATGTTCGGGCACGCCACAACTAAACTCGCCCAGCAGTTCCGGCGCGCCGTGCTCTGTGGCGTAGACCGATTTGTAGTCAGCCTGGCTGGCGTAACGAAAATCGGCTGATGAGTCGACAACGTGGACGACCAGGTTTTTCCCGGCCGCCGCTGCGAGCACGATTTCGATCATTGGAGCCGAGGTGCCGTGTGGCGCCGCAGAAAACAGCGCAAGGTTGCTCCCAGCTTCAAGCATGTCGAGCCAGTCGCCGTGGCTGGTAAACGTCTGCGCGTTGTAGTGCGGTGCGAGATGACCAAATGTTGCAGCTATTGGCTTGCCTGCACGGCTTTCCGATACGGCGGCGGCGACGCTGAACGCCGGGTGGTTCGATAGCAGGCGCAGAAGTTCGCCGCCGACGTATCCTGTCGCGCCCAGCACTACCGCATGAATCTTTTCTGTCATGCAGCCTCCTTGTCCGTCAGGAGGGCGGCGACGTGGTCGCCAAGTGCGACGCCATCCGATAGGGCGTTGATCGCGGGCAGTGACGACCGTTCCCGTATCTGGTCGATCCCGACGGCATTATCGGTTGCAGGGCCGGTAACGACAGCTGGCTCGATGCCGAAGCTGTCGCGCAGGATCACAGCGCCGCCCCAGGCGGAGACCGGGTCATTGGCGCACAGGATGACGACGGTCAGCGCATCACGAATCGCCTCGTCCGAAAGAATGGCCTCGACCCCGTACGCGCCGAGTAAACCATCGCCAAGCTCCAGCACGATGACGTCGGGTTTGCTTGCTGCCAGCCCGCTCAATAGTGCGCGTGTCAGCGCCGGGCCGTTCTCGGCCGTGGTCGTCACGACACCGAGGTCGGAGAAGATCATCGTCTCCTCGGCGCCGGCATCTTCCATGGTCAGGATATCGCGGCGTAACGAGACACCCGTCGCCTTGCAGGCCGCAACGTGCAGACCGAGGTGACGCAGCCGACCGACAATCGCGCAGGCTGCGGCCGTCTTGCCCGAATCCATGCAAGTGCCGGCCAGGGCGACGACGGGTACGCCGCGCGTGTCGAGTGCTGCATCGACATCGAGCGAACTGGCGCCAGCTCTTGCCGGAACGCCGATACGCTCACCTAAATATGGGAAGTGCAGCACCGTGCCGAGGACTTCGCAGTCGAATGGTGGACCGACATCGGGGTTTGCTGAATCACAAACGCCAAGCACACCGCCGATATTCAACAGCTGTATCGTGTCGCCGGTTTCTAATGCCTGCGGCAGGTATCCCGAATAGCCACGCAGTGCTTTGCGATGACCCAGTGCGCCGACCACGATATCGCCCTGATTGACGGTCGCCATGCGACCCGATGTCAGTTCGAGCTGGTTGTAACGCGTTTTATTATTGCGGACCCGCACCGCAACGAGAACACCTTCCTCGCAGGGAATATCGCCGGACAGGCGTAATTCGTGACCGAGTTCGCTGTGCTGGGCGACGGACGCTATCTTGTCAACGACAACACTTTTCATTGTTCGGCTCCGGCAGCCCGGGTTTGCAGCGATCCGGGCAATGACAGTATGCGCGCGTATCCCAACGCGTCGGCCGCCGTCCATTCACCGGCCGCTTCCCCGTAAACGCCACGCGTCGCGGCAAGCAGGGAGTGGGAAGACGTAACACCTTCGATGAACAGGTTGCCCGGCTGGAGGGCGAACGTAACGGTACCCGTGACTCGTTGCTGCGAATTCCGCAGGAGTGCCTCAATGTCCGCGCAGGCCAGGTCCAATTGCTTGCCCTCATGAACGAGATCGCCGTAAATGGCGGCGACGCTGTCCTTGATCCGCATCTGCTGGGCGCTCAGGACGAGTTTTTCGAGTTCACGGTGCGCCGCAATCAACGTGATTGCAGCGGGTGCCTCAAACGCAACTCGACCTTTCGTGCCCAGCACCGTGTCGCCGAGATGGATGCCGCGGCCGATGCCGTAGCTGCCCGCCAATAGTTCGAGTTTTTCGATCAGGTCGACCGGTGCCAGTGCCTCCCCATCCAGCGCAACCGGGACGCCTGCTTCGAAGTCGAGCGTGTGTTGCGAGGGCGGTTGTGGATCCGTAAATGCATTCGCGGACAGGACCCAGGCGTGTTCGGGAATAGTGCGCTCCGACGTCAGCGTCTCGCGGCCTCCAATCGTGATGCCCCACAGGCCGCGGTTAATCGAGTAGGCAGAGCCCTGCGCAGGTAACGGCATGCCGTGGTCTTCGAGATAGGCGAGTTGCTCCTCGCGCACCCAGCTGTTGTCGCGCACGGGTGCGAGAACCTCGAGGCCCGGATTCAGCGTCCTGAGCGCAACTTCGAAGCGTACCTGGTCGTTGCCGGCCGCGGTGCAACCGTGGGCAACGGTCGTTGCGCCGCGGTCCCTGGCGAGATGGGCAAGTCGCTCTGCCTGCAAGCCGCGTTCGGCGCCGACGCAAAGCGGGTACGCCTGCCCGCGCAGTACGTTGCCGGCGAGCAGGTGCCGAATGACGGTATCGAAAAAGTCCTGCCTGCAATCAACCAGGACATGCTCGATGGCGCCCAGCGCTTCGGACCGTTCCTCGAGTGCGACGGCACCTGCAGCGTCGATGCCGCCGGTGTCAATGGTCGCAGTAATCACGTCGCGACCCTGGTTTTCCTTGAGCCACGGCACGCAGAACGACGTATCGAGGCCGCCGGAGAACGCAAGGATAATAGGGGACTGGTCTTTACTCACAATGAGCTCCGGGGGCAGGTGTTACGAGCGGGCGCGCTCGATCCTGGTAATGAGAATTTTCTGTGTGGTCGCAGTCGCGGTCGCGACGAACACCGTGTCGTCGCCACCGATGTTGCCGACCATTTCGGGCCAGTTGCTCCGATCGAGCGCCAGCGCAACACGCTGGGCGGCGCCAATCGCCGTCCTGATAACGAGCAGGTTGGGACCGGCCGGGGTTACGTCGCGCAGGAACTCGGCGACATTGAGGAATTCATCGTCATTCTCCTTGCCAGTCATTGGCAATTCGTAGCCACGCCCGGTTTTCACGGCACCAAGCTCTTTCAGGTCGCGGCTGACGCTCGACTGCGTCGCCAGGAGGCCGCGTTTTCTCAGGGCATCCACGAGCGACTGCTGCGTGCCCGCCGGGGCGCGGCGCAACAGCTGCCGGATCGTGTCGCGGCGCAATGTCTGTTCCTGGGCTGAATTCGGCATAGGCTTTCCCGCATAAATATGCGCATATAATGATTGAAATGCGCATACCGAGTCAAGGCCCAATTTAACAATTTCCGGTTTTTTTTCGGGTTACACTGCGCGGCCGATTGCGAACTGGAGCAGTGCGTGACATCTGTAGACACGGTCGAGATTCAGACTGGCGACGGCGAGGCTGTCGGCAGCGTCATCTGGCTGCACGGCCTCGGCGCCGACGGTCACGACTTCGAAGCCATTGTGCCGGAGCTGCGGTTGCCGGACACGCTGCCGTTGCGTTTCGTTTTTCCGCATGCGCCGGTTCGTCCCGTCACAGTGAACGGCGGGGTGTCGATGCGTGCCTGGTTTGACATCTACAGCCTGGATGGCGAGGGACCTGTGGATGAGGCCGGCATTCGGGCCAGCGGCGAGATACTCAACCAGTTGATTCGCCGCGAACAGGAGCGTGGCATCAGGGCGGCGCGAATTGTCGTGGCGGGATTTTCGCAGGGCGGCGCCATCGCGCTGCACGCAGCGCTACGCTTTCAGGAGCCGCTTGCCGGCCTGCTGGCCCTCTCGACCTACCTGCCCCTGCAAAGCGCATTCCGGGCCGAAGTCATCGACAGCCAATCGGCGGCGAGTCGCGACCTGCCGGTTTTCATGGCGCACGGCAGCTTTGATCCGGTCGTGCCGGTGCAGTGGGGTCGTGCGTCTGCAGATCACCTGGTCGCATCCGGCTTCACGGTTGACTGGCACGACTACCCGATGGCGCACGCGGTCTGTGCAGACGAGATCGACGACATCCGGAACTGGTTAGTCTCGGTCTATCAGGACGAAAATGAATAACGCGATTCGCCACTGCGCTTACCCGCAGCGTCGAAGCGGCGCTCGATAAACGACCAGCTGCCGTCCCGGGCCGCCCGGACGACTGTCGAACAACGCGTGCCATAATCCGGTAACACGATGAACGGTGCCGTAATCGCATGCGCGGTAGCGAACGGCAGCCTGTCGCTCTTCACTTCGGAAGCGGGTCCTTTGGTCCGATCATCGAGCAGCCGCAGGAGCTCAGTTTCATTGCTCGACTGTGCATCGATCAACTGCCGCAACCGCGACTTGCTGCGTTCGACTTTCTCCCAGGGTGTATCCAGTGTTGCGTTGCTTAGCCCGTAGATGCCGGCGTCGAGTTCGCGCATCCCGCCACCGCGGTTCGAAAGGTACCCGAGGCTCTGTACATCTGACACCAGCAGGTTGAAGCCGGCGTAGGCCTCGCTGGCAACTGTTTCCAGGTACTCGGCGGGGGCAAGCGCGCTCTGCAGAAAACCGGTGACAAGCTCGCCGCGGGACCTTAGCCTGGCGCTGGGCTGATCGGCGTCGCGAAAATTGGTCACGGTCGCAAAGCGTCCCTGCCGGGTGAGGCCGAGCCAGGTACCCCCGGCCTGCAGATCGCGGCCGGCGAGCACGTCCTGCTGATCGGGCCACCAGCCCGCGTCCCGCGTCGGCCGCACGTGGAACTCGTCCCGGTTGCCGGCAACGAGCAGCGGGTATTCAGTGTCAGTCCGGAAGGCGACGACGACCAGGCACATGTCAATCCATGTTGCCCTGATCGATCCAGTGGTCAACGAGCCGTCGCGAGATCGAGATCCTGAAAGGCAATTTGGGCAGGCCCGAGCCTGTCAGTTCGTCTCGCGTAAACCAGCGTGCGTCCTCAAGCTCGGCATCGTTCAGCGCGATGTCCGTTGACGTTGCCTCGGCGACAAAGCCGAGCATCAGCGACGACGGGAACGGCCACGGTTGCGAGCTATGGTATGCGACCGTGCCAACGCGCACGTTCGTCTCCTCGTAGACTTCGCGCCGCACCGCATCTTCCAGGCTTTCGCCAGGCTCGACGAAACCGGCAATCGTCGAGTAGCGACCGGCTGGCCAGCTGGCCTGGCGGCCGAGCAGGCAGCGATCCCCGTCTGCGACCAGGACGATTATCGCCGGGTCCACGCGTGGAAAAATGACATGAGTGCATTCCGGCTTTGTACAGATTCTCGAGTTACCGCCCGCCTCGGGGCGGGCACGCGAACCGCAGCGCCCACAAAAAACCTGCGAGGTATGCCAGAGGACAAGCGCGCGCGCATGTGCAGCGAGATTCGCCTCGTCGGGCGACAGCACCGTGCCCAGGAACCGCAGGTCGTGAAATTCGCCGAGCTCGGCAAACGGCGGCTCGGCGCCATCGATAGTTAGTGCGAATGCCGGTTGATTCCGGAACAACCCGAGAAAGATCAACTCAGGTTCGTCGACGAATTCTTCGGCCTGCTGCCGGCGCAGCAACATCATCTGCGGCGGATCGCCAGAGACAAGGCACTGTTCGCGCCACACCGGCACGAACCAGGACCGGTCGCTCCGGATTGCTTCAGCGAGCCAGTCGGGATCCTTGCGCCGTTCGCCACTCCGATCGACGAACGCACCGGCAAATACGTTGTGGTTCTCCATAAGGTCCGCGCATTCTACTGAATTCGCATCTCGATTTCGCAAGCAGGGCAGGTGCCGTGATCGAGCGCGTAAGCGTCCTGCACGTAACGGGCGCCGCAGCCGGCACAGACGGCCAGGTAGAGTTCGTCGTTGTAGGAAATGCTTTGCAGCAGGTTCCACGCCCATTCGAAACTCAGCGCTGCATCGCCGTGCAGGAGCAGGTACGTCTCGTAAGCACGACAGACACGATGGCCGAATTCCACGTCCGGCCTGGGCCAGCAAGGCAGCACAGCGCTCCCCTCGTCAACGCGCAGCAGCAGGCCGCTGCAGAACAGCATCACCAGCGTCGTTGCCTGCAGGCGGTTCTCCGGGTTCTTGACGAAGCGTGTTACCTGGCGCGGCGACTTGCCGCGCCGGCGACGTATATCGGTGTTGCCCGTGTTGCGAAAGTAAGTGGTGTAGAGCTTGCGGATGCGATCGTCAGACAAGCCGGTGCACTCACGAATCGTGCGAGTTCTCGCCTCGTGAAGAATCATCCTGAGCGCGAGCTCGAACTGGCTGCGTTCCGCTGCGTAGCGGTCGTCGGTGAGTCGCATTTTAACCTCTTATTGCTAGAAACAGACCATATATAGTTTTGCTATTGCCCATATAATCCGTTATTGGTAATAAAAGCAACAATACAGTAAGTCGGTTTTCTACCCAGAAATCCGCTGCCGGGAGCTGCCATGGATTACACCGTACCCACCGCCACCGACCTGGCCGACGTCAGCGCACTCAATTCTGCCATTCTCAAGCTCATGCGCGGCCAGCAGGGCGAGCGGCTACGGCAGTTACTGCCGCTTTCCTGCCAGCCACTGGTTGCGGGCCTGACGGAATTGCAGGCCGAACGACTGGCTGCAGCGCCATTTTTGTTGTTATCACTGCGTGAACAGGATGATGCG
>Ga0224508_10000194_pt1 | contig 64325 bp, 58 predicted proteins | sample SF_Jan12_sed_USG_4_FD_170157 | JGI IMG/M metagenome (GOLD analysis project Ga0224508, IMG submission 170157) | Sediment microbial communities from San Francisco Bay, California, United States - SF_Jan12_sed_USGS_21 | ecosystem: Environmental > Aquatic > Marine > Sediment | place: USA... | reverse complement strand
GAAAACAATCCGCGCGCCCGGGGCCACATCTACTTCGCCGTTAACGAGGTCTCGACCCCAGGCAAGAAGGCGGCGGCGAGCGAGGTGGGTCATGTTCGCGGGCTCTACGTCGATATTGACTGCGGGGAGGACCCGGAGGCGCAGCGCCCTGCCCTGGCGAGCCTGACCACTGACCTCCCGCAGGGCGTCCCAGAACCCACCGCTCTCATCTCCTCAGGCGGTGGGTTCTGGGCGTTCTGGATGTTTGCCGAGCCGATCCTCGTAGATGGCGATCAAGACTTAATCGACAACATCGAGGATGCGCTGTGCCGTCTTCAGGAGGTCTTTGCCGAAGTCGGCGCTGATGCGTCTTGCACAGATGTTTCCCGGATCGCCCGGTTGCCCTACACGGTCAACTTCGCAGCCGACAAAAGTGCTAATCGGACGGACAAACTCGCGACCGTCCTGTCCGACGACTGGCAGGGCAAGAATGCCCGGTCCAGGCGCTACGCCCTAACCGACTTCCTAAAGCTCCCGACAGCAACACGGAATCCGAAGGCTCAACGCAAAAGGGCGACTTCCGCAATCGGGCGTGCGTGTCCGCCGGTTACACCAAAGATCAGCTGGCGCGATCTAGGCTATGAGGTCGAAAGGGACGGCGATCCGGTTAGGCCGGATGACCTCGCCGCTGTGATCGTGTCTGGACCCAACGCCCGGGACCTCGCCGAGCCCGACCTGCGCGACCGATGGCTGAAACCAGATGGCAAGACGTGGGACCGCTCACTGGCCGTGTTCTACGTCGCCGCCGAGTTGGACCGCCGGGGGATCGCGCCGGAGCTGATCGCCCGCGTTCTCCTGACCGAGCAATGGGCAATCTCCGACCACTTGTATTCCCATGCCCCTGGGAATTCGGGCCGCGCGGTCTTCAAGCGAGAGACCTACGCGCGCCGACAGGTCGAGCGGGCGATGGATGGCAACGACAAGGACCGCGCCGAGAAGCTCGCCGCGCCAGAGCCGCCGGGTGCGTATGACCCCGACGCCCGGGGCTGGATGAATCAACGCTTTGCGACCGTGGAGAACTATGGCGGCAAGTATCGCGTCATGGCGCGGCCCGGGGTCGATGACCCCACGCTGCCGATGTTCCTTGAGGACACGCAATGGGCTCGCCGGTTCAACGGCTACCTGACTGGCGTCATGGACCGTGAGACGGGCGAGATGGTACCCGCGCCGCTCTCGAAGGTTTGGCTGGGCGATCGAGACCGCGCCCGACATTCGCGCGTCGTGTTCGATCCGGCGGGCGAGGACCCCGACCCACGCGCCTATAACCTCTGGACGGGCTTCGTCACGCAGAATGCATCGACCGAGTGCGAGAAGTATCTGGCCCTGACGCGCGAGGTGATCGCGGACGGCTCCGAGGAGGTCGCCGAATATCTCCTGAACTGGATGGCCCTGCGGGTGCAGCAACCCGGCCTCAAGATGGAGGTCGCGATTGCGCTGCGCGGCGGTCAAGGCCTCGGTAAGTCGCTCTGGGTCGAGCTGTTCGGCGAATTGTTCGGCCCGCACTTCGTCGCCGTTTCCGGCGCGCATGGGCTCGCCTCGAATTTCAACAAGCACCTTCTGCAGGCGCTGCTCGTCTTCGGAGATGAGATGAACGCCGCTGGGGATCGGGCGATGGTGTCGCGCCTCAAGACCCTCGTAACTCAGACGCACATTCAGATCGAGCCCAAGGGGGTTGATGCGTTCAGCGCGCCAAATCGGTTCGCGTTGATCGTCGCATCGAATGACGACCGCGTTGTCCAGATCGACCCTGACGACCGGCGCTGGCTTGCACTGGATGTGTCAGCGCGCTGGAAGGGCGATCTGGACCGCTTCGAAAAGGTGGTCACCGGCTGGCGGAGCGGCGGCCGAGAGGCGTTTCACCGCTTCCTGCTGGACCGGGACCTCGGCGAGTTCAATCACCGCCGACGCCCGATCACCGCGACGCATACCGAGCAGGTCCGGGCGAGCTTTTCCGGCGCGATGGGGATTGTTCATGCGATCCTCGACCGGGGCGAGACGCCGCCTGTCGGTCGATCCGGGGCCGAGCAGGATTGCCCCACGCGATCCTCGGGCGAGGTGTTCGTGCCGACCGGGGACCTGCTGAGATGGGCGCGCGCCGAGCGGCTCGTCACCGGCAGCGACGGCAACGTGGAAACCGCGCTGGGCCGGGAGCTGGCGACGGCGTCGCCTTATGCGCGGACCCTGCGGGCCAGCATCTACGGGCGTCAGGTCCGAGGCGTCTGGCTCGCGCCACTCTCCGAGGCGCGGCGGATGTGGGCAGCGGCGCATGGGCTCCGCCTCGACTGGTCGGAGGAAGCAGCGAGCTGGGACGTTGCGCCCGCCACCGGTGAAATCCCGCCGGGGGAGGTGCCGTTCTGATGCCGACCCGTCTACATATCGCAACCCGGCTACGTAACCCGTCTTGCGTTAACCCATTGAACCGATTGGCTTCTAGTCGGCTTAACCGGGTTCGCCGCGCTTTTCGCGCGTGGTCACAGGAGAGCGGCGAGCCCCCGGAAAATCTCGGCGGAGCGGAGTGGAATACCCGTCTAACTCGTCTAACCCACCTAGAAGATAATAATATCAACGGCTTACGTTTAGTCGGGTTTGTAGACGCTAGACGGGTTCGGGGTTCGGCCCCTCTGCTTTGGGCTTTCTCTCCCAGGTGGACGGGCCGCGCCAATCTATCTCTCGCATGCATCAAAAAGACCATCGATCTGGGCCGTCAGATTAGCCGTCTGACGGTATCGCAACGCGTTCGACCACTTAGCGCCAAAGTAAGGCGCCAAATAAGTTTGGAAGCCAAGCGATGACCTGGGATGGCCACATCAGCACGCCAATCCGGCACGATCATCGCGCTGAGGGCGGGCTGGCATTCTTTGAATGGGTTCTCGCTGATCCCGAGCGCACATGCACGGCGGACCCGATTGCGCCTGCCGTCCGCGCCGTAATGGACGACGGCAGGTGGGCTGAGAATGACGTGCCTGCCATCATCGCCTCGCTGCGCCGAGGCGGGCTCGACCGCCGCCACAAACGCGCGTGGGCCGCTCTCGTGCCCGCCCTCGATGAATGGATTCAGCATCGTCACCGCGCTGGGTTCTGGGACTATGTCGAGCACATTGTCGAATGGCTTGAAGAGCATGAAGCGAAGGACCTCGCCAATGTCGAAGTCTAAACGCACCCTCACCACACGCGGACGCGGCACCGGACGCCCATACAGCGTCACCGCGCCAGGCCGCGAGGTGGTCGAGAAGATGCTCGCCAACGGCTGCTCCAGGGCGACCGTGGCGGCCACGCTGGGCATCTCCGAAACGGCTCTCGCCAACGCCGCTACGCGCGATCCCGATCTGTCCGCATCCATCGAGCGGGGCGACGGCGCATTGGAAACCGAGCTGGTCGGGCATCTGCTCGCCCATGCCCGCGAGGGCAACGTCACGGCGGCGATCTTCTTGCTGAAGGCCAAGCGGCACTTCCGCGACAGCACCCCGGTCGAGCCTAAAACCGACCGCCCCAACATCACGATCAACCTCCCCGGGGCGGCGTCGCCCGAGGACTATGCCCGCATGATCGACGTAACGCCTGATCAGGAAAATCAGCAAAGGAACAAAGCATGAATAATAAGACAACGATCCCTAAGAACATCGGCGGCCAACCAAAGCAGCTCCGCGTCCCGGCTGAGGATCAAGAAATCGCCGGATACGACGCCGAGGGCCAGCCATTCTACCGGCGCAAAGCCAGCACGATCCCTGGCCCGCGTTCTGGGCAATCGAACCGCGCCCGAGGCCGGAAATGAAGATCGCGCCGACCGCATACCAGGCGCGCTGTCTCTCTGTGCCAGAGGCGTTCAATCTATTTCTGGGCGGCGGACGCGGCGGCGGCAAATCTTATGGCGCGATGCTCCTTGTTCTTCGCCATGTCGAGCAACACCGCGACCGCGCCCGCCCGCTGATCGTCCGCGAGACCTACAAGGCCGCATCTGAGTTGGCCGAGACCTTGCATATGCTTCTGGTCGCGGCCTACGGGCGCCGCGCGGTCCGCTACAACAAGGCCGACAATGTCTTCCGCGCCGCTAACGGCGCGGTGATCGAGGTCGGCCAGCTCGACGGGCCGAACGCCTATGCCAAGTATCAAGGCCGCAGCTTCACGCTCCTGGTCGTGGATGAGATCGGACTGATCCGCGAACTGCGCTGGGTCCGAATGCTGCGGTCCAACCTGCGCGCCGCCGACGGCGTGCCGCTGCGCGAGATCAGGACCGCCAACCCCGGCGGTGTCGCCCACGCGATCCTTGCCCGCGAGCATGTGAACCGCGCCCTGGCATGGGTGCCCTACGAGACCGACGACGGCGAGACCTGGGTCAATGCGCCCTCGACCTACGCTGACAACCCGCATCTCGACGGGGATCAATATCTGCGCCGCCTGCGGGCCGCGACGGCAGGCGATGCCGAGCTATTGCGGGCTTGGACGGATGGTGATTGGAATATCGCCCGGGGCGCCATGTTCGGCGACGTATGGGATCCAACGGTCCACGTCCTGCCGGTCGATTTCCGCCCGCCCTGGCCCCTCAGAGGCAACCGCACGGCCATCGGCCTGGACTGGGGCTCCTCAGCCCCGGCGGTCTGCCTGTTGGGCGTCCAGACCCCTGGCGACGATGGGCGCTTCCCCCGCGGCTCGCTGCTGATCCTCGATGAGGTTCACACCGCCGACCCGACGGACATCAACCAAGGGCTCCGCTGGCCGCCGGGCAAGCTCGCCGATGCGATCCGCGAGCGGTGCGCGCATTGGAACATGCGGCCCTATGGCGTCGGCGATGATGCAGTTGGGCTCGATGACAGCCTGATCGACGTGCTGCGCCGCGAGGGCGTCTATCTAACCAAGCCAACCAAAGGGCCGGGCTCGCGCATCGCGGGCTGGCAGCGCATTCGGCAGCGCCTCTCCCGGTCGGTCAGCCGCGACGGCCCCGGCCTCTATGTCACCGGCAGGTGCGGGCTCTTGCTCGAAACCTTCCCAGTTCTTCCGCGCGATCCAAACCGACCTGAAGACGTGGACACCGGCGCCAACGATCACGCGGCAGACGCGCTTCGATACCTCGAAGGGCACATCACCAAGTCCCGGCGCTACGGCTCGGGCCGACACGAAGGCATGACTTGAAAGGAGACTAAGCATGACCGACACACCCATCCGCTCCGATGTGAGCATCAGCATTCACCCGGACGCGCTGTCGCCCCATGGCAAGGCGCTGGAAGCCAAGCCGGGGGCTCTCGCCACCGCGCAAGGCGCCCTTGAGACCGCCTACCGCTGGATTGGCGCGGTCAACGACGCCGAGAGGGTACTGACCGTCCTCGCCAAGGCCGAAGCCCCGGCCCGGCGGCGGCAATTGCCGACCGGCCGAAGCGAATATCTGGGCGATCTTCGGCTCACCTCGCAGGGACTGCGCCAGTTTTCGGGTCACGAGGAGGAACTGTCGGAGGCGGCGGGCGTCCATATGGAGCGCGTGACCAAGAGGATCGACGCCGCGCGGTGAACTGGAACGCACCGCCGAGACCCTCGACAAGGCCATCGCCTTTGCGCTGACCGACGATGAAGCGACCACCACCCGGGGCGCGTGTCTCGCGGCCGAGGTCCGGGCGCATGTCAAGTCGATGAAACAGGGTGAGCGGTTTGGCTTCATCCAGAGCGCGATCAAGGAGGGAGACCTGACGACTGTCGCCGCGATCCTCGACGGCCAGCCGTTCTTGTCTGGGCTGAAACCCGAGGAATGGAGCACGGCCCGCGTCCTCGCCTCCGAGAAGTTTGCGCCGCAGTCGATCAAGGAACGCGAAGCCGTGACCAAACTCATGCAGGCAGTCGATCTGGCTGGGGGCGAAGTCCTGACCCGGTTCGCCAAGGTCCAGGGCGGGACCGACACGCCCCGCGCCAAAGCGAACCGTGAACTGGCGAAGCTGAAGAAGGGGGTGGCGTGATGGCTTGGGCATTTTCCAACGGCAAGGATCACGAGAAAGCCGCCCGCCGCCGCGCCGAGCAGGCCCAGCGGGAGAAGGAAGGCCGGGAGCTGGACCGAAAGCTGCGCGAGACCGAGCTGGCGATTGCCCGCAACGAAGCGAAGATGGAGACGTTGCGCGAGCAGGCCCTTCGCGACGAGGGGCTGCGAGAGGCAGTCCGGGTCGCACTCTGGGCCAAGGTCCCGGGCCGGGTGACGGCGGAGATGCGCAACGGCGAGGCCGTGCTGATCGCGCCCAGGGGACTACCGGACGGGATTGGTAAAGATGATCTGGATGTAGAAGTTGTACGGAGGCTCGAACTTCGCTAATTTCTGCCTCATCTCCGAAGAAACTGGCGCCGATCAGGATTCGCCAAGTTCGAGAAAATCTCGGATGCGATCACGCATTTTATCTTCACATTTAACCTCGCACTCCCAAATAATCAATACTCTCCAGCCATTTTCTTCAAGTTTACGAGTAGCAGTCCGGTCTCTTTCAACATTCTTTATAAGTTTACCTTCCCAATACTCCAAATTAGATTTTGGTCGACGCCCATTCCTGCATTGATGCTGGTGCCAAAAACACCCATGCACAAAGATCACACACCGCCTTCCCGGAAATACGATGTCAGGGGTCGCCGGTAAATCTTTCCTGTGGAGCCTGAAGCGGTATCCCATCCCGTGGATGAGGCTTCGTACCGTTTGTTCAGGCTTTGAATTCTTGCTCCGAATCCTCGCCATGCGCGCACTTCGCTCGGAAGCAGAAAGAGGGTCGAGACGAATGTTCTCTGCGTCGATCAAAAGAGCTTTGCCACCTGCGATGCCATTCTGGCCGCGAGCACCGGCGGAACGGCGTTGCCAACTTGTGTGAACTGGCGCGCGGTCGGGCCAGCAAAAACATAATCATCGGGAAACGATTGAAGCCGCGCGCACTCACGAACACTGAGCGTTCTCGGAATCTCGGGATGAAGATGTGAACGTCCTCCTCCCCCAGACCCACCGGCGATGACAGTTTTTGACGGAATCGCGGGGTTCAGGCGGTCAACTCGACCAAGTTGATCGCGCGAGCCATAGTCCAACCGCATGTAGCGGACAATGGATCCTGCGTTATGTCTTCGAGTTTCATTGTTCGCGGCATTAGGAGCGCGATCTGACAGAACCGCTCCCGCGCCTATCCGGCGCAGAGACGCTCTTGGATATACGAACTGTTTGCCTCGTCTGTTCCCTACTACAAACAATCTTAGGCGTTGCTGCGGGATTTCGTAATCGGCAGCATCAAGCACGGTCGGCGTCTCGAGGGAATATCCAGCCGCTCTCAAGGCTTGCATTGCCTCTGAGAGCTGCGCGCCATCGTCTATGTCCCTAAGGCCAGGCACGTTCTCAATAATGAAGACGGAGGGTTTGAACGACCGAATGATCTCAACATAGTCGAATAGCAGGCCGCCGTTGGTTTCGTGAGAGAAACCAGTCCGTTTAAACTTGTCACCCCATTTGGCGAAGCGTTGATTCGCGGCGATCGAAAACGGTTGGCACGGTGGGCCTCCGATGAATACGCCCTCGAAGGGTGAACTAATCAGCCTCGAAAGCGCATCAGTGACCTCGCCAACTTTCGAGACATCTCCACTGTGGACAGGCGGCCCAAAAACGTTCCAGTCGGGGCGATTTTTGCGAAGCGTCTTACAGAACAACTCGTTGAATTCGAAAGCAGCTACATGCGAGAAGCCAGCGGCCTCGAATCCGAGATCCATGCCACCACAACCAGTAAAGAAGCTCACTACTGGAATATCGTTTGGTCTGCGTTTGAACTCCGTCAAATCGTTTGCTGGCGGACCATCCCACACTAACTCGCGGCTTCGCACATAACGCAGGTCGTCATATGTAAAGCCATTCCCTTCGAGCACTTCGGCCAATGGCATGCCATTGGCCTCTGTCCGAGATATCAATTTCAATTGGCGATCAATGCTTAGTTCGTTGCTCCGCTGGTCTACCTCATCAAGCACCGCTCGCGCCCCCTAGATTGGTCTTTGCTTCGTCGTACACGATCAGCGCTTCCGATGCTGACGCGAAGTCTTCTTGCGATTTGGCCTTCAGCCATTGATCATAGTAGCGGTGAACAGCTCGATGACAGGTTGGGCAGACTGGGATTAGGTCTGTCAGTGTCGTTCCGCCTGTTTCCACCCGGGTTCCGGAGGATAGTGGAAGAATGTGGTGCAGGTCTAGTACTCTGTCTGCCCACGGATACAAAATGTTGGTATCCATCTTGCAGCAGTCACAGACGCTTGTCGGATGAGCTTCAAAATACGCCTTCCTTAAGTTTCCGTTGCGTTCAATCGTGACGTGGGTCTTCTTGACCTTTGAACCTTCTTTGAAACCGCTATCGATGACATCGGCAACTACAGTGTTCTTGAAGTCAAAAATATCCAAAGTTGTACCGCCTTTGAACAACTCTGATACTCTGAAAATCTCATTGTCACTATTTTTTTCTGCAAGTCCTGTTATTGGAGTAAGTTTCTCAAATACATCTTTTGCATCCTCTACATCAAGCGATATTGTAATAGAATTATTCCGGTAAAATAAGTAAGAAATTTGTGAAATAACGCGCAAACTCTCTCTAGCTTGCCTTGCATCTCCAGGTATGTGGACTTTGCTAAAATCAACACCACTAGAAATCAGTTGGGAAAGATCTTCATCGCTTTCTCCGCCAGTAAAACCAGAATGATGATAAGCGCCTAATATCTCACTCAAATGCGTTGTGCTCTCCTCACTCACAATCAATTTTGCCAAAGCATACCTTATTGAGAACGCTATTGGGAATCGTAACGGAGCATCGGCACTCCACTCCTGAAATGCTGGGCAAGGGTCCGAGAAGACTTGCGCTAAGAAGTGAAAATACTCATCGGACGTGACAAGCCCATCGCCCGCAAGAAGACCTGCTACGGCAGTCGGCAACGCGACGCCGCCATCTTCGTAGACCAGCAATGTTGTCTTGTAGATTCGCGAATAATTTCGCCAAAGGTTGGGATAATCAACTGGCAGAAAGGGCAGGCCTGTGGCCTTGATTGCTACTGCCTTGTCGACCGCCTTCAGGTCTTCGGAAACCGCTATCTTCGCGACTGCACGTAACGCGTCATATTGGAAGTATGGAAGCCTTCCTTGGTCCCAGCGCCACATTGCTTCACCGCTCGATCTCTTTTGAGAAAACTACGGCATCAAATGGCGCTTGCCAATGGGGTGGGCGCGAGCGCTCGCTGGCAAAAGGGCACGATGACGAGCCTCGCGGACCCAAGCCTCCAGACCTTGCAGCGCGGTTCCGTCAGTTGGAGCCTTACTTTTGGCCTTACTGCGGTAAGGCCACTTCGATGTAACTCTCTGAGAAGATTGGCGCACCGGGGAAGATTCGAACTCCCGACCCCCAGATTCGTAGTCTGGTGCTCTATCCAGCTGAGCTACCGGTGCTTTGGGCCGTGCCCTCAGCCGCATATCGTGCGGCTTCGGCGGCGAGACCGCTATCTAGCGGTCGGCATGGGCAAATGCAAGGGTCAATCCCGGGCGTCCTGCGCCGCCGCCGCATCGGGCAGCGGGCCTGGCAGGCGCAGCAGGAATTCGCTGCCCTCGGACGTGCTCGACACCAGTTTCAGCTCACCGCCATGGGCGCGCATCAGCTCGGCGGCGATCGGCAGGCCAAGCCCCGACCCGCCATGGCGGATGCCGCCGCGGAACGGCTGGAACAGGTTCTCCAATGCCTTGGCCGGCATCCCCGGCCCGGTATCGGCGACCCGGATCTCCTGCATGCCATCGGTCCCGGTCGCCGCGCTCAACCGGATCTCGCCAGGCCCCCGGCTCGACGCGATTGCCTCGGTCGCATTGCGCAGCAGATTGGCCAGCACCCGGTAGAGCTGATCGGGATCCGCTTCGACCGTATAGCGCTCGTCAATGTCGATCCGGATCGGGACCCCTGCTCCTCCGCTTTGCCCATCGACATCCAGGCCCAGCCCCTCGGCAACCTCGACCGCCAGCGCGCGCAGCCGCAATTGGCGCGGCTCGGGCGCGATTTCCTCGGCGCGCCCATAATCCAGCGTGCGCTTGCAGAGGTTGATCGCCCGGTCGAGCGATCCGATCAGCTTTGGCACAGTCCGCGCCACCAGGGGATCGCGGCTCCCCTCCAACCGGTCGGCCATCAGGTGACCCGTCGACAGCATGTTCCGAAGGTCGTGGCTTATCTTGGCCAGTGCCTCGCCCAACGAGGCGAGCCGTGCGCGCTCGCGGAGCGCGGTCAGCACGTCGCCCTGCATGTCGGCCAGCGCGCGCTCGGCCTCGGCAACCTCGCCCAACCGGCTGACCGGCCGGATGATCCGCGCCGGATCCTCGGGGTTCTGCTGGAACGCCTTGACGTTCTCGATCACCCCCAGCAGCGGCGAGACGATGAAACGGCGCACCGTGAGAAAGATCATCGCTGCCGTGATCACCGAGATGATCAGCGACAGCCGCAAGATACGCCATCCGAACTCGATCATCGCGTCGCGCAGGGGCGCCGCGTCGAGCGTGATCTCGATCGCCTCCGCGTCGATCACGGTTGGCTTGTCAATCACTCGGATGACCGCCTCGTCCTCACCGTCGGTCATGCGTGACAGCGCGTCCATGATCAATGTCGCCGGATCCATCTCGCGCAGATCGAACGTCGCCGTAACCTCGGACATCTGATCACGCGAAAGGATGATCGAGCTCACGCCCTTTTCGCGCAGCACGATATTGAGCGCCTCGGTCTTCTCGAGCAGTTGGGCCTGCAATTCCTCCGACACCATGCCATCCGGCGCCGCGAGGACGCTCAGCGAGGCAATCTGGGCGCGGACCACCCTCTCGGCCAGGTAGTCAGCACGGAAGCGCGCGACCGACGGTACGAAGATCGCCACCTCGACCATCATCACGACCATGATCGTGACAACTAGCAGACGCCCGGAAAGGCCTCGGAAAAGCCCCATATCGCTCCCGCGGGTTTGAGTTCACCAGCTATTCTAATGCGCCCAACCGGTCGGGCAAGCAACGCGCGCCGGGCGATTCGTGCGCCCCTTTTCAACATGATCGGCGCGTCGACTCCGGTTGATCATCGGTCAACGCAACGATTTTGTAATCGTTTTGTGACAGTCCAGGCCCTCGAAACCCTCGACATTTCGCCGAAACTTGCGTTGAAGATCAAAGTGGCGGAGTGTTCATATGACAAGCATAAGCCAGATCGATCAAAACATCCAAAATATCGATTTGAGCGATGCGAAGCTTTGTCGTTGCCTGACGGGCCCCGCAATGAAACCGCCGATCCCGCCGCGATGGCGCGCGGGGCATGGCGGGCCATAACAAACGTACCTTCGGCAGGTGCGCCGCCCAGCGGCCGCTAGACCGAAGTTGATGGACGAGCATGGACACGACCCTTTTGTTTCTGCATCTGGCCGGAGCGGTGACGCTGCTGCTCCTCGCGGTGCGCATGGCGCGCACCGGGGTCGAACGCGCCTACGGCCCAGGAATGGAACGCGCCCTGCGCTATGCGGGCGGCAACTGGCCGAAAGCGATCGCCTTCGGCGCCGGGGCAGCGATGCTGCTGCAGAGCTCGACCGCCGTTGGAATACTGGCGGCGGGTTTCGCGGTAAGCGGCTTGGTCGAGGTGAGCGGTGCGCTGATCCTGCTGCTGGGGGCCGATCTTGGCTCGGCGCTGATTGTCCGGATTCTCGCCTTTGACCTGGCCTGGCTGACGCCTTTCCTCCTGCTGATCGGCGGCGGAATGTTCCTTAAGGGTCAAACGCGCCGCGCCCGCCAGGGTGGGCGCATCCTTATCGGGATCGCCCTGGTCCTGGTCTCGCTCCAAATGATCGCGGCAGCGACGCTGCCCTTGCGCGAAAGCGAGGCGCTGCCGGCGATCGTTTCATACCTGAAGGATGAGTATCTCCTGTCATTCCTGCTGGGCGCGCTCTTCACGTGGTTGCTCCATTCCAGCATCGCCTCGATCCTGCTGGTCGCAACGCTGGCGGCTCAGGGTTCGGTTCCGCTCGAATTGGGGATTGCCCTGGTCTTGGGCGCCAATCTGGGGGCCGGTTTGATCGCGGTGGGCTTGACGCGAAACGCCATGCCGATTGCGCGCCGCGTGCCGATCGGCAACTTGATCTTTCGAGGTCTCGGCGCGTTCATCGCGCTGGTCGTCTTTGGCGCGGTGGACTTCCCGGTCGAGCTTGCGGGCGATGATCCGGCGAGCCAGATCGTGATCCTCCATGTCACGTTCAACGTGGCCCTGGTGGTTCTCTGTGCGCCGTTCACCGGACTGATGAGCCGCATCTTGGCGGCGTGGATCCCGGAGGCGAATGGCACCGGCGAACCGACCGATCTCTTGTCCAGCCGGGTCAGCGCGCTCGACCGCTCGGTCCTGGACACGCCGCGCCTGGCGCTGGCCAGCGCCACGCGGGAATTGCTGCGGGTCAGCGAGATCGTCGAGGTGATGCTGCGCCCAGTCATGGAACTCTACGAGACCGGCGACAAGGACCGGGTCAAGGAATTGCGCCGGCTGGACCAGGAGGTCAACAAGGCCCATGCCGAGATCAAGCTCTACCTGGCCGAACTGAACCGCAATTCGATGAGCGGCGACGACGCCCGACGCAGCATGGTATTGGCAAACTTCGCGATCAATCTCGAACATGTGGGCGACATCATCTCGAAGAGCCTGCTGAAATTGGTCGGCGAGATGCGCGACAAGCACCTGGCTTTCTCGGACGAAGGCTGGCGCGAACTGACCGACCAGCACACCCAAGTCATGCAGAACATCCAGCTGGCGTTGAACGTGCTGGTCTCGGGCGACCGCGACTCGGCACGCGAGTTGCTGCAGGAAAAGGTGCGCATGCGCGAGCTTGAGATGCGTAGCCAGAAACGCCATCTCCGGCGCCTCCAGGGCGGCACGGTCGAGAGTATCGAGACCAGCGAGGTGCACCTGGAAACCATCCGCGCGCTCAAGCAGATCAACTCGCTCTTCTCCTCGCTCGCCTACCCGATCCTCAGCGAATCCGGCGAATTGCTGGAAAGCCGGCTGGCCGAAGCAGAAGCGGGTTAAGCGCCATCGAGCGCCGCGATGGCGCGGGCTAGGTTGGTGCGTGCCTGGTTTTCGCGCTCAAGACGGTACCGATTGGTGAAATAGATCTCGGGACGCGCCAAGAACCGCCCTAGAATCGCCTTTCGGCCGTCGCGGAATAGGCGATCGGGAACCGCGCGATACTCCTCACGTATAGCGGCTTCATATTGATCAAAGGTTGCACGTTCCGCGCCGAGGATCGAAAGGTCCATATCCAGAAAGAGCGCGCAATCCGCCGACAACCCGGCGGACAGGGCGCCCGGAACAACATGTTTTTCGGTCGCCAGGATCAATTGGGCCGCATCGGCCAGAATGCGACCGTCCAGTTGCCCCCGCAGCTCACGGGCCATCCTGTCGGCGCTCGCGCGTTCGTTCCCGGACCCAAGCGGGTCGTAGACGCAGTCGTGATAGAGGATCGCGAGCATCATCGCATCGGGATCCTCGAAAGCGCTTTTGCATTCCCGGAATTGTGCAAGCAGAGCCTCGATATGCATCCAATTGTGGTAGGCACGGTGAGGCTCGCCGTAGGAGGCCCGCAGCGCCTCGAATTGGCCCGGGAAGGTACGGACGAAATCAGTAAAGGTCATGGCGGCCCAAGTCTTTGGGAAACGGAATTGCGGCGCAAGGCCCCACCTTCCCGCCTTGCGCCCCGCCTGCCGATCGCGTAGCGAACATCCATGCTGGATGCGACCGAAAGCACCGTTCTGGAACGGCTCTACGCCGACGCTCCCGAGGGACTGGATTTCCGCAAGCTGAGAAAGCGGCTCGTCCGCCAGACCCGCGAGGCAATCGAGGCATATGGGATGGCAACGGCCGGCCAGCGCTGGCTAGTCTGTCTTTCGGGCGGCAAGGACAGTTATACCCTGCTGGCAGCACTAATTGAACTTGAGTGGCGTGGGCTTTTGCCTGTCGATCTGCTCGCCTGCAACCTCGACCAAGGCCAGCTTGGTTTTCCGGCGACCGTGTTGCCGGAGTATCTCGCGCGTCTGGGCATTCCTCACCGGATCGAATACCGGGACACCTATTCGATCGTCATCGACAAGGTGCCGTCCTCGAAGACCTATTGTGCGCTTTGCTCGCGGCTCCGGCGCGGGCACCTCTACCGGATTGCGCGCGAGGAGGGCTGCCAGGCGGTGGTGCTGGGCCACCATCGCGACGATGTTTTGGCGACTTTCTTCCTGAACCTCTTCCATGGCGGGCGGCTGGCGGCGATGCCCCCGAAGCTGGTGAACGAGGACGGCGATCTGACGGTGCTGCGCCCACTGGCCCATGTGGCCGAGGACGATTGCGACCGTTTCGCCAAGGCGATGGGTTTTCCGATCATCCCTTGCGATCTCTGCGGCAGCCAGGAGGGGCTGCAGCGCCAGCAGATCAAGGCCATGCTGGATGGGTGGGAGCGCAGCAGCCCGGGCCGCCGCGGGGTCATGTTCAAGGCCCTGAGCAACGTGCGCCCCAGCCACTTGGCGGATCCTGACCTCTTCGATTTCGCCAACCTCGCTGCGTCGGGCCCGGAAAACCCTTGACCTGAACCCCACCAGGCGCTTCAAGGCGGGCGCGGTTAACCTCGGAGCGGCCGATGGGCGGCGACAACGACAATAAGAACCTGATCCTGGCGGCAGTGCTGTCGATGCTGGTGGTCTTCGCCTGGCAGGCCTTTGTCGTGCCGCCTCCTCCGCCGCCACCTGAGCCGACGGCGGTCGAGGGCCAGGCGGATGTGCCGGCGGCGACGGTTGAGGGCGGCACCGTGCCCACGCCGACAACGGTCGTGGAGGGCGGTCTTGGCCGTGACGAGGCTCTGGCAGGCACGCCGCGCGTGGCGATCGAGACCGGAGCGCTTTCAGGCTCGATCGCGCTGGCCGGCGGGCGGCTCGACGATCTGCACCTGCTGAAATACCGCGAAACGCTCGAGCCCGGCTCCGACACCGTGGTTCTCTTGAACCCCGCCGGTGGGCCGAACCCCTATTTCGTCGATTACGGCTGGCGCCGAACGGTCGACAACGATCCGGGCCCCCTGCCCAACCAAAAGACCGAATGGCGGGTCGAGAGCGGCAACAAGCTGACCACTTCAAGCCCCGTCGTGTTGCGTTGGGACAATGGCCAGGGCCTGATCTTCCGGCGCATGTTCGCGCTCGACGAAGACTACATGTTCACCGTCACCCAGTCGGTCGAGAACACGACCGAGGCGGCGATGAGCCTGGCCCCCTATGGCGCGATCGCCCGGCGCGGCGAGCCTGACGGGGTCGGATTCTACATCCTGCACGAGGGCGCGGTCGGCGTCTTCGACGGCGAACTCTCGGAAGTCGATTATGACGAGATCCGCGACCTGCCGGTCGGCAGCGCCGAACGCGGACCGGTCGAAACGCTCCCCGTAACCGACAATGGCTGGGTGGGTTTCACCGACAAATACTGGATGTCCACCCTGATCCCCGAACCTGGACAGGCCTTTGACGCGGTCTACCGCCTGCTCAATCTCGGCGGTGTCGAAGAATTTCGCACCGAGATGCGCCTGCCGGTGCTCAGCATCGGTGCCGGCGCAACGGTCGAGTCCAAATCGCGGCTCTTTGCCGGGGCGAAGGAACTCGAAACCCTCACCGGTTACGAGGAAGACTTGGGAATTGTCGACTTCCACAAGGCAATCGATTGGGGCTGGTTCTATTTCCTGACCAAGCCCATTGCCTGGCTGCTCATCTGGATCAAGGGTCTGATCGGCAATATGGGCATCGCGATCATCGCGCTGACGCTGCTGGTCAAGGCGGTCCTGTTCCCCCTCGCCTACAAATCCTACGTCTCGATGTCGAAGATGAAGAAGCTCCAGCCCGAGATGGAGAAGATCAAGGAGCGCGTGGGCGACGACCGCCAGAAGATGCAGCAGGAGATGATGGCCCTCTACAAGAAGGAGAAGGTCAATCCCGCCTCGGGCTGCCTGCCGATCCTGTTGCAGATCCCGATCTTCTTCTCGCTCTACAAAGTGCTGTTCGTCACCATCGAGATGCGTCACGCGCCGTTCGTCGGTTGGATCAAGGACCTCTCCGCGCCCGATCCGACCTCGTGGATGAACGTCTTCGGCCTGCTGGACTTCCAGATCCCGGCCTTCTTGGCGATCGTCTCGATCGGGGTCTATCCGATCCTGATGGGCGTCACGATGTGGATGCAGCAAAAGCTCAATCCCGCGCCCACCGATCCGACCCAGAAGATGATCTTCGCCTGGATGCCCTGGCTCTTCATGTTCATGCTGGGCCAATTCGCGAGCGGCCTGGTGATCTATTGGTGCGCGAACAACATCATCACCTTCGTCCAGCAATACGTGATCATGCGCAGCCAGGGGGTCGAGATCGACCTGTTGGGGAACATCAAGTCCAGCTTCAAACGCCAACCCGCACAGGTGGCGAGCGACAAGCCGACCTCCAAGGCGCCTACCGAACCCGATGACGACGAGGACGCGGAGGAAGCCGAGACGCCCGCACCCGCTCAGCGCACGGGCCAGGAAAGAGGCAAGCGCGGCTCGCGGCGCAGCCGCAAGCGCCGGGCCGAAGGATCCAACCCCGGCGGTCCCGACGCATCCGGCCGTGGCCGAGCGCGCGGCAAAGGCCGCGACGACGGCGACAGCAGCGCCTCGGGTGATGGCGGCGGTGGTGAGTCCGGCGGGGGTGGCGGCGGCAGAGGCGAATGAGCGCCATGACCGCGCATGTAGCCGAGATCTGGCGCCATCCGATCAAGAGCCTAGGTGCAGAGCGCGTGCCCTCGGTCGATCTCGTTGCTGGCGCGACCATCCCCTATGACCGGGCCTGGGCCTTGGCGCACGAAAAGACGCGGTTCGACTTCGATGCGCCGGAATGGACGCCCTGCTCGGCCTTCCTGCGCTGTTCCATAGCCCCGCAATTCGCCGCGATCAGCGCCCGTGCCAGCGATGACGGAAAACTCACGCTCTCGCACCCGAAGCTCGGTGAGATCACGATCGACCCGGACGATGCGGCGGACCAGGCACGGCTGATCGCCTGGGTCACCCCGATCTGCCCAGAGGGGCCAGGCCCCTTGCGCCTGGCCAAAGTGTCGGGCCGGGGAATGACCGATACTGATTTCCCCTCGGTCTCGATCAAGTCTCTCGCCTCGCTGCGCGCGCTCTCCCAACGGATGGGCACAACGCTCAATCCGCGCCGGTTCCGAGGCAATCTCTGGCTCGATGGCCTGGTGCCCTGGGAGGAATTCGACTGGGTAGGCAGCGAGATCACGGTCGGAGGGGCCCGGCTGAAGGTGATCGAACGGGTCGAGCGCTGCAACGCGACCAAGGCAAACCCCGAGACGGGGGTCCGCGATGCGGACACACTGGGAGCCCTTGAGACCCACTACGGGCACAAGGATTTCGGGATCTATGCCCAGGTGATCGCGGGGGCGACCGTCAGCGAGGGCGACCCCGTCAGCGCCGCCTGACCCATGGCGGCATCCCAAGTTCCCTTCACGGTGATGGAGCCGCCCGGGGCGGAGATACTCGAGCGTGGGCGCAAGCTCTTCACGGGGCCCTGCACTTTCCTCAAGGGCGTCGTCGCGATGGATGGGTTGCCGGCGCCTGATCGGCCGGAGGTCTGCTTGGCGGGCCGCTCGAATGTGGGGAAATCCTCGCTGATCAACGCGCTGACCGGGCGCTCGGGCCTCGCCCGGGCCTCGAACACGCCGGGCCGGACCCAGGAGATCAACTTCTTCGATCTGGGCGGAACTGCCTACCTGGTCGACTTGCCGGGCTATGGCTATGCCAACGCTCCGCTCGCCAAGGTCGCCAAATGGCAGGAATTGCTGCGGCAGTATCTTGCCGGCCGCGTGACGCTGGCGCGTGCTTTCGTGCTGATCGACGCCCGCCATGGGATCAAGGGGGTCGATCACGAGATCATGGACGTCCTTGACCGGTCCGCGGTCTCGTTCCAGGCAGTTCTGACCAAGGCGGACAAGCCGAAGGCCATGGAGCTTGCGCAGGTGATCGAGGCGGTGAAAGCCGACCTGGCCCGGCACCCGGCGGCCTATCCCGAGATCATCGTCACATCGGCGCAGAAGGGAACCGGGATCGATCTTCTGCGCGCGGCAATCGCCGGGCTTGCATAGGCGCCGGGTCGGGCGGAACGAGTTCCACCCTGCAATGCCTGGCGCAGCGCTGTCGGGTGGGTCTTGATCCACCTTCCTTGCCGCGTCGCCAATCCCTCTGGCGATCCCCTGCCCGACCGGCTAAGTAACCCCCGAACATGGGGGTCGATCATGGAGATCCAGAGAGCGATGAAGCGGGACTGGCTGGCAACAGCGCGCACGCTCAGCGAGGCGCTGCCCTATCTCCAGCGCTATGACGGCACGACCATCGTGGTCAAGTTCGGCGGCCATGCCATGGGCGACGCCGAGGCCATGGAGCGGTTCGCGCGCGACATCGTGCTGATGAAGCAGTGCGGGGTGAACCCGGTCGTGGTCCACGGCGGCGGACCGCAGATCAACGACATGCTCGAGCGCCTGCAAATCCCATCGGAATTCGCCGACGGGCTGCGCGTAACCACCACCGAGACCGTCGAGGTGGTCGAGATGGTGCTGGCCGGCGCCATCAACAAACGCATCGTCGCCGCGATCAACGGCCAGGGGGGCAAGGCGGTGGGTCTCTCGGGCAAGGATTCGAACCTGATCGTCTGCGAAAAGGCGCTGAAGAAGAAAAAGGACCCGGAGAGCAATATCGAGAAGGTGCTCGATCTCGGTTGGGTCGGAGAGCCGGCCGAGGTCAATCCGCGCGTGCTCGAGGTCTTCATCCAGTCCGACTTCATCCCCGTGGTCGCCCCGGTGGGTGCCGGACGCAAACCGGACGAGACCTACAACATCAATGGCGATACCGCGGCGGGTGCAGTCGCTGGCGCGATGAAGGCGGAGCGTCTGATGCTATTGACCGATGTCCAGGGTGTGAAGAACCAGGAAGGCGAGGTGCTGACCCGCCTGACCAAGTCCGAGATCGAGGCGCTGATTGCCGATGGCACGATCTCCGGCGGCATGATCCCAAAGGTCGAAACCGCGCTCTACGGTATCGATCGCGGCGTCGAGGGCGCGGTGATCATGGACGGACGCACACCGCACGGGATCCTGCTCGAGCTTTTCACCCAGCATGGTGCCGGCACGCTGATTACCGGGTCCTGACGTGTCGGAGACCGTCATCCGGCTGACCGCGTTCTTCGGCATCTTCCTCGTCATGGCCGGCTGGGAAGTCGCCCGGCCGCTTCGCGGGCTGGTGGCGCCTAAGCTGGCGCGCTGGGGCACCAACTGGTCGATCTCGATCATCAATGCGGTGATGGTGCGGCTCTTGTTCGGGGCGGCGGCCGTGGGCGCGGCGATGGATGCCGAGGCACGCGGTTGGGGGCTATTGAACGCGAGCGGTTGGCCGGGCTGGATCGAGGGCCTGCTGGCCTTCGTGATCCTGGATCTCGCGATTTGGCTGCAGCATCTACTCAGCCACAGAATCCCGATCCTATGGCGGCTCCACCGGGTGCATCACGCGGACCGGGACGTGGACGTGACCACCGCGATCCGGTTCCACCCGATCGAGATCGCGCTCTCCATGGGCCTCAAGATTGGCCTGGTCTACGCATTCGGCGTACCGGTCATCGCGGTAATCGCCTTCGAAGTCGTGCTGAACGGCGCCGCGATGTTCAACCACGGCAATGTGCGCCTTCCGAGGGCGATCGAGTCGTTGGTTCGGACCCTGATCGTGACCCCGGACATGCACCGCATCCACCATTCGGTGCGCCGAGCCGAACACGATGCAAACTATGGGTTCAACTTTTCGGTCTGGGACCGGCTGTTCGGAACCTATGTGGCCGAGCCCAAGGCGGGGCACCGGGCCATGACGCTGGGGCTCGACCGCTGGCAGGACACGCGCCCGACGCGCCTTGGCTGGTCGCTGGCGCTTCCGTTCCGCAAATGACGCTAAGTGACGTCGGCGCAGCCCTGACCCGCAATGGCCTGACCATCGTCGGCGCCTGGCACCCGGAACCGGACGACCGGGCGCCGCCGGGCATCGAAACGCTTTGCCTGGTCGGCGCAGACGGCGCGCGCATGTGGGATGTCTTCCAGTTGAGCGCCGAGGCGGCCAATGGAGAACCCAATCCGCTCGACCGCTGGTCGGCAAGGGTGATTGGCGAAATTGCCGAGGAACATGGCGCAACCGCGCTCTTTCCCTTCGGCGGGCCGCCATATCAGCCTTTCCAACTTTGGGCAGAGCGTGGCGAAGGCGCGGTACCGTCGCCGGTCGGCATGCAGGTGACGGCGGGCCGGGGGCTCTGGACGTCCTACCGCGGCGCGCTCGGCTTCGCCGCGCAGCACGATTTTTCGCCCCCTCGCGGAACTGGCAACCCCTGCCTCGGCTGTCCCGCCCCGTGCATGAGCGCCTGCCCGGTCGATGCCTTCGCCGGAGGATCCTACGACGTGCCCCGCTGTGTTGCCCATATTACCTCGCCCAAAGGCACCCGCTGCCGCGAGGGCGGTTGTCTAGTGCGCCATGCCTGCCCCCCGGGCGTCACCGCCACGCCGCCCGCGACGCAATGCGCCTTCCATATGGAAGCGTTCATCCGCGCGCGCCTGGCCACCGATTGACCGCCCCGGGCGCGGCGGCTCTGATGTCCGTATGAAAACCCTGATTCTGATGCGCCACGCCAAGTCGAGCTGGTCTGCTCTGGGATTGGATGACCATGACCGGCCGCTGAACAAGCGTGGGCGCACGTCGGCGCCGGTGATGGCGCGCTGGCTAGCCGCGAAGGGGCTCCAACCCGACCACGCTCTCTGCTCGACCGCTCAGCGCGTTCGCGAGACCTATGCGTTGATGCGGGAAGCCGTGCCGGAGCTACCTCAACCATCCTTCGACGAGGCGCTCTATCACGCCCTGCCGGAGTCTCTGAACGGCGCCCTGCGTCGGCTACCGCCCGATTGCGGCACCGCCTTGCTGGTCGCCCACGAGCCTGGGCTCAGCAGCTATGTCGAGCGGCTCGGTGGCCCGGATGCGCCAGCAAACTGCCAGCGGGCATATGCCCATTTCCCAACCGCCGCTATGGCGGTTCTGAGGGCCGAGATCGAGCAGTGGGATGATTTGGCCCCGGCGGCAACCAAGTTCGAGGACTTCGCCCTGCCCCGGGAGTTGATGGACAGGCCCGAATTCCGGGCCCGGCCGAAATCAGCTTAACGGATCAGATCGTATAGGACGCTGCGGAGGCAACGGCCACGAACAGTGCGACGACGATAACCATGGGATACAGCAGATAGGTCATTTCAAACCTCGGGTCTCAATTTCAAGCCGGTTCTTCCGGCGCCTTGAGAGTGAAATTAGATTGATTCGCCCAAACGCTCTGTGATTTTCGTCACGCGCGACCGCTTTCTCGAAAAAAGAAACCGCCGGCCCCGCGGGACCGGCGGCTTTTATTGAGACAACAGGCCGTTAGTGGCCGAGAATTTGGCTCAGGAACAGCTTGGTGCGATCCGATTTCGGATTGTTGAAGAATTCCTCGGGCTCGTTCTGCTCGACGATCTGGCCCTCGTCCATGAAGATCACCCGGTTCGCGACCATCCGGGCGAAGCCCATCTCGTGGGTCACGACCAGCATGGTCATGCCCTCCTCGGCCAGACCGATCATGGTGTCGAGCACCTCCTTGATCATCTCGGGGTCGAGCGCCGAGGTCGGTTCGTCGAACAGCATGATGCGTGGCTTCATGCAGAGCGAGCGCGCAATCGCCACGCGCTGCTGCTGACCACCGGAAAGCTGGCCGGGGAACTTGTGCGCCTGTTCCGGGATCTTGACCCGCTCCAGCATCTGCATCGCGTCCGCCTCGGCCTCCTTCTTAGGTGTCTTGCGCACCCAGATCGGGGCCAGCGTGCAGTTCTCGAGGATGGTCAGATGCGGGAACAGGTTGAAGTGCTGGAACACCATCCCGACCTCGGCCCGGATCTTGTCGATGTTCTTCAGGTCCGAGTTCAGCTCCACATCGTTGACGACGATATCTCCCTTCTGGTGCTCCTCCAGCCGGTTGATGCAGCGGATCAGTGTCGACTTGCCGGAACCGGAAGGCCCGCAGATCACAATCCGCTCGCCCCGGTTGACGGTCAGGTTGATGTCGCGCAGCACGTGGAACTCGCCGTACCACTTGTTCATGTTGTCGATCTGGATCGCGACCTCGTCGGAGACCGACATCTTCGAGCGGTCGGGGACGTGATCCTCCGGCATATGGTCGTCGATCTGTGCGGCGTCGGTCATGGGATCACCTCCTCAGCGATCGGTTTTGAGCTTGCGTTCGAGATACATCGAATAGCGCGACATCCCGAAGCAGAAGATGAAGAAGAACAGCGCCACGAACAGATAGAGCTCCCACAGGATGCCGTTCCAGTTCGAGTCGGCGCGGATCGGGTTCAACAGGCCCACCGGGTCCAGAAGCCCGATGACCGAAACCAGCGTCGTGTCCTTGAAGAGCCCGATGAAGCTATTCACGATCCCCGGGATCGAGACCTTCAGGGCCTGCGGCATGATAATCAGCCGGGTCGACTTCCAGTAGTTGAGGCCCAGCGCGTCCGCCGCCTCGTACTGGCCCTGTGGCAGGGCGGCCAAGCCGCCCCGGATCACCTCGGCCATATAGGCCGACGAGAACAGGGTCACCATGATGCAGACGCGCAGGATCAGATCGAATTCGGTCCCGGGCGGCAGGAAGTAGTTCAACAGCACCGAGGCCACGAACAAAAGCGTGATCAAAGGCACGCCGCGGATGAACTCGATGAAGATGACGCAGATGGTCTTGATGAAGAACATCGAGGATTGCCGGCCCAGCGCCAGCAGGATGCCGATCGGCAGCGAGGCGACGATCCCGGTGGTGCCGATAATCAGGGCCAACATGAAGCCGCCGAGCTTGGCGGATTCCACCGGCTCCAAACCCATCCCACCCCAGATCAGCAAGAACGCGACCACCGGATAGATCAGGCTGAACCACAACATGAAGCGCGGCACCTGGGTGAACAGCACCGGTGCCAAAGCCACGAACATCAGCACGAAGGCCAGGATCGGGCGCCAGTAGAGATGCGTCGGATAGAATCCGAACAGGAACTGGTTGAATCGCTCGTTGATCACCGCCCAGCAGGCCCCGCGGACCCCCTCGCCGTGGGCGGCAGCGACGATCTCGCGGCATTCGCTCAGCGAGCCCGCATTCCAGACACCCCTCAGGAACGCCCAGTCGATGATCGGCGGCACGATCAGCACAATCGCCGCGATCGAGACGATGGTCAGGACGCTGTTCATCCACCCATCAAACAGGTTCTCGCGCATCCATCCCATAACCCCGGTCGTCGCCGCCGGCGGCGGCGAGGGCGGGATTTGGCCGGAGGCGACGTACGAGATGCTGGTATCGCTGCTCATGACGCCTCTCCTTCCCTCACGCGATAGAAGTAGGTGACGTTGGGCCTGGCTCCGAAGACCGTATAGCCGATCACAGCCAGGCGTGCCGCTAGGCCACCAAAGACGACCAGCGTGCCACTGAGACCAAGAGCGATGCCGCTGAACGGCAGTCCCACAAGAATCGCCAGGACGAAAGCTACCAACTCGACGACCGCCAGGTCGATGAAGCGGTAATGCTTGAAGATGCAGGTTGCTAAGCTCGCTCCCGACATGATCAGCAGCAAGAGCGAGGCAAGCTGATCAGGCGTGCTCCACAGATAATAGCTCTCACGGCCCTCCATCTGACCGATGAAGACGTAGTTCAGCATCAGCACGAAGGTCGCGCCATAAAGCAGCGCCACCAGGTTCAGCGGTCCGGCGACGCCGAAATTCCGCTTCATCCGCGCATCGCCCTTCTTCAGGAGCTCCCAAGGCCCGCTCATGCCGTCGAAAAGCTGAAGTACGCTGAATCCTCCACCGGTCACCGAGGTGCGTTCGACCAGCTTCACCTGCTCGTTGTAGAGGTTCATGACGAACGAGATCGACAGCGAGATCGACAGGTAGAACGCCATCAGCAGCAGCAGCGTCTCCATCTCCTTGCCGGTCTGGTTCAGCGTGATGCCGCCCAGCGTGCCGGTCGCGTCCATATAGCCGATGACCAGCGCCAGCGAGGAGTTCTTGGTCAGGTTCAGGTATTGCGAGATCAGCGGCGGAATGATGACCCTGAGCGCCTGGGGCAGAATGATCAGGCTCATGGTCCGTCCGGGCCTGAGCCCCAGGGCGAAGGCCGCCTCGGTCTGGCCCTTCGAGACCGCCATGATGCCGGCGCGTACGTTCTCGGCGATGAAGGCGCCGGTGTAGATCGCGAGCGCCAGCGTCAATGCGACATAGGACTCGCGCGCATAGATGCCGCCCCTGAAGTTAAAGCCCTTGAGCTCCGGGTATTCGAGGCTGATCGGCAATCCCATGGCCAGAAAGACCAGAAGGGGCAAACCGAAGATGATGCCCAGTTGAATCCAGAATTCCGGCAAATGCTCGCCCGTGTCCTGTTGGCGCCGGGTGGCCCAGCGACCGAACCAGACCGCGACGCAAATCGAAGCGATGAAGGCCAGAACCACGTAGAGCGAACCATCCTCGAAGATCGGCATGGGGAAATAGATGCCACGGTTGGTGACCGCGATAGAGTCGCCCAATACCATCGAGGCCGTCGCGTTCTCGCCCCGGAATGCGCTCGGTTGCGGCAGGGTCTCGTTTATCACCGCGGAGAGCAGCAGGATCTGGATCAGGACCGGGATGTTCCTGATGCCCTCGATATAGACCGTCATCAGCCGCGAAACGATCCAGTTATTCGAGAGGCGCAGAACCCCCGCCAGGACGCCGAAGAGCGTCGCCAGGAAACAACCCACGACAGCGACCAGGAGCGTGTTCAGAAGCCCGACAACGGCGGCGGTAGAGTGACTCGAGCGCGAAGTGTACTCGATCAGCCGCTGGTTGATGTCGTAGGACGACGGCTGCGGCATGAAGCTGAAGCTGAATTCCTTGCCGAGGATCGCCAGGTTCTGGACCGCATTGTCGACCAGCCAAAGGCCGGCGAGCAGGACCAAGATCAGTGCGATGATCTGCAGGAATGTCGAGCGATACCGGCTGTCGTTCCACAGCATGTCGATGCGGAACGATGCCTGGGGAGTCTCCGTCGTAACGGTCATCTCCGCCCCCTGTCGTGTTGTTCTGTTCTTATTGTTATTTTTGTCGTTGTTATGCGGAGAGGGCGCGCCCAGCGGACGCGCCCTCAAACCTAGTCAGATCAGCGCCAGGGCGGTGCGTAGAGGATGCCGCCCTCGGTCCAGAGCGCGTTCAGGCCGCGCGCCAGGCCAATCGGCGTGTTCACGCCGATATGCTTTTCGAAGATCTCGCCGTAATTGCCGCCGGTCTTGATGGCGGCCACTGCGAAGTCCTTGCTCAGGCCCAACATGGCGCCATATTCGCCCTCGGTGCCCATCAGACGATTGATCTCCGGGTCCTTGCCGGCCGAGGCGGCCATGTCATCAACATTGCCTGCGGTGATGCCCTTCTCCTCGGCGATGATCAGCGCGTTCAGGGTCCAGCGGACCACGTCGCCCCACTCGTCATCGCCATGGCGGACCAGCGGCCCAAGCGGCTCTTTCGAGATGATCTCGGGCAGGAGCACGTGATCGCCCGGCTTCTCGAAGGTCGAGCGGGTCGCGGCCAGACCGGAAGCGTCTGTCGTGTAGACATCGCAGGCGCCGGCCAGATACTTGGCCTGAGCCTCGGCATTGGTCTCGATCGGGACCGGCTCGTAGCTCATGTTATTGGCGCGGAAGAAGTCCGCCAGGTTCAGCTCGGTCGTGGTGCCGGTCTGGATACAGACCGTGGCGCCGTCCAGCTCGGTCGCCGACGACACGCCCAGCCCCGAGGGCACCATGAAGCCCTGGCCGTCATAGTAGTTGACGCCCAGGAAGGTGAACTTCAGGTCCACGTCGCGCGAGTAGGTCCAGGTGGTGTTACGGAACAGGACATCGATCTCGCCCGAGGCAAGCGCGGTGAAGCGGGTCTTGCCGGTGGTGGGCGTGAACTTGATCGCCTTCGGATCGCCGAAGACGGCGGCCGCGACAGCGCGGCACATGGTGACGTCGAAGCCGTCCCACTCGCCATTCGCGTCGGTGAAGGCGAAGCCGGCCACACCGGTCGACACGCCGCACTGCACGAAGCCCTTGGCGCGGACGTCGTCCAGAGTGCCAGCACTTGCGACGCCGGCCATCATGCCTGCGGCCGCCACAGCGCCAAAGATCACGGATTTTCTCATGATTGTTTCCTCATACCTGTTATTCCGCGCATTCGCGCGGCGCGGGATCGGCCGCCCGCTTATACGGATTGGATGGGGTCATCCCCGCCGGAAGTTTGATCAGCCCGCGCTCGCGCCGTCAAGTCATTGGTCGAAAATCAGTTCTTGACGCTGGGTTAGCTCGGCTAATCGCGGCGCCGCATAAAATCGCGCGGCATCGGGCCATGCTCGGCGCTCGCAAAAAACCGTGCGCGCAAGCGGCTTTGGCCGCGAGTGATAAAAATTTTTACGAATGGGCTCGATTTTTGACCCATGGCTTGGAGGGCGCGCGCGCGAGGAATCCGTTCGAAGTTGCTGCAATCCCGCATCGAATCACCTGGAAGTTGAGCGCATATGGGAAACATCACTCCGGGCGCGCACCGCGTTCGCCGGTTGACCAGCCATCTCCGAGATATCAAGGTTTTTTGGAGCACAAGACGCGCGCGGGGGCCAACAACGATGAAAGACGCCACACGGGTGACCCATGCGGGCCTGCACCCCCATGCCAATCACGGTGTGGTGAACCCGCCCGTCTATCACGCTTCGACGATCCTCAGTCCGACGCTGCGTGACATGCGCGACCTGGACAAGGTCGAGGACGCCGATGACACGACCTATGGCGTCCACGGCACGCCCGGAACGTTTGCGTTCGAGCAAGCGGTCGCTGAACTCGAGGGGGGCTTTCGCACCCGTCTCGCCAGCACCGGGCTATTGGCCTGTACGGCGCCTCTGCTCTGCTACCTCTCGGCCGGTGATCACCTGCTGATGGTCGATTCCTGCTACGGGCCGACGCGGCGGTTTTGCCGAAAAATGCTGGTGCGGATGGGGATCGAGACCACCTTCTACGATCCGCTTATCGGGGCCGGGATCGCCGCGCTGATGAAGCCCAATACCCGGGTCATCTTCACCGAGTCCCCGGGCTCGCTGATCTTCGAGGTGCAAGACATTCCAGCGATCGTCGCCGAAGCGCGCAACCATCAGGACATTACGGTGATGTGCGACAATACCTGGGCCTCGCCGTTCTACTTCAAGCCGCTTGCCCACGGGGTTGATGTGTCAATCCAAGCGGTGACCAAGTATATCGGCGGGCATTCCGATCTGGTGATGGGTGCGGTCACAACCACTGAAGCCGCCTACCCGAAGTTGCGGGAGGGCTGGAAGGAGCTTGGGCTGCACGGCTCGCCCGACGACACCTATCTAGCACTGCGGGGCCTGCGCACCCTTGGCGCAAGGATGCCACTTCATATGGCGAACGGTCTAAAAATCGCCCAGTGGCTGGCAGCTCGGCCAGAGGTCTCAGCAGTGCTGCACCCGGCCCTTCCGGACGCACAAGGTCATGAGATATGGAAGCGGGATTTCCTCGGTTCTTCATCGCTGTTTGGCTATATCCTAAAGCCGGAGTTCAGCAGCGAGCAGCAGCTCGGACTCCTCCATGACGATCTCGAGTTCTTCGGCATGGGCGCCTCTTGGGGCGGGTTCGAGAGCCTGATGAAGCCGGTTAAGATCCCTAATACGGTTGGATACTGGCCCCGGCCCGAAACGCCTGACGGCCAACTGATCCGGATCCACGTGGGGCTGGAAGACCCGGACGACTTGATTGCCGACCTGGAGGCCGGCTTTGCCCGCATGGCGCACTAGCGGCGCACTTCGAACCCCATGGCCGAGGGATCGAGCGCGACCGTGCGGCTCACCACATCCACGACACGCGCCATTCGAGGGCCTTGGCGGCAAAGACAAAGCATCGCTTGGACTGCGTCGCCCGGCCCCTCGAAACGGGCCTCGACGCTGCCGTCCGCGCAATTGCGGACCCATCCGGCCAATCCCAGCCGGCCAGCCTCCTGGACGGTCCAACCACGGAACCAAACGCCCTGGACCCGACCGGTGATGCGCGCCTCGACTGCGATCAAATCGTCCTGATCCGACGGCTGCGATCTTGGTGTTTTGGGGCGTCGACCCATTGTCCAATCCCGATGAAGAAAGGGTGCTCAAACGCCACTCTTACTGGCGTTCCGGGCTCCCGCAAGGTGTTGTTGACTTGCCCAAAGCCCCCCCTTACACGGGTCGGCGGAGAGGTGGCCGAGTGGTCGAAGGCGCTCCCCTGCTAAGGGAGTAGGCCCCAAAAGGGTCTCGTGGGTTCGAATCCCATCCTCTCCGCCAGCGACCCCCGTCTCACCAGACCATAGCAAGATCGCACCGAATTTCCGCGACATTGCCGGGGCTTGCGGGTGTGCGTGCCCGAGCGAGACGCACCCGGCGAGCCGATTTCGGCTGTTTTTGGCGCGCGGTCTCTGTTGCCTGGTTTGGCCGGTGGTGTTTTCGGGGATTTCCCTGATAACAGGCAATTTACAGGGAATATCGTACGTTCGAAGCCATTCCTGGAGAAATTGGGCCTAAATCTGAGCGATATTACAGAGTCTTAGGGCGCATTTCCCGGCGCCGCCGAACAGGGAATTTTTCAAGGCCGAGCAGGGAATATTTTCGACGGAACAGGGTATTCCGGGCGGCGAACAGGGAAAGCTTTCAGGCGCTGAATCCGAAGCGCTCTTCCTGGCGGGCCCAGTCAAGCGGCAGCTGGGTCCGGACCAGTGTCTCGAGGGTCAACTCGAGCGGCTGGTTTCCGACCACGACCGCTTCCTGGATCCGCGGCGAGAGTGTTGCCAGCGGGATGATGCGCGCGACATAGCTCTTCGATAGACCCGCGCGATCGGCGATCGCGTTGAGCGTCGCACCGCTTTTCAGCATCGCCGACCAGCGATGCGCATTACCGAGCGCGCGGACGAGGACCGGATCCGGCGTCGGCTGCCTCTCGCCGGCGACGATCTTCATTTCGACGCCGCGACGTCGGCAGGTGAACGGTGCCTCCAGATAGAGCAGCGCGGGGTCGATATCCTCGGGCGAGAGACCGAGCAACTCGGCCAGCGCGCTCTGGTCGAAGCTGATGCGCAGGCCTCCGGCGCGCACGCCGCCCGATGCGATCGCGGCCGATATGATCGACACGCCACGCTCGCGAAGGGAGGCGGCGAGGTCATGGGCTTTGCCGGTCGCGTCGAGCGATCTTCCCGCCCCGATCTCCCGCAGGACCGCATGCCTGTTGGCCAGGTGTTCGAGATGATCGGCAATCGCCGTGGCGACGGCCTCTTCGAAGGCGGGTGCCGGCAGGCGCCATCCTGATGCATCGGTCTTGCCGGTCACGAGGCGGTTCGAGACATAATAGCGAAGCCGGCGACCATGGCGTTTGGTATGTGTAGGCGTGAGCCGATCGCCCGTCTCGTCGCGGAATTTTCCAAGAAGCGGTGCTGAGAGCTCAGAGACCGGCAGTGGCCCATCCGTCCTGACTATCCCCCGCCTTCGCGCACTGGCGCATTGCAACCTGTTTTGAACCCGCTCCCAAAGATCGTCATCGATGATGGCGGGATGCGCGCCTGGCCAGGTTTTGTCTTTGTGACGGATGAGGCCGCGATAGACGGGATTGGTCAGGACCCGATGGATCTGGCCACGGCTGAAGACGGCGCCACCCCGCCGACGGCCGCTGGCGAAGACGCGGCGCTTCGACCGGAGGCCCGCCTCTTGAGCGGCCCGGGCCGTCGCGTTGAGACAGCTATGCTCCAGATAGAGGTCGAACACATGGCGCACCGTCTTGGCCTCTGTCTCGTTGACCACCAGTTCGCGCCGGCTGGCATCTGGATGCGGATCATAACCGATCGGAGCAAGCCCGCCCATCCAGAGCCCTTTCTTCTTCGAGGCGGCGATCTTGTCCCGGATCCGCTCGGCGGTGACCTCGCGCTCGAACTGAGCGAAAGAGAGCAGCACATTGAGCGTCAGGCGGCCCATGGACGAAGACGTGTTAAAGGCCTGGGTAACGGAGACGAAAGAGCAGTTCGCAGCCTCGAGCCGATCGACCAACCTGGCAAAGTCGGCGAGCGAGCGGGTCAGCCGATCGATCTTGTAGACCACGACCATGTCGATCCCGCCGGCATCGATATCGGCAAGCAGCCGTTGTAGCGCCGGGCGCTGCAGCGTGCCGCCTGAAAGGCCGCCATCGTCGTAGCGGGCGCGTAGTATCTTCCATCCCTCATGGCGCTGACTCGCAATATAGGCCGCGCAGGCCTCATATTGTGCGTCGAGGGAATTGAAGTCCTGGTCGAGGCCTTCCTCCGACGACTTCCGCGTATAGATCGCGCAACGGATAGTTGGCTTTCTCATCTAGGTGCGTTGCCGTTCAGACCGAAGAACCGAGGCCCGGACCAGTGCGCCCCGGTGATCGCCCTTGCGATGGCCGAAAGCGACCGCCACGTCTCCCCTTTCCAAACGAAGCCACCGTCGGTGACATCGACGACATGTGTCACGCCATTCCATTCCCGGAGCAGGCGCCCGCCCGGCTTGAGAGCCGGTGAAGACGTCTTCGGCTTAGCATCGCCTGCCGGCCGCATGAGCGCCGCGGCCACGTGTCTGGTGAGACCACCGGATTGTTGCGCCTGGATCTCGAAGGCGAGGAAGCGCCGCAGGAATGTCCGGCTGACGCCCCTCGGCGCGGGCGACCCGAAGATCTCTGACCAGGCGGCGAGAAGCGCGGCCCGGTCCATGGCCTCGAGATTGTCGATCTGCATCATTCTCCGCCCGCAGGCGCCGCGGCGATCCGGTAGGTCGCGCATCCGCCCTTGCCGTCACCGGCTGCCTCCCGCTCGATCATGTAGCCCGCCTTGCGCAGGCCGCTGAGCGCCGCGCGGGCAGAATGTGGCTGCCAGCCGGTCGCCTTGCAGATCGCGTCCAGGCGCGCTCCCTGCGGGCGGGTGAGCATCGCGCGCACCTCGTCGGTCTTAGTTTGTCTGGCCTTGGCCATGTCAGGTCTCCTCGGTTTGCAGGCCAGCGCGGCGCCGGCCCGTGTACCGAGGCGAGCCCGGGGGTCTGGCCGGGCGCGGAACCACTACCGCTCCGTTCGGCGCAGTAGTCCAGTCCCAAATGCCGGGCAGGACGGCGCGTAGCCAATCACCTCAATGCGGCCCATAGGCGCTGACGTGGGACAACCTTGAATGCAGAAATCAATGCTGCACCTACACGGCCCAAAAATTTTCCAATCCGGACTGGAAAGGGAGTTTTTCAACAGTATCGGCACAAATCAGTCATACATCCGTGTCCGCCATGCTCACGTCTCAAGATGCGATGATGCTCCGACTAGTTTCCCTCATTCACTAAAGTGGGAATCAGGTAGACATTGACCACTGCTTGACGGTTTTCAAACTTCGTGACGGCCAAATGCTCACTTCCAAGGAACGCCAGGTTCGTCCTCGTGAGTGTTGGATGGTACCGGCGATAGATCTCCGCGCCGTCACTTGTTCGAAATAGAATTACCGCACTTTTTGCATCACCGATCCTGACGTTGCTCGATATGGATACGGCGATGATCCTTCCGTCTTGCGCGACGCTAAGTGAATCGATGCCGCGGCCACGGGGCATTGCTGCCTCTCCATGCCCTTCCGGCAACTCCCACACTATGCGTGAACGGCCCTCCTCACGATAACCGTCCCAGGCCACCCAACCGTCTTCCAGCCAAAGAAACCCCCACCGCGCATCGTAGATCCCGTTGGGCGAAATTGGCCCTCGAACGACTTTGCCGTGCAGGTCGATGCTAAGAACCGCATTTCGAAATCGCGCAAGAGTGAACGGGCCGCGCTGCGAGCGCGCGCCAATAAGCGTGAATTGGTCACGTGCCGGAAGTTCAAGGGCAACGGTCTGCTCCCGGCCATTTGAGATTTCCCGAGTGCGAAGGAGGTGCGCTCCAGTACCGCCCTCCGAATGGGCGCGCTCAAGCCATACAAGCACCAGGCCATCATCGGACAATATTGGGTTCCAATAAGACACAACTGGAGGCGCGGTAAGCGGCACCAAGTTCTCGGTCTCCGGGCTAACGAAAAATAGCTCTCCGCTGTCACCGCGATGAAGCAGACGGCCGCCTGGCGCAACGGAATCGATTGTGGATCCGATGATTGGTACATCGAGGGCAATCAAGGCACATCCCGGCATTCTCAGCAGCGCTCGCGTTCTCTGTGGGCTGACCACCAACCAAGCCTCACCAGCGCGAACGAGGCTCAAATCCGACCCCGAGTGAACTTGGGCAACCGTGGTGTCTGGAATACTGCACTCCAGCTCCAGCGCACCGACTTCGGGTCTCGTATCCGTTTCGACGAGAACGAGAAGCGGAATCGCATAAAGGAGGCTCAGGTTTGCGACAATAACAAAGAGCGGTGTCGACACTAAAAGCACAATGAACCTTGACCAGCGAACGCTGATCAAGAGCCAGAAAAACAGCCCAAACGCAATACCTTGAAACAGAAGTGACGCGCCAACCCACGCGACCGACAGGGTCGAAGCCTCATTCAGCCCGGACAGGACCGATCCAAGAAAAAGCCAGCCTGCGTGGAGATGGTAAATCGGGATCAGGTACGTTGTGAATGAAAGAACGAGCGCACTCAGCAGAGCCGCACCTCGGTTAAGTCTCATTTGGCATCACGGTGATCAGGTGTTTATGACGCCGTTTGACAGTATTCTCACCCCGACCCAGGCGCAATCTTTCAACCTGATGGAAGCCAGGATCGTCATCGAGCAATGGCGCCGACACTACAACACCGTCCGCCCACACAGCGCCCTGGGATAGACACCACCCGCCCCTGAAGTCATCGTCACGATGAACCGGAGGTCAGTCATGCAATAACAATCAAATCGGACCACTCGGTGGGGGCCGACCACTATGACTTTTAATCAGTGGGTCACAGGTTCGAATCCTGTCGGGCTCACCACAACCCTCAGCACATTCCAGGCAGAACGCGGCGCCCATGCCCGCGATGACGCCAAATCGGCACGTGCAACCTGAAAGGCACGATGCGCCTACTCTCAACAATTAATCCGATAATTATGAAGCAAATATTGAAATTAGTCTAAATATGATCCTAAAATAATTCGTAATTTCCTCACAATGTTGCGTCAATAGTTGCTTTCCATGGAGCGATTTAAACCTGAGGGCGAGTGGTTCACTTGACGGTTACATTGCTCCGACAGACTCGGAGAGCCAGGCAATGAATGGCGCTGTTGGACAGATCGGGATGCTGGGACAGATCAACACGATGCTGCGCGACGAGCGCGGCGCGCAAACTGTGGAATTCGTGCTTTGGGTGCCGATTATCGCTGCCCTGGCGACGCTGGTGATCGATTCGGCGACGCTCTACCGGGTTCATTCCGAAATGTGGACCGTGGCCCGCGACACCGCGCGGCGCATGTCCAGCGGACAGCTGCAATCCGCCCAAGACGCCGAGCAATACGCGACCGCGGTCATGGCCGGATATGGCGGAGGCTATTCGATCAGCGCGGTCTATGACGCGGCTACCGAGATGGAGGTCGAGATCACGGTCACCCATTCGGATGCGTCGATCATCGGATACGGCGTGCACACGATCCTTGGCGGCCAGATGACGGCCTATGTGACGATGCCATCGACTCAGACGGTCGCGTCCGCTGGCGGCACTGGCGGTGGAAGCACTGGCGGCGGCACGACCGGTGGTGGAAGCACCGGCGGTAACGGCAATGGCGGTGGTAATGGCAACGGCGGCGGTAATGGTAATGGGGGCGGCAACTAACGCCGCTATCGGGGTCGCGGCCGCCGGCCGTGACTGACACATGCAGGAGGGGGGAAGCGCATGCATGGCGCTTTGTGCTGCATATTTTGCGGGACGAGTAAAGAGCGCTAAAATAAGGGGTTACAAAATGAAAACGGCTTTCGTCAATTTCCTGCGTGACGAGGATGGGGGCTACACGATCTGGGGCCTGACCTGGTTCATGATCTATTTAGCGATCGGCGGTCTAGCGGTCGATGTGACCGATGCCTATCGAAATCAGACACTTCTGCAATCGACCGCGGACACAGCCGCCCTGGCGGGCGTCCTTGCGCTGCCGGACGAGAATGCGGCGGCCACCGCGGCGGTGACCAACGCGACCAGCAACATGGACCAGGGCGTCCATGGCAATGTGCTGGTCACTGGCGAGGTTTTTGTCGGCAGCTGGGACTTCAACACCCGCACCTTCACCGAGGGCGCGGCGGTACCGAACGCGGTGCGGGTGATCACCCGGCGTAGCGCGCAGAACAACAACGCGGTGGCGATGAACTTCCTGCGGATCCTGTCGCTGACCGGCCTGAATACCACCTGGGATATCAGCACCGAGGCGATCGCGGTTGGCTATACGCCGGACTGTGTGAATGACGGCATGATTGCGATGAACCGCCTGGATCTCCGCAGCAACAACTCGCACGTCAACGGAATCTGCCTGCACGGACAGGAGCAGGGCGTCGACCTGCAGAACGGCAACTATTTCGAGCTGGGCGTCCAGGTCAGCATGCCGGACCTCGGCATGCTGCCCAACCGTGCGAATCTCTATTCGATGAATCCAGGCCTGCAAGAAGCCCTGCGCGAAGGCGACATGTATCCCCAGGATGTCAACCGGGTGAACGATATCATCGCCGGGCTGCGCAATTTGGATCCGGACTATATGCCTGATTTCATGGTGAATATCGATCCAGGCACAGGACAGCGCAGGCTGAAGGCCGGCGTCACGAAGATCACCGGCAACAACCTGCCGGCCACCCTGCAGCCGGACACGGTCTATGACATAAGCTGCAACGGCCAGGAACAGTTGCCGGGCAGTGTCATGAACCGGGTCGTCGTCGTCGCGGATTGCCGGATTCAATCCTCCTCGGGCACGACCATCATCGACGGAGCCGTCGCCACCTCGTATATCGGCAACAATGCCTCGATCAAAATGGCTGCTCAGTCGACGCTCGGCCTGGCGGACTTCTGCGCGGCCGGTGGCGGCGTCGAGCTTTACACGCCCGGCGACATCGACATCTCGGCCCAAGGCGACTGGCATGGGCTGCGGATCGTCTCCGGCAACGACGTCAAGTTCACGGCCAACAATAACGGCATCTACGGCATGTCGGTCCAGGCCGGAAACAACATCGACTACACGTCCAATAACAGCTTCGGCGGATGCTCCGGCGGTGTCCCGGGCGCGGTCGCCCTGCACTACAGACTGGTGCACTGATCTCTGCGGCGCGTGCGGCATGGCCCGCGCGCGCCGCAATGCCCACCCGGCGGCGGCCACGCGCGCGGCTATGAGATCCCGAAAGCATCAGCAATTCTTCCCCCCGCCGCCAGACAGGGGTCAAGTTGTTATTTTATAAGAAAATAGTTTATTACCAATTAGTTATATTCGAAACTTAATGCACCACACCAACAGCGCTACAAGCACTCCCCGCCCGCCTGGACCGGCGGGCACGGCACGGTCGCATACGAGCAGAAGACACAGCAATCGCCTGGCCGCGGCTTCAGGACGGCGCCGCACCCTTTGCAGTCATAGAACCACTGACACGCGTTGGTCGGCATGGTCTCCGTCTCGGCGTGGCCGCATTCGGGGCATGTGATCCTCGACTGCAGCGTCACCTCGCGCAATTGCGTCGCCATAGCGCCCACCCCGTCATCACCAAAAAACCGCCAGAAGCGGCAGCAGCACGTCATCTCGATAGAGGTAAGCGACCGCGCCGGAAAGCCCAACCGCGCCCAGCACGACCGGCGTGAAGCGGCAAAGCGCCGTGACCGGCGATCCACCAACACCGAGACATTAGAGCCAATCGCGCAAATCAATGACCTATCGGAGACTGCCGATCTCCCCACATCCGGCAAACGCGCACAAATGCCCGGCGTTGACGCGCTCCGCACGAACATCTGTGCAAACGAAAACCCGGGCGGCAATGCACCGCCCGGGTCGATATTCTCTCTCGCGATTTGTCCGGCTCAGTGAACCAGGCGGTACTGGATGGCCATCGGCCCCGGCACGCCGCCAGAGCAGAGGCCGTAGGAGTTGTTCGAGCTGTAGTTGATATCGTTTCCGGCCTGCACCGACATGCCACTGATGCCGATCGAGTTCGAGGTGAACTTCACATCATTGGCCGAGACCATGCGCACCCCATTGAAATCGCCGGAGGCTGAGACGTGAATATCACCGGCGGAATAGATCTCGACGCCGCCACCCGAGGCACAATTGTCCGGCAGGCCCATCATCGTGCTCGATGCCAATTGCACCGTATCAGCGCCACCCAAGAAGTCGGTCGCCAAGACCGCATCGATCAGCGCGCTGCCAGCCGACGTATGGATCCGGCAATCGGCTACAATAACGACCCGGTTCATCACCGTGCTCGGCAATAGGATCTGGCCGTTGCAGTTGACGTTATAGACCGTATTCGGGAGCAGAGCGGCAGGCAGGTGGTTGTTTACCTGAACCTGGGTCACGCCCGACTTGACCGTGCGTACGCCGGTACCGGGAGCGATATCGACCATGAAGTCCGGCAGGTAGTTCGGGTCCATCGCGCGCAACCCGTCGACGATTTCATTGATGCGATCGACGTCGCGCGGATACATATCGCCTTCGCGCAGTGCGTCCTCCAGCCCCGGGTTCGAGTCGAGCATGTCGGTAGGACCCGAAAGCAACCCCAGATCGGGCATGCTAACGCTAACGCCGTCCTCGAAGGAATTGCCGTTCTGCAGCTCCACACCGAGGGTCTGGCCATGCAGACAGATATCGTTGACGTGGCCGTTGTTGCTGCTGATGTTGAGCTGATTCATGGCGATCATGCCGTCTTCCAGGCAGTCCGGCGTGTAGCCGACCGCGATCGCCTCGGTGCTGATGTCCCAGCTTGTCGTCACGCCGGCCAGCGCCAGGATGCGCAACAGATTCATCGCGACCGGGTTGTTGTTCTGCGCGCTACGCCGAGTGATCACCCGGACCGCGTTCGGCTCGACCGTCCCCTCGGTGAATGTGCGCGTGGTGAAATCCCAGCTGCCGATGAAAACCTCGTTGGCATTCAGGACGACGCCGTTATTGGCTTGATTGAGATTGTCCTGGGCGTAAGCGACCGCCTCGGTCACGGCGGCATTCTCATCCGGCAGCGACATCACGCCGGCCAGAGAGGCCGAATCCGCAGTCGACTGCAACAGGATCTGATTACGGTAGGCGTCGGTCACGTCGACCGCCAGGCCACCGATCGCCAGGTAGATCATGAACCAGGTCAGGCCCCAGATCGTATAGCCACCGTCTTCGTCATTCAGGAAGTTCACGATTGCGGATTTCATGCCACTAACCCCCACATTTACCTAAGATTTTTGAATTTCTCGGCCCGGATGAATCAGGCCAACGGCTCGCGACGCTGCCGCGAGACAACTGCCAGCGTATTGCCCAGGATCGGCTGGAAGAAGATGCCGAAGATGGCAGCCTCGCCCATCGGGACCGAGATCACGACCATCTGCTCGGCACCGAAATCGACCTGGATCTCGTATTCGCGGCTGCCCAGCAGCAACTTCGTCTCGGCATAGTCCTCGACCTGAGTTAGCGTGGTGAACTGGTCGGTCGACATCCGCCGGACGATATCGCGCGCCGCATTGGTCATTTCCGAATGCGTCAGATAGATCATGCTGGCGTCAACGAAGAAGATCAGCAGGAACAGGAAGAACGGGAAAAGCGCCGTGAACTCGATGGTCACCGCACCATACTCGTCATTCAGGAAATCAATCGTCTTTGCCATCTCACGAACTCCCCACATCCACTCGCATCCCTTGAAACAACACATGAGTGCGCAAGGGCTTTCGCCCCGCGCGCGCCTTAGTTGCCGTTGCCGCCGCCATTGCCGTTGCCGCCGCCATTCCCGTTTCCACCGCCGGCGCCGCCTATGACCGGAATGTCAGACTTCATCGCGACCCGCGCGCTCATCTCGCCACCCGAAATCGTGTACGTGCCGTAGCCGATGATCGACGCGTCCGCATGGGGGATCGAGATCACGACCTCCATCATGGTGCCCGGGTCGTAGGTCGCGTCGATTGTGTATTCGCCCTCATAGTCGAACAGCATCGTGGCGGCATAGCTCTCGGCCGCCTGTTCGGTTGTCAGCTGTCCGCTGGACATGCGCCGCGCTGTGTCGCGGGCCACGGTCCACATCTCGGCATGGACGCGGTAGAGCGTCGCCGTATCGATCACCAAGGTCAGCAAAGCGGCGATCAATGGCACCCAAAGGACGAACTCGACCGTCTGGGCGCCGCGCTCGTCGCGCAGCAGTTCACGAATTCCGGTGATCGGGCCTTTTGGCATACGGACATCCACCATGACGCACCCCTCAATGCATCAGAACGCCACCTAGTCGAACAACTCGCCTATAGGTATAAAACGCTCCCTGAGCGACTACCTATAAAGAATAATTGTGTGCAAAGTTTGGGCGGTTCTAGGCTTCAATTAGAAAATACGGCATGAATTTGGTGATAATTAAAGTATAAATTGTCTGATTGTTAAAGTAATTCCCGCTTTGGTTGATCGACGATCGGTCCTGCGGCCCAGTACCGGCCGGCTACCCGCCGCGATGCTTGAACGAGTCCCGGCGGAAACTGTAGAGCGCCTCGGGATCGACGGCGACATCGATCACCGCGGGCCCGTCGCAAGCAAGTGCGGCCTCGACCGCTTCGCCCACCTCGCTCAGGCGTTCGGCCCGAAAACCGGCCGCGCCGTAGAGTTCGGCGATCTTGTCGAATGGCGGGCTCGAAACATCGGCACCGATATAGCGTCCACCGAAGAAATCGCGCTGATAGGCCTTTTCGGCGCCCCAGCAGCGGTTGTTCATGACCAGGGTGACGGTGCTGATCCCGTGATCAACCGCGGTGCTGAGCTCGCTGAGCGTCATGCCGAAACCGCCATCGCCCATCAGGCTGACCACGGGCCGCTCCGGCCGGGCCAGCTTCACCCCCAGCCCGCAGGCGAACGAGAACCCAACCAAGCCAAAATCGAGTGGTGTGAAAAGGCTGGGCGGAGGCCCGTAATTCAACGCATCCGTGGCCTGGAGGCACAGCGTGCCCGCGTCGAGGGAAATCGCCGCGTCAGCCGGCAGAACGCGGCGCAGTTCCTTGAACAGCCCCGAGGGCTGGATTGGGTGACGCTCATCGGCATCGGCGTCGCGTTTGGCCAGCCAGGCGGTGCGTTCTGCCTTGTAGGCGTCGGTCCAATCCTCGACGGCGGAGCGCGCGTCCAGATTGCCCAGCGCGTCTTTCAGCTGGCGCGCCGCCGTGCGCGCATCGGCCCAAATCCCCAGCGCGACCGGGAAATACCGGCCGATCGCCGTCGGCTCGAGTTCCACCTGGATAATCGCCGCGTCCCTGTTGATGTTGTCATAAGAGAAAAAGGTCGAATTGAAGCCCAACCTCGTGCCCAGGGCCAGGATCACATCCGCCTCTTTCGCCAGACGCGAAGCGACCGGATTGCCGCGCGGGCCCATCTGGCCGGCGTTGAGCGGATGGCCGAATGGGATTGCATCTCCATGCCCAGGCGCCGTGATGATGGGCGCGTTCAGCATCTCTGCCAGCGCGAGAGCATCCTCGTGGCCGCATGTGTTCTTGATTCCGCCGCCGGTGACGATGACCGGCCGATCGGCGCCGCGCAGAATGCGGGCTGCCTCCCCGATGACCGCCGAGTTGCCGGCCGGGACCGTCTGCGTTCGGTAAGCCGTGGGCGCCTGGAACGGTTCGAACTCTGCGGTTGCCGCCAGAATATCGCGCGGCAAGTTCAGCTGGACCGGGCCGCGCCGGGGCGCGAGCGCCACGCGAAAGGCCTCGCGGAACATCTCGGGCACCCGGTCGGCCGAGGTCACGGTCCAGGTCTTCTTGGTGACCGGCGTGAACAGCGCCTGCTGGTCGACCTCCTGGAAGGCGCCACGGTAGAGATGCGCGGACGACAGCGCGCCGGCGATCGACACCACGGGTGAGAACGCGGCGGCAGCCTGGGCCAGGCCAGTGACCAGATTGGTCGCGCCCGGTCCGTTCTGGCCCGCCAGGACCACCCCTGCCCCGCCCGAGGCACGGGCATAGCCGTCAGCCATATGGGTGCCGGTACGCTCGTCGTGTACTCCGATGAACCGGATATCGGAGGCGTCATAAAGCGCGTCGAACATCTCCATGGTCGCCGAGCCGATCAGGCCGAAGACATGGCCGACCCCCTCGGCCTTGAGGGCCTCGACCGCCGCCTGTCCGCCGGAAAGTGTCGTCATCGCCTGCTTCCCTTTTCGCTCGATCGCACCCGCCAACCCGTCAAAAATCAGGTTGATCAGGTGCCCCGATCCCCGTCAACCGCGCCACGACGGTTGACCGGTCCCGGGCGGGATGGCTTTCTCGGTTGCGACCGAGCGGGAGAATTTGATGCCGGGAAAACCGGACGGGCGGCGAGGCAGACGGACGCGTGGCGGCGCTTCGCAATCTGCGCCACGTTTGGCCGGCGTCGAGGGCGGGCGGTATTCGCCACTTGATCCGCCCCAAATCGAAGAGATCGACCGGACCGCCCGGCAGCTTCTAAGCGAGGTCGGCTTGTCCGACGCGCCGTCCGTCGCGGTGGACCTGGTCACCGCCCGGGGCGGCGCGGTGACAGATGACCTTCGCCTGACCATCCCTGACCCGCTGATCGCCGAGGCGCTGGATGGATTTCGCCGGGCGGTGATTCTGCACGGCCAGGTTCGCGGGCATGAATTGGACTTGCGCGGAACACGCGTTCATACGGGCACGGGCGGCGCGGCGCCCAGCGTGGTCGACCTCGAGACAGGACGCTACCGGGATGCGACGCTCGCCGATCTCTACGACGCGGCACGTCTCGCCGATCGGCTGAGCAACATCCACTTTTTCAGCCGGTCGCTGGTGGCGCGTGACATGCGCGACACCCGCTCGCTGGACCTAAACACCGCATATGCCAGCCTAGCCGGCACCGCGAAGCACGTCATGACCAGTGTCAGCGAGCCCGGCCATTTGAACGACATCGCCGAGATGTGCTTCCTGATCGCCGGATCGGCCGATGCATTCCGGAAGCGGCCCTTCCTGTCGCTTAACATAAATCATGTGACACCGCCTCTGCGCTTCGCACCGGAAGCGGTTGAGATCCTAGTCGAGGCGGTTCGGCTGGGGATCCCCGTCCACTGCAATGCGTTCGGCCAATTGGGCGCTTCGAGCCCGGTCACTATTGCCGGCTGCCTAGCGCAGACCGTGGCCGAAACCCTGGCGGGCATGATCGTCGCCTGGCTCGCCAATCCGGAGGCCGCGGCGATTTTCGGCGCGCGCCCCATGATCACCGACCTGCGCACCGGCGCGATGAGCGGCGGGGGTGGCGAGCAGGCGCTGCTGATGGCAGCCTCGACCCAGATGGCGCGCCACTATGGGTTACCCAATTCCTGCATCGCGGGCGCGACCGACGCAAAGGCCCCGGATGCGCAAAGTGGATTTGAAAAGGCGCTCTCGGTCAGCCTGGCGGCACAGGCCGGATCGAACCTGATCACCCAGGCCTGCGGGATGCAAGCCGGGCTCATGGGCGTCGCATTCGAGGGCTACGTCATCGACAACGACATGCTGGGCGCGGTTTTGCGCAGCCTGAGCCCGATTGCCGTCGATCCAGAAACGCTTTCGCCCGCCGAGATCGGGGCGGTCGCCCGAGGCGAGGGCCATTTCCTGGGCCAGGCACAGACACTCGCCCGGATGGAGAGCGATTTCCTCTACCCCGAAATCGCCGATCGCCGAAGCCCGGACGAGTGGGAAGCCGCCGGAGCACCGGATATACGCGCCTCGGCCCGGGGTCGTGCGCGGGAAATCCTCGCCGATCACCGCCCAACGCATATCGGCTCGGAGACGGACGCCGCGCTTCGCGCGCGGTTTGATATTCGCTTGCCGGCGACCGGCTAGCTCGCCGCTTGACGTCGAATTGAGAGATTCTTCACCGTTCCGGGGCCGAGGCCGAATTTGTGCCGCAATGATGTGCACAATGGCATTTGCGATACAGGCAACCTTCGCGCAGCATGACTATCCAGTAACAGCCTGGCGTCATTGTTTCGGTCGATTGCCGGACAATTCAGGGGGGAGTTGTCGTGTATGAGTGCATGACCGAAACCACGACTGCACCGACCGGTGTGGATGGCCAGGCCGCGCGCTGCCGTTTCTGCGCAGCGCCGCTTGCCTTCACCATGGTCGACTTGGGCAAGTCGCCGCTCTGCCAGACCATGCTCAGCCGCAGCCAACTCAACGAGATGGAGGCATTCTACCCGCTGCACGTCTATGTCTGCGGCGAATGCGCGCTGGTTCAACTCGAGGAATATGTGAGCCCCGAGGACATTTTCTCGGACTATAACTATTTCTCGTCGTTCTCAGATAGCTGGCTGGATCACGCGCAGCGCTACGTGCGCGACATGACCCAGAGGTTCGGCCTCAACCCATCAAGCCAGGTCGTCGAACTGGCAAGCAATGACGGCTATCTGCTGCAGTATTTCGTCGAACGCGGCATTCCGGTGCTGGGTATCGAGCCGGCCGCCAATGTGGCGGAGGCGGCGAAAGCCAAGGGCGTCAAGACAATCGTCGAATTCTTCGATGCCAAGCTCGGCAAGCGCCTGGCGGATGAGGGTCGCCGTGCCGATTTGCTGTTGGGCAAGAACGTCCTGGCGCAGGTGCCCGACATCAACAGCTTCGTCGCCGGCATGAAGCCACTGCTGGCCGAAAACGGGGTCATCACCATCGAGTTCCCGTCGCTATTCACCCTGATCGATGCGAACGAGTTCGACACGATCTATCACGAGCATTTTTCGTATTTCTCGTTCACCTCGGCCTGCCGGATCTTCGAGGCGCACGGTCTCTACATCTGGGACGTGGAGGAGCTTCCAACCCATGGCGGATCGCTGCGCATTTTTGGCTGCCATGCCGGTGCACGCGCGCGGACCGAACGCGCCAAAGCCATGCTCGATTACGAACAGGGCCGCGGCGTCGATGACCTCGCCACCTATGCCAGCTTCGGCCGTCAGATCGAGCGCACCAAGCGCCGGCTGCTGTCTTTCCTGATCGACGCGAAAGATCGCGGAAAGACCGTCGTGGGATACGGCGCGCCGGGCAAGGGCAACACGCTGTTGAACTACTGCGGAATCCGCACCGACTTTCTCGACTATACGGTGGACCGGAGCCCCGCGAAGCACGGGCGCTTCCTGCCCGGCACGCATATTCCGGTCTACGAGCCGGAGAGGATTTTCGAGACGAGACCCGACTACGTGCTGATTCTGCCCTGGAACCTGCGGGACGAGATTTCCAAGCAGATGTCGGGAATCTCGGAATGGGGGGGACGGTTTGTTGTGCCGATCCCGGACGTTGAAGTGATCGGAGGGTAGTCCTGTGAAAGTCGTGCTTTTCTGTGGTGGCCGCGGCACGCGTATTCGCGAATTTTCGGAGAGAGTTCCCAAACCGCTGATACCGGTCGGCTACCGGCCGATCATATGGCATCTGATGAAATACTATGCCCATTTCGGGCACCGGGACTTCGTTTTGGCACTTGGCTACCGGGCGGATGCGATCAAGTCGTTCTTCCTGGAATATAACGAGGCCATATCAAACGACTTCACGATGCATGGTTGCGGTGGTGAAGTTCGTCTTGCGTCCTCCGACATGGACGACTGGACGATCACATTCGTCGACACCGGAATAGACTCGAATATCGGCGAGCGGTTGATGGCGCTGCGCCCCCACTTGGAGGGCGAGGAGGCATTCCTGGCAAATTACAGCGACGGGCTGACCGACCTCGATCTTGACGCCTATGTGGGCGGCGCATTGGAGACCGGCGCGGTCGCGACCTTCCTCGCAGTGAAACCACCGCTTTCGTATCACCTGGTTCAGACGGCGGATTGCGGGAAGGTTACCGGCATGTCGCCGATATCCTCCGCCGATCTGTGGATCAATGGCGGCTTCTTCGTGCTGCGCCAGGAAATCTTCGACTACATCGGAAGAGGCGAGGAGCTGGTCCAGGAGCCATTCCACCGGCTGCTTGAGGAACAACGCCTGCGCGCCGTCAATTTCGACGGGTTCTGGGCCCCGATGGACACGTTCAAGGAGTGGCAGCGCCTTGAAGACCTCAACGCTAAGGGCAACGCGCCTTGGGAGGTCTGGAAGGAGGAACGCCAAAAAGTCGCGGCACAATGATCGAAGTCGGCCTTTTCGGGCGCGCCAGGTCGGTCCTCTGCCTGGGCGCCCATGCGGATGATATCGAAATTGGCTGCGGCGGCACCCTCGCGGCGCTACGCCAGGCGCAGCCCGATATCCAGATCGACATCGTTCTGCTGACAGGCGACGAAAAGCGCGCCGCCGAGGCCGCCGCCGCCACCGAACGCCTGTTCGGGCCCGAGACGCGGTTGCAGGTTCTTGGCCTGCGCGACGGCTATCTGCCCTATGACGGCCCTCAAGCGAAGGAGGCGCTGCGCGCCGCCGTGGCCGGCCTCGACCCGGATGTAATCTTCACCCACCGCCGTGACGATCTGCACCAGGACCACAGTCACATTGCCGAGTTGACCGGACAATTGTTCCGCGACCACGTCGTGCTCGGCTATGAAATCCCAAAATACGACGGCGATCTGGGCCGCTGCAATTTCTACGTTCCTTTCGGCCAGGAGATTGCATCGGCGAAAATCGACACGATCCTCGACGTCTACGCGTCGCAGCGCGAGAAATACTGGCTGCGGGCCGAGGTCCTGGAAGCGACACTTAGATTGCGCGGCGTGGAAGCCCGCACGTCCCTCGGCTTCGCCGAGGGCTTCGTCGCCACGAAACTGGTGGCGGGGATCTCGCTGGACTAGCGCCCCACGGGCCGCCGGGCAGCTAATCCGCCCACAACGCAACCGTGAAATCCATCCTTTGACCGGGCGGTGAAATTGCTGCGTCGGATTCGCTTCACCGCATTCGCGGCATCGCCGCAATGGCAATAAGTTGCCGAAAACGACGGACCCGCGCCCTGCTCTCTGCCTTGTGTTGATCCCGAGTTGCCACTACTCGCCCGATGATTGTAAAACAGTCTCTATTAACAATGTTTATTTGACATTAGACTTGGTTGATTCATACTCATTCGACAGCGGATGGTTATGGCCGCTGATCGAACGTAGCGTAAGTAAATGAGGTGGTTGATATGTCCGATATCCTCATAATGGCCCTGCAGCACCGTGAAGAATTGCTGCGCGATATCGACCGGCTTGAAGACCTCCTGGCGCGAGCCGAGTGCCTCGCCGAGCAAAAGCAGAGCATCGTGTCCACGGCGGCTTGCGCCGAGGAAGACACGTTGGTCTTGGAGCCGCGGCCCCAGTCAAAGGTCATCTATCTTGAAGGCCCGGCGGAAGAGGCGGCACTGGAGGCGGCACGCCGCTTGTATAAGGGCGGGCAGGATGACGCGCAGCATGACGATCGCACCATCCTGCAGCGCATGATGGGCCGCAAAAGTCTCAGTCATGGCGGCAAGCCGCGGTCCGTTTTCCGCGGTGCCTTGCTGCACAGATTGGACGACGAAATGGTGGCCGCTTAAGGCGGCCCCACAGGTCCACCGGGAAACGCCAATCCCAGATCTGCTCGGCAGGTCATGAAGATTCAGGCTTCGCCGCGGAATGCGACCGCGGCGAAGCCGTTTTTCGTTAAACCATCATCAGATCGATCTGCGTTGCGGTTCTGAACGGGGCGATCGTCGGCTTTCTCGCCTATGGCACCTATGAGGCTACGAACCTCGCAACGCTAAGGGGTTGGACCGTCGAGATGCAGATGATCCGCGTCACCTGGGGCGCAACCCTGTCGGCGCTGACTGCCGGCGCCGGGTATCTGGCCTTCCGATGGATGGGGGGCTAGGCGCCGAGGCTAGCAAGTGTAGTTCATCCCAACCCGGCCGCCATCCACGTAGATGGTCTCGCCGGTGATATAGCTGGCCTTCTTCGAGGCCAGAAAAGCGACCACATCGCCGATCTCGCGCGGCGTGCCGATGCGCTTCAAGGGCGTGCGCGACATGACCATCTTCATCGCGTCCGGGTTTGCGTTGACGCTGGCCAGCATCGCCGTGTCGATTGAGCCCGGGCCGACTGCGTTAACCCGGATATTGTGCGGCGCCAGCGCCAGCGCGCTGGCCTTGGTCAGCTGCATCACGCCGCCCTTCGACGCGCAATAGGCCGGGATCTTGGGGATCGTGACCACCGCATTGATCGAGGACATGTTGACGATGGCGCCCTCGATTCCCTTTTCGATCATGGTGCGCGCGGCACGCTGGGTCGCCAGAAAGGTGCCGGTCAGGTTGATGTCGATCACTTTCTGGAAATTCTCCAGCGGAGTCTCGAGGAAGTCGCCGGGCAAAGCGACGCCCGCATTGTTGACCAGGATCGAGACCGGGCCGAGTTCGGCCTCGATCCGGTCGAACATCGCCGCGATCTGGTTCGGCGCGCCCATGTCGCAGGGGATCGCAACCGCGCCACCGCCCAATTTTTCGGCGGCCTCGGCCACACCCTCGGCGTTGATGTCACTCAGCACGACCCGGGCGCCGTCCTCGGCGAGAGCCTCGGTGCAGGCGTAACCGATGCCTTGAGCCGCACCTGTGACAAGGGCGATGGGTTGATCGGACATTGGGGCTCTCCTCAGATACTTTTCCAGACCTGATTAGCGGCGAAGACCAGCTGATAAAAGCGCGACATGACCGGCGCCGAGGCGACCGGCGCCAGATCGGTCACCGGCAGGGGCAGATCGGCCTCGTCGCTGCCCGCCAGCAGCTCGGCCATGGCGCGGCCGAAGATCGTGCCGGGCGTGATACCGCGTCCGTTGTAGCCGATCGGTGTGTAGAGCCCCTCGGCCAGACGATGGATGCGCAGCAGGTGATCCGGCGTCATAGCGATCTGGCCGAACCAGGCCCCCTCGGCGCTCCGGTCCCAGAGTGATATGCCTTGCATTCCGACCGGCTATCCGGCGCCCAGCTTCAGGGTCACTGCGGTCGCCGCGGCCAGGACACTTTCGCAGATGGCGGCCTCGCGCCCCTCGCTCAGATTTACATCCGGCACCGAGACCCCAAGCGCCGCCACCGTCACCGATAGAATGCAGGGCGGCGCGGGTCACGTCCTCGGGCATTCCGTTCTCCCTGTTCGGACGCTGCGCCGGCCATTCCCCGGTTCGGGCGGGAAATTTTCACCCCGATGCAATCCGTCCTGTGAATGGCGCGACCTGCGCCTTGCTGGTCTCGCCGCCGGCCTCATCGGGCGCGGGGCCCGCGGGTGTCGCCGCAGCGGCCTCGGTCCCCTGGCTCGGCATTTCGAGCGGCCCGAGGCCTTGCAGATAGGCATCCGTCCCGCTGTCGCGGTCGTAGATCGAAAAATCGACCGACCGGTCGCGGAAGCTTTTCAGGACCTGGCCCAGCCCCATCATTCCGGTCTCGCGCTGGCGGCGCACCAGATCGAAGTCGATCTCGATCGGGAACAGATCCTCCTGGCCGGCGGATTGGTGGATCACATTGGCCGAGGGACTGACGACGCAGGACCGGCCGACCCCGCCGGCGCCCAGTCCGTTGACGTCGAAGACGTAGCACTGGAATTGCGCCGCGGTCGCACGCGCGATCGCCAGCTCCGCATCGCGGTCGGCGGTGCCGGTCAGCACCGGATGCAGCAGAACCTCGACGCCTTGACTGGTGAGCTGCCGCGTGGTCTCCGGGAACCAGATATCGTAGCAGATGCTGAGCCCGAACCGGCCAACTTCCGGCACATCGAAGATGCAGAAATCGGTTCCGGCCGAGACCTCATAGGTTTCGTATGGGCGGAACGGGAACATCTTGCGGTATTTCGCGACGATCTCGCCTTCCGGGTTGATCACCACGGAGGTGTTGTAAACGCGCCCGTCCCCGGCCTTCTCGAACATCGAGCCGGGGATCAGCCAAACCTTGTGGCGCTGGGCATCCGCCTGAAACTGCTCAAGCGCCTGGTTTGGGAAGGGCTGGGCGAAGCGCGGCAGCGGCCCAGAGACCGCCAACTCGCTGAACAGCACCATCTGCGTCCAGGGAAACCGCGCCATCAGAATGTCGAGCCGGTGGCGCATGGCCTCGACATTGGCGTGCAGCGCTGCGACGTGCATCTGCACGCCGGCGATTGCGAATGGGGTCATCGCGTGACCTGCTCCTTGTTCGTGCTCGATTTAAGCCTCGGCGGAAAGGGTAACGTGGGCGTGGTGAAACAAGCAACAGCCGGAGATGCGCGATGCCGGGGTTCCGTTGCGGAATGTCAGCGCGCCTGTATTCCGGATTTAGTCGCCGGACCGGCCGGCACTGCTCCAGGCAATGGTTAAACCTGCGCCAGCATACTGAAATTGCGTCGAGAAATGAACTGAACGCGCGATACCATGCCTATCGCGCAGTTCTTCAGCTTATGGGTGCGCTGACCGAGGGATCATCGACAAGCGAGCTCAGGCATTCGCGCAGATTCGTGATCTGATCGTTGTTGGGATCGTCGTGCGCGTCGAAGGCGTTCATATCGGTTCCCACCAGACCCTCATGATCGTGGGGCACGCCGCTATTCTCTGTATTCAACGCGGCATTGTCTTCCGGCGGTTCAGTAGCCGATGGCAGATGACCGGATCCGCAATCGTGCTCGAACCCGGTAATATTGATACACGCTCTCGGCGCATGTCGCCGCGAACGCAGCCGAGGCCGCACCCACCGCACCGAACGACGGCGTCAACAATAGCGAAATCGCAACGCCCAGACAGATCGCGCAGATATACCCGAGCGCGACGTCATTCTCCGCGCCCGCCATGCTCAAGAGCATCGCGGTCGGCCCGAACGACGCGGCAACCGCCAACGCCCCCAACATGATCAGGATCGGAGCGAATGCTGGGCGGAACTCGGCACCCAGCAAGATATCGATCAACCAGACGCCAATCACGGCGAAGACGACAATCCCGGCAAGAACGAGCGCCGTCATGATCCGCGCCGACATGGTGGCCAAGCGTTGCAGGCGTTCCGAATCCGCCAGCGCATGGAGGCTCGCGACATGCGGGCCAATCGTCAGGTTGACGACGGAAGAACCGAGGCCCGCGAGCCCCGCCGCCCGCTGGGCGAGCCGCAGGAGTCCAACCGCCTCGACGGTCGATAGCGCCGAGGTCAACAAGATCAGAAGCTGCGGCTGTATGACCCTCAACCCATCGATCAAGGCCAGGGAGATTCCGCTCTTCAGCCAGTATCGACCTTTGTAGATCGGGGGTGCATCGCGCTCGTTTCGCGGGCGGAACCGCAGCAGGACGGCAGACACCATCAGGCTCGCAATTGCCGCTGCGATCTGAAGCTGGATCGCGCCCGCGGGCGTGAGCGATCCAGGCATATACGACCCAGCCGCTAGAATAAGCATCAGGAACGTCGCTGGCCGAACCACCCCTTCGGGCAATCGGCCGAGGCCGTGCAGGTGAAATCCCAGCAACATCCCTGAAATGTAATTGTTCAACGCCGTCAGAGGGATCAGGATCCAGCCGAATTGCAAACCCCGGGCCACGCCCGCCGGGATCTCAATCGCAAACGCCGTGACGACCAGCGCCGCCGACGCGCCGCCGAAAAGGCACACGGCCGCCATCACCAGCAGACCAAAACGCGTGACACCGATGATCTCGCCGACCGCGCCGCGCGCCCTGGCGCTCGCAATCTCGCGCATGACCAAAACCGGCATTCCGAATTCACCAACGAGGGTTCCCAGCGCGACGACCGCATATATGATCGAGTAGGTGCCGAGCCCTGCGAGGCCAAGCTCACGGGCCAAGAGAACCGCGGTGACCAGGCCGATGAACGCTTCGACAAAGCCAATGGAACCCAAGCTCAGCCCGCCGCGGAACAACGCCGCTCGCGCCCCTTTGGGTTCTCTTCCCTCGCTGTCGCCTTGCGGCATCATTCACGACCGCTTTTCCAGCAATGCCGCGAGCGCGACCGGTCGATCGGCGCTCTTGGCCATCTGCGTATCAAGCGTTGCCGAGAAATTCATCCAACTTCCCGATTAGTGCGCGTAAATCCGCCTCGCTCTCTGACGAAAACACGAACATCTCGGTCCCGTCCGGGCCGCGGTCCGCACGGATCAGCAGCGGGTTGTCAGAGACTTCTCTTCGAACATTCTGGGCGCCGGGCTCAAACGCGTGCGTGTAGTAACGAAGCTCGAGCCGGCGGCCCGCCGGCGGTGGTGGAGCGACTTCGCGGCCGAGCATCGAGTTGACGTAGTCACCGATCATATCGCGCCCCGTCGTTCCAGGCACCGATCCGGGAAAGTCAGCGCCCATGCGATTTGATATATCGATCGCGTAAGCTTGGCCGTCCGCGTCCAATCGGACCTCGACGTGAAACGCGCCCGACCTAAATTCACACGCATTCAAGGCCTCAACGGCGGCCTTTCGCAGTGTCATTTCAGTCTCGTCGTCGAGACCTGGGTTGAACAGATACCAACACCGCATGAACCTTGGGGGATACCGGAAAAAATTCTCCTCGATGACAATGTATATCCGCACCTCGCCGCGATGGATAATTCCCTCGACGTCGAATTGCCTGCCAGAAATGTATTGCTCGACGATCACATCGCTCTCGGGGAACGATTGGCCGACCGAGGCGATACCCGACCGCAGTTCCTCGGGCGTCTCGCAGATGCGGTAACCATGCGCCCCCTGCCCCATATCGGCCTTGACGATCAACGGATATGCGACCGGCTGCGTTTCAAGGTCGAACCCGGGCGGCAGGATGGCATTGGGGGTCGAGCGCACCCCTGCCTGGTCGAGCGCCGCGTGCATCGCGGCTTTGGACATCGAGGCGCCGATGGCGGTAGCGGAGAATTGCACGCCGGCGCCCAGCATTTCGTTGACCGCGGCCATCTGGGGCAGGAGTTTGTCGTCGGACTGCGAAAGGGCGACCGTCGCTCGCTTTCGCCGGGCCAAGTCGGCAATCCGCTGGGTGTTCGACAGGTCGAAGACGTCGAGGAAAAAGGTTTCGTGCGCGAAGCGCCAATTCAAACGCTTCGCGTCTTGCTCGACCAGAATGACGTAGTGGTTCATCTCACGAAGGCGTCTTAGCAACTCGCGGCCATACGACCGTCCGTATAGGACGAGAACTGGGCCGCCTTTCTTCGTTAAGCGGTTCCACACGCTCCAGATACCGGCAAGCCCCGGGGCGAGAAAAATCGCCACGCTGCGGGCGAAATCCCTGAGCCTGAGCCCGGATCTGACACCAGATATCATCTCGCGGGATTCCGTAGGCATCAGCGGTCGCCCCCCAAACCGGTCGAGGCCAGTCACCCCTCGTTCGATGTCATCGCGGCGTTGCTTCGGCGCGCGTTCATGCCCCCAACCTCTCGGCGATCGCCAGAACTCGGTGCATTTCCCGCAGGACCGGCTTCTCGATCAGCTTGCCGTCGATCACGACCAGGCCGGTATCGGCGGCCTCGAATTCCGCGACAATGCGGCGCGCCTGGTCGATGGCGGCCCTATCGGGCGTGAAGACGGAATTCAGCGCTGCGATCTGTTTCGGGTGGATCGCGCCCTTGCCCGAAAAGCCCAGATCACGGACCTGCTCGGCTTCGCGGGCCATGCCTTCCGGGTCTTCCAGGTCGAGCCAGGGCACATCGATCGCGTCGATCCCCGCGCTTGCCGCCGCGTGAACGACACGCGAGCGCGCATAGAGCAGCGGCTCGTAGGCATTGCGGCATCGCAGCTCGGCCGCCATGTCGACGCCTCCGAAAAAGAGCGCATCAATCCGCTCGCTGACCCGGGCAATTTCGTGGACCACTTCCAACCCTTCATTGGTCTCGATGATCACATGGAGCCGGGTTGCGTGCCCCCGCTCGGTCAAGAGCGTGTCCAGCCAGCGCACCTCGTCCGCGCTACGCAACTTCGGCAGCATCAGGGCCGGCGGCGGGCGATCCGCGTCCAGAACCGCCTGCACATCCGCCAGACCGGACGCTTCGCGAAGGCAATTGACCCGCAGAATGCGCTCGACCCCATCATCCGCCTGCCGCTCAGCGAAGATCGCCATGGCGTTCTTTCGCGCCCGGTCCTTGTCTTTCGGCGCGACCCCATCCTCCAGCTCGACGCAGACGATGTCGGCGCCCGAGGCAAGCGCCTTCGGATACATCGCCGGATCGAGCCCCGGCGTGAAGATAAAGCTGCGGCGTGGACGGGTGATGCGTGCGGTCACATCATCCCTCCCGCTTCCTTGTCCTCGCCGGATTGCGCCGCGTAGATCGACGTATAGCCACCCGACCAGTCTGGAGGGATTTGGCAGGGCCGTGGATCGTGATGAGCCCAGCGCACCGCCTCGCCGCGCACGATCTTGTAGGCGTTTGCCGAGGGGTCCGGATGCGGCGTATAGGGCTTCGCATCCGCCGAGGTGTAGCAGTTGAGCAAGAGCGGACGCGGCTCTGGCGAGTTGGACGAAGGCGAATAGTGCAGCGTCCGGGCGTTGTGGACCGTGATCGAGCCCGCCTTGCCGGTCATGTATTCGACCCGGCCCATGTCCACACTTGCGGCATCGGCATCGGACAGCATCCCAGTCCAGTTCCCCTGGGCGTCGTATTGGTCGTAGAGGTCGTCGTTGTGCGAGCCCTTCAGCGCCGCGAGTGGCCCGTTGGTCATATCGGTGTCGGCCAGATAACAGCCGATCGTCAGCACGTTGTAGTTGGTGTGCGGGAAAAACTGGATGTCCTGATGCCATTTCACTGTGTCGGAGGCGTCATACCATTTGAAGTTCAGCTTCGAGTGGTGGAACGCGACATCCGGCCCGACCAGATCGGCCGCCACATCCGCCATCAGGTTGGTGGCGAAATCCCAATAGACCGGGTGGCGCTCGTCCGGGCGCTTCAGACGCCGTAGCACCGGGTTCTCGGCCGAGTGGCCCGGACCGACATCGAAGACCCCATCCGAGACGGTGACGGCCCGGCTTTGCTCTTGAAACTCGGTGGTGACGCGCTGCAATTCAGCCAGCGTGCCGGCCGGGACCAATTCCTCGACGCCGACGAAGCCGTGCTCGAAATAATGCTCGCGCTGCGCTTGGCTCAGCACCCGCGGCGGATGGGCGAGGACTTGCTCCGGGGTCATCTGGTTTCCTCCGCTCCGTTCTTTGCACTCGGGCCGCCTTGTGGGCTCGGGCGACGCGCGCGCAGCATACATTGGCACCATTCGCGCGCTGGCGCCAATCGCGATAAGGATGAATGGATCAGAGGCGGGCGGGCGGTCAGGCGCGCGAGATCACTTGCCGAGCTGCGTTTTCAGCCAAAGATGGAAGGACGGAGAGATCTTCTTCAACAAGCGGGAGGAATTCACATAGGCCGCCGAGGACAATTTTGCGTCCGAGAAGGTGAGTTCGCGATAGACTTGAAAAATCTCGTCGGCGTTCGGCTCGAATGTCGCGCCATCCGGCCGGGCGCCGAAATAGGTCTCTTTCACGACCTGGTCCTTCCTCAGCACGCCTTTCTCTTCAAAATAATGCACCAACAGCTTGGTCAACCGGTGTTTTTGGTCGATCTTGATCTCGGTGGGGTTGATGTAGAGGGTCGCGCGGTCAGTGCCGTAATCGTCGATGATGATCGCGGCCCCAGGAACCAAAGCTCCGTAGAAATCGCTGAAATCCCGGTCCAAGGCGCCGTCCGCGTCGAGGAACATCAGGCCAAGCCCGGCCTCGATCACTGGGTCCGATACAATCGCCCTCGCGGCGCCGAAATGGACGTCGATCCTTTCGGCGACACCGTAGCGTTCGAATGCCCCGTAGAGGCGCGCCCGGTAGTCCTCCGGCGTGCCATAGCGTTCGGTATAGCTCTCGCCCAGCTTCTCAACCGTCGCGACCCGGACGTTCTCGTGCCCACCATCCAGGGCGCCCAGGCCCAACGCGACGGTTGCGGCACCCCTCGCAGTTCCAATCTCCAGGATGTTGTGTGCCGATTGGCGCGCGCTCAGATATAGCTCGTGATAGACTTTAGGGTCGAGCATCCCGCCGACGTCGAGCCTCATCTTTGCGAAGTCTTCGACTGTACGCTGCATCCCTGTCCCTCCGGAACTCCACCGCGAAATCATTTACCATTGCCTTCGTTTCAACGCCATCCTCCGCGCCGTTTCCTCGGGCGCGCGGATCGGTATTCGAAAGAAGGGTGTTTTGATTGCCACGGTCCGGGTGTGGCGGGATCGCCGGGCGGCCGATGCCGTCCGGCGATTGATTTCGTGCGTCAAACCAGCTCGTTGATCGAGATACCGCTTAGGATCCCGTTATCGACCGAGGCAGTGACATCGATATCCAGCACGCCATCGGTGACCTGAACCGTCTCGGTCAGCGTCAGCGCCGCCCACCGGTCGTCGGTCTGAGCATGGATGTCGATGTCATTAAAGCTACCAGTCGCAGCCCCCTCGAGCGCCACGTCAAAGACCCGCTCGCCAGAATCCCGTGCCCAGGGCTCCGTCAGGTAGAGCGTGACTTCGTAGAGCCCATCGTCGGGCATCTCGATCTGATACGAGAAATGGCCGAAGCCGTAATCGTTGTAGAGCAGATCGTCATCGGTGCCCGAAACATGGGTGCCATAATACTGACGCTCGACCATCCAGCCCGAGGCGATGCCCGGATCGGCCTCGAAGGCGGTTCCATCCGCCGCCACGAAGGCGCCGCCGCCCACGTTGATGTTCTTCACGAAGCCCTCTGCCGGCTCCTCGACCGGCGGCAGCGGCTCGGGTTGGGCCGGTGCGCCACCGCCCTCGGCCACCGTGAAGCTGATGCTGTCGGTGCCCAATACCGTGCCCTGGCCGTATTTCTCGGAATAGAAGGTCAGGTCGACCTCGTAGACCCCGGCCTCAGGGAACAGAGCGCCGATGGTCGATGGCGCGAGATCGCCGTTCCAGTCGCCGAAGAGCGCATAAGGCTCGATGCTCTCGACCTGCGTGACCTGCCCGTTTTGGAAGTCAAACTTCACGCTGGCGAAATTGATGCTGTCCGCGACATATTCGATCGACAGCGCATCGTTACCCAACAGCGCCGCATCCAGAGTCACCCCGTCGGACAGATCGGCGACATACGAATCCGAGTCGGCATCCATCAGGCGCAGTGAGCCGGGTTCGACCACTTCAGGCACCGGGTCGGACGCTGTCGGTGTCACCGGTTCGGAATTGGTCGTGCTGGTCCCGGCCGACGTGGTCTCGCTGGATCCCCCTGAGACCGAGCTACCCGAACTAGTGCCGCTCGAACCGCTCAGATCAAAGCCGTAGATCAGCCCGTTTAGATATTCCTCGATATTGGAGTAGCCGTCGCCATCGCTGTCGCCATGGGCATCGAACGAGGTCTTGTCGAAGCCAAACTGGTCCTCGAACCAATCCGGCATTCCATCCCCGTCCTGATCCGACGGCGCGGCGAAACTCGGCAGATCCGGCCAGCCGCCGGCCTCGGCGACGCTGTCAACAAGGCCGCCCTCGCCGGCGCGGATCAGATCGATGATCCGCTGATCCACCTCGTCCCGATCCCCCGGAGCTGCTCCGGCATTCGCCAGCACATAGTCTATGACGGCATCCGAATCCAGGATCGTGACGCCGCTGCCTGCGAAGGCCAGAGAGCTACTCACATCCGACGAGGACGATCCGTAGTACTCAGTCGAGATCGGTTGGCCGTTCTTGTCCAGCAGCAGGTTACCGTCGATGTAGAAATCCGAATCCGCGTAGTTCATAACACGGATGGCCGTCTGCCAATCGTTGGAGAAGTCGGTCGTTCGCGTCTCCTGCCCCGCCTGGTAAACATTGCCGATCACGTGGACCGACATGTATTGCGCATCGCTGTAGGTGTTGTTGCGGTCGCCAAGATCGATTGCGCGATGCTGATCCTTTGGCGCGTAGATATAGTTGTTGATCAGCTCGATCTCCTGGCCGTGCTTAACCCACGGATTACGCGCGGAGTTAAAGGCCAGCAGATTGTTCGTGATCGTGATCCGCTCTGGCATTTCGGTACTGCCGCCCGCATGGAGCAGAAGACCGGTGCCAGCCGGCGATGATGCGACGCTGTCATACAGCCCTTGCGCGATGATGTTGTTCGAAAGGGTCACGTCGGTCACATTCCGGTAGAATGTGACGTTTTCGTCGATGCCCCATTCGAAAGAGTTGTGGTCGATGATCAGGTTGCTGACTGTCTTACCGGAAGTACCGATGCTCAGCGCGTCCCGATTGCCCTCGTAAGAGCCGTCCACGTCATCGCCCGGGCGAAAGATCATGCCCTGGATGATCACATTGCTGTCGACAATCCTGAGGGGCGCGCCGGAGACCTGCACGCCACCCGCGGTCTGTCCAGCAACAGTGACATCGCCATCGCGGATCACCAGACTGCTCGTGAGGTTCACCTCGTTGACCTCGAAGACGATGATCCTCGGACCGCTCACATCCTCCAGCGCCCATCTCAGGCTCCCGACGCCGGAATCGGCCGATGTCGTCACTTTGATGATCTGGCCGCCGCGCCCGCCGGTCGTGTTTGCACCATAACCTTCAAACGGCGTAACCGGCGGCAGCGATGCCGGCGGCGCGTCGACCGTGACGTTGACCGTGGCGGACGACGTGCCGCCATTGCCGTCGCTGACCGCATAGGTGAAATCGTCGTTCCCAGAGAATCCACTGGCGGGCGTATAGGTAAAGCCGCCGCCGGCGCTCATGGTGACCGTCCCGCCACCCGAACTGGTCGCGTCGAAGTCAGTGACGCTCAGCGCGTCGCCGTCCGGATCGCTGTCATTGTCCAGTACGTTGCCCGAGACTGCCTCGCCGCCTTCGCTGGCGAAACTATCGTCGATCGCGACAGGCGCGTTGTTCGGAACTTCGTCCGGCGTGTCGTTACCCTCGACGGAAACCGAAACGGTCGCGGTGGCGGTGCCGCCGTTACCGTCGTTCACAGTGTAGGAGAACGTGTCGATCCCCGAGAAACCGTCCGCCGGGTCGTAGGTGAACGTACCGTCGGCGTTCACATCGACCGTGCCGCCGCCCGAACTGGTAGCGTCATAGCTCGACACCCACAGCCCGTCTCCATCGACATCACTGTCATTCTCGAGAACGCTGCCCGCGCTTGCGTAGGTCTCGCCTGCGGCCGCGTTGTAGCTGTCGTCCTGCGCGACCGGCGCGTCGTTCGACGCGGTAACATCGATCCAGACGGTCGCCGTCGATGTGCGGCCCTCGAAATCGGTGATCGTGTAAGTGAACTGATCCGAGCCGGTCGCGTTGACCAGCGGGCGATAGGTCACCGTGCCGTCATCGTTCACGGTCACGTTGCCCATGGTCGCGTCATTGACGGCGGACAGCCGCAGCCCCTGACCCAAATCGTTGTCCAGGACCGAGATCACCACCGAGCCGTCCTCGCTGACCGAACTGGAATCGTCGATCGCCTCGGGCAGCGGCACGCCGCCCGGATCCTCGACGATGTCCGCGACCGCGACGACGCGGTCGTCAAAGGCCAGATATTCGACGTTGCGAATGACGTCGGTCTCGCCGGCGATCGAGGTCAACAGCAGATCGCCGCCATTGCGCTCGACGGTGTAGTCGCCCGCCAAACCGGCAAAAACCGCGACATCGTTGTCGCCCGCACCACCGTCGATCAGGTCCGACCCGGCGCCACCGGTAAGCAGATCGTCGCCGTCACCACCGAACAGGCTGTCGTCACCATCCCGCCCGTCCAGCGTGTCGTCGCCGCCCCGGCCGTCGAGCGTGTTGTCGCCCGAATTTCCAATGATGTTGTTGTCCGTATCGGTCCCGGTGCCGTCGATATCGGCGGTGCCCGCCAGGGTCAGATCTTCAAGATTATCGCCCAGCAAGAAGTCGACGAACGAGATGACATGATCCCGGCCTCCGTTGGCCTTTTCGGTGATCGTGTCGTCGCCATCGACGATGTATGTGTCGTTACCCTTGCCTCCGCGCAGGATGTAGCTTCCACCGCGCCCATCCAGCGTGTCATCTCCGTTATTCCCGTTGATACCCTTACGATCACCCCAACTGCGTCCACCCCGTGCCATCAGAGTCTCTCCTATCTCTGGTCTTGGTTTGGTTCGGGCTCCTCGCTCGCCCAGCCCCACTCCGTGTCGTCAGCTCCTCATCCGCTCCCTGAGTGATTTGTTTTGCCCGCGCGCCGCTCCCATGGCGCCCGGGTCCGGGTTCCGAAGCTCGGCGCCAGGGCGCCGGTTCCTGCAAGTTTCGCGATTGTCCCAATCACGGCTTGGTCTTCGCTCCGCTTCCGGTGTTTGCCCTCAGTGCGGCCAGCACACACTCAACAGAACAAAGCTCGCGCCAAACCCGCGCGACATCATTCGCCGCAAGCATGTATTTGCGGCAAAACGCTAAAACGTTGATTAATGCGACGAGTCTTTCGACCGGTCCGGTCTGTGGGATTTCGCAAACCACCGACTATGCGAAACCCGTGATAGCTCCCTTGTCTTGTCTCGTTGCAAGCAGAACGATGATATTTTGGAAGGTGGCTATTTGCAATTTATCATGCCCTTAGAACGGGAACTTCGGATCAAAATTTAGGTTTCCGGCCGCCCCGCAGCGCGGTTCCGTGAATGAGTTGCAATCTGCAATTGTCTGCTTACCGACCAGCGCAATCTATTGAGAATTTGTAGCCATATGGCTTCGAAAAGTTAGCCGGCGTGATTCGGAAATGCCCTCGTTACATTCCAAAACTTGAAAATTTTGCGGCAGCCTTTGGGCGCTTTTCGTACCCGCAATGTCAACGTGAGCGGCTCGGCCATACCTATTGCCGATCCCGTTGGGGACGCCCATGCGACGCGGCGCACTCTACGCGTGAACGAATTGCCCCTGTCACAACTCTAAGCTAGGCTCGACCCGTCGCCCGGTCCAAATGTTTCCGGCTTGCGAGGACATAGGCCGACAGAGCCCCGGGCAAGGAGAGGAAATGATGATCACGCTTGACCAACTCAAGAAGAAACTTGCTTCGGGCAAGATCAGCCGGCGCGGCTTCATGGAAGGGGCGCTTGCACTCGGAACCACCGTTGCCGCCGCCGAGATGATGATGGGCGAGGCGCTCGCCGCCCCGCAAAAGGGCGGGACATACAAGCAGGCGCTGACCGGCGGCGCCACCAGCGACTCGCTGGACCCCGCGAAGACGCTGGACAGCTACATGATAAACGTCAATTTCGGTCAGCTCCGCAACTGCTTGACCGAGATCGGCCCGGACAACCAGTTGCGCCCCGAATTGGCGGAGAGCTGGGAAGCCTCGGCCGACGCCGCGAGCTGGACCTTCAAGATCCGCCAGGGCGTCGAGTTCCACAATGGCAAGACGTTGGACGCCAATGACGTGGTGGCCAGCTTTCAGCACCATTTGGGCGAGGACACCGAATCCGCGGCTAAGGGCATCGTAAAGGCGATCACCGAGGTCAAGGCCGACGGCAACGACACGGTCGTCTTCAATCTCGAGGGCGGCAGCGCGGACTTTCCGTTCCTGGTCTCGGACTATCACCTGACCATTTGCCCGGCCAAGGATGACGGCACGCTCGATTGGGACGGCGGTGTCGGCACCGGTGGCTACAAGCTGGTCAGCTTCGAGCCCGGCGTGAACACGGTCGTCGAGCGCAACCCCAATTACTGGAAGGAAGGGGCCGCGCATTTCGACGCGATCGAGAACCTGTTCATCGCCGACGCGACCGCCCGCACCTCGGGCGTGATGAGCGGATCGCTCCACTCGATGAGCAACCTCGATCTCAAGACGGCGGGCCTGCTCGAGAAGAACCCGAACGTTAACCTGCTGACCACCTTCGGCAACAAGCACGCGACGCTGCCGATGCACGCTGATACGGCGCCCTTCGACGACAATCATGTGCGCCTGGCGATGAAGTGGGCGATCAACCGCCAGCAGTTGCTCGACACCATCCTGCGGGGCTTCGGCGAGTTGGGCAACGACCACCCGGTGGGGCCGGCCAACGTCTATCGCGCCACGCCCGAGGAGTTGCCGCAGCGCGACTACGACGCCGATAAGGCGAAGTATCACCTCAAGCAGGCGGGCATGGACTCGCTCGAGGTCGAACTCTTCGTCGCCGACACTGCCTTCGAGGGCGCGGTCGAGGCCGGCGCGCTGTTCCAGGAATCGGCCAAGGCGGCCGGCATCACCATCAACCTCAACCGGGCTCCGGATGACGGCTATTGGTCGAATATCTGGCTGGTGAAACCGTTCTCGGCCAGCTACTGGGGCGGCCGTCCAACCGAGGATTGGGTGTTCAGCCAGATCTACTCGGCCGGCGCCGACTGGAACGAGTCGAAATGGAACAACGAGGAGTTCAACAAGCTCCTGGTCGAGGCGCGCGCCGAGCTCGATTCCGCCAAACGTCGCGAGATGTATGTCGAGATGCAGCGCATCACGCACAACGATTGCGGTTCGATCATTCCGCTCTTCATGGCCTACACCCATGCGGCTTCAGCGAAGCTCGGCCTGCCCGAGCAGATCGCCTCGAATTGGGAGCTCGACGGTCACAAGAACGGCGAGCGCTGGTGGTTCGCAGGCTAGGCTGACCAACCATGACAAAGACAGCCCCCGCTCCGGACCGGAGCGGGGGGTTTCTATTCCGATCCGCTTAATCCTTGAGGATTTTATCCAGGCGTGCGCGTTCGTCCTGGCTCAGCGCCGTTTCGGCTCGGCCTTTGGGGTGCTGGCGGCGCAGGTAGGCGAGGACCAGCACGAGCCCGATCAGGAACACCGCGGGGCCCGCGAACCAGAGCGCAGCGTTGGCCGTCGAGAAGCGCGGTCTCAAGAGCACGAACTCGCCGTAGCGGGCGACCAGGAAATCGAGCACCTGTGGGTCGCTGTCGCCGACCTCGAGGCGCTCGCGGATCAAGAGCCGCAGGTCTCGGGCGAGCTCGGCGTTGGAATCGTCGATCGACTCGTTACGGCAGACCAGGCACCGGACCTCCTTCGACAGGGCACGGGCACGGGCCTCAAGCGCCGGGTCGGCCAGAACCTCATCGGGCTCGACGGCGCCCGCCGGGGCGGCGAGCAGGAGGGCCAGTGCGAGGAGCAGCGCGCGCATCTATTCCGCCGGGATCGCTGCCGCGCCACGCTTGGCAGCGGCACCAACACGGAAGCGGCGGTCGGTCAGCGAGACGAGCCCGCCCAACGCCATCGCCAGCGACCCGAGCCAGATCCAGTTCACCAGCGGCTTGATGTAGCTTCTGACCGCCCAGGCCTCACCGTCCGATTGCCGGTCGCCAAGAACGACATAAAGATCCCGTGTAAGCGCGGAATCGATCGCCGCCTCGGTGGTCGGCATCCGCTGCACCGTGTAGATGCGCTTTTCGGGCTCCATGACGGCGACCTGCGTGCCATTGCGCGTCACCGTGAACTGCCCGCGCTGGTAGACATAGTTCGGCCCCTGCCCCTCCGAGACACCTTCGAAGGTGATCTCGTAGCCCCCCAGCGGAATCACGTCGCCCGGCCGCGCCAGCCGGATATCCTCGACCTCCCAAGCGGTGACCGCGGCGATGCCCATCACCATTAGGCCGAGGCCGCCATGGGCCAGGAACTTGCCCCAATCGGCGCGCGGCAGCCGGCCGAGCCGGCCGAGCGCGGTGCCAAGCCCCACCCGCGGCAGCCCGGCCCGCTCAGCGATCTCGACGATCACGCCCAGGATCAGCCAGGCGGCGATCGCAAGCCCCACCGGCGCCAGCAGCGCAGTGCCCGATTGCAGGCTCCAGGCCGCACCACCGACGGCCAGGGCCCCAGCGGCGGCCCACCAGAGCCGCGTCATCACGCGCCCCAGATCGCCCCGCTTCCAGGGCAACAGCGAGCCCAAGGGGATCGCAAGCATCAGGATCACCATGAAGGGGGTGAAGGCCAGGTCGAAGAACGGTGCGCCGACCGAGATCTTCGCCCCGTCGACGAATTCGCGCACCAGGGGCGCCAGCGTGCCGACGAAGACCACCGCGGCGGCGGTCGCCAACAAGAGGTTATTGAGGATCAGCCCGCCCTCGCGGCTGATCGGCTGGAACAGCCCCTCGGCCCGCATGGTGGGCGCCCGCCAGGCGAAAAGCGTCAGTGAACCCAGGATCGCCACGCCCAGAATGCCTAGGATGAACACCCCGCGCTCCGGGTCGTTGGCAAACGCATGGACCGAGGTCAAAACGCCCGAGCGCACGATGAAGGTGCCGATCATGCTCAGCGAGAAGGCCAGGATCGCGAGCAGGATGGTCCAGGTCTTCAGCGCGTTGCGCTTCTCGACGACGATCGCCGAATGCAGAAGCGCGCCCGCCACCAGCCAGGGCATGAAGCTCGCGTTCTCCACCGGATCCCAGAACCACCAGCCGCCCCAACCGAGCTCGTAATAGGCCCAGTAGGAGCCAATCGCGATGCCGATGGTCAGCGCCACCCAGGCGGCCAGGGTCCAGGGCCGGACCCAGCGCGCCCAGGCCGCATCGACCCGGCCCTCGATCAGCGCGGCCACCGCGAACGAGAACGCCATCGAGAGCCCCACATAGCCGAGATAGAGAAACGGCGGATGGATCGCCAGGCCGATATCCTGCAGAAGCGGATTCAAGTCCGCCCCGTCGGCAGGCGGCGGGATCAGCCGCTCGAACGGATTCGAGGTGAACAGGATGAAGGCGAAAAACGCCGCCCCGATCATCGCCTGAACGGCGAGCGCCCGGGCCTTCAGCCCCATCGGCAGATTGCGCCCGAAAGCCGCCACCATCGCCCCGAAGAACGTCAGGATCAGCACCCACAAGAGCATCGAACCCTCGTGATTGCCCCACGTCCCGGTGAAACGGTAGATCAACGGCATTTGCGAGTTCGAATTCGTCGCCACCACCCTCAGCGAGAAATCCGAGGTCACGAACGCCTGGGTCAGCGCCGCGAAGGCCAGCCCCGTCAGCAGGAACTGCATCAGCGCCGCCGGAGCGGCAGCGGCCATCCAGCCGGCCCAGCGCCTTTGGGCGCCAATCAGCGGCACGCTCATCTGAAAAAGCGCCATTGCGAAGGCCAAGGTCAGGGCGAAATGTCCAAGTTCTGCAGTCATGTCAAAGGGTCACCTGTCCATGCATGATCTTCACGCCCGATCCGCCGGCCTTCACGTCCGCGATCGCTTTTCTGGCGAAGGCATCCACCCGCATGAACCGGCAATCACCCGCCATAGGGGTCGCCTGACGTTCCGGCCTCGGCGGGCGTGTCATCCCCCTGCCACTGGCCCTGCTCCTTCAGGGCATCGACCACCTCGCGGGGAATGTAGTTCTCGTCGTGTTTTGCCAAGACCTCGGTCGCCTCGAAAGCGCCGGCGCGCAGATATCCCTCGGCCACGACCCCCTGCCCCTCGGCGAAGAGATCGGGCAGGACGCCTTTGAACGAGACGTCGACGATGCCGTTTCCATCGGTAATCTGGAAAGTCGCCGTCTCGCTCTCGCCGCGTACCAGCGAGCCCTCGACCACCAGCCCGCCAACACGCAATAGCTGGTCCGGGCGGCGCTGCTCGGCAATAAGCTCGGTCGGCGAGAAGAAGAAAACGATCGCATCGCGGAAGGCGAACGAGATCAACAGCGCCGAGGCGGCCAGCAGCACCCCGCCCAGCACCAGCATCTGGATCCGCCTCGTCTTGCGCGTCGCCATCGTCAAAGCCCCATTCGTTTCTCTATCTCTGGCTTCGCGTCCTCGCCAGAAACCGGCACCAGCAGATGCTGGTTGATCGTCGCATTGACCTCGGCCCCAAAGATAAGGGCGAGACCGGTCAAATAGAAGAACAGAAGTGTAACAATCACGCCAGCCAGCGTGCCATAGGTGACCGCATAGCTGGGTGCAAAGGCCAGATAGACCGACAAGAGGGTCGCCGCCGCGCCCCAGATCAGCACGCTTGCCACGACCCCCGGCCAAAGCCGCAGCCCCGCCATGGGCCGCGAGGGCAGCAGCCGGTGCATGGCCCAGAGCGCGGTGCCCAGCAGGAACATCGCAATCAGATAGCGGATCAGATCGGCCTGGATCGGGATCCGAATCGTGGTCCACTGCTCGATCAGCGCGAAAACCAGCGGCGCGAAAATGATCAACACCGCCAGCAGCACGAAGACCGCGAAACCGATCAGCACGATCGCGATCGAAAAGACCCGGCTCAATGCCACATGCCGGG
>Ga0224508_10000193_pt1 | contig 64380 bp, 65 predicted proteins | sample SF_Jan12_sed_USG_4_FD_170157 | JGI IMG/M metagenome (GOLD analysis project Ga0224508, IMG submission 170157) | Sediment microbial communities from San Francisco Bay, California, United States - SF_Jan12_sed_USGS_21 | ecosystem: Environmental > Aquatic > Marine > Sediment | place: USA... | reverse complement strand
ATTAGCTACATCGATTTCCTCAAACACTATGCAGCTGAAAAATAGAAATCGTCGTTGACAAGAAAGGTCACCGGTGGGCTTCGGCACAACGCCACAGAGGCGAATGTCTGCCAGTGGCACGAACCGGACGCCCAGAGGCGTGCTCAGGATTGTCTGACAACCGGCGCAAGACCGACCCTGTTCACACTCTTGCAGTGGCATCGTACACCGTATTTTCGCGCAAACGATCTCCTCACACCCCCGCCCGTCCAAGCAGCCCATCAATCGCCGCCCAAGCCTGATCCCGCAGGGACGGGGTCTCGATCAGCACCTCGTGCCGGGCTCCGTCGATCTGGACCAGTTCAGCGCCCAGGCGCGGGGCGCCCGTGCGGATCGCGGCCGGGTCGACGACCGCCTCGGCGCTGCCTAGCAGCATCAGCGCCGGACAGCCGAGTGGTCCGTGATTGGCCAAATAGGCACCCTCATCCAGCGCCGCGCGCATCCAGCCCATGGTCGGCGCGGCCAATTGCAGCCGCGGTTCGTCACGCAGCGCATCGGCCATCCAGTCGAACATCGCCTGGTCGCCGGTCAGCACGTTCTTCCGGTAGCCCTTGAACACATAAGGCGTCTTGGGCGCGAAGGGCGGCCACCGCTCCAGCAGCCCCAGCGCCCCGGCGGGCGGCAGCAGGATACCGGTTGCCAGGCGGCCGGTCACGCCCAGGCAAATGCCCAACATTGGCGCCGACAGGATCACCGCGTCCGGTGCGACGGCCCCGCGTGCGATGGCACCCAGCCCGATCGCCCCGCCCATCGAATGGGCCAGCATCAGCCGCGGGGCGCCGATCTCGCGGACCGCCGGGGCCTCGGTCAGCGCCTGCAAGTCCAGGTGAAAATCGGTGAAGGCGCTCACATGCCCCTTCCGGGGGTTGTCCAGCAGCCGCTGCGACAGGCCCTGCCCTCGCCAATCGACACTGGCGACCGAGAAGCCGCGCTTCACCAATTCCGCCGCCGGGACCGCGCATTTCTCCAGGAACTCGGTTCGCCCGTTCAACAGCAGCGCCAGACCCCGGTCGCCGCCGCGCCACAGCGCGCCGCGCAGCCGCACGCCCTCGGCGGTCTCCAGTGGCAGTTCCTGATCCCAGGGGATGCCGCCCGGGGGAAGGGAAACCGCGGGCATGGCCCTACTAGCCCAGCACTTGGCTCAGCTTCATCGCGACACCCATGTCGCCCTCAATCGCCATGCGGCCCGACATGTAGGCAGCGGTCGGCGACAATTCGCCGTCGAAGATCTCGCGGAACGTGTCCAGGCTGGCGCTGATCGTCACCTCCGCATCGCCGTCACCGGCCGCGACCTCGCCGTTCTGGACCAGGATCGTGCCCTCGTCCTCGATGTCGAATTTGACGGTTTCCTCGATATCCGTGCCGTCCAGCTTTTCCTTAAGGGCTTCGATCGCCCCGGCCACTGCCTCGCTCATAGACATCTCTCCTATAATCATCGCGACACCCGCTACGGGATCGCGCTTGCAGAGGTATCCTTGGCGCCTATCATTAGGCAATGACCGAATGGAATCGCCTGCTTGCCCTAACCTTTGCCCTGTGGCTGTCACTTGGTGCAGGCGTGGCGCCTGCGCAACCCTCGGCCAACGACCCCGAGGCCCAGAATCCCGACGCGCAGAACCCGAACGGGCCTGCCGCCACCGGGATTGCGCCCGAGACGGCGCCCGAGGGCGGCGGTGAAGGGACGGCCGCGCGCGCCACTCCGCGTTCGCCCGAGGAAGAGGTGGCCCAGCGCCGGGCCCGGCTCGACCAGCTATTCGGTCAGCTCGCCCAGAGGGAAAACCCATCCTGGGAGAACGTGCAGCAGGAAATCTGGTCGGTCTGGGCGCGCAGCGGATCGCCCTCGATGGACCTGCTTCTGGTCCGCGCGGCGCGGGCCATGGAGGCGGGCGAATACGAACTGGCGCTGAGGTTCCTGAACGACCTTGTCCGCCTGGCCCCGGAGTTCGCCGAGGGGTGGAACAAGCGCGCCACCGTCTATTACCTGCTCGAGGAATACGGCCACTCGGTTGCCGACATCCAGCGGACGCTGGCGCTCGAGCCGCGCCATTTCGGCGCGCTGTCGGGGCTGGGGATCATTCTGGAACGCCTGGGCGACAAGCCGGGCGCCATGCGTGCCTACCGGCGCGGGCTGGAGATCCATCCCAACTTGCCCGGCGCGGCCGAGGGGGTCGAACGCCTGGCGCCCGAGGTTGACGGGCGCGAGCTCTGAGCCTAGGTGCGGGTGCCCCGGCCAATATAAGCCAGTCAGAATGAGCCGGCCGACGTAAACCGACCCCGATCAAGGGATCCGTTCTTGAACCACCGTTTCTCCTCGCCCGAACAACAGGGTCCGGTCACAGCCGTCCTGGGCCCGACGAATACGGGCAAGACCCATTACGCGGTCGAGCGCATGCTGTCGCGCGGCTCAGGGATAATCGGCCTGCCGCTGAGGCTGCTGGCGCGCGAGATCTACGACCGGGTCTGTCAGCTGCGAGGGCCGAACGAAGCCGCGCTGATCACCGGCGAGGAGAAGATCCAGCCGGCGCGGGCGCGCTATTACATCTGCACTGCCGAGGCGATGCCCCTGGAGGTCGGCGCCGATTTCGTCGCCATCGACGAGATCCAGCTTTGTGCCGATCCGGAGCGCGGCCATGTCTTCACCGACCGGCTGCTCTATGCCCGGGGACGCCACGAGACCCTGTTCCTCGGCTCGGACAACATGCGCGGGCGGATCGCCAGCCTGGTGCCGCGGGCGCGTTTTGACGCGCGCGAGCGGTTCTCGACGCTCAGCTACGAAGGGTCGCGCAAGATCTCGCGGCTGAAACCCCGCACCGCCGTCGTCGCCTTCTCCGCCGACCAGGTCTACGCCATCGCCGAGTTGATCCGTCGCCAGCGGGGCGGGGCGGCGGTGGTGATGGGCGCGCTTTCCCCGCGCACCCGCAACGCCCAGGTCGCGCTCTACCAGAACGGCGATGTCGATTACATCGTCGCCACAGACGCCATCGGCATGGGGCTGAACATGGATGTCGACCATGTGGCCTTCGCTGGCGTCACAAAGTTCGACGGCCACCGCCACCGGCGGCTGGAACCGAACGAACTGGCCCAGATCGCCGGGCGCGCCGGACGCTATACCAAGGACGGCAGCTTCGGGGTCACGGGCGAGGCCGCGCCGCTGGCGCCCGAAACAGTCGAGGCGATCGAGAACCACCGGTTCAAGCCGCTCGCCCGCGTCATGTGGCGCAACTCGGACTTGGAATTCGGCTCGGTTCCAGCCCTGATCGCCAGCCTGGAAGCGGGGCCGAGCGAGCCCGACCTGACCCGCGCCCGCGAGGCCGACGACCTGGCGGCCCTCAAACGCATCTGGGTCGAACCCGAAATCCAGGATCTCACCACCCGCGGCGACCGGGTGCGCCTCCTTTGGGACGTCTGCCAGATCCCGGACTTCCGCAAGACCTTGAGCGGCGATCATGCTACACTGCTGGCGCGGATTTACCGTTTCCTGCTATCCGATCCTGGCGTAATACCGGCCGACTGGTTTGCTGGGCAGGTCAGGCGGATCGACCAGGTCGACGGTGACATCGACGCGCTGTCCAAGCGGCTCGCCTTCATCCGTACCTGGACCTATGTGGCGAACCGTGGAAAGTGGCTGGATGACGCGGAGGGCTGGCGCGATACGACGCGCGAGGTCGAGGATCGGCTGTCCGAGGCGCTGCACGAACGGCTCACGCAGCGCTTCGTCGACCGGCGCACCAGCGTGCTGTTGCGCCGCCTGAAACAGAAGGAACGGCTTGTGGCCGAAGTGAACGACAAGGGCGAGGTTAGCGTAGAGGGCCATTTCGTCGGCCGCATCGACGGGTTTCGCTTCACCGTCGACGAATCCGCCTCCGAGGAGGAGGTCAAGACGCTGCGGATGGCCTCGCTGGCGGCGCCCCGGGCCGGGTTCGCCCGCCGCTCCGACAAGCTCTATATCAGCCCAGATACCGAGCTCGAAGTGACCGAGCAGGGCGGCCTGATGTGGGGCACCGACGCCATCGGCCGGCTGGAAAAGGGCGACAGCCCGCTGGCGCCCAAGGTCAAGGTCTTCGTAGACGACATTGCCGAGCCCACGGTCGCCGAGAAGGTCGAGCGCCGCCTCAGCCACTGGATTACCCGGCGGATCAACACTCAGTTCGAGCCGCTGCTCGCCATGCAGGCCGACGAAACTGTGACCGGGCTCGCCCGCGGTGTCGCATTCCAGATCGCCGAGGCGATGGGCGTGGTGCCGCGCCGCCAGGTCGCCGACGACGTCAAGGCGCTGGGCCAGGACGAGCGCGGGCTCCTGCGCAAGCACGGGGTCCGGTTTGGCCAGCACAACATCTTCATGCCGCTCCTGCTCAAGCCCGCGCCGACCAGGCTGCGGTTGATCCTCTGGAGCCTCTGGGAAGGCTTCGAGGTGTTCCCGGAGGCACCGCCTCCTGGCCTGGTCACAATCCCCGCCGCCGAGGACGCGCCAGAGGGGTATTACGAAAGGGTCGGCTACCGCCTCTGCGGCCAGCGTGCGCTGAGGATCGACATGCTCGAGCGGCTGGCGGATCTCTTGCGCCCGATGGACGTGCGTGGCGGCTTCGAGGCGACGCCGGATATGCTGTCGATTACCGGCTGCACGCTGGAGCAATTCGCGGACATCCTCGACTCGCTGGGCTTCCAGGGCGAGCGGGGCGAACGGCCGAAACCCGAACGCACAAAGGCTGACGAGGTGCCGGAGCCGTCCAATGCCGAGACTGATGCGGCCCCGCCGCCTGTGCCCGAACCGGACGCCGGCGCACCGGCCATCGAGCCGGAAACCGGGGCGAATGAACCTGCGGATGAACCGGTGGAGACGGCGGCAGAGCCCGCGCCGGACGCCGGGGACGCCGCCGCCGCGGAGACCAGCGCCGCGGAGACCAGCGTCGCGGAGACCGCAGAGGCAGCGCCTTCCGAGGGTGATCCTGCGGCGGCGTCAGGCGCCGAGCCTGCCGAGCCCGCCGAGCCCGCCGAGCCTGCCGAGCCCGCCGAGCCCGAAGCCGAGATCTTCTACACCTTCCGTCTCAAGCCCCGTCCGCGTCCGGGCGGGCAGGGGGCCCGGCGCGGTGCCGGTGGCCCCGGCACGAAACGCAAGTTCTCCGGCAAGAAAGCCGGCCCGAAGGGCAAGGGACCACGCCCGCCCCGCGAGGGCGCGTCGGCCAAGCCCAAACGCGCCGAGCGCGAATCCGATCCGAATAGCCCTTTCGCGGTTCTCCAGCAGCTGAAGGACAAGTGACGGCGGATGTCCGGCGCCTCGCTGGTCAACACCCCAGAGAATATCCCGGCGAAGACCGGGGCGAAAATCCGCGTCGACAAATGGCTATGGCAGGCGCGCTTCTTCAAGTCGCGCGCGCTGGCCTCGGCTTTGGCGGGCTCGGGCCGTCTGCGCCTCAACGGCACCCATGTGGCCAAGCCCTCGCAACCGGTCAGGCCCGGCGATGTACTGACCTTTCCGCAAGCCAGCCGCATCCGGGTGATCCAGATCGAGGCGCTGGGCGATCGCCGCGGCCCGGCATCCGAGGCCCAGGCGCTTTATACGGATCTCGACGAAGCCGGAACCAAACCGGCCGCCGGCTCCGTACCGTCAACGCCCGCCAGCCGCGCCGCGGGTTCGGGCCGGCCGACAAAGAAGGAACGCCGGCGCACGGACGCCTTGCGCGACGTCCCGGATTAGATGACTCCCGCGCGGCCCCACCATGCGGCGCTAAGGCGCTCATCTGTGGCCTTGCAGCCCTTGAAGCGGCCGGGTCCGCTCCCTACAACACCATCAACGACGTAATCCAACCGAAACCACACCCAGCCCCCGGTGTAACGCCCGTGGTTCCACCCGATCCCGGAGATCTGATCAATGACCTATGTGGTGACCGACAATTGCATCCGGTGCAAATACATGGATTGCGTCGAGGTCTGCCCAGTGGATTGCTTCTATGAGGGCGAGAACATGCTGGTGATCCATCCGGACGAATGCATCGATTGCGGCGTCTGCGAGCCGGAATGTCCCGCCGATGCGATCCGCCCCGATACCGAGGCCGATATGGAGAAATGGGTCGGCTTCAACCTGAAATATTCCGAGCTTTGGCCGAATATCACCATCAAGGGCGAGTCCCCGGACGATGCCGAGAAATTTGATGGCGAATCGGGAAAGCTGGAAAAATATTTCTCCGAAGCGCCTGGCAAGGGTGATTGACGTTAACGTCACTCAGCTTTAAGGAGAAATTCTCTCAGTTTTACCGTAAGTTGCATGGCACAACTCGAGTGGAATCGATCCGATACCGCTAGGAGTAGAATTTTGGGCCAGAATCTGTTACACAATTGTTGCACAAGTGACGGAAGCCGCCGGGGGACTGGCATTCGGCGGCCCTGTTTTTGTGACGCAAAAAAACTATAAAAGCCTGGCATTGCGCCGGGTAGCTCAATTTCAACCGTGACTCGGGGGACCGAATCCGCGGCTGGAATGACTCGGACTGGAGAGAGCATGTCGAAGAAGAACCCCACAGCGTACGAGTTCCGTGCGAACGAGTATGTCGTGTATCCGGCGCATGGAGTCGGCAAGATCGTCTCGATCGAAAAGCAGGAGATCGCGGGCATGTCCCTCGAGCTCTTCGTGATCTCGTTCGAGAAGGACAAGATGACCCTCCGGGTGCCGACTGCGAAAGCGTCGTCGATCGGCATGCGCTCGCTGTCGAGCCCCGACCTGGTGGCCAAGGCTTTGGACACCCTGAAGGGCCGCGCGAAGGTGAAGCGTGCCATGTGGTCGCGCCGTGCGCAGGAGTATGAACAGAAGATCCATTCGGGCGATCTGATCTCGATCGCCGAGGTGGTGCGCGATCTCTATCGCGGCGGCGACCAGCCGGAGCAGTCCTATTCCGAGCGTCAGCTTTACGAAGCTGCGCTCGAGCGGCTGACCCGCGAAGTCGCGGCGGTCGAGCGTGTGGACGAGAGCAACGCGGCCGAGAGGGTGGACGCGGTGCTGTTGGCCAAGGCCGCCTGATCTCCCTCAGTAGATGTGATTGAACCCGCCGGGCCCAGCCTGGCGGGTTTTTTCTTTGGGCGGGTGGAGCCGCATCGGTAGGGTGGGGTTTCACCCCACCTTCCGGAGTTCCAATCCATGCCGCTCTACCGCCACGACGCCGAATTTGCCGCGCTCCCATCCGAAACCCTGGACGCGTGGCGGGCGATCCCGCCCGCCATCGCCTCCGATTGCATGAACCGTGCCCAGGCCATGGGGGCGCAGGTCAAACCGTTGGCGACGGGTACCAGGCTCGCGGGCCAGGCCCGCACCATCGCCTGCATGGCTGGCGACAACATGGCGATCCACGCGGCGATGCGCCTCATTCGTGCGGGCGAGGTTCTGGTGGTGGCCGCCGGCGGTCACACGGGCGTGGCGCTCTTCGGCGGACTGCTGGCGCAGTCTGCGCAAGCGCGCGGCGTGGCCGGGCTGATCACCGATGGGGCGGTCCGCGACGTAGCCGAGATCCGCGAAATGGGTTTTGCCTGCTTCGCCGCCGGGGTGACGCCAGCCGGTCCGCACAAGGGTTTCGGCGGCACGATAGACGGCGTGATCTCGTGCGGTGGCTGCCCGGTGGTGCCCGGCGATATCGTGCTCGGAGACGACGACGGGGTGGCGGTTGTTCCGCTGGCCCGGGCCGGCCATCTGCTCGCCGAGTGCCAGGCCAAGATCGCCCAGGAAGAGGCGGCGCTGGCGCGCCTCGCCAACGACGAACTCCTCGCCGACCAGATGGGTATCCCGGAGCCGGAAAACCTCGGGTAGGGTGGGCTCGCGAGAGCCCACCGATTTCAGCAAATCACCGCAGCTGGTGGGCTCAGTCGAGCCCACCCTACAGCCCGTTGCGCGGATTGGCGCAACGCCGCGCGCCGTTTGTAAATGATCGGTAAATCGCTGAATAAATATATTATGGATCAATAGTTTAAAAAGAATCTCACATGTGAGAGCCTCACCCTCTCACACCCATTCGGCGAAGCGGCCGTGATAGTCGCCCCGGCCGAGCTCCCGGGTCCCGCCACCTGGCCAGAGGGTCAACGGAATCGCCGCCGAGCCCGCTTTCCCATCCGGCTCGAGCCGAAGCCAAGCGAGCGGCGCCTCGCCCGTGGCGGCGGCGCCCGCCCTGTCCATCGCCGCCTCGATCCGCGCTTGAGTCCTTGCTGGCAGATACTGCCACATGATCGAATGGATCAGCACCCGGGTGGTGCCCGCCTCAGCCGGCTCGGCCAACCGCGCCTCCAGCCACTCGGCCGCGTCGCCGCGCGCCAGGTCCGGCGGATGGGCCGCCACATGATCCAGCGCGGCGGCGGCGCGGGCCAGCCGTTCGGGCTGGTCCGGCCAGATATAGGCCAGCATCCGCTCGCGCTGATCCCGGTCAGCCGCATTGACCGTCGCCAGGTCTACGCCCGCGCGCGCTACGATCTGCAAAGATGCATCCAACGGCGGCAGGCTCCCGCGCCAGTCGCTCGCGATCCTGACCTCTGCGTCGGCACGGCCCCAGGTCCGCCCATGCGCCAGATCGTAGGCATAGGCATCCGGATAAAGGTTCAACCCGGCGCTCGACCCGATCTCCAGCAGCGTCAGCGGCAACCCGGTTTTCGCAGCGATTGTCAGCAGCCCGCCCAGCAGCACGCCCGAGCGCGCCACCTCGTTGGTCTGCGGCGCGCTGGCCAGCCACTCGACCAGCAGGGCGCCATGGGTTTCGGCCGACGCCGCCAGCGCCCGGTCGAGCGCAGGCCCGGTACTCGCCGCAGGAGGGTAGAGCGCCGCGAGATCGGGCACTCGGCCCGAGCGAACCAGCCGATGGAGCGCGCCGCAGAGCCGCAGCGCCAGCGCGGACTCCACCGGATCAGCCGGCCAGGCCGCCAGCGCCGCGCCTAGAACCGGATCGTCTGCGAGAAGGGACGGCAGGCACGTGCAAAGATAAGCGGTGAAGGGCGAGCCCAACCGGTCGCACGCCACCGCTTGCTGCTCGAAAGCCACCGCTATTTCTTGCCAGTCCGCCATCCCACTCCCCGCTTGCCTTGCAGGCAAAGCTATAGCAGGAGGCGATGTCGGCAAGGCTGCCGATACCAGCGAGGAGGGCGGTGATGCGGGCGATGCGGGTACACGAACTGGGCGAGCCCCTGGTTTTGGACGAGGTCGAGCGGCCGGAGCCCGGCCCCGGTCAGGCGCTGATCCGGGTCCACGCTTGCGGGGTGAATTTCGCGGACACCTTGATCGTCAAGGGCCGCTACCAGGAAAAGCCGCACCTGCCCTTCGCGCCAGGCATGGAGGTCTGCGGCACCATCGAGGCGCTGGGCGAGGGGGCCGATGGTCCCGAACCCGGAACCCGGGTCGCGGCCAATTGCGGCGCGGGCGGCTTTGCCGACTACACGCTGGCGCCCGCGGCCTCGTGCGCGCCGGTGCCGGACGCCATGAGCGACACGCAAGCAGCGGCGTTCCAGGTCGCCTACGGCACCAGCCATGTGGCGCTGGACTACAAGGCGCGGCTCCGGACCGGCGAGCGGCTTCTGGTCCTGGGTGCCGCGGGCGGGGTTGGCTTGACCGCGGTTGAGATCGGCAAACTGATGGGGGCCGAGGTGATTGCCGTCGCCCGCGGGCGCGAACGGTTGGTCCAGGCCAAGGCGATGGGCGCCGATCACCTGATCGACAGTGAAACCCAGGACATCCGCGAGGAGGTCAAAGCCTTGGGTGGAGCCGACGTGGTCTACGACCCGGTCGGCGGCGATCAATGGAAGGCGGCTCTGCGCGCCGCCAATCCGGAGGCACGACTGATCCCGATCGGCTTTGCCAGCGGCGACGTCCCGCAAATCCCGGCCAATATCCTGCTGGTCAAAAACCTGACGGTGATCGGCCTTTATTGGGGGGCCTATGCCCGGTTCAAGCCCGAGGTTCTGGCCGAGAGCTTCCACACCCTGACCGAGTGGTTCGTGCAAGGCCGGATCCGGCCCCACATTTCCCACGAACTGCCCTTGGAACGGGCGAACGAGGCTTTGGCGCTATTGGAGGATCGTCAGGCGACCGGGAAGGTCGTGATCACACTCTGACGCAATCGGGAAATGGACGCGGCCGGGCCCAGGGGGCCCGGCCTTACCGATGAGAAATCACTGATTTATCTGCTCGGCAGTGCCAATATCTGCGGCGAAGTTCTGACCATCGAGCGTGGAGTTGACTCCGCTCACGAGGTCACTGACGCCATTATTGGCGATGGCATAGACCACCATGATCCCGACCAAAAGCACACCGGCCGTAAGCGCGACCCAATCGACGGTGATTGCGCCGTCGGTATCGTCAAGAAAGGTCGAGATATGCCGTAAAACACCCATGGTGTCCTCCTATACGCGACTGACGCACCCCCGGTGCCGGGTTACAAGTCAGGTCGATCGGCACAACCTGACGTTGATTGCCTGACACTCGGCTCGAAATGCGTCTGGATCATGCCTGGAATGCGGCAAGACTTTGAATTTGACACGACAGCCACTGAAATTTTTCTAGTATTCTTGATAATCTTAGTCGTGGATTAAGACTGAAGGTTTCGAAAGTGGGGTATAGCGTTCGAGAAAAGGACGATTTTTTCGCTTCCAAGGTGAGTCCGGCGACGAACGAATCCGGAACGCTGCGGGCTGGCGCCGAGGCTGGTCTACCGCGCCGAAAGGGCGTCGCCCAGGACCTGGCGGACGGCGCCCAGATCTGCCTCGCGGGTCACGAAAGCCTCTCCGATTCCGCGCGCGAGGATAAAGGTCAGCCGGCCCTGGCGCACCTTCTTGTCCTGAGCCATGAGCTCCAATAAACCCTCGATCCCGGGCAGCTCACCTGGGATATCGGCCAGGTCTTTCTTCATTCCCATCGCCGCTAGATGGGCCCGGACCCGGCTGGGGCATTCCTGGGCGCAAAAGCCCATCCGTGCCGAGATCTCGAATGCGAGCGCGATGCCGATGGCAACCCCCTCGCCATGCAGCAATCGGTCCGAATAGCCGGTCGCCGCTTCAAGCGCGTGGCCGAACGTGTGTCCCAGATTCAAAAGCGCCCGATCGCCGCGCTCGTATTCGTCGCGGGCGACAATCTCGGCCTTCATTTCGCAGGACCGCCGGACAGCCCTGATCCGCGCCGCCGCGTCGCCGGCCAGCATTGCGGGGCCGTTCTGCTCGAGCCAGGCGAAGAACTCTGCGTCCCCCAGCAAACCGTATTTCGCGACCTCGCCGTAGCCGGCCAAGAAATCACGCTGGGGCAGGGTGGCCAGGACGTCCGTATCCGCCAGGACCAGGCGTGGCTGGTGGAAAGCGCCGATCAGGTTCTTGCCCTGGGGCGCGTTTACCCCGGTCTTGCCGCCGACCGAGCTATCAACCTGGGCCAGAAGCGTGGTGGGCACCTGGACGAACCCAATGCCGCGCCGCAGCACAGCGGCGGCGAAGCCAGCCAAGTCCCCGATCACCCCGCCGCCGAATGCGATGATCAAATCATCGCGCTCGATCTTCTGGTCCAACAGCCATTCCACGACCTCGGTGAGCTTGGCCATCGATTTGGTCGCTTCGCCGGGCGGCAGGACGATCGCCTCGGCCTCGACCCCCTCAGCCGACAATCCAGCGGTCAGGGCTTCCATGTGCAGCTGGGCGACAGTCTCGTCGGTTACGATCGCGGTCCGGGGGCGCGCCAGCAGGGGCCCGACCAGCGCGCCGGCACGCGCCAGAAGCCCCGGTCCGATATGGATGTCGTAGGCCCGTCCTGCCAGGTCGACCGGGACAGTTTCGGCTGGGTTCATGTCCATTCCACCGCCCCTCGACCGGTCTTGGCCGCATGTTTTTTTAGCGCCGCGACGATCCTTTTCGCCATGTGATCATGGCTTTGGCCCTGGCGGCTTGTCACGCGGATATCCGCCCGGCCGTAAACCGGATACCGCTCGTCAATTAGCTGGCCGAGGATCTTGCGCGGATCGCCATTGTTTAACAGCGGCCGGTGGTTCCGGCCCGCGGTGCGGCTCACCAAAACGTCCAAATCAGCTTTCAGCCAGACCGAGACCGCCCGTTCGGCGATCACCGCCCGGGTTTCGGCATTCATGAAGGCGCCGCCGCCGGTGGCGAGCACCAAGGGAGCGCCCGAAAGCAGCCGGGCGATCACCTTGCGTTCCCCGTCACGGAAATCCGACTCGCCGTAACGCCCGAAGATTTCAGGCACGGTCAGGTTGGCGGCTCGCTCGATCTCGGCATCGGAATCCTTGAAAGGTGCCCCCAACGCATCCGCGAGCCTGACGCCGACCGAGCTCTTGCCCGCGCCCATAAGCCCGATCAGCACCACCGGGCGCACCAGCCGAAGGGACGGCTTCGTCTTTGGCTCGGCGCTTGCCTCGGACATCGGGCCTCTCTCCTCCGGCGGCCATTGCTCTCGCATCTGAGCGCGGATACCATGCACTAGAGCAGAAAATCGCGGTGCCGCACTGATGCGCGCTTTTAGACTACGGTGCCGTGGCAGAAAAGACAGGTAAGCACGGATAGCCCATGCGCAGGATCTTCAAATACCTGTTCCGGCTTCTCTTCCTTCTGGCGATCGCCTTCGTGGCCTATGCGATGTTGTGGGATCTCCCGCCGCCGGTGGTCGAGCGTACGGTTCCTGTTCCCTTACCTCAGGGGCAGTGACCTTGGGGCCTGGATGAACTGGATCGCGCCCTTCCTCGAGGCAATGGGCGCCGAGCGCGGGGCGGCGTCGAACACACTTGCCGCGTATCGACGGGACCTCGAGGATTTCACCCGTTGCCTTGCGGCGTGTGGTACCGCGCCTGAAAGCGCCGGGCGCGCCGAGATCGAGGCCTATCTGGCCACGGCCGAGGCCCAGGGTCTCTCTCCGGCGACGCGGGCGCGGCGGCTCTCGGCGATCCGGCAGTTCTACCGTTTCGCTTTGTCCGAGGGTTTGCGCGAGGACGATCCGGCGGCGCGGATCGCGGGGCCCAGGCCCGCGCGCAAGCTGCCGGGCACGCTCAGTGTCGTGGAGGTGGATCGGCTTTTGGCCGCGGCGCGGCGGCGCCCCGGCGGTGACGCGGCGCGCGCGCGGATGCTTTGCCTGATGGAATTGCTCTATGCCACCGGTCTCCGGGTCAGCGAGCTGGTCACCCTGCCGGCCGCGGCGGCGCGCGGCAATCCCCGCATGATTATGGTGACCGGAAAGGGCGGGCGCGAGCGCATGGTGCCCCTGTCGGATGCCGCGCGATCGGCCGTGGCGGGCTGGCTGAAGCAGCGCGACAAGGCCGAGGGCGAGGGTCAACGTGGCGGCCGGCGGCCTTCGCCCTGGCTGTTCCCCTCGCGTGGCAAATCGGGTCACCTGACCCGGATCGCCTTCTATAACGCGATCAAGACGCTCGCGGCGGCGGCGGGACTCGATCCGGCACGTATCTCGCCCCATACGCTCCGCCACGCTTTCGCCACCCATCTCTTGGCCAATGGCGCTGATTTGCGGGCGATCCAGCAGCTTTTGGGCCATGCAGATGTCTCGACCACCGAGATTTACACCCATGTGCTGGATGCCCGCCTGAAGGCCCTGGTGCTGGAGAAGCATCCGCTGGCAAATGCCTGACCCGCTTGCACCGGACCCGGGCACACCCCATAATTTCCTCAATCGCCTTTAAACCCCCAGGGAACACCGATGGACCCCTCTACATTGTGGATTTCCGGCGCGATCCTCGGATTGATCGGCCTGTCCGCCTTCTTTTCCGGCAGCGAGACCGCTTTGACCGCGGTCAGCCGCGGCTCGATGCACCAGCTTTCGGCGAAGGGCTCGAATGGTGCCAAGATCGCGCTGAAGCTCACCGAGGACAACGAGCGCCTGATCGGCTCGATCCTGCTCGGCAACAATTTGGTCAACATCCTGGCGGCCAGTCTGGCAACGGCGCTGTTCACGCGGGCCTTCGGCGAGGAGGGGGTGGTCTACGCGACCCTGGTGATGACGTTCCTGGTCCTGGTCTTCGCCGAGGTTGCGCCGAAGACCTATGCGATCACCTTCCCCGAACGTGCGGCCGTCCGGGTCGCGCCGCTGATTCAGTGGGCGGTCAAAGTCTTTGCGCCGCTGGTCACGGGCGTGCGGTTCCTGGTCCGCGTCTCATTGGCGGCAGTGGGGGTCAAGGTCGATCCGGACGCCCATGTGCTGGCGCCGGTCGAGCAGATCAAGGGCACGATTGTGATGCACCACTCCGAGGGCGGGGTGGACAAGGATGCCCGCGACCGACTGCTCGCCTCGCTGGACCTGAAGGACCGTGAGGTCGCCGAGGTGATGACCCACCGCCGTGACATCGCGGCGATCCCGGCGGACGCACCTTCGGACGAGATCATCGAGTTCTGCCTTGCCTCGCCCTACACGCGCGTCGCGCTTTGGCAGGGCGAGCCCGAGAACATCGTCGGCGTGCTGCACGCCAAGGACCTGCTGCGGGCCGAGCACAATCGCAGCCGCCCCAAATCAAGGCGCGGCAATGGTGCTGGCGACCTGGACGTAATGTCGGTCGCCATGGCGCCCTGGTTCGTGCCCGATACAAGGTCGCTCGACGACCAGCTGCATGCCTTCCTGACACGGCGCCAGCACTATGCCCTGGTGGTCGACGAATATGGCACGCTGCAGGGGCTGCTGACGCTGGAAGACATCCTCGAGGAGATCGTCGGCGAGATCACCGACGAACATGACGTCGACGAGGAAGAGGTCGCGCGCGAGACCGATGGCTCGGTCGTGGTGCCCGGCACCATGACGATCCGCGATCTAAACCGGTTCTGCGAGTGGCATCTGCCGGACGAGGAGGCGACGACCGTGGCTGGCCTGATGATCCACGAAGCCCAGATGATCCCGATCGAGGGTCAGGTCTTCGTCTTCCACGGCGTCCGCTTCGAGGTGCTCGAGCGCAACCGTCACCAGATCACCAAGCTGCGCCTGAAGCAGATGCCCCAAGGCAGCGCCGGCTGAAGCTGTGCGCTAGAGTAGCGTGTTCACCACCTCGGCCGGGCGGCAGATCTTGGCCCCTTTGCGGGTGACGACCACCGGCCGCTCCATCAGGATCGGATGCTCGGCCATGTGGCCGATCAAGACCGTATCGCTGAGCTTGGGGTCATCAAGCCCCAGCTCGTCATAGGGCGTGCCGCGACGGCGCAACAAGTCGCGCGGGCCAATCCTCATCTTGGCGAGCAGGGCCTTCAGATCCGAGCGGTTCGGTGGCGCGTTCAAATACTCGATGACCTGCGGCTCGATCCCGCGCTCACGCAACATGCTCAAGACCGTGCGCGAGGTGCCGCATTTCGGGTTATGGTAGATGGTGACCTCCATGGCTCAGGCCCCCTCGACAACTACGACGGTGGCAACGCCCGCCCCGGTGCGGAAGGCGCGCGCGGCCTGGTAGCCGTCGCTGTTGTAGCAGTCGAGCGCAGCCTGATAGCTGGGGAACTCGATCACCACATGGCGCTCGCGCCCCATGGCGCCTTCCAGCTCGATGTTCTCGCCCCCTCGGGCCAGGAACCTCGCCCCATGGGCCTCGAAGGCCTCGCGCGCGCCGGAGACGTATTTCTTGTATTCGTCCGGATCGGTCACATGCACATGCGCGATCCAATAGCCCTTGGCCATGATCTCCTCCCTCTTGGTCAACTCAGAACAGTGAGCCTTGTCCGCCGTCCTTCTTCTTCGCCGGCTTTATCTTGCGTGGCTTTTCGTCGGATGCGGGCGTCCCGCCGCCGTCCCCGGCCTCGGCCCGGACGCGCCCATCGGCGAATTCCAGTTCCAGCCCCATGCCCGGGCGCACCTGGGCCGCCCGGGTCAGGACTGCGCTTTCGGAGCGCACGACGGCGTATCCGCGCTTCAGCGTGCTCTCGTAGTGCAGCGAGGCGAAGAGCCTGACCAGCCCGTCGAGTCTGGCGCGGCTCTTCTGGATACGGCCGGTCAGGAGCCAGGGGCCGAACCGGCCGGTGCGGTCGCTGAGCCTGCGTTGTTCGATGCGCAGGCGCTCGCGCAGGGATTGGCCCAGACGCAGCGCACGCTTCTCCAAATTGTTCCGGGCGTTGAGGATCAGCTGCTCCAACCGCGGCAGCCGGGCGATCGCGACATCCAGCCTCTGGCGCCGGTCGGCCAGGATCTGCTCGGGACGGGGCAGGGCGCGGGCAAGATCGCCCAGCCGCTGTCTGCGCTCGCCCAGTCCACGGCTCATTGCACGCAGGCGCCGCGCGCCCAGATCGGCCAGCGTGGCCAGCAGGTCGGCGCGCACTGGCACCGCCATCTCGGCCGCCGCTGTCGGGGTTGGTGCCCGCCGGTCGGCGGCGTGGTCGATCAGCGTGGTATCCGTCTCGTGCCCAACCGCCGAGATCAGCGGGATCCGGCTTTCCGCCGCGGCACGCACAACCGCCTCGTCGTTGAAGCCCCAAAGGTCCTCGATCGAGCCGCCACCGCGCGCCACGATGATCACGTCCGGACGCGGGATCGGTCCGTCGGCCTTAAGGGCATTGAATCCCCGGATTGCGGCGGTCACCTCGGGCACGCATTTCTCGCCCTGCACGGCAACAGGCCAGACGAGGACCCGAACCGGAAACCGCTCGGCCAGCCGGTGCAGAATATCGCGAATCACCGCACCCGAGGGCGAGGTCACGACCCCGATCACCCGGGGCAGATAGGGGATCGGCTGCTTGCGGTCCTGGTCGAACAGGCCTTCCGCCGCGAGCGCTTTCCTCAACCTCTCGAGCTTGGCCAACAGCGCCCCTTCGCCCGCGTAAGCCAAGTGTTCGATCACAAGCTGGTATTTCGATTGACCCGGGAAGGTGGTCAGCCGCCCCTCGGCGATCACCTCGTCGCCCTCGGTGGGCTCGATGTCCAGCCGCACGCCGACGCCCTTCCAGACGACGGCGGCCAGGACCGCGCGGTCGTCCTTCAGATCCAGATAGATATGACCCGACCGGGGCCGCGAGACACGGCCGATCTCTCCACGGACCCGCACATGGCCGAATTCGCCCTCGACCATACGCTTGACCGCGCCAGACAGCTCGGAGACCGTGAATTCCGGCGTGTTGACGCCCTCTGGCGCATCGTCGATAAGGCTGCTCGGCATCTCGGTCCTTCGAATGGGCCGTTCTCTGACCGTCCTAGAGTGGCGCAATGGACCTTCTCCCCGCAACCCTAATCGCGCTGGCGCTGATTGTGCTTGCGGGAACGGTGTTTTGGCGCGGCTGGACCTTGCGCTTGCGGATGCGGGCGCTGAAAGGCGAAATGACCGAGGTTCAGCGCGAAAAGCTGGCGCTTGAAGTTGCGCTCGCGGCCGCCTCGAATCCGGGTGACGGTGAGGCGCCCGAGCCGAAGGGGGAGCGCATGGACATCCTGATCCTGGGCGGTGGTGGACGCGAACATGCGTTGGCCTGGGCGGTGGCGCGCAGCCCGCTTTGCGGCAAGCTCTATGCCGCGCCGGGCAATGCCGGGATCGCCCAGGTGGCCGAGTGCGCGGCGCTGGACCCGGAGGACGGGGCCGCGGTCGCTGCCTGGTGCCAGGCCCACGGGATCGGTTTTGTGATCGTCGGCCCGGAGGCCCCGCTTGCGGCCGGCGTGGTCGATATCCTGTCGGAGGCCGGTATCCTCGCCTTTGGCCCTGGCCGCGAGGCAGCACGGCTCGAGGCCTCGAAGGCCTTCACCAAGGAGATCTGCGATGCCTGCGGCGCGCCGACGGCGGCCTATGCGCGGTTCACCGACCGCGCTGCGGCGCTGGATTATGTGCGCGCCGAAGGTGCACCGATCGTGATCAAGGCGGACGGGCTGGCAGCCGGCAAGGGCGTGGTGGTGGCCATGACCGAGGCCGAAGCCGAGGCCGCAGTCGAGGACATGCTCTCCGGCGCCTTTGGCGAGGCGGGCGCCGAGGTGGTGATCGAGGAATTCATGGCCGGCGAGGAGGCGAGCTTTTTCGTGCTGACCGACGGCGAAGCGGTGGTGCCGCTCGCCACCGCTCAGGACCACAAGCGCGCCTTCGATGGCAACGAGGGTCCCAACACCGGCGGCATGGGCGCCTATTCTCCGGCACCCGTTATGACGGCGGAGATGGAACGCCGTGCGCTGGACGAGATCGTGCGCCCCACCATCGTCGAGATGGCCCGGCGCGGGACGCCCTACAAGGGCGTGCTCTATGCTGGCCTGATGATCGGGGAGACCGGGCCCAGGCTGGTCGAATACAACGCTCGCTTCGGTGATCCTGAATGCCAGGTGTTGATGCTGCGCCTGGCGACCGACATCGTCCCGGCGCTGGTGGCCTGCGCGAAGGGAACTCTCGACGACGTGCCGATGCACTGGGCGGAGGATCCGGCCCTGACCGTTGTTATGGCGGCCGAAGGCTACCCAGGATCCTATGAGAAGGGGTCTGAAATCAAGGGATTGGACGAAGCGGCTAAAGTGCCGGGCGTCACCGTCTTCCATGCGGGCACCAAGGCCGGCGGCGACCGGATCCTGGCCAATGGCGGGCGTGTCCTGAACGTCTCGGCCCGTGGCGAGACCCTGGAGGAGGCCCGCGACCGAGCCTATGCGGCGATCAGCGTAATCGATTGGCCGGAGGGGTTCTGGCGAAGCGACATCGCCTGGCGGGCGCTCGAGCGGTAACCCGATGTCCCGGGCTTGACCCGGGACCTTGAGGGGCTGTTCGGTGCGGTGCACGGCGAGGCCCCGGCTCAAGGCCGAGGCGCGACATTCGCGCCACTTTCCTGATGGCCCGAACTACGCTATATTCTCAGCCGAGCATGGGGCGATGGCGTCGCCCCAACCTGGCCCGAACCACGAACGCCCGGTCAGCTCGCGGAGCCCGCTCCGCTGCATCCTGCACGCCCGGATTTCCTTCCGGTGGCGGCAGGGGTCCTCCACCGGAAACGGATGGAGGCTTCGATGCTCAAATCGCTTACCCGCCCGGACGTCTTTTCGCTGCAGAACGGTGCGAAAGCGCGTCTGCCATTCAGCCAGGCCGAATATGCCGGCCGGCTCACCACCTTGCGCCGGATCATGGCCGCCGAGGGCGCCGGGGCGGTGCTCCTTACCTCGATGCACAACGTGGCCTATTACACCGGCTTCCTCTACTGCGCTTTCGGGCGGCCCTATGCGGTGGTCGTGACGCCCGAGAGGTGTGTCACGGTCTCGGCCAATATCGATGGCGGTCAGCCCTGGCGGCGCTCGGTGGACGAGAACGTCATCTATACGGATTGGCGCCGCGATAATTTCTGGCGCGCGGTGTGTGATTTGGTCGGCGGCGCTCGAACGGTTGGGATCGAGGGCGATCACATAACCCTGGCGCAAAGCGCGAAGTTGGCCGAATTCCTGGCCGCGCCGCACACCGTCAATCTGGCCCCGGCGATCATGTCCGCGCGCATGGTCAAATCCGCTGAGGAGATCGCGCTGATCCGCGAGGGCGCCCGCATCGCCGATCTGGGCGGCGAGGCGGTCCGCGGCGCGATCCGCGAGGGTGCTTCCGAGCTTGAGATTGCCCAAACGGGCCGCGACGCCATGGAGACCGAGATCGCGCGGGCCTTTCCCGATTCGGAGATCCGCGACACCTGGGTGTGGTTCCAGTCCGGCATCAACACGGACGGCGCCCACAATTCGCTGACGACGCGCCGCTTGGCGCAGGGTGATATTCTCAGCCTCAACACCTTCCCGATGATCTCGGCCTATTATACCGCGCTCGAGCGCACGCTGTTCTTGGGCGAGCCTGACCCGGCGTCGCTGCGGATCTGGCGCGCCAATGTGGATGCTCATGAACGCGGTCTCAATCTGATCCGCCCCGGCATCCGCTGCTCGGAGATCTGTTCGGAGATAAACGATCTCCTGGCTGGCCATGACCTGCTGCAGTACCGCTCGTTCGGATACGGCCACTCATTCGGTGTGCTTTCGCACTATTACGGGCGCGAAGCGGGGCTCGAGCTGCGCGAGGATATCGACACGGTGCTCGAGCCCGGCATGGTCGTCTCGATGGAGCCGATGCTGACCATCCCGGAAGGCACGCCCGGGGCCGGCGGCTATCGCGAGCACGACATCCTGGTGGTGACCGAGACCGGGGCCGAGAACATCACCGGCTTCCCCTACGGCCCCGATCACAACATCGTAGCAGCATGAGGCCAGCGCCGGGTCCGGTTTGACTTCCGGGCCCGGCATGGCATTTGAATGGGCGGACCTGATTTCGAGACCAGGAGAGACCATGATCCGCCTGTTGATCCTCGCCCTCGCCGTCATGGCGCTGGCCGTGCCTGTCGAGGCCGCCGAAAAGGCGGGCTATTACTATCCGCCGATCACCTCGGAGGAGTCCTTTAGCCGCGATCTTGGCGGGCCGCCTGCGGACCGGCGGGTGCGGGTCAATTTCATTACCCAAATCACCAAGGCACAGCTCGCCGCTCCGGAGAACCCGCGCTTCGTGATTTTCGCCAAGGGCGCGGATGCACAACACATGATCATCGTCGCGCTGGATGACGAGGTCTTCAAGACGCTCTATCGCGCGCGCGCGGTTTTGGCCCAGCTGACCTCGAATGCGCGGGGCACCGATTTCTTCATCGAGAACGGGATCGAGGATTTCGCAACCTGGTTCGACCTGGCCCGGCTTTTGGGTTTCGAGGATCTGGTGATCTCGGACGGCGAGACCTGGGCACACAACGTCAAGTTCGACTAGATCAGTTTCCCTCGGCCTCGGCCAGCAGGGCGGCGGTGACCGGCTCCTCGGCTTGCTTGACCCACGACCCATCGTCGCGCCGCGACCAGTTCGCGCGGGTCCAGCCGCCTTGTCCGTCTGTGTCCCAGATCCAATTCGGCCGGTCCAAGGGACCGGTCCAGGCATAGATCAGCAGCACCGGCTCGGCTTCGGTGGTCAAAGAATGCACCCGGTTCGACGGCGTATGGCCGTAGAGGCCTGGCGTCAGCTCCATCGGCTTGCTTTGCGTGCCGTATTGCAAAAGCAACCGCCCGTGGACGCAGTAGTAGATCTCGGTCGCTTCGTGGGTATGGAACGGGTAATGCACCCCCGGCGCGATCAGGAAAAGTCCCGCGCAGCCATCACCGTTGGCGCCGATCAAGCCGACCGGCCCGGCGATCTGCGCCGCCAGCATCCCCTCGGCCACCGTTGGTGGTGCCCCAGTGCCATCGAAGACCTGGCGCCAGCGCAGGTCACCCGCAATCGCCTCGATCGCGGCGATCAACCGAGGCGCCGGCCCTGATAGCGCCGCGAATGCCGGGCGAAGATGTGCCCGCGCCGGGTGGTCGGGCGGCGCTTCGGGCAGGGGAGCATTCCGCGCCCCTGTACCTTGGCTCAGTAGATCTGAGAACGAGGCCAGCGCCGCGTCGCCGGTCGCGCGTGCCCCCAATTCCTCGGCGATTGCTGCGATCGCCTCTGCCGCTCTCCCCCGCATCGCCGCCTCCAATTCTCTTGTGCACAAAGCTTGCGGCGATCCCGCGCCCTGGGTCAATCCGGATTGCGCGCTTGGCCCTGCCGCGCTATGGGGCAGGGCATGACAGACCCCGTCCAGACCACGATCCTCGGCCAGCCCGCCGGCCAGCCCGCCAGCCCGGACGAGGCGCGGCTCGATCCGGTGGCGAACCCGCACCCGGACCAGAACTACGTTGCCCGGTTTGTCGCGCCCGAGTTCACCTCGCTCTGCCCGGTCACCGGCCAGCCGGATTTCGCGCATCTTGTCATCGACTATGTGCCCGACCAACTGATCGTCGAGTCGAAGTCGCTGAAGCTGTTCCTGGCATCGTTCCGAAATCACGGTGCCTTCCACGAGGATTGCACCGTCTCGATCGGCAAGCGCATCGTCGAGGCGATTCAGCCCCGTTACCTGAGGATCGGCGGCTACTGGTATCCCCGCGGCGGAATCCCGATTGACGTTTTTTGGCAAACAGGTGTCCTGCCCGAGGGGGTTTGGCTGCCCGATCAGGGTGTAAGCCCTTATCGCGGAAGGGGATGACACCCCGCACAAGAGAATCAGGGAGACGTTTATGACCGCCGAGATCATCGACGGAAAGGCCTTTGCCGCGACCGTGCGCGCCAAGGTGGCCGAGCATGTTGCGAATTTGAAGGAGGTGCACGGCATCACTCCTGGCCTCGCGGTCGTGCTGGTGGGCGAGGATCCGGCCAGCCAGGTCTATGTGCGCAATAAGGGCAAGCAGACGCTTGAGGTCGGCATGAACTCGTTCGAGCACAAGCTCGACGCGGATACGCCCGAGGCGGACCTGCTGGCGCTGATCGACCAGTTGAACAACGACCCGGCGGTGCATGGCATCCTGGTCCAGCTTCCCCTGCCGGACCATCTGAACAGCGACCTGGTGATCAATTCGATCAACCCGGCGAAGGATGCGGACGGGTTCCATATCTCGAATGTCGGGCTTCTGGGGACCGGCCAGAAATCGATGGTGCCCTGCACGCCCCTGGGCTGCCTGATGATGCTGCGCGACCATCTGGGCAGTCTTTCGGGCAAGAACGCGGTCGTGGTCGGGCGCTCGAACATCGTCGGCAAGCCGATGGCGAACCTGCTGTTGAAGGATAGCTGCACGGTGACCATCGCGCACAGCCGGACCCAGGATCTGCCGGGGGTCTGCCGGGGCGCGGATATCCTGGTCGCCGCGGTGGGCCGGCCCGAGATGATCAAGGGCGACTGGGTCAAACCCGGCGCCACGGTCATCGACGTGGGCATTAACCGGATCCCTGCGCCTGAGAAGGGTGAGGGCAAGCACAAGCTGGTCGGCGACGTGGATTTCGCGGGCGCGGCCGAGATCGCCGGCGCCATCACCCCGGTGCCGGGCGGGGTGGGGCCGATGACCATCGCGTGCCTCCTAGCAAACACCGTGACCGCCTGCTGCCGCGCGAACGGCCTGCCCGAGCCGGAAGGGCTGACCGCGTGATCCCGTAGGGTGCGCATTCATGCGCACCATGTGCCGACGAAAGGTGCGCATGAATGCGCACCCTAGCGGGCGTTGACAGTTCGCGAGTCTTCGGATATTTCTGTAATAACAGAAATTACAGGAACAAGTCGATGAAACTCACCCCGGCCATGCAGGATTTCATCCTTCATTGGGGGGAGATGGGCGCGCGCTGGGGGGTCAACCGCTCGGTCGCCCAGGTCCACGCGCTGCTGCACTTGTCGCCAAAACCCCTGCCGGCGGATGAGATCGTCGGGGTGCTGGGGATCGCCCGTTCGAACGTCTCGACGGCGATTAAGGAGCTGCAGGCCTGGAAGCTGGTGCGGGTCAGCCGAAAACTAGGCGACCGGCGAGATCATTTCACCTCCGTCGACGACATGTTCGACCTGGCGCGCGCCGTGGTCGAAGGCCGCCGCGCACGCGAATTCACGCCGACCATCGACGCGGTCCGCCATGCGCTGGAAGCCGCCGAGGCCGACGGAGAGACGCCGGAATACGTGGTCAAGCGGCTGCGCGAGACGTTGGAGGTCATGGAGACCTTCGACTGCTGGTATTCGGAAATGATCAAGCTGCCACGGGGCACTCAGACGACCCTCTTGCGCATGGGCGCCGGCCTGGCGCGCCTGCTGCCGAAGGGGGCAGGGTGATCTCATCTTTGCGCGCGCCAATCAGAGGTTACTGAAATGGCTGGCCCAGCCGGGCTGCGCGTAGGTCCCTCCCCGCTGGGGGGAGGGTGACGCGGGGCGGCCCGCACCGTTGAGCCGCCTCGCGCCCAATCCGTTCGGTCAGCGCAGTCCCCTTGCGCTCGAAGAAGGCCATCAGCCGCTCGGGGTAGTCCGCCGTCACCGCGTTGCGCACCGAGGGCCGGGCCGCAAGCGCCACGCGCCAGGCGGCGAGCTTGGGCTTGCCCGCCAGGATTCCGAAATCGCCGATCCGGTCGATGACGTCGAAGTAGCGGAAGACGGGGGCAAAGACCGCGTCGACCAGGGTAAAGCTGTCCCCCGCGAAGAAGGGGCCGTTGCCCAGTTTCGCCTCAACCCAGTCGAACATCAGCGAGAGGGCGCGGGCCTCCCGCGCCAACGCCGCCTGGTCGGGCGCCGAATAAAAGCGCGCGATGCCGTTCAGGGCGGCGGAGCCGAATTCCATCCAGCCCCGGTGGCGCGCGCGCTCCAGTGGGTCGGCGGGATGGAGCGGCGTGTCGAGCACCTCTTCCAGATATTCCAGGATCACGGCGGATTCGAAGATGACACTCTCGCGCCCGTCTTCGTTTTCAACCTTCAAGAGCGGGACCTTGCCCAGTGGCGAGATGGCCAGGAACCAGGCCGGCTTGTTCGCCAGATCGATGTAGACCCGCTCGAACGGCATCTCTTTCTCCGCGAGCGCGATCGCCGCGCGCTGCACATAGGGGCAGAGATGGTGGCTGATCAGGGTGAGTTTCGGCATCGGAGAACTCCTAAATATGCGAATGCATGTAAAGTAAATGCGAACGCATACAATTCAAGGACGTTGATGCAGATGCATGTTTACGCTATATGCCGATTATGGCCGAAACCCATGATCAAACAGCACTTTGGGCCCGGTTCATGCGGGTCAGCCAGGCCGTGTTGGCGGCCGTAGAGGCCGACCTTAAGGCTGCCGGCCTGCCCCCGCTGGCCTGGTATGACGCGCTATTGGAGCTGAGACGCGTGGCGCCCGAGGGGCTGCGGCAGTTCGAATTGCAGGCCAAGATGCTGCTGGCCCAATACAACCTGTCGCGTCTGATCGATCGCCTTGACCATGCGGGCTATGTGCGCCGGACCCCCTGTCCCGAGGATGGACGCGCCCAGATCATCTACCTGACCGAAAAGGGTAGGGCGCTGATCGATGCCATGTGGCCTGCCTATGGGAGCGCGATTGCGGCGCATTTTTCGGACAAGCTAGACGACGAGGAGGTACAACTGCTCGCAGATCTCCTCGAAAAATTGCGTCCGGTATGAGGGTCGAAGCGATGCACCGTGTTCTCTTCCCAACCGTCGCCATTGTCCTTGGCGCTCTGCTTGCGCCACCCCCGCTGCGGGCTCAGAGTGACGATGCCGATCTAGGGCGGCTAATGGAGGCAGCACGCGGGCGCCAGGTGCCGACCGCACCCGCGCCCACCGATCCCGATCTGATCGCCTTGACAGATCAACTGACAAGAATTGCCGAGACCCAAGACGGCGATGCCCTGATCGCGCTCGCCGATACGGAGATCAAGCTCAGTTTCGGCGGCGCCTATGGCCTCGCCGCGTTTCGCGAGATGATCGCCGAGCCCTGGTTCTGGCCGGAATTCGAGACGGTGCTCGCGGGTGGCGGCTTGCTGGTGACCGACTGGGCCGAGGGTCGTGGCGCAGTTTTTCCGGTCGTATTCCAGCTTTGGCCTGCCGACCTCGATCCCTTCGAATATTATTACGGATTTCGGTCCGGCGCCGTGCTGCGCGCAACGCCGGCAGTGGATGCGTCCATCCTCTGGGAAGGCATCGAAGGGCGGGTCCTGGCCCGTGGGCCCTATCTGACCCGGTTCCCCGGGCTCTACGAAGAGGGCTGGTATCACGTTTGCCTGGCCGAGGCGGGATGCGGTTTCGCCCGCACCGACGAGGTGCGCAGCCCGCTCGACTGGCGGGCGATCTTCATCCAGAGCGCCGAGGGCGGGCCCTGGGTTCTGAAGACCTTTATCGCGGGGGACTGATCAGGCCTTGTCGGCCAGTCCCGGCAGCACCATGAACGTGCCGGTGGCAATGGCTACATGGGTTTCGCGGCCCTGCGCTTCCGCATAGACATCCGCGCGGCCGACCATCAGGCGCCGTCCAGCACGTTCGACCCGGCCGCGCGCGATCAGCCGTTCGCCTTGGCCCGGCGCCAGCAGGTTGATCTTCAACTCGACAGTCAGCACGCCTTCGTCCGCCGCCATCAGGCTTTGTGCCGAGAACCCGGCGGCACTGTCGGCGATCGACCAGGCGGCGCCCGCGTGGGCATAGCCGTGCTGCTGCTCCAGCGCCGGCCGGATTGGAAGCGCGATCTCTACCTCTCCTGGCGCGACCGAGACCAGCCGCGCGCCCAAGAGCTCCATGAAGTTTTGCTGGTCAAAATTAGCTCGCACCCTTGCCTCGAAATCGGGGTCACGGGGCGTGAAGCCGTTCATTTTCTAAGGTGGGACCGGGCGATCCCTGTCACCTGTTTTCCCAGCAGCCAGGCAGTTCCGTCTGGCCCGACCAGAGGATCGAAAGCCCCGTCCATCACGTCGAGCCCGCCGGTATAGGTGCCGAAGGCAGGCAGGATGACCCGGCGCCCGTCACTGAGGAAGCAGCGCCGTGTCACGCTGGTGCCCCGCCGGATCAGTTTTGCCTTTGGGTGATAGTGGCCTGAAATCTCGCCCCCGCTGGCGCCGAGACGCGACAACGCGATATGCCTGAAATTCAACAGGCCTAGGCGGAGCTCGGCCAAATGGGTGCCCGGCAATTCCACGGGTCCTGGGTCGTGATTGCCGGCGATCCAGCACCACTTCCGTCCCGCGGCCAGCCGCCCGATCCGCAGCAGCACATCCTCCGACAGGTTCCGCGCCGCGGCCAGGTCGTCGAAACTGTCGCCCAGGCAAACCACCATGCGCGGGGCCAGGGCCATGATCTCGGCCTCGAGCCGGTCGAGCGTGTCGATCGATTCAAAGGGCGGCAGCAGATCGCCGCCCTCGCGAGCCGTCCGCTCGGCCCGGCCCAGGTGCAGATCCGCCACAGCCAACAACGCCCGCTCGGGCCAGAAGAATGCGCCCGACGGCCGCAACACCACCCGGCTGCCAGCGACCTCGATCGTGGCATCGGTTGGTGGGGCCGAAGCGGAGGCGGTATCCGCCTCCGCGATCACTGCGATACCCGCGCTCACCCTGCGGCGGCGACGGCGCGGCGGGTCAAGACCGCGACCAGATGTGCCCGGTACTCGGCCGAGCCGTGCAGATCGCTGATCACGCCGTCCGCCGACGGCGCGCCCGGCACAGCATCCGTCGAGAAGTTGCCTGCGAGCGCCGCCTCGGCGTCCGCCCAGCGGTGGACGCCGCTTTCAGAAGCCCCGGTCACTGCGACCCGCACCCCGCCCGCGCCCTTGCCGACGAAGACGCCGACCAAGGCGAACCGCGAGGCCGGCTGGTCGAACTTCTGATAGTTCGCCGCCTCGAGCTTCGGGAAGGTCACTCCGGTGATGATTTCGCCCTCATTGAGCGCCGTCTCGAACATGCCCTGGAAGTAGTCATCCGCAGCGATCGTGCGCGCATTGGTGCTGATCTCGGCGCCCGAACCCAGCACCGCCGCCGGATAGTCCGAGGCCGGGTCGTTGTTGGCGAGGCTGCCGCCGATGGTGCCGCGATTGCGCACTTGCGGGTCGCCGATGCCATCGGCAACCGCCCGCAGCCATTTCGGCGCATCCGCCGATGCCGCGACCGAGGCGTGGGTCGCTCCGCCGCCGATCCGGCATCCGCCATCTTGCGAGGCGACGCCCGCATCCAGGCACCCGCCCAGATCCACCAGGACCGAGGGCTGGGCCAGCCGTTGCCTCAGGGTCGGGATCAGCGTCTGCCCGCCACCCAACGCCTGTGCGTCCTCGGCCTGAAGGGCCGCGACCGCTTCGTCGATCGAGCCCGGTTTCACATAGTCGAAGCTATACATCTGTTCTCCCTCCCTCAGTTCTGTGCGGCTTGGATGGCCGCCCAGACGCGGCCCGGGCTCACGGGCATGTCGATATGGGTAACGCCGAGGTCGCTGAGCGCGTCGACCACCGCGTTGACCAGCGCCGGCGGCGAGCCGATCGCGCCTGCCTCGCCGCAGCCCTTGACCCCCAGCGGATTGTGGGTGCAAGGCGTCTGGCAGGAATGGTCGACCCCGAAGCTCGGCATATCGTCGGCCCGCGGCATGGCGTAATCCATCAGGCTCGCCGAGACCAACTGGCCGTTTTCGTCGTAGACGCAGTTTTCGAGCAGCGCCTGGCCCAGCCCTTGCGTAAGCCCGCCATGGACTTGGCCCTCGACAATCATCGGATTGATAACATTGCCGAAATCGTCGGCCGCCACGAAGCTGGCGATATCGACCTTGCCAGTATCCGCGTCGACCTCGACCTCGCAGATATAGGCGCCCGCGGGGTAGGTGAAGTTGGCCGGATCGTAGAACGAGGTCTCCTCCAGCCCCGGCTCCAGCGTCTCGTGCGGGAAGTTGTGCGGCACATAAGCGGTCAGCGCCACCGTTCCCCAATCCACCGACTTGTCGGTGCCCGCGACCGAGAATTGGCCATCGGCGAAGGTCACATCCGCCTCGGCCGCCTCCATCAAATGGGCAGCGATCTTCTTGCCCTTCTCGATGATCTTCTCGACCGAGCGGACAATCGCCGACCCGCCGACCGCGATCGAGCGCGAGCCGTAGGTGCCCATGCCGAAAGGGATCTTCGCAGTGTCGCCGTGGACGATGTCCACGTTCGCCTCGTCGCAGCCAAGCATCTCGGCCACTACCTGCGCGAATGTCGTCTCGTGGCCCTGACCATGGGAGTGCGAGCCGGTCATAACCGCGACATTGCCCGTCGGGTTCACCCGCACGGTCGCCGCTTCGTAGAGGCCTGCCCTGGCACCAAGAGCGCCGACCAGAGACGAGGGCGCGATGCCGCATGCCTCGATATAGCTGGCGATGCCGAGGCCCCGGCGCTTGCCCTTGGCCTCGCTCGCCGTCTTGCGCGCGGCGTAGCTGTCGAGATCGGCCATGGCGACCGCCTTGTCCATCGTCGCCCCGTAATTGCCGGTGTCATACTGCACCGCCACGGGGGTCTGATAAGGGAAGGCGTCCGGCGCGATGAAGTTGCGCTTGCGGAGCTCGACCGGGTCGATGCCCATCTCGCGTGCCGCCTTGTCGATCGTGCGCTCGAGCTGGAAAGTCGCTTCCGGCCGTCCGGCGCCGCGATAGGCATCGACCGGCACTGTGTTGGTGAAGACGGCCTTCACATTGGTGTGGATCACCGGCGTGGTGTAGTTGCCAGACAACAGCGTGCCGTGCAGATAGGTTGGCACGCAGGGCGCGAAGGTCGAAAGATAAGCCCCCATATTGGCCAGCGTCTCGCAGCGCAGCGCCAGGAACTTGCCGTTTTCGTCGAGTGCCAGCTCGACCTTGGTCTGGTGGTCGCGCCCCTGGGCGTCGGACATGAAGCTCTCGGAGCGGTCCGCGGTCCACTTGATCGGGCGCCCGACCGCCTTGGCGGCCCAGGTGACGAAGGCTTCCTCGGCATAGTGGTAGATCTTCGAGCCAAAGCCGCCGCCCACATCGGGTGCAACGACCCGCAGCTTGTGCTCCGGGATGCTCAGCACGAAAGCCCCCATCAAAAGCCGGATCACATGGGGGTTCTGGCTCGTGGTGTAGAGCGTGTGCTCGTCGCGTGCCGCGTCGTATTCGCCGATGGCGCAGCGCGGCTCCACCGCATTGGCAACCAGCCGGTTGTTGGTCAGCGTCAGCGTGGTGACGTGATGGGCACCGGCGATGGCCTGATCTACTGCCTCCTTGTTGTCGGCGATGAAGTCCCAGTCGAAGCAGATATTGTCCGGCGCCTCGTCATGCACCGTCGGTCCGCCCGAGATCGCCGCGCGCATATCGATGACGGGCGGCAGTTCCTCGATATCGAGATCGATCAGCTCGGCCGCGTCGCGTGCCTGGTTCAGGCTCTCCGCGATCACCGCGGCGATCGGGTCACCCACGTGGCACACCTTGCCCTCGGCCAGGATCGGGTGCTTGGGTTCCTTCATCGGCTCGCCGTGCTTGTCGGTGACCTGCCAGCCGCAGGGCACGCCGCCGGCGGCCTCCAGATCCTTGGCGGTGAAGATCCCGACCACGCCTGGGGCCGAAGCGGCCGCGCTGGTGTCGATACCGTTAATCTTTCCATGCGCCACGTTCGAGCGCAGGAAGTAAGCGTAAGTCTGGCCCGGCCGGTTGATGTCGTCCGTATATTGGCCCTTGCCGGTCAGAAAGCGGACATCCTCGCGCCGTTTCGAGCTGGCGCCGATTCCTTGGTCCTTTGGCATCGCGATATCCTCCCTCAGGCGCCAGCAGCGGCGGCGGCCTGGATCGCCTTGACGATGTTATGGTAGCCGGTGCAGCGGCAGATGTTGCCCTCCAGCCATTCGCGGATCTCGCCCTCGGAGGGGTTCTTGTTCTTCTGCAGGAGGTCCGCGGCCGACATCACCATGCCGGGTGTGCAGAAGCCGCACTGAAGCCCGTGATGGTCCTGGAAGGCCTGCTGGATCACGCCCAGCGAGCCATCCGCATTGGCCATGCCCTCGATCGTGGCGACCTCGGCGCCGTCGGCCGAGGCGGCCAGCATGGTGCAGGCCTTCACGCTTTCGCCGTTCACGTGCACGACGCAGGCGCCGCATTGCGAGGTGTCGCAGCCCACATGCGTTCCAGTCAGGCCCAGATCCTCGCGCAGGAACTGCACAAGCAGTGTGCGGCCCTCGACCTCGCCGGAAACGGATTTTCCGTTCACGGTCATGCTGATGGATGGCATTTTTGTCTCCTCCCTGATCGTGATCCTGATCGCCGGCTCAGCTGATCATGCGCTTGAGCCAGCCTTTTTTCTGTTCTTCGGGCGGGGCGTCGCCGCCCTCTGCCGCGTCCGCATCCGCCTTTTCGGCTTCCGGCGTGTCGCCCTGGACCACGGCCTGGAAGCGGTCGAAAAAATCCGCCGCCACTTTTTTCGCGAAGCCGTTGATCAGCCGGTTGCCGAGTTGTGCCAGCTTGCCGCCAACCCGTGCCTCGGCCGCGTAGCTGAGCAGCGTGCCGCCGTCCTGATCTGCCAGGGTCACCTTTGCGCCGCCGCGCGCGAAGCCCGCGGCGCCGCCTTTGCCCTCGCCGCTGATCGTGTAGCTTTCGCCAGGCACGATGTCCGAGAGCTCGACCGCGCCCTTGAACCGCGCTTTGACCGGCCCGACTTTCTGGACGACGGTCGCGGTGAACTCGGTCGCGGAGGTCTTTTCCATCTCCTCGCAGCCGGGGATGCAGCTCTTCAAAACCTCCGGGTCGTTGAGCGCGGTCCAGACCTCGTTGCGGCTGGCCTCGATCAAGCGCTCGCCCTGCATTTCCATGGGAATCTCTCTCCGAGGTGTCCGACCGGCGGCGCGATGGTAGCTGTAATCTTTCCGCCCTGTCTACCGGCGCGGGCGGCAAAAGCCATCCGATCCGCACCATGACCTCCGCGCCGCACCCCGGGCTTTTTTGTTGATTGATCGATCAATCAAAAATAACCTCCTGCACCGGCCGCTGGGGAGAATCGTCGATGCCGCGTACAGGGATGGAGCCGATCCGCCGCAAGGCGATCATCGAGGCGGCGATCTCGACCATCGGCGAGCGCGGTAACTTGGACGTGACGGTTGGCCAGATCGCGCGCTCGGCCGGGGTCTCGGCGGCGCTGGCGCATCACTATTTCGGCGGCAAGGACCAGATCTTCTTGGCGACGATGCGCCACCTGCTGCGCGTGTACAGCCACAATGTCGGCGGTGCCCTTGCCGAGGCGAAGGGCCCGCGCGGCCGGATCAGCGCCGTGATCAGGGTAAGCTTTGGCACGGAGCAGTTCGCCCCATCGACCATCGCCGCCTGGCTCGCCTTCTATGTCCGCGCCCAAAGCGACGATCAGGCGCGCCGGTTGCTCGGCATCTATGCGCGGCGCCTCAATTCCAACCTGGTCGATGCGCTGGGCCAGCTCTGCGCCCGCGATGACGCAAAACGGATCGCCGAGGGGATCGCGGCCCTGATCGATGGGCTTTATATCCGCCAGGCTTTGCATTCCCGGGCGATTCATGATGGGCCGGCAGATCCCGCCAGCGCGATCGCGCTGGTCGAGCGCTACGTGAATTCGGAACTGGGTGCCGTCGCGCGCCCGGGCAAAAAGGGAGGGAAACGATGATCACCGTCTGGGGGCGCAAGACGTCGTCCAATGTGCAGATCGCCATGTGGGCGATCGGGGAATTGGGGCTCGAGCACGAGCGCATCGATTGGGGCGGGGCCTTTGGCGGCAATGACGAGCCGGACTACCGTGCGATGAACCCGAACGGGCTGATTCCCACCGTCAAGGATGGAGATCTGGTGGTTTGGGAAAGCGCGGCGATCCTGCGCTACCTGGGCGCGCGTTACGGGGACGGTGATTTCTGGCCCACCGACCCGGCGGCCCGCGCACCGTTGGACATGTGGGCGGAATGGGTCAAGACCAGTCTGGCTCCCGTCCTGACGCTCAAGGTTTTCTGGCAATTGGTGCGCACCCGGGCAGCCGAGCGGGATCACGGGCTGGTGACCGAGGGCGCCGCGGCACTGAAGCAGCTGACCGCCTTGGCGGATGTCCGGATCGGTGATGGGCCTTATCTGAACGGCGCGCACCTCTGCTTCGCCGACATCATGCTGGGCCATGTGCTCTACCGCTATTACACACTTGACTTCGAGCGCGGGGAGACGCCCAACCTCGACGCTTACTACGCGCGGCTGCAGGAGCGCCCCGCCTTCCGCGAGCACGCCATGGTGTCTTACGACAGCCTGCGCGTGGATTGAGCGAAGGCGCCTCTCACTCATGGAAGTGGATTTCGTCATCATCGGTTCCGGTTCGGCCGGCTCGGCGCTTGCCTATCGCCTCAGCGAGGACGGGCGGCATTCGGTGCTGGTTCTGGAATATGGCGGCACGGATATCGGCCCCCTCATTCAAATGCCGGCGGCACTGGGCTATCCAATGAACATGCCGCTCTATGATTGGGGGTTCTGGTCGGACCCGGAGCCGCATCTGGGCGGGCGTCGCCTGCCGTGCCCGCGCGGCAAGGTGATCGGCGGGTCCTCGTCGATCAACGGCATGGTCTATGTGCGCGGCCATGCGTGCGATTTCGACCACTGGGCCGAGCAGGGGGCCAAGGGTTGGTCCTACGCTGACGTGGCCCCCTATTTCGACCGGCAGGAAAATTGGCACGCCAGCGGCCATGGAGGCGATCCGGACTGGCGCGGCAAGGACGGGCCGCTGCATGTGCAGCGCGGGCCCAGGACCAATCCGCTGTACAAGGCCTTTGTCGAGGCGGGGTGCCAGGCGGGGTTCGAACTGACGGACGACTATAATGGCCAAAAGCAAGAGGGCTTTGGCCCGATGGACCAGACGGTCTGGCAGGGCCGGCGCTGGTCGACCGCCAATGCCTATCTGCGCCCGACGCTGAGCCGGCCCAATTGCGACCTGATCAATTGCTTCGCCCGGCGGGTTGTGATCGAGGATGGCCGCGCGGTTGGCGTCGAGATTTTGCGCGGCGAGGCGGTCGAAACCGTGCGTGCCCGGCGCGAGGTGATCGTTGCCGCCTCGGCGATCAACGCGCCGAAGATCCTGATGCTTTCCGGGATCGGTCCGGCGGATCACCTGGCCGAGCATGGGATCGGGGTGGTCGCGGACCGGCCGGGCGTCGGCCAGAACCTGCAGGATCATCTGGAGCTCTATATTCAGCAGGCCTGCATTCAGCCGATCACGCTCTACAAATACTGGAACCTGTTCGGAAAGGCGTTGATCGGGGCCGAATGGCTGTTCTTGAAGCGGGGGCTTGGCACATCAAACCATTTCGAAAGTGCGGGCTTCATTCGCTCGGCGCCGGGGGTCGAGTATCCGGATATCCAGTTTCACTTCCTGCCGATGGCGGTGCGGTATGACGGCAAGACCGCCGCCAACGGTCATGGTTTCCAGGCCCATGTCGGGCCAATGCGCTCTCCCTCGCGCGGTCGGGTGGCGCTGAAATCGGCCGATCCGCGCGAGAAGCCGTCGATTCTGTTCAACTACATGAGCGAGGAGCAGGATTGGATCGATTTCCGGCATTGTATCCGGGTCACCCGCGAGATTTTCGCGCAACGCGTCTTCGATTCCTTCCGGGGCGAGGAAATCCAACCGGGCAGCGATGTCGAGACCGACAACGAGTTGGACGATTTTGTGCGCCAGCACGCGGAAAGCGCCTATCACCCTTGCGGCACCTGCCGGATCGGCCAAGCCGAGGACCCTATGGCGGTGGTCGACCCGGAATGCCGGGTGATCGGGGTGGACGGGCTGCGGGTGGCCGACAGCTCGATCTTCCCGCGCATCACCAATGGCAATCTGAACGCGCCCTCGATCATGGTGGGCGAAAAGGCGTCGGACCATATATTGGGACGTGTACCCTTGCCGCGCGCGAACCGGGAAGCCTGGATCAATCCGCGCTGGCGGGATTCGGACCGGTGAGGGCCATCCCGAGGCCGGCGCCGCGGAGCCGGCCTTGGGATGGGATAGTGACAGACCAAGGAGGAAGTGATGGGCGATATCGACACGATCACGGGCTGGCATGCCCACGTCTACTTCGACGCCGAAAGGAAGGAGGCGGCACGCGCCCTGTGCGAAGCCTCGGCCGGGCGTTTCGGCGTTGCGATGGGCCGGATGCACGACGATCCGGTCGGTCCGCACCCAACGGGCAGCTGCCAGCTTTCGGTGCCACCCGGGGCGTTTGCCGAGGTCATCCCCTGGCTGGCGCTGAACCGGGGTGAGCTAACCGTTTTCGCCCATGCGGAAACGGGGGAGCATCTGGCAGACCATACGCAACATGTGATCTGGCTGGGCCAGTCGCGGCCGCTCGATCTGTCGATCTTTTGAGCCGGCCCGGCGCTGTGCCGCAAGGACCGCGAGAAACCTCGGTGCGCTTAACCATTCCTTTACCACGTATCGTCTATCAGAAACTTGTCTTTCTCGCAGGGTCGGTGCGGCGCGGTATCTCCCCCGTTATCACAACCGCTCCGTGGCGGTTCTCGCGGGCAAGTCTACTTACCCCTGGCGGGTAGTCCGCCCCGGTTTCGGCCGGGGCGGATTTTTTGCCCGTGTGTAGGTGGTGACGTCCTGCGCCGTCTGGTCGCTAGAGCAAAACCGGATCAGACTGAGCCAGTCTGATCTGAGGCATTTGCTCAAACATATGAGTCTGGACCAAAATCCTTTTTCAGACTGATTCAGTCTGAAACGGTTTTGGTTTAGGACTGGCAATTCGCCCCTGCAGGCCTGAACAGGGTCTGGCTCCGCCGGGAGGGTTGCGATTGTTCCACCCGCCGCTGAGGCGTGATCGTATGTTGCGAATGTCCTCGTGCCCGAACGCGGTGCTGCGTGCTCGGGCCAGTTGAACGCCGATCAGGCCGAGAGGAGGCCTTTCAGGAAATGGTGGGTATGCCCCTCAGCGGGCAGAGGCCTGCTCACTGATCTGGGCCAGCATGTCACGGATGTTGCCGGTAAGGCGAGGCAGGTGTTCGGCGGTTGCCGCATTGTCCGCCTGCTGCGCGGCTGCGTTGACCGCTTTGGCCGCATCCTGAACGCGCTGGCCGCCGATCGCGCCGGCGACCGAAATCAAGATGTGGCTGACCGCGCGGATCTCATCCAGGTCCAAAGGATCCTCCGCATGGATCAGGCGGTCCAGCGCGTTCTGGGTGTCTGACACGACCTTCTCTAGCAGTTCGTCCATGGCAGTCGGGCCAATCGTCTCGGCCAAGGTGTCGTAGATGCCCCTGTCGATCACCGGCACAGCCAATGCGTCCGCATTGGGACCTGCCGCATCGGTGCCGTGGACGCTTGCGCCCGGATGACCCGGCGGCTTGGCGGACGGTGCCGGGCGCTTGTGCATATACCGGCGGATCTCCGATCCGAACTGCTCGATCGAAAGGATTGGCTTGGCGATCACGCCGTCCGCCCCCGCGGCCGCGATGGCTGCGCGGTGTTCACGCATGACATAGGCTGTCAGCGCGACCATTGGCTTCTCAGCGAGCGAATCGCCACGCGCGCGCAAGCGGCGTAAGAGCTCGATCCCGCTTACCCGCGGCATTTCGATGTCGACCAGAATCAAATCGAAATCACCGGTCTCCACGATTTCCAGCGCCTCGGCGCCATCATTCGCAATGGTAACCGAGGCGCCAAGGCTTTCGAGCATCTGGGTCGCCACCATTTGATTGGTGGGATTGTCCTCGGCGAGCAGAACGCGCAAGCCGTCGAGCATCACGTCTAATCCCCCTGGTAGTCCCCCCGGTATACTCCCTGGTACATTTGCATTGCGCGCGTCCACTAAACGGCCTCCGTCAGTTGCTGGTTCTCGCGCCTGAGAGACTCTGCCAACAGATCGGCGGTCAGAGGCGGCGTGCAGACCGCATCGAAGACATCGGGCCTGAGCGGCGAACCGATCGCTACCAGGCGTGCCGAGGGGTTCTCGGCGCGAAGCCGCGCGGCGCGCGCCGGCTCGGAATCACCTCCGGCCTCCATCAGGATCGCTGATACCTGCTGATTGGCGACCCCGGGTTCGTAGACCGGCCAAGAGAGCTTGCGCAGCAGCGCCGCCAGCATCGCCTCGACCGTGATGGTATCCGCCTCGATGCGAATGCACTTCGTGCGCTCGCGGGTCAGGTCCATCGGCACCGAAACAGACACCTTCGCGCGGCCGGAGACCGGGCGGCTGAGCGAGACCGATCCACCCATGAGGCTGATCAGTCCGCGCGCGATCATCGGTCCCAGCGAGTCGGAGGCGAAATCGTCATATTCCGCCGAGCCGCGGCCGAACATCGCCTCGGGCTGCCAGCCGGGTTGATCGCTGCTGCGCACCGCGGCGTCGATCGCCATTTCAATGCCGCTCTCACCCCAAGTGAGCGTCAACCGCACGTCGCGCGTGCCGACCACATCGACCAGGAAGGTGAGGAAATGCCCCAGAACCTGGCGCAACCGCACCAAGTCGCCCGCGGCGCGGCGGGTCGTCTGGCGATCGGCGTCGATCATGACCTCGACACCCTCGCGCTCGATGATCGGGCCGAAAGCTTCCTTCACCGAGTCCGCCAGTTCCGCCAGGCTGAACAGCTCGCGCGACATCACCAGGCTTTCGCTCTGCAGGTCGGAGAAGTCCAGAATGTCGGCGAGCAACAGGCTCATCTGACGCCCCGATCGCTCCGCCTGATCGACCAGGCGCACCTGGCGATCGTTGAGCGCCGTCTGCCGGACCAGGGCGAGCAACCCCAGCACGCCGTTCATCGGCGTGCGCAATTCATGGCTCATCATGGTCAAGAACCGCGACTTCGCCTGGCTTGCGGCCTCGGCGCGTGCCGCAAGGTCAGCGCTCTCCTGTGCCATGCGCCGGTAGCGCCGAGTTTCGATCAGCATGATCCCCATCAGGAGAAACGATAGCGCGAGCGCGGCCATCGAGAACATCCAGGTCAGCCTGGCACTGTCGCGGACCGATTCACGGGCCCGGGCGAGACGGTTCTCCTCGCCGGCAAGGGTTTTAACCGATAGCGCGCGCAACCTCTGCCCGGCTTCATTGAAGTCCTTCAGGATCGCCTGGAAGACTTCCGGCGGGGTGTCGCTCGAGATGTTGACGACCGCGTCCTCGTGCTTTTTCAGGGCTTCTTGGATCACTCCGACCGCATTTAGTTCACTGTCGTAGTCGCGGATCCGGCGCCCCACATCGCCCTCGCGAAACAGCGCGATCCGGCTCCAGAAAATATCGAAGCGCCGATTTACGTCCTCGGCGGTGACGTTGGGCGTGCCGACGGCGAATTGCCCCAGGACGGAGACGAATCGCCCATGCTCGGCTTCCGCCTGTGCCGTACTCCAATAGATCACTTCCTGGCTGTAGTCGCTCAGGTTCTGCATATCCTGCTCCTGCGCCCGAAAGCCCAGGATCGCGAGCATCATCAAGCCCACCAGCGCGACCGCAGCGAGGCCGCGCGTGATGCTGATGGGTATCTTCAACGCAGCTCGACGGTCGTCAACTGCCAGACGAGGCGGATCGTGTAGGACGGATCCTGAAGTTCCGTATGGTCGTCGAGAGGATAGATCACCCAGATTGGGCCCTTGTCGCGCCGCGACAGCTTGTTGCCGTCCGCCTCGAGCGCCATGATCACATCGTAGTTTTGGAAGTCAGTGACAGGCACCTCGATCGAATAGTCGTTGGCGGCCACAAGGCGCGCAAGCTCTGCTGGTCCCAGATCCGCCGCCGCGAGCACGTCGCGCGCAAGAGGCCCTTCGAACTCGACCACCCCGTCGGTAAATTCGGTCGCTGTGGCGACCTTCACCTGCGGCAGCGCGCGCAGCTCCTCCTCGGTGAAGCTGAACTTCGGCCGATCGTCGCCGCCACTGAGGCGCACAACGAGCAATTCCGAGTCCGACGACGCGTGAGTATCGAATGTCAAACCAGCGATCGCCAAGACGACCGCGGCCAAAGCCAGAAAAGTCCGTCCCTTCATGTTACGTCTCGCTTTTTAGCCACTGAAACACCATGACACGGGCCCGGAAGCCGCTGAGCAGATGGACGTGTCGGCGCGGGTGCTGCCGGTAGGCGGCTCTCATGCACCAGACCATCCTATTGGAAGGAAGGTTTATAAATTCTAAATGGTGCGCCAAAACAACGCTTTCCCTCTTCCGATCACCGCCGCCCAGCGTGAAGCGACGGGCCGTGCCTAGACCAACGCGCCAGCAGCCCGGATCGTTGCATGCAAAATGAAATTGCGCCGGCGGGTTACCCGCCGGCGCAAGCCCCATTGTCCGGACGCGCTCTCCTACGCTTTCGCGGGGTATCCGATCCCGGAAAGAGCTTGCGTGATCTCGTCCAGGATCGCCGGGTCGTCGATCGTCGCGGGCATCTTGTACGCCTCGCCATCGGCGATCTTGACCATGGTCCCGCGCAAGATCTTGCCCGACCGGGTCTTGGGTAGCCGGTCGACAACGCAGGCCAGCTTGAACGCGGCCACAGGGCCGATCTCCTGGCGCACCCGGGCAACGCATTCCTTGGCGATCTCATCGTGCGGCCGGTTGCAGCCGGCATTGAGGCAGAGCAACCCGAGCGGAAGCTGCCCCTTCAGATCGTCCGAGATCCCGATCACGGCGCACTCGGCCACATCGGGGTGCCCGGCCAAGACCTCTTCCATCCCTCCAGTCGAAAGGCGGTGCCCGGCGACGTTGATCACGTCATCGGTGCGCGCCATGATGTAGACGTAGCCGTCCTCGTCCATCATCCCCGCGTCCCCGGTCTCGTAATAGCCGGGGAAGGTGTCGAGATAGCTCTTGAGGAACCGCTCGTCAGCGTTCCAGAGCGTCGGCAGGCAGCCTGGAGGCAAGGGCAGCTTCACAGCGATGGCACCAAGTTCACCCGCGGCGACCGGATTTCCTCCGTCGTCGAGGATTTGAATGTCGTATCCCGGCATCGCCACCGTGGGTGAGCCCAGCTTTACAGGCATGTGCTCGATCCCCATTGGGTTTCCAGCGATCGCCCAGCCGGTCTCGGTCTGCCACCAGTGGTCGATCACCGGCACGCCCAATTGAGCCTCGGCCCATTCGATGGTCGCCGGATCGGCCCGCTCGCCCGCCAGGAACAGGGTGCGAAAGCCCGACAGGTCATATTTGCGCACGAATTCGCCGTTCGGGTCCTCGCGTTTGATCGCCCGGAAGGCGGTGGGCGCGGTGAACAGCGCCTTGACGTCATGCTCGGAGATGACGCGCCAGAACGTGCCGGCATCCGGCGTGCCGACCGGCTTGCCCTCGAAGAGGATCGAGGTGTTCCCGGTCAGAAGCGGCGCGTAGACGATGTAGGAATGGCCGACGACCCAGCCCACATCCGACGCGGCCCAGAAGACCTCGCCCGGGTCGACGCCGTAGAGGTTTTTCATGGTCCAGATCAGCGCCACCATGTGGCCCGCGTTCGGGCGGATCACTCCCTTGGGCTGGCCCGTGGTGCCGGAGGTGTAGAGGATGTAGAGCGGGTCGTCGCCCCTGACGGGCACGCAATCCGCGGGCTCGGCGCCTTCCTGGAACGCCTCCCATTCCGCGTCGCGGCCTTCAACCAAGGATGCCTCTTCCTGCGGACGTTGGAGCATGACGACCAAGCCCGGTTTGTGGCTGGCTTGCTCGATCGCGGCATCGATCAGGGGCTTGTATTTGACCACCCGTCCCGGCTCGATCCCGCAGGAGGCGGCCAGGATCGCCTTCGGCGTCGCGTCGTCCAGGCGCACGGCCAATTCGTTTGCCGCGAAGCCGCCGAACACCACCGAGTGGATCGCGCCGATCCGGGCGCAGGCAAGCATGGCGATTGCAGCTTCGGGCACCATCGGCATGTAGACGATGACGCGGTCGCCCTTCTCGATGCCGGCCCGGGTCATCGCCCCGGCGAGCCGGGCGACCTTGTCCTTCAACTCAGCATAGGTGAGGACCGATTTCGAGCCGGTGATCGGGCTGTCATGGATCAGCGCCGGCTGGTCGCCGCGGCCGCGCTCTACATGCCGGTCGACCGCGTTGTAGCAAGTGTTGCAAACCCCGTCCGAGAACCAGCGATACATGGGCGCTGCGCTGTCGTCGAGGGCACGGGTTGGCTTCTCGATCCAGTCGACCGCTTCCGCCGCCCTCATCCAGAAGGCCTCTGGATCCGCCCTCCAGCCCTCGTAGATCTCCTTGTAGCTCGTCATCACTTCGTCTCCTGTCCCTGGGGCGCCGCCCCGTGATCGTCCGAGGATTTCCCCTCGATTTTCCTTGGGCCCATTTGGACCTCACGCATAGTTCTGCACCGGCGTTCCCGCCAGTGCCGCGATGTTCAACAGCCCCCGCGCAGTGACCGAGGGACTGACGATATGGGCCTTGTTACCCATGCCCATCAGGATCGGGCCGACCTCCAGCCCATTGGCCAATTGCTTCAGAATGTTGCGCGATCCCGATGCCGCGTCGACATTGGCGAAGATCAGGCAGTTGGCCGCGCCCTCCAGTCGCGAGTTCGGGAAGACGCGCGCGCGCAGTTCGGGGTCGAGCGCATGGTCCGCGTGCATCTCGCCCTCGTATTCGAAGTCCATCTGCTGTTCGTCCAGGATCTCCAGCGCCCGGCGCACCTTCTGGGCTGATGCGGAGTCCAGGCTTCCGAAGACCGAGTGACTCAGCAGCGCGATTTTCGGCTCGATTCCAAACCGGCGGATATGGCGCGATGCCGCCATTGCATTATGCGCGATCTGCTCGGCGCTGGGATCGTGGTTGACCTGGCTGTCGCCAATGAAGACCACCCCTTGGTCTAAGATCACCGGTGACAGCGCGCCGATCGGCAACAGCCGTCCGCCCAAGCCGTCAGGAAGTCCAGCCAGCATCTGTCTGACGTAATTCAGATGCCACAGATACTGGCCAAAGGTTCCGCAGATCATGCTGTCCGCATCGCCGCGATGGACCATGACCGCAGCGATCGCGGTCGTGTTGGTGCGCATGATCGTGCGGGCCAGGTCCGGTGTCACGCCGCGGCGCTCGAGCCGTTCGTGATAAGTCTCCCAATACTCCCGATAGCGCGGATCGTTTGTCGGATCGCAGATCTCGAAATCCTCGCCGGGCTTCACTTTCAGCCCGGCGCGTTCAATCCGCTGGTCGATCACGTCGGGCCGTCCGATCAGGATCGGCCGGTCGATCCCCTCCTGCGCCATCGATTGCGCAGTGCGCAGCACCCGCTCGTCCTCACCCTCGGCGAAGACGATCCGGCGGTGTGCGGTGCGCGCCGCCTCGAAGACCGGCTTCATCAGCATTGCCGAGCGGAAAACCGAGCCGTCGAGTTGCGTCTTGTAACTCTCAAGGTCCTCGATCGGGCGGCGGGCGACGCCGGTCTCCATCGCGATTCGGGCGACGTTGCTTGCCACTTGGCCGAGTAGGCGCGGGTCAAATGGTTTCGGGATCAAGTATTCGCGGCCGAAGACGATCCGCTCGCCGCGATAGACCGAGGCGACCTCGGCGGAAGAGGTCTGGCGCGCCAGGTCCGCCAGGGCGTTCGCGCAGGCGATCTTCATCTCCTCGTTGATCACCGTTGCGCCCACGTCCAAGGCGCCCCGGAAGATGAAGGGGAAGCAGAGCACATTGTTGACCTGGTTTGGATAGTCGGATCGCCCCGTCGCGATGATCGCATCCTCGCGCACCGCCAGGGCGTCATCGGGCCAGATCTCCGGCGTCGGATTGGCCAGCGCGAAGATGATCGGGTCCTTGGCCATTTTGGCCACCATTTCGCCGTTCAGCACGCCGGGGCCGGAGAGGCCCAGGAACATGTCAGCGCCGGCAATCAATTCCTTCAGCGGGCCTTCATCGGTCTGGCGTGCAAATCGCCCCTTGGTCTCGTCGACGCCCTCGCGGCCTTCGAAGACCAGGCCATCCTTGTCGAAGAGCCACGTGTTCTCGCGTTTCAACCCCATGTCGCAGAGCAGGTTCAGGCACGCGATCCCGGCCGCGCCGCCTCCGGTCGAGACCATCTTCACTTCGCCCAAGTCCTTGCCCGCCAGGTGGAGCGCATTGATCACGGCGGCGGCTACGACGATCGCCGTGCCGTGCTGATCATCGTGGAAGACCGGAATGCCCATCCGCTCCTTGCAGATGCGCTCGACCTCGAAGCATTCAGGCGCCTTGATGTCCTCCAGGTTCACCGCCCCGAAGGTGGGCTCCAGCGCGATCACGATCTCGGCCAGCTTTTGGGCGTCGGTCTCGTTCACCTCGATGTCGAACCCGTCCACATCGGCGAATTTCTTGAAGAGGGCGACCTTGCCCTCCATCACCGGCTTCGACGCCGACGCACCTATATTTCCCAGACCGAGCACTGCGGTGCCGTTCGAGATCACCGCGACGCGGTTGCCCTTGCCCGTATAGCGGAAGGCGTCATCCGCGTTTTCGGCGATCTTCAGGCAGGCCTCGGCGACGCCCGGGCTGTAAGCCAGGCTGAGGTCGCGCTGGGTCGCCATCGGCTTGGTGACCCGGATCGAGAGTTTCCCTGGAGACGGAATTTCGTGGTAGCGGAGTGCGGATTCCTTCAGGGCATCGTCCTTGCGCTGGCTCATCTTGCTGGCCTCCCCGACCGGCTTTTCTCGTTATTCCGTCTCAGCATAGCGGACCCGGCCGTTGCGTTGAGTCAGAAGCGCCACCTATTCCGCGGCCTGCGGCGCGCGGGCACCGCGGATCAGGTCGATGATGTTCTTGGCAGCCTCGGGGATATTGGTCCCGGGCCCGAAGATCGCCTTCACCCCATTGGAATAGAGGAAGTCGTAATCCTGCTGCGGGATCACGCCGCCGCAAATCACGATGATATCATCCGCGCCCTGGGCCTTGAGCGCCTCGATCAGCTTGGGCGCCAGCGTCTTGTGGCCCGCCGCCTGGCTCGAGATGCCGATCACATGGACGTCATTGTCGATTGCGTCCTGGGCCGCCTCCTCGGGTGTTTGGAACAAGGGGCCGACATCCACATCGAAGCCGATATCCGCGAACGCCGTGGCGATCACCTTGGCGCCCCGGTCGTGGCCGTCCTGGCCCATCTTGACCACCAGCATCCGCGGCCTGCGGCCTTCGGCCTTAGCGAACGCCTCGACTTCGCCCTGAATTGCCGCGAATTCCGCGTCGCCCTCATAGGCCGCCCCGTAGACGCCTGAGAGGGTGCGCACCTCGGCCTTGTGCCGTCCGAATACTTTCTCCATGGCCATCGAGATCTCCCCAACGGTTGCGCGGGCGCGCGCGGCCTCGACCGCCGCCGCCAGCAGGTTGCCTGTCCCCCGCGCGGCCTCCTCGAGCGCGCTCAGCGCCGCGTCACACGTGGCTTGGTCGCGGGCGGCACGGATCTTCTCCAGCCGTGCCACCTGGGCCTCGCGGACCTTGACGTTGTCCACATCCAGGATGTCGATCGGCTCCTCTTTCTCGGGCCGGAACTTGTTGACCCCGACGATCACCTCCTCGCCCCGGTCGATGGCGGCTTGGCGCTTGGCCGCCGCCTCCTCGATGCGCAGTTTCGGCATGCCTGTGGCCACCGCCTTGGTCATGCCGCCCATGGCATCGACTTCCTCGATGATCTTCCACGCCTCGGCCGCGAGTTGCTCGGTCAAAGCCTCGACGTAGTAGGAGCCGGCCAGTGGATCGACCACCTTGGTCACCCCGGTCTCGTTTTGCAGGATCAGTTGCGTGTTGCGCGCGATCCGGGCCGAGAATTCCGTCGGCAGGGCGATTGCCTCGTCGAAGGAATTCGTGTGCAGCGATTGGGTGCCGCCCAGTGCCGCCGACATCGCCTCGAACGCGGTGCGCACGATGTTGTTGTAAGGGTCCTGTTCCTGCAACGAGACGCCCGAGGTCTGGCAATGGGTGCGCAGCATCAGGCTTTGCGGCTTTTGCGGATTGAACTGGGACATGATCCGGTGCCACAGCAGCCGGGCCGCGCGCAGCTTGGCCGCTTCCATGAAGAAGTTCATGCCGATGGCGAAGAAGAAGGAAAGCCGCCCCGCGAACTGGTCCACGTCCATTCCGCGCGCCAGCGCCGCTTTAACGTATTCCTTGCCGTCGGCCAGCGTGAAGGCCAGCTCCTGCACCAGGTTCGCTCCGGCCTCCTGCATGTGGTAGCCGGAGATCGAGATCGAGTTGAACCGGGGCATGTTTTCCGACGTGTATTCAATGATATCCGCAACGATCCTCATGCTGGGTTCCGGCGGGTAGATATAGGTGTTCCGGACCATGAACTCCTTCAGAATGTCGTTCTGGATGGTGCCGGAAAGCTGGGCATGGTCGACGCCTTGCTCCTCGCCCGCCACGATGAAGGAGGCCAGCACCGGGATCACCGCACCGTTCATGGTCATCGAGACCGAAACCTGATCCAGCGGGATCCCGTCGAACAGGATCTTCATGTCCTCGACCGAGTCGATGGCGACCCCGGCTTTGCCCACATCGCCCAATACACGCGGATGGTCACTGTCATAGCCACGGTGGGTCGCCAGATCGAAGGCGACCGAGCAGCCCTGACCACCCGCCGCGAGCCCTTGGCGGTAGAAGGCGTTCGATTCCTCGGCGGTCGAGAAGCCCGCATATTGCCGGATCGTCCAGGGCCGCCCGGAATACATGGTCGCTCGCGGTCCCCGGATGAAGGGCGCCTCGCCGGGCAGTGAGCCCAAATGGCCGAGGCCCGCCAGATCTTCCTCGGAATAGAGCGGCTTGACCGCAATTCCCTCTGGTGTCTCCCAGACCAGGTCGTCCGGCGTGCGGGTCTTCAGCTCCCTTTCGGCCAGGGCCTTCCATGCATCGATCTTGGCGTCGCTCATCATCGCCTCCTTCACAGGCGTCCGGCTGCGGTCAGTCGAACGCGAAGCCTAAGTCTCGCAGATAGGCGCCGAAATCGGCGCGTTCCGGTGTGCTGTATTGCCGGCGTTTGTCCTCGCGCCAGCCGTAGTCGGGGTCGGTGCCAAAGCGTTCGGCCGCGCGCTGGCGCGCGAACGGCTTGGCCACGTTGCGCCGGGTGTCGTAGCCCGGGGCCAGGCGCTGGAAGGCGTCCGTGTCGTAGCGGTCTTGGTGAACTGTCATGCCCAAATCCAATCGCGGACTGACGGAGGCTTCATGGGCAGGGTGCCCGAGACAAACACCGGCAAACGGGAAGACCCGGTCAGGTAGATCGAGCAGCCGGCTCACCTCGCGCGCCCTATTGCGGATCTGGCTGATCGGGCAAGTGCCGAGCCCCGCTATGGCCGCCGCCGCGACGATCCCTTCGAGTACGATGGCCGCATCGCCGATGGCATTGAACAACGCGTCGAAATGGTTGTTCACGAAGTCCCTGCCTTCGAAGAGCGAGGCGAAACGCGCGCCGTTCCCGCAGACGACAAGAAAGACGGGAGCCTTCGCGATCCAATCGGCACCGGGCACGTCGGTCATCAACTCAGCACGCAGCGCCCGGTCTCGGACCCAGACCACATCCGCCTGCTGCAGGTCGCTCTTTGTCGGTGCCGACAGCCCCGCCGCGATCAACAAGCTGACCAGTCCCTCCGGCACCGCCCGTTCTGCATAGTCACGACAGGACCGCCGGTCGATCAGTCGGTGCAGGCCATCGCGCGCGGCGCCATCGAGCCCCTCAGCGCTGATGGCCGGGCCTTCGCCGAAACGGACTGTCGCGGCGGCCTGCAGGTCAGCGGCATTGGTCATTTCTTCCTCCGCGTTTCGTGGCCTGACCTAATACAACCGTTACGTGAGTAAACATATGATTTATCACATAAAAATGTAAAATCCCGTTTTGCAGAACAACGATTCCAGGGTATGATCCGGACATCAGGGTTCGCGTATCCCTTACGTCGTGTCGATCCTGGGGCCTGGCGCTGTCGCGCCAATTCTTCCGCCCCGCGGTGCGCTACTTGGCCTTCCCGTAAAACGACAAGCCGGGTCATCCGGCGAGACCGGCCAATGTGCCGCAATAAGGAGGAGACGCGATCATGTTCGGCATCCCCGAATCCGTCCTGACCATGGGAACCGACCTGGTGCGGTTGGCGCATCTGATGGCGATGGCCGTCGGCCTCGGCACCATGGTTTCGACCGACATCATGACGCTCAGGCGGGTCGAGCGCCGGATCAGCAGCGAATACTGCAGGGCGATCGAGAGTGCGCACCGGATCATGATGCCCGCGATCTTGGCCGCCTGGGTGACCGGGATCGTTCTGATCGCAATCAGGACCGGATTCGACCCGGCCAACTTCACGCCCAAACTGGCGGCAAAGCTGACCGTCGTCTCGCTGCTGACGATCACGGCAGTGGTGGTCAAATGGCAGGTCATGCCGATCATCGCGCGGGCCGAGGGAGTGACCCTGATGGAAACCAGCCTCGGCGACAAGCTGGTGCTGGCGGTCTGCGCGGCGATGTCCATGTCGGGCTGGAGCCTGGCCCTGCTCTTGGGCGCCTCCGTGACCTTCAAGACGGCGGATTGGCCGACACTGGTCGCGCTGCTGGTCACCGTCTATATGGTCGCGCTGGCAACGGCGGTCTATTCCGCCCTCGCGCTCCAGTCCCGGGTCACGATGGTCTTGCGGCAGACCGAAAAGCTGGCCGTCCAATGAAAACGCGAGTGCGGGGGAATATGCCAGGGTAGGGGTCACGTGAACTCCATGATCACATCGTCGACGGCCAACGAGGCACCCGGTTCGGCATTGATCCTGGCAACCACCGCTTTCTTCTCGGCGCGGAGCACGTTTTCCATCTTCATCGCCTCGACGGTGGCGAGCGCCTGACCTTCCTGCACTTCGTCGCCCTCGGCGACGGCGATCGAGACGACGACGCCGGGCATCGGGCAGAGCAGCATCTTCGAGGTATCCGGCGGCAGCTTCTCCGGCATCAGCCGGGCCAGTTCGGCGATGCGCGGTGTGCGCACCTTCACGTCCAGATCGGCGCCGCGATACCGGATGCGGAAGCCCTCGGACCTGGCCTCGACCTTCAGCGCCATCTGCGCGCCGTCCACGTCGAGGATGGCCAGACTGCGGCCAGGGACCCAGTCCGAGGCGACGCGGCGCGCCTTTCCGTCTTCGAAAGTGACCGTCGCGCCTTCGCGGTCGGCGGCGATCTTCACCGGGAAGTCCGTCCCTTGCAGGCTGACCACCCAGTCCGTGCCGACCACCCGTTCGTGGTTCGACATCCGGCCCGAAATACGGGCGCGGCGGATCTCGACCACCCTGAACATCGCCGCGGCGGCGGCGGCGAGCCGGGCCAGCGCTGCGCCGTCCAATTCGGCGCCCGCGAATCCGTCCGGATATTCTTCCTCGATAAAGGCAGTGGTCATGTCGCCCGCGATGAACTTCGGATGGTCCATCACCGCCGAGAGGAAGGGCAGGTTGTGGCCGATTCCCTCGATCTCGAACTCGTCCAGCGCCTCGCGCATGACGTCCAGCGCCGCCGCCCGGTCGGGTGCCCAGGAACAGAGCTTGGCGATCATCGGGTCGTAGAACATCGATATCTCGCCGCCCTCGTAGACGCCGGTATCGTTGCGGACCGCATGGGTTGGCTCGGCCACTTCCTCGGGCGGGCGATACCGGGTCAGCCGTCCGATCGAGGGCAGGAAGCTGCGATAGGGGTCCTCGGCATAGAGCCGGCTCTCGATCGCCCAGCCGTTCAGCTTCACATCATCCTGGGTCAGGCTCAGCTTGTCGCCCGCTGCCACCCGGATCATGTGCTCGACCAGATCCTGACCGGTGATCAGCTCGGTCACCGGGTGCTCGACCTGCAGCCGGGTGTTCATCTCGAGGAAGTAGAAATTCTTGTCGCCGTCGACGATGAACTCGACAGTCCCGGCCGAGCAGTAGTCGACCGCCTTCGCCAGCGCGACCGCCTGCTCGCCCATCGCCCTGCGGGTCTCCGGGTCGAGGAATGGCGAGGGCGCCTCCTCGATCACCTTCTGGTTCCGGCGCTGGATCGAGCATTCGCGCTCGCCCAGATAGATGCAGTTGCCATGGCTATCGCCCAGCACCTGGATCTCGATATGCCGGGGCTGGGTGACGAATTTCTCGATGAAAATCCGGTCGTCGCCGAATGAGGACGCAGCCTCGTTCTTCGAGGATTGGAAGCCCTCGCGGGTTTCCTCGTCGGTCCAGGCGATGCGCATTCCCTTGCCGCCGCCGCCGGCGCTGGCCTTGATCATCACCGGATAGCCAACTTGCGCAGCGATCTTTATCGCCTCGTCCGCATCCTCGATCAGGCCCATATAACCCGGCACGGTCGAGACATTGGCCTCGGCCGCCAGCTTCTTCGAGGTAATCTTGTCGCCCATCGCCTCGATGGCGCCGACCGGCGGGCCGATGAAGGCGACGCCGGCGGCGTCGAGCGCCCCGGCGAATTTCGCGTTTTCGGAGAGGAAGCCGTAGCCGGGGTGCACAGCCTCGGCGCCGGTCTCCTTGATCGCCGCCATGATACGCTCGATCACGATATAGGACTGGTTCGCGGGGGCTGGGCCGATATGGACGGCCTCGTCGGCCATGCTGACATGCAGCGCGTCCCGGTCGGCGTCCGAGTAGACGGCGACGGTGGCGATACCCATCTTGCGGGCCGTCTTGATGACCCGGCAGGCGATCTCGCCGCGGTTGGCGATCAGGATCTTCTTAAACATGCCCTGTCCCTTTTCGTTTTACTCTGGTGCGTCCACGCTCTCGGTCGCGAATTCGGCGGGCGAGGTGATCTCGATTAGCTCCATGTCGTCCGAATGCTTGACCTCGCGGTGGCGGATGCCGGGCGGCTGCAACACGCAGGAGCCGGCGCGCAGAATATGCTCGTGCGTCGTGTTTTCAGGCCCCTCATACTCGAAGACCACCCAGCCGCGGGTCACGTAGACCATTTGGAAGTCCAGATCGTGGGTGTGCCAGGCGCCCTCGGAGTGCCGCCCGGGCACGGCGCGGATCACATGGGCACCATACTTGCCGCCAGTCGCCTCGCGGATGCCCAATTGCCGGTATTCGAAAAAGGCGCGCAGGCCCTGGCCTTCGAACTTGCCCTCGTCCGCATGGGCGATGGTGAAGGCCTGGCCTTTCCAGAGCTTGTTCATGATCCTACTCCCTGTTGCCTAATGCCCCGGACCTGATCCGGGGCCTCGGCGGACAGCGCGCAGCGGCGCGAGGCCCCGGCTCGGGGGCCGGGGCATTGGTCTGCATACACCCTCATCGTCCGCCCCCCGGCCGCTTCGCGACCATGTCGATCTCGACCAGCGCGCCGACGGCCAGCGCGGTCACGCCCACGGTGGTGCGCGCCGGGCGGCGGTCGGGCGGGAAATAGCTTTGGTAGGTTTCATTGAAGACCGCGTAGTCGCGTTCGAACTCGGTCAGGTAACAGCGGCATTGCAGGACGTGGGAGAGGTCCAGGTCCAGGCCCCTCAGCACAACTTCCAAGTTCTCGATGACCCGGCGGGTCTGCGCCTCGATGCCATGGGGCAGGGGGGCGTCGGGTGCGGCAGGGTCAGTGGGCATCTGCCCGGTCAGCAGTACCCAGCCGTCACTCTCGACCGCGTGAGAGAAGGGCGCGACCGGCCTGGGCCCGCCCGAGATCATATGGAACAGGGGGCCGCTCACGGGCGGCCCCCCGTATCAGTGATTTGACTGGTCGCCCCAGAGACCGCCTCGCGGCGATCAGTCGAGGTCGATCTGGTTCTCGCTGGTGATGGCACCGGTAACCGCACCGGCCGCCGCGCCGACGACCGCGCCGGCGACCACCGGCCCACCGACAACAGCGGTGCCGAGCGCACCGACACCGGCACCGATGGCGCCCCCCTCGAGCGCGCGGGTGCCCGGATCCGAGCTACAGGCCGCCAGGGTAAGCGCGCCCGCCGTAAGCAGAACAGTAAGTCGCATCTCAGTTTCTCCTCGCTCAATATTCCCTCGAGTTTACCAAAGATAGGGGGGATCGAACCAGAAAAACAGTTGAGGCCCGGAACTTGTTGATTCATTGAAACATTCCTGCACGGCATTCGCAAATTGGTCGCTCTGGTCTCATTGCCGCTCCATCCATGCGCGCATCCGCCCGTGAATGATCCCGATCGCCCGCGGCGCGAAGGCATTGCGGTATTCGACCGATTTACCCGCCCGCTCGAAATGGGTGGCAATGATCCCGGCCATGATCTCGTTCCGGTAGAGCTCGCTCACTTCCATGTTCATCGTGCGCGCCATCTCCTGCTCGATGATCGAGGCGGTGAAATGCATGGTGGTGCACCGCTCGACCAGATCGCTGGCGCCGTCATAGACCTCCGCATAGCACGCGCTGACCCGGCGCTGGATATCCTCGGCACTGGTGATGGCGATGTCGTCCAGCACGACATCGGCCCAGCCGGCGATCTGATCGTCGGAGACCTCGGCGACCGCGGGAGCGGCACACACGAACAGGCTGACCAAGACGAGAGCAGGTGTGCGCATCAGGCCCTCACAATGGAATATTGTCATGCTTCTTCCACGGGTTCTCGAGCTGCTTGCCCCTTAGCGCCGCAAACGCCCGGGCGACCCGGCGCCTGGTCGAGTGCGGCGTGATCACCTCGTCGATGAAGCCCTTTTCGGCGGCGACGAAGGGGTTGGCGAAGCGGTCCTCGTATTCCTTCGTATGCGCCGCGATCTTGTCGGCATCGCCCAGCTCGGCGCGATAAAGGATCTCGACTGCCCCCTTGGCGCCCATCACCGCGATCTCGGCGGTGGGCCAGGCATAGTTGATGTCGCCGCGCAGGTGCTTCGAGCTCATCACGTCGTAGGCCCCGCCATAGGCCTTGCGGGTGATCACAGTCACCTTCGGCACCGTCGCCTCGCCATAAGCGAACAGCAGCTTTGCCCCGTGCTTGATCACGCCGCCATATTCCTGGCCGGTCCCTGGCAGGAAGCCGGGCACGTCCACCAGGGTCAGGATCGGGATCGAGAAGGCGTCGCAGAAGCGCACGAACCGCGCCGCCTTGCGGCTTGAGTCGATGTCCAAACAGCCGGCCAGCACCATCGGCTGGTTCGCGACCACGCCCACACTCTGCCCCTCCAGCCGGATGAAGCCCGTCAGGATGTTCTTCGCGAAGTCCTTTTGGATCTCGTAGAAATCGCCTTCATCCGCGGTTTTCCGGATCACCTCGTGCATGTCATAGGGCTGGTTCGGGTTCTCCGGGATCAGGCTGTCCAGCGACATCTCCACCCGATCGGGCGCATCGAAGAACGGCCGCTCCGGCGCGCCCTCGCGATTGGATAAGGGCAGAAAGTCGATCAGCCGCCGGACCTCGGCCAGCGCCTCGACATCGTTCTCGAAGGCACCGTCGGCGACCGACGATTTCGAGGTGTGGGTCTTGGCCCCGCCCAGTTCCTCGGCCGTGACGATCTCGTTCGTCACCGTCTTCACCACGTCCGGTCCGGTCACGAACATGTAGCTGGAATCCCGCACCATGAAGATGAAGTCGGTCATCGCGGGCGAATAGACCGCGCCGCCCGCGCAGGGCCCCATGATGACGCTGATTTGCGGAATGACGCCCGAGGCCAGGATGTTGCGCTGGAAGACATCCGCGTAGCCGGCCAGCGAGGCGACGCCCTCCTGGATGCGCGCGCCACCGGAATCGTTCAGGCCGATGACCGGCGCGCCGACCTTCATCGCCATGTCCATGATCTTGCAGATCTTCTGGGCATGGGTTTCCGACAGAGAGCCGCCGAAGACCGTGAAATCCTGGCTGAATACATAGACCTGGCGCCCGTTGACCGTCCCCCAGCCGGTCACCACGCCGTCGCCGGGCATCTTGACCTCGTCCATGCCGAAATCGGTGCAGCGATGGGCGACGAACATGTCGAATTCCTCGAAGCTGCCCTCGTCGAGCAGCAGCTCGATGCGTTCCCGCGCGGTCAGCTTGCCCTTGGCGTGCTGCGCCTCGATCCGGCGCTGGCCGCCACCGGCCTTCGCCCCGGCGCGCCGGGTCTCCAGTTGGTCGAGGATGTCCTTCATGATTCCCTCCCCAGGGATGTCGTTAACGCTGTTTTGGCGGGACGGGCCTGCAAAGGCTATAGAATTTGCGAAAGTTTTTTGCGAAACTGCGAATAGCCGTTATGGATTGGGGGGCGACACCCATGGCTACCCGCAAAATCTACGCTGGCGCCCGCCTTGGCGAAATCCGCCGCGGCCTGGGCCTGACCCAGACCGCATTCGCCCGCGAGCTGGGGGTCAGCCTCAGCTATCTGAACCAGATGGAGAACAACAACCGACCCGTAAGCCGCGATGTGGTCCAGGGCCTTGCCGAGCGGTTCGGGGTCGATGTCGCCGTCTTCTCGATGGACGAGGGTGACCGTCTGATGGCGGACCTGCGCGAGGCCCTGGCCGATCCCCTGTTCCGCGAGACCGCCCACAGCCGGGCGGAGTTGCAGATCCTGGCGACCAACGCGCCGGGCCTCGCGCATGCCTTCCTGGCGCTCCACCGCGCCTATCGCGCGGGGCAGGAGCGGTTCGCGAGCCTGGACGAGGCGCTCGACCGCCCCTCCGGCGGCCTGACGCCGATGCCTTGGGAAGAGGTGCGCGACTTCTTTCACTATTGCGACAATTATATCGACGCGGTCGACCGCGCCGCCGAGCAGTTCTCACGGAACGCCCAGTTCGAGGGGCGCGACAAGCTTGCCGCCGGGACCGCCTGGCTGGCCGAGACCCACGGCGTGCGCACCGAGTTCGCGGGCGACGCGATCCGACGCTACGACCCACTGGCTAAAGTTCTGACCCTTCCGGCCGAAGGCAGTGTCGAGACCAACGCCTTCCAGCTTGCCCATCAGGTGGCGCTGATCGCCCATGAGGGGCTGATCGAGGCGACGCTGGACCTCGCCCGTTTTCGCAGCACCGAAGCCCGTGCGATCGCCCGGATCGGGCTGGCCAATTATTTTGCTGGCGCCGCGATCCTGCCCTACGAGGCGACGCTGACGGCCGCGCGCGAGCTTCGTCACGATCTGGATGCGCTGGCGGGCCGTTTCGGCACCTCGATCGAACAGACCGGGCACCGGCTCTCGACCCTGCAGCGGCCTGGCAACAAGGGCATCCCGTTCTTCTTCGCCAGGGTCGATCAGGCAGGCACCATCACCAAGCGCCATTCTTCGACCCGGCTGCAATTCGCGCGCTTTGGTGGCGCCTGTCCCCTCTGGAACGTGCATCAGGCCTTCGAGACGCCAGGCCGCATCCTGCGCCAATTGGCTGAAACGCCGGACGGGGTTCGCTACATCTGCCTGGCGCGCGATGTGATCAAGCCGGGCGGGCATTTCCGCGCGCCCGCAAGGCGCTATGCGATCGCGCTCGGCTGCGAGGTGAAATACGCCGATCAATTGGTCTATGCGGATGATCTGGACACAACGAATGCCGCGGCTTTCGAGCCGATCGGGGTCAGCTGCCGCATCTGCGAGCGCACCAATTGCCACCAGCGCTCGGTGCCCCCGGTCGAGAAGGCGCTGAGCATCGATCCGAACCGGCGCGGGATCCTGCCCTATCGGATCGTGTAACCCTTTGGCAATATTTGGCAAACCCAATTTTAAGGCGATTATGTACTTTGCAAACCCAACCCGAGATACCTACATGGGTATTGACAGGAAGGAGTTTGCGAGATGGCGAAGAAATTCAAGAACGAACTTGAGAACTGCGAAATCGAGATGGACGACATGAAGTACGAGGATACCATTTTCAGATCATGCACCTTCATTTACAGCGGCGGAGCTTTTACGGGATTTAAGGGATGCGGGTTCGAGAAACCGTATTTCACCTTCGACGGTGCAGCCCGAAATACAGTGGAACTGCTCCGGGGATTTTATCACGGCGGACTTTCGCGTGTCGTTGACGAGATTTTCGAAGACATCCGCAAGAACCCTCCAAAGCGACCGACATCTCACTAGCATTTGCCTTACCTCCTAAGAGAAAGCCCGGCTCACTGACCGGGCTTTTTCTTCTTCGGTTTGTCCGCCTTGTCGGGCGGGGGCTTCATCTTCCAGATGACCTGGTCGAAGGTCGCCTCATCCTGATCCGCGCCAAGCTCGCGGGCAGCTTGCTTGAACTTTTCAAGCTGAGACCGTTCTTTCTTATCTTTCTTGTCAGTATTCATTAATATATAGTAAGTAAACGTGTTTATCGTCAGAACTTACCCGGAACCAAACACGAAAACCTGGTAAATGATCTCTCGGGCGAGGGGCGATTTTAGCTAGATAAACATCTGGATCGCGCACTTTGCGGAAGCCTTTCGGATTTCGGCTCAGTGCATAGCTAATCGCTCCAACCGCCTCTTCCGCCTGCTGCAAAGTGACGGTTGGAAGGCTAGAAATTGCATAATCGTAGGTTTGTTCGTGAACGACCTGATAATCCATTACCACTCGAATTCACTAGCAAGCCGATTGGTTTCTGCCTCATCTTCGCTCGTATAAGTGTCGTCAAGGAACGCGAACTCATAGGGCAGAAGATCGGCATCGTTCACGATATTCCAGCGAACGTCGTGGCTTTCCTTGCTCACCTCTGTGCTTGTTTGCCTGTTAAGGCGCTCAATATGCTTGTCAATGAGCGCTAATTCCGAAGGCTTAAAGATCGTTGTATTCGCCTTGCGCAGTGCAACTCTCTTGTGTGTCATTTGCTGCGCGTCGATCCTAAGCTCACCGTGTTCTTTAAGGCGGCCCTCGACAAAAACGATGTGCTTAGGAGCGGGGCCGTGCGTGATGCGCTGATACTGGGCGCCCGTGATCGACTTGCCGCGAATTCGGAAGTTCTCGAAGTCGGAGTAGTAGAGTGTCTTGTTGATCTTGGTGGACCCAAAATCAGCATAGTCCTCTGTTTTTTCGGCAATATATAGCACAAGCTCGCCAAGCCTCTCTTGGCTGGCGGGCGTGTTGTTTCCGAACGTTAGCCATTCTAGACGGTCCATCACACCATCCTTCCGTTTGCGCTATATATACACTTTTATCGCGATTTGCACACTAGGTATTGACAGTTTCCGACTCAATTAGGTCGGTTACAAGCATATTTGAGCCTTTTCCCGCTCGCTCCGGCGAGCGCAATCGCCGCCCGCTCCTGATCCTCAATGCCGTTGGCCGAGCGGTTATTGTAGCGGAAGTCATACTCGGCCACGTAACGGTGCAAGTGCTTCTTCGCGCAATGCTGATAGACGCCTTTCATGCCGCGCTTGAAAATGGAGAAGTAGCCTTCAATCGTGTTGGTGTGGATTTCCGGATTTTTGCGGTTCACATACTCGCCCATCTTGTGGCGAACCTGATGGTGATCCGAAAACTCGCGGCCCACGCCCTGATAGACGCGGAACTCGTCGGTTAGAAGCGTGGCCTCTTTGGCAATGTTATCGCGAAGGATCGGGGCCAAGGTCGCGGCCTTTAGATCATCCACGACCATGCTGCGGGCCTTGCCGGTCTCGCGATCCATCAGCGACAGAACCTTGTGCTTGTGGTGGTGGCCGCGACCCTTCTTGCTCCGATGCGGCTTAACCGTCTTGTCGTGGCCGATGAACGTCTCGTCCACTTCCACGATGCCGCCGTTGCCGCCGAACGGGGTTAGTTCATCCGACCGCATAGCCTCGCGAATGCGGTGGCACATAAACCAACTGGTCTTGTAGGTCACTTCCAGCACCCGGTGTAGCTGGTGCGCGCTGATACCCTTCTTGCTGCTGGTCATCAGGTGTAGCGCCTGCAACCACTTGTGCAGCGGAACCTTGCTGGCCTCAAAGACGGTGCCGACGCGAACCGTGAACTGGCCCTTGCAGTGGCCGCACTTGTGCAGACCAAGGCGCACCCGCTTTTCCGGGTTGGGCTTGATCTTGCCGATGCGGTCCACAGCACCGCAATGCGGGCAATACGGACCATCCGGCCAAAGCACCGCCTCTACATGCTCAAACGCGGCTTCCTCGTTGTGGAAGTAGGCTTTGCCCAGGATCGACATAACAGACTCCGTTTCTGAGCCTTATATGTAAGCACTCCTTACTGGGTTTGCAAGGTATATATACGCCAATTTTAAGGCTAACGGCGCATTCTCGGCCCGAGAGAACGGCTTCAATCCCCTTGGACGTGAGCGATGCGGATCACCGCGCAACAATTTCGCCTGCTCCTGGCCTTTGCCCTGGCGGCGGCGGTGCTGTGGACCATCGTGCCATATGCGGCCAACTACGTCTCTTCCCAGGCGGTGGTGAATGCGCCGTTGAACACCGTGCGCAGCCCGCTTCAAGGCCATATCACCCGCAGATCACCGCCCCCCGGAACCGGAATCGCGGCCGGTCAGGCCCTGGTCACCGTCGAGATCGAGGAGCGGGATCGGCGCTATCTCGAGCAATTGCGCGCCCGGTTGGCGCTTGTCGAGGAGAGTCTCGCTTCGATCGATGCTGAGATGGCCGAGCTCAGTGCCCTGGAACAGGTCATGTCCAAGCGGATCGCAAGCTACCAAACGCGGGTGATCGAGCGCCTGGACGCCGAGTCGCGCGAGGCCTTGGCCGCCTTGGAATCCGCCGAGGCCCAGCGCGACAATTCCTTTGCCAATCTTAAACGTGCCGAGGCTCTCAGGAGCCGAGGTCATGCGACCGCCACCCGGACGGATGCCGATACCGCCGCCCATGCCGGTGCGACTGCCGAGGTCGCACGCGCCCGGGCCCGGCTCGAACGCATCGCCGTCGAGCGCGCGGCGGTCGAGGCTGGGGTCTTCGTCCAGGACGGCTGGAACGACGTGCCCTATAGCCAGCAACGGCTTGACGGGATCACGCTGCAACTGGCGAGCCTTGCCACCGAGCGCCGCCGGTTTGAGGGCGAGCGCCTGGCATTGACCGACCAGATCGCGGGCGAGACCCGCCTGGTCGAGGAGCGCGAGGTCTTCGCCGCTGAAGCCGCCTCCGGTGGCGTGATTTGGAAGCAGAGCGGCGCGGTCGGCGAGACGGTGGTCCCGGGCGATGTCCTGGTCCAGATGGTCAATTGCGAGTCCCGCTTTGTCGAGGTGACCCTGAACGAGCGCCACTTCAACAGCATCGAGCTCGGCGGCACCGCCTGGGTCCGGCTGAAGGGCGGGGGCGAGCCGGTGGGTGCGCGCATATCGGCCGTGCTGGGCGCGGGCGCCAAGTTCGACCATCCCAGGCTGGCCGCCGCGGTTACCGAGGCCAAGCCCGATCAACTCCGGGTCCTGGTCTCGCTGGCCGAGAGCCGGATCGACGACGCGCCCGGCGCCTTCTGCCATGTGGGCCGCACGGCCGAGGTCCGCTTCGAGCGCGCCGATGTGGGTCACCTCCGGCGCCTGCTGATCGCGGCCGGGCGCGGCTTGAGCGCCGTGTTCTCTGGTGCCGTGTTCTCTGGCGCCGTGTTCTCTGGCGCCGTGTTCTTTGGCGAGGCTGCGGCACTCGAACCAGGCGGTTGACGGCGCCGACATGGAGCCGATCATCCTGGTGCCCTTGGGGCTGGTGGCGATCTTCGCTCTGGCCCATCCAGATAGACTAAAAAACAATCGGCTCGCGCGTTACGCGGTGGCGGGAACGCTGGGCTTTCTGGTGGTGCGCTACATGGCCTGGCGCATCCCCGTGACGGTCCTGCCCGCGAACCGGTTGGACCTTCAATCGGCGCTGGTCTGGACGTTGTTCATCATCGAATGCCTGGCCTGGCTCGACGCGGCGATCCTTTTCGCCGCGCTCTGCCGCCGGACCGATCGCTCGGGTGAGGCGGACATGCACGAGACCCGGCTGCGCGCGGTCGAGCCCGAGGACCTGCCCGAGGTCGATGTCTTGATCGCCACCTACAACGAGCCCTTGGACGTGCTCGAACGCACGATCATTGGCGCTGCCTCGATCGATTGGCCACCGGAAAAGCTCAAGGTCTGGGTACTGGACGACGGGCGGCGCGAGTTCCTGCGCGCTTATTGCGCCGAACGCCGCATCGGCTATCTGACCCGGCCGGACAACGCCCATGCCAAGGCCGGCAATATCAACGCCGCGATCCCGCGCACCGCGGGCGAATTCTTCGTCGTTCTGGACGCGGATTTCATTCCCCAGCGCACGATCCTCTACCGCATGATTGGCTTTTTCGGCGACCCGAAGGTCGGGATCGTCCAGGCGCCGCACCGGTTCTTCAACCATGACCCGATGCAGTCCAACCTGGCATTGCGGCGTACGCTGCCCGGCGATCAGGCATTGTTCTTCGACCAAATCATGCCCGGGCGCGACGGATGGGATTGCGCCTTCTGCTGCGGCTCGAACTCGATCACCCGGCGCAGCGCCATTCAGGCGATCGGGAATGCCATGCCGTCCGGCTCGATCACCGAGGACATGCTGCTGACCCTGGCGCTTCTCCGTCAAGGCTATGTGACCCGCTATCTAAACGAGCGCCTGGCAATCGGTCTGGCGCCGGAATCGCTCGATGCCTTCTTCGTCCAGCGTGCGCGGTGGGCGCAGGGCGCATTACAGATCCTCTATTTGCGCGAAGGGCCGTTTGGACCGGGGCTGAACCTGATCCAGCGGCTGATGTTCCTGCCGACCCATTGGCTGACCCAGTCGCTGACCCATGTGGCGGCAATGAGCGCACCCTGCATCTATCTGCTGACCGGATTGCTGCCGATGGCGAACACGACGCCCGAGGGGCTGCTCTCCTACCAGTTTCCAGCGATTCTGGCGGCAATATCGGCGCTCAGGTTCTTTGCCCCGGGGCAGTACTTTCCCCTGGCCGCCACGGTGCTTGGGGCGTTGCAGGCGTTCCGGCTCCTGCCGGGCCTGTTCAAGACGCTGGTCCGGCCTTACGGGCACAAGTTCCATGTCACTCCCAAGGGAAGCGAAGCCGGGGTCCGGTCCTATGACCGCTTCACCGTCTTCATGGCAACCGGCCTTCTGGCGGCGACCGCATTGGGCTTCCTGCTCAACAGTAGCTTCGATGCGCGGATCATTAGTGATGTTTCACTGGTGCCGGTCGTTGCGGTTTGGTGCAGTTTTAATTCAGTGGTGCTGCTGGTTGTCCTGGTGACAGCCTTCAGCGTTGGTGCGCGCCGGCGCGAAGTGCGCTTCGAGATGGACGAACCGGTCCTCATCCGCCGAGAGCATGGCGGCACCCACCAGGCGCAACTGCGCGACATTTCGCTCGGTGGCATGGCGGCGAGCTATGCTGGCGCCGATCCGCCGGTGAAGGGCGATTGGCTGGTGGTCACTGTCGCCGATGTGGGCCGGATCGCCGCGCGGGTCGTGCATTCCGCGGGGGGCATTCTGCGGCTGCAATTCAGTCTGCCGCCGTCGCGCACCCGCGACCGGGTGATCCGCAAGGTCTACACCGGCGGCTGCGACAACACCGTCCAAAATGACGATGCGCTGGAGATCACGCTCAAGCTGCTGACCAGCATATTTCGCGATACGACGCGCGGCCAGGCGCCGCCGGCGCCGGCCGGGTCCGTCAATGCCCAGGAACCGGTGCCGCCCGACTGGCTGTCCGCCGAGATCGCCCAGCACGAGGCGGATCTGGCGGCCCTCGACCGCGAATTCGGCCAGGACGCTCCATCCTGGATGCCGGTGGAGCCCAGCGAGGGCGGCGGGCGCGCGGCCTGATCCGGTTTTGGTCTAGTCCTCGACGAACAGGTTGCCCCAGGCCCGCGCCAGGAAATCCGGCGTCAAGCGGGGGCTGACGCCCTCAAACGCGCTGATCGCCTTGCATTGGTCGATCAGGAAACGGGGGTGGAAGGCATGAAACTCTGCGTCTCTCTGGTTTGCATAGAGCTCGTTCAGAATGAAGACCAACGTGTCCTCGGTCAGATCCACGCCCTATTTCTTCGCTGTGCGCGCGAAAATCTCGATAAAGGTCTCGCGGTCCGGCTTGTCTACCAGGATCTTGTAGCGCAGGCGCCGGAGTGCCGCGCCGTCCACCAATTCCTTTGGCGCGATATTGGTCGAGAAGACCACCAGGGCGTCGAACGGCACCTCGAACTTTCGTCCCGTTTGCAGCGCCATGTAGTCGGTGCCGTTCTCCAAGGGGATGATCAGCCGGTTGCAGAGCTCTTGCGGGCTTTGGCGCTGGCGACCGAAATCGTCGATTACCAAGACGCCGCCCGCGGCCTTCATCTGCATCGGCGCTTCGTAGATCTGGCTGATCGTGTTCAGCGCAAGGTCGAGCCGGTCCAAGGTAAACTCGCCGCCGGTGATTACCGCCGGACGCCGGCAGGGGACAAAGCGGCGGTCGTAGGAGTTCTCGCGCCGCAGGCTGATGCCCTCCGCCTCACCGGCGCCGATCGCGTGATGAACGGTCGGGTCGTAGATGGTGATGATCTGCTTGTCGATCATCAGCGCGTGGGGGAAGTAGATCGTGCCCTCAAATGCTGCGCAAATCGCCTCGGCGATCGACGATTTGCCGTTGCCGGGCGGGCCGTAGAGCAGCATCGACGCGCCTGAGTTCGCGGCCGGTCCGATCTGCTCCATCAGGTTCGCAGACAGGGTCAGTTCCGAGAAGACGTGGCCCAGCATTGGCCGGGTCAGCGTCTCGCGCCGGATCGACTGATTTGTCACCTGGTCCGAATAGGTTTGCACGGTGACGGGCGTGGCGCCGAAGTACTCGCTTTGTTCAAGTGCCTCCAGTGCCCATTCCCGGCCCTTCGAGGTCAACGTATAGCGCATCTCGGCGGTCATCGAGGCGCCGAGCTGGCCCAGCGTCTCGATTGTTTTCAACGCTTGGCCGGCTTCGATCAGCGTGGTGACGATGGGCACCGGCAGCTTCATCGCCCGGCTCATGTCGCTCGCCGTCTCGAGCCCCGTCCGGTAGATCGTCTTGACCAATAGGTCCAACAGGAAGCCCTGTTCCAGACCGGTCCCGGCGATCGATGTTGGCGCCGGCGGCGGTCGGCCCCTGTCTGACACGTCCTCGGATACGGAACACTGCTCCGGCAACACCATCATCGAACCTCCAGCCACCCAGACCTCAGGCTAGCGGGAATGACGTTCACGAACGGTGGAAGAAGGTGGTGAAACGGCTGTAACCAACCCGGCAAATCACGGAGCTACCGGCCTGGATGCCCGAAATATTTTCATTTTTCAGCGCATCAACCCTTTTCCCCGCCGGGATTTGCAATAAACCATATGGAAAGCGTTTTCGCAGAGCGGATAGATCGCTCTTGCGCCATGCAGAGGCGAGGGGGTTGGAATGAATGACAACAAGGCGAAGTCTTCCGGCCAGGTACGTTCGCTGACGCGTGCGCTACGGCTGATGCGCCACCTTGCCGAGAGCGGTGACGGCATGTCGCTGACCGAGCTTTCAGAGGCGGCCAACCTGCCGCCCTCGACCACCCATCGCCTGCTGACCACGCTCGAGTCCGAGCGTTTCGTGCGTCCCGAGGCCCAGGGCGGGTTGTGGCGGATCGGCGTTGCGGCGTTCTTCGTCGGCACGGCGTTCGCGCGCAGCCGAGACAAACTGAGCCTGGTCCGGCCCTATCTGCGCAGGCTGATGGAGATGACTGGGGAGACCGCGAACCTGTTCGTCGAGAGCGATGGCGAGGCGATCTGCATCGGCCAGATCGAGTCGCGCCACGCCATGCGCGCGCTAACCGGCGTCGGTGGGCGGGTGCAACTTCACTCCTCGGGCGCCGGCAAGGTGCTGCTCGCGCATATGGAGCCGGCCCGGCGGCAACGGATCGTGGGCACGATGGCCCTGCCGCGGGAAACTCAGCGCACGATCACCGATCGCGCCCGGCTGGAAGCGGCCCTCGACGAGATTCTGGCCCAAGGATTTGGCGTCGATGACGAAGAGCACGCGCTGGGCCTGCGCTGCGTAGCCGCCCCGGTTTTCGACGAGCTTGGCCGCGCGGTCGCTGCGATCTCGGTCTCGGGTCCGGGCGCCCGCATTCCGCCCGAGCGCCTGCCCATGCTGGGCCGCATGGTCGCGCAGGCGGCCAGCGAGGCAACCCGCGACTACGGCGGTTCACCCCCCGCCGGACGTGGACCCGAGGCGCGCGGCAATGCCGGCCTCGCGAAAGGCGCCCGCAGTGAGGGCGGCCCGTCGCGCCCCTAAATCCGCTGGACGCAAACCGCCGCCTTTGTTATACGCCCTCTCACCTCACCAAGATCGGCCAATCCGGCGTAGCTCAGTGGTAGAGCATCGGACTGTTAATCCGCTGGTCGTAGGTTCGAATCCTACCGCCGGAGCCAATCTTGTCAGAGGGTTAAGAGAGATAGTCCCCATATGGGCGGGCGCATTTTTCCACTGGGGTTCCACTGGGGTTCCATAATCGGGCGCCTTGGCTAACCATCGAGCGTTTGCCATCGAATTCCACCCTTAGTTCCAACCGACGGCGCCGACATGCAGAAGCGGGGTTCCGGCAGGGTTCACCTGCCCTCTGGATCGAGATCGCGCTGGGCGGGGGCTTTCAATATTTCAGGCGATATCGGGCAACGACTGCTGTGCGGACTAAGCGGACATTCACTCTACGATCCGCGAGTGTCCAGTTCTGACCCGAAGCGTCCCTTCACATTGGTTGTGCAGAACGGCGGCTACGCGGACAAACCTGCCGTCTGGGCAAACTATTTAATGTCCGCTTTGATTGCGGTCGCCGCCTTCGAGATTTTTTCCGGGAACGCGCCACCAGCACGCGTTCCCAAATCCATACATGCATCGGAAAAGGAATTGGCGTCGCAGCAAGAATTCTGGGTGCTGCTGAAGATCATTCGTATCCGCGAGCTGCCGAGCCAATGGTTGCGAGCACTTCCAAGTTCTCAACAAAATCAGAACGACTCCTGGTCGATCATTTAGTGGATGCTCGTAAGCCTAAATGGAGTGATCCGTTTGAGCTCCGAAGGAAGTCGGCAAAGTTTCTCAGATATAGGCGCATAATATCTGTCTATAGACAAATTTACTTTTGCTCATTATGAAAGCGCCATGTCCAGCGATCCAAATGGCACTTCAGTTGTGGGCGACACGCGGACCACGCTTGGCCGAGAGGTGCAACGGGCCTCATCTCTTGAGGTTTCTTCGGATCAGATCGTTCAAGCTTATCGCGTTGACGGAAAGGAAATGGGTCCGTTTCTTCTCGTGTGCGGACGTGGCGCGATCTGTAACCCTGCGTTTGAACGTATCATGGAGTTACCGTCGCTGCCGTGGCTGCGCGGCACATTGGTCCTTTCATATATCGGACAAGTTGACGTCGCCGGCCGCAGTCAACTTAGCCCCGGGGCCAACGCAGCAGCGCGCTGCGATGCCACGCTCTTTCTGGATTTTATGGGAGATCACGAGGGTGCGCGTATTGCCTATGCAGATGAGGCCTACTGGACGATCCTCCGGAAGATGACGGAGCTTGGAATGATCGCTGGGCGTGGAGTCCCCTCCAAGTGAGTCGGCTTCTCTCACGCGCTGTGGCACTCGCCTCCGCGAGCAGAAGGCTGTCGCAGGACCAAAGCAAACAAACTTGTGAACGAACTCATGCCTGATGAAATGGACTGGATTCCCATCGCCGCGGATCGCCTTGCGCAGCTCTACGATGAAGCGTTTGGCGGCAAGCCGCGCGGCCGATACCGGATTTCAGCAAAGCTGCTGCGCGCACTCACCGACCGCCATCGTCTCTACGAGGATGACATTCGCCAGCTTGCGCGAGCCCTTTTCGAGCGCGGCTACGTGCTGATCGACATGGACAGTTTCTACGTCGTGATGAGTTCCAACTCGTTCGTGAACTATCGCCGACCGCCGGAAAGCCTCTTGGAATGAGTCCTGCGCAGAAGACAGATTTCAATATCGATCCTGAGCTTATCGGCTGGCGAGAGATTGTCGCCCTGCCCGAGCTCGACATCCACACCGTGCGGGCAAAGATTGACACCGGTGCACGCACATCGGCTCTGCACGCTGTGGACGAGGAAACGTTCGTGCACGACGGCGTCAATTGGGTCAGCTTCTCGGTACCTGGCGTCAGGCACTTGCGCCGCAGGCGTGCCGAGGCACCCTTGCTGGACGAGAGGAATGTAAAGAACACGAGCGGTGTCGCCGAGTGGCGCCGCGTTATCAGAACGGCGCTAGTGATAGGTCGACATCGGTGGGAGATCGACCTTTCGTTAGCCAACCGGGCGAATATGGAATTCGAGCTGATCTTGGGTCGGACCGCGCTTCACGCGAGGAATGTGTTTGTGGCTCCCAATCACTCGTATCTCCTCGGATCTCCAAATCCGAGCCGCGCTCGCAGATACTCTTTGCCAGCACTTACGACCGGCGAACTCTTAAATCAGGGAGAAGAAGAAGAATGAAAATCGCAAT
>Ga0224508_10000192_pt1 | contig 64575 bp, 55 predicted proteins | sample SF_Jan12_sed_USG_4_FD_170157 | JGI IMG/M metagenome (GOLD analysis project Ga0224508, IMG submission 170157) | Sediment microbial communities from San Francisco Bay, California, United States - SF_Jan12_sed_USGS_21 | ecosystem: Environmental > Aquatic > Marine > Sediment | place: USA... | reverse complement strand
GGATCTTGAACCCGCCAGGTATAACAAACGCCTCGTCGGGATATACCTGGAACAACAATCTGAGACCAATGGGAATCAATTCGGCGATTCTGACGAAGCCGAATCCTCCAATGAATATCAGAATCAAGGCGACACCGAGATGCGCATCGGGGTTGCGGAAACATCAACGAATCCGGGAGATGATCCTGAATTGGGACCCGGTTTGGGCGCTTCGATGCAACCGGGAGGCCAGGTAGATCCATTTGAGCGTTTTGATGGCCAGGAGGAAGCGCAACAGCGTTTTGTGTTACCAGCTCAAACTGGTGAACAGTCGCTGGATCCCGAGTTTATCGAACGCTGGATCAGAAGCTTGCCCGAAACCTCGACCGACTTGTTCCGGCGCAAGTTTTTGCGGGATGCACAACGACAGAAACGACAGGCGAGATAATTTGGTGTTTCGAATTCCATTTCTTTTTTGTGTCATCCTGCTTATCCAGCTGCAATCCCTCAGCTATGCGCAAACGGCCTACCTGCAATCGAAACAAATATTTTCGGGTGATATTGCCGAGTTAATAATTGAGTTTGACAACCGGATTCCATCTCTTTATGCACTGGATACATCGGTACTTGAAGCAGACTTCGAGATTCTGGATATCAAGTCCAGTGTTTCGCGTAAGTTCGAGTCAAACAAGGCATTCCATCGAATGCGGTGGCAAATCGAGATACTTCCGCGTAGCCCCGGTAAGCTCAGAATTCCACCTCTGCAGGTTGGTGAAGTTTTCACGCCGGTTTTAATGCTTGAAGTCATCCCACAATCGGCCGAGCTGAATTCAGCCAATAACGTACGGGTCGAACTAGAGGCTGAACCTGAAAGGCCTTACGTCGGCCAGCAAACACAAATCGTGATACGTGTCATTCACAACGTTCCCCTGTTTGACGGCGATTTGATTGAACCAGCAGTCGATAATACAGATACCTTTAGTCACGGCCTGGAGTCCAGGTACTCAATTTTTCGCGAAGGCCAGGAATTCCAGGTGCTGGAGCGAAACCTTTCAATCGTTGCTCGATCACCCGGTCAGATCAGGATTCCACCGGTTAATTATCGTGGGCTCATACAATCCGCATCGGCCAGCTCAGTCGCAGGATCCACTGCGAAATCGAGACGCATCAATCGGTCCAGCAAAACCCTGCTGCTGCAGGTCCGCAAACCACCATCTGAATTCAGCGGTAGTACCTGGCTGCCTGCCCAAGAGATCGAACTTGAGCAACACTGGGATGAGATTACCAATGAATTGCAGGTTGGTGATTCGCTCGGACTGACCCTCGGCATCGAGGCTAAAGGGCTACCTGCAGAAGCTCTGCCCGCGGGCCTGTTATCGACAAATTCTGGTAAGTTCAGGGTTTACGCCGATCAGGAAACACGCTCAAACCAGTTTGAGGGCCGAGAGTTAACAGGGCGCCTGGAGCAACGCTTCGTGATTGTTGTTACAGAGCCAGGTGAAATCCAAATACCTGCGATTAACCTGAAATGGTGGGACGTCGAACAAGAGGTCGAAAGAATGGCTGCTCTCGCCGGAAAAAGCTGGACTGCGTCCGCGCCGGAAACTGGCGAAGACGGCTTAGAGACGGCAGGTAAAGCGACAAGCTGGTCTGGCACAGGATCACCAGGGTCGGCCATCACCCTGGCTCACGGTAACTGGTCGTGGTACGCGGGGATCGGTGCAATATTGCTGATCCCTGGCCTGTTGATGTGCCTCAGGTCAGTGCGCGTTCGCATGAGTGAATCAATTGCAACCATGCTGAAGAGTCGCCGCCACCGTCAATTGTTAAAACAGGCCTGCCTATCTAATAATCCCGTACTGGCCTGCCGGGAACTAATAACATGGGGCAGGGCGCGTTGGCCGTGCGATAACATCAATGGTCTATATGAGATCAGGATCAGAACAAGATCCAGTGAGCTTGCCGGGGAACTTCGTCGTCTCGACAAAGCATTATATGCGGATCACAGTGAAACCTGGCAGGGGCGAGCATTGTGGCGACTGGTTGCTGCCGAGCATCGGCAATTGACAGTTGAAACCGGTACCCGGGAGGACTCGTTGCCGAATTTGTATCCGCAACGTTCCTGATCCGCTCGCTAGCTTATTCAGTCACTAGCGACCAGCCCTCGGCTGGATGAAAACGTTCACCGAATTTCGTCTCGTAATCAGACATCGCGGCGACCAGTGATTCGACTCCTTCCTGCAGGCTATGATGCATCGGTCCGCCACGAAAAGGTGCAAATCCGGTACCGAATATTATGCCGGCATCCAACAGGTCTTTGTCTGTCACGATACCTTCCTTAAGACAGGCCGCAGCCTCGTTGAGCAAACGGAATACAAGCCGGTTCTGGATCATTTTCTGATCTCCGAGATCGGCATCTTTATCTTTAACCGGCTTACCCTTGTCGTAGTTATAAAACCCACGCCCGGATTTCTTGCCGAGCTGCTTTGAATTGACGAACCTGTTCAGGGCCTCGGGCAACCCAATGCCATAAGCCGCGGATAAATTCTGCGCTACCGACTGACAGATATCGAGACCCACGGTATCGGCAAGCTCAACCGGTCCCATCGGCATGCCAAAATCGGTTGCCGCCTTGTCGATCGCCTCCGGCGCGACACCTTCGTCGTAAAGCGTAAACGCTTCAACCAGGTAAGGCATCAGGATGCGGTTAACCAGGAATCCGGGAGAACTCTTGACCGGCAAGGGTAATTTGCCGATGTGCTGCGTAAATGCAATCGCCTGTTGCACGGTTTCCTCCGAGGACGAGGCGGTCCGGACGATCTCCACCAGCGGCATCATTGCAACCGGGTTGAAAAAATGAATGCCGACCAGGCGATCAGGTTCTTTCAGCACAGTCGCCAGTGTTTCCAGCGGAATGCTCGAGGTGTTGGTTGCGAGCACTGCACCGGGCTTCATGCGCGGTTCGATGTCCTTGTATATTGCGTGCTTGGCATCGATATCCTCAAAAATAGCCTCGATTACGACATCGGCCCTGGTGACGCCGTCACCATCGATGTCTGGAATCAAACGATCCAGCGCGGCATTGCGCTCCCGGGTTGTTTTCAGACGCTTGCCGAACAGCTGGTGGGCGCGCTTGAAGGCATTGCTTAAATACTTGGCTTCCCGGTCCTGCAAGGTCACATTGAAACCACGCAATGCACACCAGGCCGCGATATCCCCGCCCATGGTGCCAGCGCCAATGATATGCACATGACTCGGGTTGAATGCCTTTTTGTCACCTAGTCCCTTTAGCCGCGTTTGCAGGAAGAACACACGGATTAAACTGCGCACTTTGCTGCCCTGGATCAGACGTGCAACCGAATTGGCTTCTTCTTCCATCATGCGCTTGTCGTTGCCGTAAAAACTGGCCCAGACATCGAGAATCGCATATGGCGCCGGGTAGTGTTGTCGAGGTGCTTTTTTCGCCACCTGCTTTTTCATGTATCCGGCCAGCAAGTTGCGAATACCGGGTAAAGACAGGACTTTGCCAATGAACGGCATGCTCTGCCGATCTGGTGGGGCCAACGCGACGTTGCGCGCCGCGCGTTCAATCTGGCGTTTTGGCTGTGCCTTATCGACCAGCCCAATGGCACGCGCCGCCGACGCAGTCAATGCCCGCCCCGAAAGCATAATTTCTAACGATTGCAGAGGATTAATCATCGAAGTGGCACGCACAAGACCGCCATAAGCCGGATGAATGCCGAGTTTTACCTCGGGTAGACCGATGCGTGTTCCCGCGTCATCGAGTGCAACGCGGTAATCGCAGGCGAGCGCAAGTTCTGTGCCCCCGCCCATGCAAAAACCCTCGATCAGGGCGACGGTCGGGCAGGGCAGTGACTCGATTCGACTAAACAGGGTCTGCCCGCGCTTTATCATGATCAGGGCTTCCTGCGTGGAAGTAACCTCGAGAAACTCGTTGATATCCGCACCCGCGATAAAACCCTTTGCTTTACCCGAGCGAAAGATTATTGCCGTGGGCGGGTTATTGTTGATTTCGTCGAGCAGGCTATCCAGTTGTTCCAGTACCGATATCGAAAGTACATTGGTATCGGTATCTTGTTTATCGAGGGTCAACCAAAGGATTCCATCGTCATCGCTGTGGCTTTGCCAATCGACTATGGTTTCACTCATGACGTACTCCTTTCGATCAGCATCGCGCCGCCCTGACCGCCACCGATGCATAAGGACGCAACGCCGGTGCTCGCATTTTTCTGTTGCAGCACTTTTGCCAGGTGTAGCACGATACGGGCACCGCTGGCGCCAACCGGATGTCCGAGACTAACGCCGCCACCGTGAATATTGAGGCGCTCCAGCGGAATTTCACCGACCGCAGAACGCAGACCCAGCTGTTGTTTGCAGTAATCCTTGTCATTCAGGGCGGCCAGCACTGCAAGCACCTGGGCCGCAAAAGCCTCGTTAATTTCCCAGTAATCGATATCGCCAACCTTGAGGCGCTGTGATTTCAATAACGGGGCAATCGCGTGCGCCGGTCCCAGGCCCATTTCTGCGGGACTAAGCGCGGCCCACTCGGTACTGACCAGCCTGGCGAGAATCGGTAAATCGTACTTTTTAACCGCGGCTTCACTGGCCATCACCAGTGCCGCGGCGCCATCGGTAATCTGTGCGCTGTTACCCGGGGTCACAAGTCCATAGGGTTTATCGAAAGCAGGGCGCAATTTACCGAGCTTTTCCAGGGTTGAATCAGGTCTTACACCATCGTCAAGATCGTAAACTTTGCCACGGGAGTCGAAAACAGGTACTACTTCGGGTAATTCATTATCCTGCTGGGCCTGGTGCAGTTTCAAATGACTTTCCAGCGCAAATTGATCCATCTGGTCGCGCGTAATACCGAAGCGATAGGCGATCTGTTCGGCAGTCTGACCCATGTTAAGGCCGACGACCGGATCGGTTAAACCTTTCAACAGCGCAATAACCGGCGCTAACAGGCGTGGACTGAACCCGCCCAGAACCTTGAATTTCTGACCGATCGATTTTGCTCCCCACCAGTCGGCCAGCCAGTTCACCATTTTCGGGTGAAACAACAGCGGCGCCTGGCTCATCGCCTCGATGCCACCGGCCAGAACCAGGTTAGAGCGTCCCGAGGCGATCGACATTGCAGCATTATCGAGCGCCTGCATACCCGATGCACAATTTCGGTGCACCGTGTAAGCCGGGACCTGGTCACCACATCCGAGTCGAAGCGCTACGATACGTGCAATGTTGGCTTCGTCAGGGCCCGGCATGGTGGAACCGAATATCACCTCGTCGAACTCGGTCGCGGCAAACGGCATTCGAAGTAGTAGTGACCTGGCGGCATAAATACCGAGGTCCGCGTGCTTGAATGGTCCCGGTCTTCCGCGTGCTTTCAGGAACGGTGTGCGATTACCATCGATCAAGTAAACGGGTTTTGAATATTTCTTGTTGGTAGCTGCCATTTGTTATCTCGGCTTGGCGAATGGGTAGTCTATATCTTAAGTTGAGAATCATAAACCATGATTTAACCTTGTAAATCGAAACATTAAGCTGCAGGTGCCCAGATCACCCATTCAGTGCCCATCTGTATATAACTTTATGACTGCGCATAATGTATATTATGTAAAGTTGCAAATATATCACAAATACTATAAACCGCCCGCTCTCGGTTATTAAATGACCTACCCGCGCAGGTATTCGTTTTTTGGGTCGAACAAAGGAGCTGAATAAAGCCTGGCCGGAATCATTTCGCCGAGAATTTCAATTTCGACCTCTCGACCCTCTTCAACCAGTGCCACTGGTAAAAATCCGAACGCGATGCTTTTTTGCGCATGATGCGAGTAACCGCCCGACGTCACATAGCCAACCACCTCGCCGTCATGCCAGATTGGCTCCCAGGCGACCGTATCGGCATCTTTTGCGTCGACCACGAAAGTACACAATTTACGCGTTGCTCCCTTTTCACGCTCGGCGCTCACGGCGGCCTTACCGATAAATTCAGTGTCCTTGTCGTAATCGACGAAACGATCGAGACCTGTTTCCAGCGGAGTATAGTCAGGCTTGAATTCTCGCATCCATGAACCGAATGACTTGTCCAGTCGCAGGCTCATCATCGCTCGCATACCAAAAGGGCGCAGACCGAGATCGGCGCCCGCCTCCATCAATATTTCATACAACGCTACCTGCTGGTGTGATGGCACATAGAGTTCGTAGCCACGATCCCCGGTGTAACTAACGCGTTGTACGATCGCCTGGCACTGGCCGACATCGATTTCTCGTATAGAAAGAAATGGCAACGCAGCCGTCGATACGTCGGCACGGGTTACACGACTCAGTAACTCCTGTGCCTTTGGACCTGCAATCTGGAAGCCGATACGCTCCTTGGAAATATTTTTCAAATTAACACCGTTTTGCGGCAGATGCTGCTCAAACCAGCGCATATGGTAAGCCTGTGCGCCAAATGATGCGGTTACCTGGAACACGTCGTCACGCAGACGGCCTACTGTGAAATCACCGATTATCTTACCGCCCGGGCTCAGCATCGGGTTCAGGCTGATACGACCGGGGGCCGGGATCTTACCGGCCATTATGATATCGAGGTATTGGTGCGCACCCGGACCGCTAACTTCGTACTTGCCGAAATTATGGACTTCGTTAATACCAACCCCTTCGCGCACCGCTCGACATTCCTCTGCCACGGTGTCAAAGGCGTTAGAACGCCGTAAGCTGGGTACTTCGTAAGGATCCTCCCCTGCCGGGGCAAAATAGTTGACGTGCTCCATGCCGTAAGCCGATCCAAACACCGCGTTTTGCTGTTGCCAGATACCGTAGGCCGGCGTGGTGTCGAGCGGTCTTGCAGCAGGTAGTTCTTCGTTCGGATACGACACGGTAAAGCGGCGTTGATAATTCTCGGTAACCTTTAAGCGGGTATACGAAGGATTGCAGTAATCACCAAACCGCGCCACATCCATCGCAAACACATCGCGCGAAGGCTCGCCCTCGATCATCCATTCGGCGAGCGTCAAGCCGACCCCGCCGCCCTGGCTGAAACCCGCCATGACCGCGCAGGCGGACCAGTAGTTGCGTAAACCCGGTACCGGGCCCACCAGCGGATTACCATCCGGCGCAAAAGTAAACGGACCGTTGATGATGGTCTTGATGCCGGCCTCGGCTAACACCGGGTAGCGTTTGAAAGCAAATTCCATCGAATCGCCGATACGATCCAGGTTTTCGCTCAATAACTCGTGACCGAAATCCCAGCGCGTACCGTCTACTGCCCACGGAACGCAATTCTGCTCGTAAAAACCGATCACCAGCCCCTTCCCTTCCTGGCGCAGGTAGCTCTCCCCTTCAGGGTCCATCACGTGCGGTAATTCGGCATCGCGTTCAAACACTTCGGCAATATCGTCGGTCGCAAAATACTGGTGCTCCATTGGATGCAGCGGCAGGTAAACGCCGGCCATTGCAGCGACTTCGCGCGCCCACAGACCGGCTGCATTGACCAACTGCTCGGCCACGATCGTGCCCTGCTCGGTGACCACTTCCCAGTTACCGTCGGCACGCGGGTTAGTCTCGAGCACGGGGTTGCGCAGGATGATTTCGGCCCCCTGCATCTGCGCCGCCCTGGCGTAGGCATGGGTGGTTCCCGAAGGGTCGAGGTGCCCATCCAAAGGATCATAAAGCGCTCCGAGTACACCATCGGTATTGGTAATAGGGCTAAGCTTGCGAATCTCTTCAGGTGTTACCAGCTCGGTATCGAGACCCATGTGCCGATGCATTGCGCGAGCGGATTTGAGAAAGTCGAGACGTTCCGGGGATTCAGCCAAGGTAAGGCCGCCGACATGGTGCAAACTGCAGGATTGACCGGTAATCTCCTCGAGTTCACGATAGAGGCGAATCGTGTATCCCTGCAAGGCAGCCATGTTGGTATCGGCATTCAAGGTGTGAAATCCACCCGCCGCATGCCAGGTAGAGCCCGAGGTCAGCTCGGAACGTTCGATCAGGACGACATCTTTCCAGCCGAACCTGGTTAAATGGTAGATAACGCTGCAACCGACGACACCGCCGCCAATGACAACAACCTGTGCATGTGAGCGCATGACAATAACCCTAATGTTGAAGCGCGAGCGAAGTCGCGCAGCCGCTACTAATTACATCACGAAATTTAGCCGCAATACCCCGGGTCATCGCGCGAGCTCCAGTTCGCGTCGTCGCTCACTTGCATACTGTTCCAGCGACTCACGAATCGCAGCGTCTATTTCGGGTTCCTGGTAATCTTTCAGGGCCTGGCGATACACCTTGTTGGCGCGCTGAAAGGCGGTTTGCTCACCGTTTTCAACCCAGGTCTCGAAGTTGCTCCAGTCCGACACAATCGGCTCGTAAAAAGCGGTGGTGTAATTCGCGATGGTATGGGAAGTTCCGAAAAAATGCCCCCCATGCCCGGCCTCGGTAATGGCTTCCAACGCCAGACTCGACTCGTCAACCTGCAGCGGTTTCAGGGTCTCGGCCATCATTTGCAGCATATCGATATCGATAATAAATTTCTCGAACGACGCACACAGCCCGCCTTCGAGCCATCCCGCGGCATGCTTGATAATCTGGGCCTGCCCCATGACCGCGCCCCAGAGCGACATTTGAGACTCCCAGGCTGCCTGGGCATCGACACAATTCGAGGCATTGGTATTGGACGAACGAAATGGCAGGTTGTAGCGTCGTGCCAGCTGACCGCTCGCCCAAGCGGCGCGGGTGTATTCCGGGGTACCGAATGCCGGTGCACCGCTGCGCATGTCGGCATTTGAGGTAAAGCCACCATAGACCATTGGCGCACCGGGTTTAACGATTTGTGACAACGCGATTACGCCAAGCGCTTCGGCATTTTGTTGCGCCAGCGCACCCGCGATCGTAATCGGACACATGGCGCCGGACAACGTAAATGGTGTCACGATCGTTGGCTGCCCATTCTCGGCCATTTCTATCAAGCCATCGAGCATGGGACCATCAACCCGTAATGGAGAATTGGTATTGACGACGGTGATAATGCTGGGCTCGGATTTCATCGTTTCGCGGTCGACTCCACGCGCAATTGCGGTCATCTCGATGCCATCGTTGACACGCCCGCCCCCGAGGCAGTACAGCGAAAATGAACGATCTGCCAGGGTCAGCGCCGCCAGTGTCGCGTCGAGGTGGCGGGTTTCGGGATGGATATCGATCGGTTCGACCGGGTAACCGCTAAAAAAGTCGATCACGTCATAACTGTGCCCGAGGCGCAGAAAATTACAGTAATCCTCGAAGTTGCCGGTGCGGCGCCCTCCTTCGAGATCGGAACTGTTGGGCGCGCTGGCGACGGTGGTGAAATTCACCGCGTTTCTGCCGACCAGGCGGGATCGCCCGGGATTGCGCGCGTGCAGGGTAAACTCCGAAGGCACCGTGGCAAGTCGTTGCATCAGTCGCTCGCGATCGATGTATACGCGCTGCAAATCCCAGTCAACTCGGGCGCCATCCTGTTCGTAGAGCGCGAGCGCGGATTCATTTAAGACCTCGAGCCCGATTTCTTCGAGGATACGCATGGATCCATCATGGATCAGATCGAGCGCCGTTTGATCGAGCGCTTCGATCGGCTGATAGGGATTAAAGAGTTGCTCGGCCTTTGGTTTGACCACCTGATCCGGCGTGGCACTTCGTTTACGGGCTCTTCTGCGGCTCATTGAGGGCTCCTGTGATACAGCAGTCGATAGTATTTGAGAAATCTGGAGCCGTCTAGCCGGGAAAATCAGGTTATTTACATGCAACTTCGCCGATGGCAGTAAACAGCATCGAATCGTTAACCAGGTATCTACAGGGAATTAACCGGCCGCGTTAATTAACGACTGCCGGTAAGGGGCTACTAAATGAGACGGGGGTAACCTGAATCTATAGCAAAGTTCTCCAGCTCGATTATCGGTTGGTAGTCTTCCAGTGTCACTGGCTCGAATCCGTGCAGGTGAAGCCTGTTACGAATCGTTTCAGGGGTATCTGCAAGTGCCTGATTCATTTTTTCCACCAGCAGCTCCAAGTCGGCATCGTCAATACCTGGTCTCGGAAGCACCAAAGGCAGGCCACATGTCTTTACGCTGAAACCAATGCTACGCACCTTTTCAACCAGTTCCGGCCAATGATCCTGGATCAGCTGGTAACTGACACAATCGATGGCAGCGACATCCGTGGTCCCGTCAGCCACCGTCTCCAGGCTATGCAGATGACTGCCGGTTTGAACTACCCTGGAAAAGAATGGACCGGACGGGTTGAACCTTGCAATCGCGTACCTGAGTACGTTCATCCCGCTATTTGAGTCCGCGGCATTCATCGCAGCGACTTTTCCCCGGCACTCATCAAGTGCTTCGATGGACGAATCCGCGGCAACAATGAAACGACTCGAATACATTTTTCCATCGGTTCCAGGCACCTCAAACACGGGTACGCAAAACGGAATGACCTGGTCTTTTAAATGCTTCATCAACGGATAGCCACAGGTATGACCGAGGAATAATCCCGCATCTCGCAGCAGGGCCTGGTCTGAATCAAAGCGCAATTCGATCGCTTGCTTACTACTGGCATCAAGCAGTTCGCTAAAGCAGGCAAACAGCTGTTGCCACGCCCCTGCCAGGTCGTCGCTAAATGCATACATGCCACAGGCGATAAATTTTTTGTTTCTATTGTTCACGGAATACAAAATAACCGGCAACAGGGACAAACTCCAGTCAGAATTGGTTTTCTCCCCTGGTATGGATTGTAGAAGCCGTATATTTGCCACAAAAACAACTAGCTTTAACTGCTACTCAAGTTTTTCCACCAACGGCCGATAGGGCTGCCATACATTAATATGTCCATAAAAAATCTGAATTTTCACGGGGAATATACAGATGCAGAACGATACCACGGCACTCGACCACTCGGTTTTGAAACGTATCAGAAACCTGGCGCTATTCAACGACAAGCAGCTCAACAGCCTGGCCGCCAGGCTTGAACCAAAAATGGCTGCGCCGAAGCAGCGCATAATCGGCCTGGGTGACCTGGGTGATTACAGCCTGTACCTGTTGAGCGGCGAAGCCATCAGCCGCGACGGTGAGGGAAACGAACGCAAGATGGGTTCAGAAAGCGATGATGACCTGGAGCCGATCGCACATATCCGCCCGAGCCTTTATGAAATCGAGACAGTCTCACCTACGAAGTACCTGGAGATCCCCAACGACCTGTTAACCGAGTTGTCCTTGGTTGAGGAGCCGGAATCTACCGAAATGGAAGTCGAAATAATTGAGCAATCGGAGGCAGCTAATCAACTGACCATCAGTCTCTGTACCGATATCAGCAGCGGCAATATTTCGCTGCCGACATTGCCGGATGTCGTACAAAAAATCCAAAAGGTATTTGCCGACGACAACTATGATGTCGCCAAGGTTACCGGGCTTATCCAGTCTGATCCCTCGATAACTGCCAAGTTGCTGAAAACGGCCAACAGCGCATTATATCGTGGCAGCGAGCCTATCGAGACCCTGCAACAAGCGATCGTACGTATGGGGATGGATGTAATTAAAAAGCAGATCATGATTTACGCGGCTTCTGAATTGTTCGAGTCCAAATCAAATAGTATGCAAAATCGCATGCAGTCGTTGTGGAAGAATTGTCGCAAACTTTCGGCTTACAGCCGGGTGCTTGCCAGCAGGTCGGGAAGCTTCGATCCTGAAATGGCCCAGATGGCAGGATTGATAAGCGACCTGGGGATAATCGCGATACTGGATTACGCGCAGTCACACAGCGACCTTTATGGCGACGATGAGGCGCTCGATCAAACCATTCGCTCACTGCACTCCCAGATCAACGGAATGTTGCTCTACCAATGGAGCCTGGGTGATGAAATCGTTACTGTCGGTGAAGAATCCCGTAAATGGTTTCGCAACCATCGCGACGAAGCTGACCTGTGCGACCTGGTTCTGGTAGCTCGATATTACAGTCTCCTCGGAACAGCTTCAGAAAAGACTTTGCCAGCGCTTTCAAAAATGCCTGCTTTCCTGAAACTACAGCTGGAATTCAGTGCAGAAGAAAGTGAAAGCTTTATCGAAGAGTCCAAGGCAGAAGTCGCGGCAGTCGAAAGTATGCTTGGATCGATTTAAAGGAGTCGTTTTTACAACACCATGGCAATGCCCTGGACGGTGTCGAATTAGACTGCAACAGTATTCGATATTGGTTCAAATAAAATATTAAGGATAAAAATGCTGGAACCTCTACTAAAGCAGGCAGGTGAGTTACCTTCACTTCCCGAAGTCTATATCAGGGTAACTGAACTGCTTGAGACTGAAAGCTCAACCGGCATAAAAATCGGAGAAGCGGTTCAGTCCGATCCCGCATTAACCGCCAGAATCCTGAAACTGATCAACAGCGCCTACTACGGATTGCAAAATCCGGTTACCTCCATCCCCCAGGCCGTAACCTTACTGGGTCGCCAGCAGTTACGACAGGTCCTGGTGGGTTCCGTATTAGCCGGCGTTTTTAAAGATTTTGATATCACCGAGTTTCCGCTAAGGGACTTCTGGCAACATAGTATAAAAACCGCGATTATCGGCAGGCAACTGGCGATGCAAAATGCATGTGTCATCGATCACGAGGCTTTCTTCACGGCCGGGCTGTTGCATGATATCGGATGGCTGGTAATCGCAAAAGTGAATCCGGGCTCTTATATCCAGATCTCCGAACTTGCGAGAACCGAAAACAAGGATGTCATCCAGGTCGAAACCGAAAAGCTGGGGGTTTCACACATCGATGTCGGGGTTGCGTTACTGGATAAATGGGGCATTCCAGGTCTGATTACCCAATGCGTGAAAAGACACCACGATACCGATCACAATGGGCAAATAGCAGTTGAAACCAGCATTGTATATTTGGCGAATAAATTGAGCCGGCTTGACCTGAATAATATCGATGAAGAAGAAGAGGAAGAAGATGTGGTAGCGGATATCCTGTCGACAATTCCGAACTGGGAAAAATCGAAGTGCACATCGGAGCAAATAGCCATCGCCTGCCGCCTGGCCGACGAACAGTGGTTTGAAGTAATGGAGTCTCTCGGAATGGTTGACCTCGATATCGATGAAGATTTAGAAGAAACCTACCTGTTCCAAACCGATATTGCGAGACAGTAATAATATTGTCGTAACTCCTTATCCTCCCGCAGCACATAAGCGGATAACAAGAAAAACATCGCCACTGACAGCAAAGCCTCCTAAAGCATTATGAAAGTATGCTGTTATTTTGCCGTTTCGGTCGCACAAGATACCCGTCGGCTAGCATTAATTTCTAATCAGGGGCGTGTAAGTCAAGTATCCCGTTGCTGTCTTTTTTAAAGAAAACCACAGCAAAAAACCATCCCGCTGCAACATTTCAGCAATTAAACATTTAACCCATACAGGGGATGTCGCCATATTAATGCCTTGTTATGCTTTGCTGGTATTAATGCGGATGCACCGGATTGAAAATGAGGCCATGGCTGGCCGCTACAATTTAGGCAGATTCAAAATAGATGAACGAAGAAATAACTTTACCGGGAACAAGAAGAAGCGATAACACCGATGCTACTGACAATAGCCTGATTACTGATTTTACGCAAGTAGTCAGCAGTGTCGTCGGTAAAGATCGGGCCGAACGCAGACAGCAGAAAATACGAGATGAACTTGTTCGGCAATACTTTGGTACTGATCGCAGTGAGGTTTCCTCTTTAAAGTCCTCGTTTAAAAAACTGTTCAGCTTTAACTAGTTAAACTGATCTAATCCCGGGGTACTAAATTTTATTCCATTCTGCACTCCCCGGAAAAAAGCACTACCGACTTCCTTATTGCTTAAACATTCCTGTACCGCTTGCACAAACCGGTTGCGGGGTTGTCGCTGGCAGAGGACGTCGTTAGTTGATCCTCGCTAATATATTGTGAATCAGTAATTGACAAAAATTTCTCCAACATGGAGAGTGTGTCCAGGCAGATTCAGGCAGAGTTTTTTGAAGATTTCACATGCGCACTTATGAAATAGTATCAGACGACGGTGTCGATGCGCTTGCCCTGAACAAAAGGCAATCACCGCAACCGGGAGCGAGTGAAATACTCGTTAGCATCCGAGCCTCATCCATAAATTATCGAGATCTCTCGACAATTGAAGACCCTGTTCCACGAGGTATCGAGTACCCGCTGATCCCGAATTCTGACGGTGCCGGCGAGGTGATTGGTGTCGGTGCAGAAGTCTCCCGGTTTGAAATCGGAGACCGGGTTGCTGGATGTTTCTTCCAGAACTGGTCTGACGGGCGCATATCAGCTGAAGCCATGGCCAGCGCAATGGGTGGTTCGGTTGATGGCGTCCTCTCCGAACAGGTGGTGCTTAACGAAGCCGGTGCGGTGCACATTCCCGCCCATATGTCATTTGAAGAAGCATCGACACTTCCTTGTGCCGGATTGACTGCCTGGAACTGCCTGGTTGAACAGGGTGGCCTCAGGGCAGGCAACACGGCATTGTTTCTTGGCACCGGTGGTGTATCAATCATCGGTTTGCAGATTGCAAAAATGATGGGCGCGCGGGCAATAGTTACGTCATCCAGTGATGATAAATTGACCCGTGCCAGGGTGCTGGGCGCAGATGAATTGATCAACTATCGCCAGAACCCTGCCTGGGAAAAACAAGTCCTCGAAATGACCAATGGTAGTGGTGTCGATGTGACCATTGAGACCGGCGGTGGCGGGACCCTGGAGAAAACAATGGAGGCTACCCGGATCGGCGGTACCATCAGTTTGATCGGAGTCCTGACAGGCGGCGCGATTAATCCCACCACCGTGATGCGAAAATCAATCCGCCTGCAAGGTGTTTATGTTGGCAACCGCCGGATGTTCGAAGACATGAACGCGGCCTTCGCTCTAAACAAGATACACCCGGTTATTGACCGGGTATTTGATTTTGAAGATGCACGCTCCGCCTATCACGCAATGCGCGCTGCAGGGCATTTTGGAAAGCTGGTTGTAAAGGTTTAATGCCATGACCTGGTTAGAGGCATTGAGTTACCTGGTAACAATACTGGGTTTCCCAACCGCTATTCTCGTTTTTATTTACGAGCATAGAAGACGTCTCGATAATGAAGAAAACGAACTCCACCGACACCTTTCAGAGGAATACGATAATTTCCTGAGGCTGGTTCTGGACAATGCCGACCTTTTACTTTTAAGGGCATCGAATAATCCGCCTACACTATCAGAGGAACAACTCGAACGACGGGAAATTATCTACAGGATGCTGGTGTCACTATTTGAAAAGGCCTACATTATTCTCTATTCCGAAAATATGAAACCCGATGCAAAACGTCGCTGGATGTCCTGGGAAGACGACATGGCAGAGTGGTGCCGCAAAAAGGAGTTCGTCGAATTACTGCCCGACCTCCTTGAAGGTGAGGATGACGCATTTAGCCGGCATATCCTCGCAATAGCAAAAAAATGAAAAATACCACGGCTAGCTTATTGTGAGCCGGTATTCCGCTCCCGGGATTGAAATTAAAAACGCCAACTGTAATAAAGTTCGGCTCGCGATGCATCAAATGATTCAGAGCTGTCTTTGTCTTCAATATCCAGGGAGGTGTAACTAAGCCCCCAGCCAGCCAGGTCACCTTTCCCGACATTCTCCAAATACACAACCACACCATTTGCGGCATCGTATTCGATAGTGGAATCATCTTCGAGCGTCGCCCCATCATGAACAACAACACCAATCCCGAAAATAAATGGATTTGAGCGATATTGATACGCCAATTGCAAATAGACATCCTGCAATGTCGAGTCTTCCGTAAAACCGTATTGAAAACCGAGCCCTACGCGATAGCCGCCACCAAATTGATACATTTGTTCATAACCCAGACGCGCATGGGCACCAGCCCCTGCAGGATCGTAGGAACCATCTTCATAAACCAGCTTATCCCCACCGTAAGCGTAACCAAGACTGACCAGGTAATTACTTTCTGTGCGCACGAAAGATGCCGAGATTTCCTGTGGTGTTTCGGGTTCAGGTTCAACCACCGGGGCAGGCTTAACGACCGGGGCAGGCTTAACGACCGGGGCAGGCTTAACGACCGGGGCAGGCTCAACAAGCTTTGGCGGTGGTTTGGGAGTAGCTTCGACCGGCGCATCTTTTGGAATGACATAATCGGGCAGTTTCAGAACGACACCAACGGCCATTTTATTGGCGCCATTGGCGAAAATAGCGGGATTCAACTTGATGATATCCTGCCTTAAACGGGCCTGCTTATTGACATCCCCCGGATAAACAGCACGACCGATCGCATACAGGGTATCGCCACGTTTTACTTTCCATTTAGTGCCGCTGGCCATCGCCCTTCCCTGGATACCAGTACCTGACTGATTTGTAGCTGCCACGCTTGGTTTACTGGCTTTATCTCCTGTATTCTGAGCTGGAGTTACCACCGGTGTTTTAAGTTGGTCTGAATTATCGGTTGTGGGAGGGGGTGCAGGATCGACTATCTGACAGTCTGGCAAATTACACCGCCGTATACAGGTCCGTGCATCGAACACTGTGATATTGCCGTCACCGTCTGGATCACGCAGATCGCGTGATCCATCCGCCGGTGTATCGCGTGCACTGATGATCAGGCTGATATCCAGGCGATCCACGTCGCCATCTTTATCGATATCGCAAACGGCAGCCTGTGCCAGGCCGGGGACTCCCATTAATAGACACGATAGCGTGGCTGCTACAAACCTGCGTTGGATCATAAATCGACGCCGATTTGTACGATTTGGATATCTGTTTTCACCATAGCAGGCACCTGAACTGGGCCAGGCAGGGTCTGAAAACAGCTTTTGCAAACCAGCGAATAGTAGGTTCGATACCCACGACATGCTTGTAAATTGATTCTGAAATCAACATGGAAAAGGTTACCGATGAGGAGGGAAACTGCTTATTCGGAACATTCAATAGTCTGTCTCCTGTATGAGTGCCGTCGTTTGGTTGCGAACCAAAATAGTCGTTGTTGAAATTTGTGAACCTATGTTGCCTGCTCCAATAATAAAGAAAATACGCTTAACCGTCATTGCTTTAAGTACCAGTTTTACGCCGAATTAAACGATATGCCGATAAAATCCGGTTTTAATTCGGTACATTTGAATTATCGAGAAAACAAACCATGTTCTAAAGCCCCTTATACCAGTTAAAATAAGCGACCAGAACCTGTTCGCTGTCACGTTTACGAGGACAATACACCTGTGCCCCACTCTACCTACCTTCCCGAAAAGATGGGTTCAGCCTCGGTTGCACCAACCGGTAGTTTCGAAGCTGGCTCGTTCCAGGAATTCACCCTCACTTATACCGCGGGTTATTTTGGAATCGACGATACCGGGTCACTCAAAATAGTGCATCGTTTTGCGTCGGACATGGGCAAACCCCAGTTTGACAAACCCGATGCTGCCAATTATGTCACCGCCGAAGCCACTAACGGGGCCGTTTTACATATCGAGTACGATATGAAGCGAAATATCCGTCCCTGGGACAAGACGCTTTACATTAAGGTAGTGCGGGGATTTTTGCGCGAGGGTGATCAGATCATTGTGCGTTTCGGTGATCGACGCCAAGGCTCACCCGGCATGCGGATCCAGACCTTTTGTGAGAAAACCTTCGAATTCAAGGTGCTTGTCGATGCGATAGCAACCTACAACTATGTTGAACTGCCGCATCAGCCGGAGATCGAGATCGTGCCTGGCCCACCCGTCCTCTTTAAAGCGATATTACCGACCATGCGGCAGCAACAGGACAGTTTCCGGCTTTGCCTCAAGGGAGAAGACCGCTGGGGCAATCCATCGAATCTTGGCGACCTGAAGCTGAAGTTACGCGCCAATATGATCGTCGATGGCCTGCCCGATTCGGTTACTTTTGAAGTTGGCAAATTCACACGGATTCTCGAACATCTGAATGTTGTCGAGACTGGTGATTTGATTATCGAGTTGCTCGACGCCGACGACAACCTGCTTGCTAAATCGAATCCCTGTCGATTCATCGCCGATGCCGATTTACTGCCCTACTGGGGCGACCTGCATGGCCAGTCGGAGGAAACCATCGGTACCAATTCGGCACGCGATTTCTACGAGTTTGCGCGCGACAAGGCATTCCTCGATATTTGCGTGCACCAGGGGAATGACTTTCAAATAACCGGTGAATTCTGGCAATGGCTTAACGAACTTTCCGCGGAATTTACCGAGGATGGAAGCTTCATCGTGTTTCCCGGCTGGGAATGGTCGGGCAATACCGGGCTGGGTGGCGACAGGAATGTGCTGCACATGCATGAAGGTCGACCGATACATCGCTCCTCGCATGCGCTGGTTGATGATTTGTCCGATGTCGAAAGCGACGCAACCTCGGCCGGCGATTTATTCGAGGCATTAAAGGATGAGGATTGCACCGTGTTTGCACATATCGGCGGACGCTATGCCGATATCAAGGTTGCCCACGACCAGCGCATCGAAAAGGGCGTCGAAGTTCATTCGGCCTGGGGCACCTTCGAATGGCTGGTTCACGACGCTTTCGAGCAGGGTTACCGCGTCGGTATCCTTTCTAACTCCGATGGACACAAGGGCCGTCCCGGGGCATCTCACCCCGGTTCTACCAGTTTTGGTGCTTATGGCGGCCTGACCTGTGTGCTGGCGCCCGACTTTACCCGCGCAGGTATCATGCAGGGTTTACGTCAAAGGCATCACTACGGCACTACCGGCAGTCGGGTGATACTGGATACCCGGGTCGAATTCACGCAACCGGCTGAACTCTTCTCCGACGATCCGAGGCTGGGTGACGTCAGTTCTGAAATGGTACGCGAAGCGATGATGGGTGACATCCTGCAAACCTCGCAGGACAGCGTAAAGTTCCACATTGACGTTCACAGCGCAGCACCCATCGAGCGCATCGATATCCGTAACGGGCTCGATACGCTGGAAATCTTTCGCCCTTACAGCGAAGCCGATCTCGGGCATCGCATCCGTGTCATCTGGGAAGGCTCCGAGTATCGCGGCCGCGGTCGCGAAACCATCTGGGATGGTCATGCAAAACTGAGCGATAACGGTTTCGAGTCGGTGACGCCGATCAATCGCTACAACCTGGATCGACGTTTCCAACAGACCGCTGACGACCGCGTTGAATGGAGTGCGCTGACAACCGGTGGATTTGGTGGCTTTGAAGCCATATTACGGGAACGCGATACAGGCACTTTGCACATCGATACTGCACTGGTTCAGCAGGAGATCGAGATTAGCGATATCGGACGCCATGAATTAATTTTTGCTAACGGTGGCATCGAGCGTCGAATAAGAGTGTTTCGATTACCCGATCATAATCCCCATTGCGCGTTAAAAATCGAACGCGATATCGAACTGGTTACGCAACGCGATAACCCGCTTTATGTCCGGGTAACGCATGAAGACGGCCACTACTCCTGGTCCAGCCCGATTTACCTGATTCGTTGAAGCAGACTGGCTTCATTATCCCACTGCTGGCCCCGGCACCTGAGTTGAAATCACCGTTGCGAATGCCGGTCAAGCGTTATAAAACCAGCTCCAGGGGTAAGTCTCGCCATTGAACCTGAAGGACGGCATACCCACATTTTCAGGTTTTTTACAGTGATCAGGCTGTTTGTCGCATTAAATCAGGAGAACCCGTGTTATTGCCGTTATTTGTGCTATTTATAGAAGGTTCCAAACCACTAAATCTAATAAATGGCCGAAGTTAACGTTGAATCAGTTGAAATCGATCTGGAGCCTTTAGAGGACTCAACCACTACGAATTTTTCCGATAACGAGCAGGTTCCTGTCGAACATATCAACTTCGAGTTCGAGCAGGTCAACAAGCTGCACGGCGTATATCGGCACTTTACTGTATTCAACGACACGCAACTTTACCAGTCGATCAAAATCAAGCATCAGCGCAAGTACAAGTTTCGTATCGATCTCGCATACCTGGATCCGCGGCCCTTTAGAATCCGGGTCAAGGCCTGGAAGTGGTTGTATTTATCCCTGGCATTGCTGGGACTCGATGCCGCGTTGTATTTTTCGGGTTGGCTCGATACATTTTCGCTAAGTTTCTTCGGCGCTTTCACGGCGATTACGGTTGTTGCAATCATGTGCCTGCTGGCATTTTTCTACTATTCGCATGACAAGGTATTTTTTCGTACCCAGTACGGCAAAATAAGGCTGGTGGAACTCATCAACAAGAACCCTGATAACGCCAGTTTTCGCAGTTTTGTCAATAAATTCATCATGCAAATCAACAGAAGCAAGACCGCCAAGGGATTAAACCAGAATAAATTCCTGGCGCGGGAATTGCGCGAGCTGCGGCGCTTGAAAGACGAATCTATAATCCCGACCGGATCTTACGAAAAAGCCAAGCAACTGATCTTCAAACACAAAGCTTTTAACGCTGCCGATCAATAAACGCCTGAAGCGCGCTATTTCAAACCGGTAATGCCATTACCGACGCTCAAGTTTGGTGTAAAATGTCCGATTTACACGGTTTTCGATTAATGCATTTAGACTCCCTCACCGCGATCTCCCCGATCGACGGCCGTTACGCCGCGAAAACCGAAAGTCTGCGCGGGATATTTAGTGAATATGGACTGATTTATCATCGTTTGATTGTAGAGATACGTTGGCTGCAAACCCTGTCTCGAACTGCCGATATTGATGAAGTTCCGGAGTTCTCAGAAGCCGCGAATGCCCTGCTGGAATCTATTATTGAAAACTTCGATCCCGCCGAGGCGCAACGCATCAAGGAGATCGAACGAACCACCAATCACGATGTCAAGGCCGTGGAGTACTACCTGAAACAACAGGTCGCGCAAAACCCGGAACTTGAAGCGGTCTCCGAGTTTATTCACTTCGCCTGTACCTCCGAGGATATCAACAACCTGTCCCACGCTTTAATGCTGAGGTCAGGCCGTGATCAGATCCTGCTTCCCATGGCTAACGAGACGCTCGAGATGATAACCCGGCTTGCCCATCAATATGCCGCTGTTCCAATGATGAGTCGTACTCATGGTCAGCCGGCATCGCCGACAACCCTCGGCAAGGAGTTCGCCAACGTGGCTTATCGAATGCGCCGTCAATTGAAGCAGATAGAAGCCGTCGAAATACTGGCCAAGCTGAACGGTGCGGTCGGAAACTATAACGCTCATCTGAGCGCCTACCCTGGTAGCGACTGGCCTGCCATCGCCAGGCAGTTTGTCGAATCGATGGGAGTCGACTGGAATCCCTATACAACGCAGATTGAACCGCATGATTACATTGCCGAGCTTTTCGACGCGCAGGCGCGATTTAACACCATCATGATTGATTTCAGTCGCGATATCTGGAGTTACATTTCGATCGGTTACTTCAGGCAAAGGGCTATCGCCGGCGAAGTTGGTTCATCGACCATGCCGCACAAGGTTAATCCGATTGATTTTGAGAATGCCGAGGGCAATTTCGGCATCGCCAATGCGGTGCTGCATCACCTGGCCCAGAAGCTGCCTGTTTCGCGCTGGCAGCGCGATTTAACGGACTCGACCGTGCTGCGTAATCTTGGCACCGGCATCGGCCATACGATCATCGCGCTGGACTCGCTGAAACGAGGTATCGACAAGCTAGAAGTCAATGCCGATGCAATTGCCGCCGACCTCGAAAATAACTGGGAGGTGCTCGCCGAACCCATCCAGACCGTGATGCGTCGTTACGCTATCGAACAGCCATACGAAAAGCTCAAGGCGCTCACCCGTGGGCAAAAGATCGACGCCGAGGCGATACGCCAGTTTGTCGAAGCACTCGAAATTCCTGATTCCGCCAAGCAGGAATTGATCAAGCTGACCCCGTCTGCCTATATCGGAAATGCCGTAGAGCAGGCAAAGAATATCTAGTTCACCATGTGGAAATTACAGGAATTTGACCGCGAAGAATTCATCAGTCGCTACTGGCAAAAGCAACCCTGTGTATTGCGTAACGCATTTTCAAACCTGGACGAAATGCAGCAACAATTGGTGAGTCCAGAGGAACTCGCCGGGCTCGCCTGCGAAGAAGATGTTCATTGTCGCCTGGTGATTGAAAAAGACGGTACCAGCCCCTGGCAACTGCTCTATGGCCCCTTTGAAGACGAGGATTTTCTGCAACTTCCGGAAACACACTACTCGTTACTGGTATCTGAATGCGAAAAATGGTTCCCGGAACTGACCGAATTGCTTGATCAGTTTCGCTTTATCCCCGACTGGCGCATCGATGATTTAATGATTAGCTACGCCCCGGCCGAGGGATCGGTAGGCCCCCATATCGATGAATACGACGTTTTTCTATTGCAGACAATGGGATCACGGCGCTGGTTATTTTGCGACACACCTGGCGAGCAGCCTCAATTGATTCCCGACCTGGATCTGGCAATTCTGCAGGAATTCGAGCCGGACCAGGATGTCACCTTAAATCCCGGTGACATGCTCTACCTACCGCCTGGAATTGCCCATCATGGTATCGCGCTCGAGCGCTGCATGACTTATTCGATCGGGTTTCGGGCACCCACCTCGAGCAGCGTGCTCGAATCCTATGCCCTCGAAACGGAACATCTTGGTATCGGCCTCAAACGCTATCGTGATACCGATCTCGAACTTGATCGACATCACGCAGAAATTACCGACGCCGAAATTGATCGGTTTCGAACCCTTGCTACCGAGTTATTACAACAACCGGTCCAGGTATGGCAGGATGCCGTTGGAAAAATGCTCTCCGATAGCGCGGTTGTAGCGCCGCAGGGAGACGATCAGCCGGTTTACGTGTCGGATCTACTCTCCTGTGCCTGGTTACGGCATCCTGAAACCCGCATGTTTTATCATCAGTCGAAACAAACCGTTTCGTTTTACTATAATGGAAGAGTCAGTGTATTACCGCGCAGCCAGCAAGTACTCGATCACCTGCAGCAATTATGCGCGAACCGCGAATGGTCGGTCTCACTAATTAGTGAATGTCTCGAAATCGAACCTATGGAAGCAATGCTGATCGAGCTTGCAACAAATCACGCGATTATACCGATTAACGATTAATTTAAATTAATTCAATAGTTTATGACTGAAAGTTCAAGTATATTATTAGATGGGCGTCGAGACTGCCAGGAAGCGGCGAAAACCCTTATCCTCGGATCTGTCGGGCGTGTATATATTATCACCCAGCGACTTGAATCCGAACTCTACAATGACGTGGAAATTTACGATCACCTGTCGCACCTGGCAACCACTAACCGCCATACCGATATCCGCATCATCACCCATGACACGCGCGTGGCAGCAAACCAGGGCCATTACCTGATTCAACTGGCACAAAGGTTACCCACGTTTGCACAGATTCGCGCCACGGTCACCCAGGAACACCGGAACTTCAGGGAAAGCTGGTTGATTGCCGATGACAGTGCCTACATGCGCATTCGTAACCCCGAACGTTTTGAAGGTTACTACGAAATCGACAACAAGCTTGAATGCAGATCCTACTACGATAATTTCATGGACATGTGGGAAGCCTGCGACCAGGACCAGAATACTCGACGACTCAGTCTCTAAACCGCGTCTTCAGGCAAATCAGGGGAAATACCTTTCTCAGCCAGCCACGCACGGTTGAACAGGCTTGATCGGTACTTGCCACCACCGTCACAAAGCACGGTCACAACGGTGTGTCCCGGACCGAGTCTGCGGGCGACTTCAATTGCACCGCTAACATTGATCCCTGTACTCGAACCAAAAAACCAGCCCTCTTCGCGCAGCAATCGATAAACCATGCTGACCGCATCCTGGTCGGATATCTGCAGCGCCCAATCGATCTCAGCTCCAGCCAGGTTATCCGTGATTCGACTATTACCTATGCCCTCGGTAATGGAGGTGCCGTCGCTCATGGTCGGGTTACCGGTTGTGATGAAGTTATAGAGCGCGCTACCGATACAGTCGAGCAGCACCAGCTGGATCTCCCCCCTCTTTCGTTTTAGGTACTTTGACACCCCCGCGATGGTGCCGCCGGTGCCGACCGCGCAGACGAAGGCATCCACCCTGCCCTCGGTCTGTTCCCATATTTCGGGTCCGGTCGACTCGTAATGGGCGAGCCGGTTCGCGGTATTGTCAAACTGGTTTACCCACACCGCCGAGTCGAGTGACTCGGCGTAACGCTCGGCCTGCTTCTGGTAATTCATATCGTTCGTATAAGGCACAGTCGGGACGACCCGCACTTCGGCACCCAGCGTTTCCAGGATATCGACTTTTTCCCGCGACTGGTTATCAGGCATGTAGATAACGATGGGGTACCCGCGAGCATTGCAGACATGGGCCAGGCCGATACCGGTATTGCCGGCCGTGCCTTCGACTATCGTAGTGCCGGGCCGTATAGCGCCAACGCGTTCGGCTTCACGAATCATCCACCAGGCGGCGCGGTCCTTGACCGAACCACCGGGATTCATGAATTCTGCCTTGCCCAGAATCTCGCAACCGGTCGCTTCCGAGGCGGCCTGTAAACGAATAAGCGGCGTATTACCTATCGTTTCGACAAAGCCGTTACGCACACCCATGAGCTATCCAGTTCCTTCACAGTAAAGGCAGCATAACCATTTATGGTTTGCCTGCCCAGTTGTCGTCCGCTCAATATTCGACCGGGGTTGACTCGGGTAACGGCAAGTCGAACTCCAGCATCACCTGGCGCAGGCGGTCAGGATAGTCGGTAATAATGCCATCGACTCCCATTTCGATAAGTTCACGCATACGATCGGTTTCATTCACGGTCCAGACGTTTACCGACAAACCGAGCTCATGCGCAAGTTGTATGGCATCGGCATCGACCTCCTTGTGATAGGAAGACCAGATGTCACCCCCGGCAGCCTTGATAGCCCGGGCTGCACTTCCCTCGAAATAATCCACGTCCAGCCCGTTTAACCATGGCGATGGCCCTGGAATGCCCGTTTGCAAATTACTCAACCAGCGCTGGTTGGCGGTCAGGTAAGCGGTTGTAACTTCAGGCGCTATATCCTGGACTTCCTGCAACGCACGCCAGTCAAAGGATTGCAGCATAACCCGGCCCTCCATTTTGTAAGCGCGCAGCACATCGATAACGGCTCGAGCAAACTTTTTCGGCGGCCATGTCAGATCGGATCTTTCAGGATTAATTTTTATCTCGATATTAAATTGCACCGCCTGGTTGCCGGACCTGTTAACCAGGTCAAATACCTCGGCCAATGTCGGTACCGATGTGCCATCGACGGCTTGTTGCCTGGGATAACCCTGTGCGTACTTGCTGCCTGGATTCAGGCGCCCGACATCGTAGGTTTTGACCCTGGCCAATGTCATCGAATGAATACTGGCGCTACTTTGCTGCAACCATTCTCCATTGGCGTTTCGTGTAAGCTCCGGCTCGAACCGTGGATTATGTATAACCACGACTTCTGAATCCCGGGTGAGTGCGAGATCCAGCTCCAGCGTAGTCACACCGATGGCAAGCGCCCGGGCAAACCCGGGAAGGGTATTCTCCGGCATCAATCCGCGTGCACCCCTGTGGCCTTGCAGGTCAAAACCCTGGGCGACGCTCGCTAATCCTATTAAACCTGTAACGAAACCGCCTTTTACGGCCTTTGCTAACCAGTTTCGATTTAACACGATTTACCCCACGTCACTGTTAATCGTGGTCGGCCATCCGTGCCGCAAATGCCCTGACCTCGTCCAGGTCCGAACTGCGTTGCATCGGCGGCAAACTATCCAGCATACCCTTGCCATAAGATTTCGTGTTGAGGCGGTTATCGCATAGTGCCACGATACCGCGATCACCGACGTCGCGAATCAGCCGGCCCACGCCCTGGCGCAGACTGATGGTAGCCTCGGGAATCTGTACTTCGAAGAAAGCATTTCCACCCTTCTGATTGACCTGCTGTATTCGTTTTCGATACACGGGATCGTTGGGAGATTTGAATGGCAGTTTGTCGATAATCACGCAACGTAGTTGGTCACCCTTGACATCGACCCCTTCCCAGAAACTGTTGGTCCCCAGCAATATTGGATTTTCGATCTTGATGAACTGTTGCAATAACTCGTTACGTTGTAGCTCCCCCTGCACCAGTAGCGGATAGGCGACATGGGATCGCAGGTAATCTGCGGTCCAGGTTAACATGCGGTAACTGGTAAACAGGATAAAACAGCGCCCCTCGGTGGCATCTATAAGCGCACGACATAACTCGCCAAATATCGCTGCGTAACGATCATCGGAGGGATCGGGCAAATGCGTCGGCAGGTACAGCATCGCCTGTTGCGGGTAATCGAAAGGACTGTCAAAACTGACGCTGTCAAATCCGTCCAGGCCCAGGCGATTGGAGTAAAATTGAAAAGACTTCTGCGAGCTCAGCGTGGCAGAGGTAAAAATCACTGACCCGAACGCAGCCGTATCGAGTTGCTGGCGAAACTCGGTTGCCACCTCCAGCGGTGATTGCACCAGCCGAAAACTGCGCTCGTTTATTTCATACCAGCTGATCCGGTTATCGGTCGGTTCAAGAAAACTGGCCAGTTCAAGTTTGAGCGTTTGCAATCGACGATGACACATGGCGAGCTCCTTACCGCGACTGATCATCGGCTCGAGTTCATCATCGAGTGCTTCGATCGACTGTCGCATCGCTGTTACTGCCTCACGAATCGCTGGCGCATTCTGAATTCGCTCCCACTCCGCTTTTTGCGCAAACGGACGCAGGGCCAACCTTAAATCAGCGGCTATTTTATTCAAACGATCGCCACACTTCTTTAGTACTTTCGATTCTGCTGCCTCGGCGACTTCGGCTTCGGTGATATCTCGACAAAGGTTATCGATCTGCCGCATCGTGATTTGCTGCCCGTAAAAATTCCCGGCGATATCGGGAAGTTGATGTGCCTCGTCGAATATAAGCACATCGGCATCGGGCAATAACTCGCCGAAGCCATCCTCCTTCAGTGCCAGGTCGGAAAAATACAGATGGTGATTGATTACCAGTATGTCCGCGTCCATTGCAAGTTTGCGTGCCTTTAATACGAAACATCGATCAATTTCAGGACATTCGCCGCCAAGACAGTTATCCGCGTTCGAAGTCGCGTAATACCAGAGGCTGTCATTTTCGGGAATATCGGCGAATTCTCCGATATCGCCACTGTCGCTGAGTTCTGCCCATGCATCGATTGCACGAAATATCGCGGCCATTTCGCGGCTTTTAAAGCGATCCTCGGCACGATATTTCTTTAACCGGTGTGGGCAGCAGTAATTACTGCGGCCTTTCAACAGGGCAACCTTCCTGGCGCTGACGATGGCTTTACGGATTAACGGAATATCCTTTTGAAACAGCTGATCCTGCAGGTTACGGGTTCCGGTTGAGATCACTACTTTGGCATCGCTTAAAAAAGCAGGCACCAGGTAGGCAAAGGATTTGCCGATGCCGGTACTGGCTTCAATTATTCGTGACTCGCCGAGTGCGATGGCTTGATCGATAAGCTGGGCCATACCGAGCTGACTCGAGCGTGGTTGGAAATCGTTGATAGTTTCACCAATGATGCCACCATTGCCGAGCACCGATCCCACGTTCAGTTCAGCTGCAAGTTCTCCCATGCCTAGTGCTCTTTCAACACTAGTACTCCTTCAATGAGATATCTTAGGATGCAGCCAGTCAGGAAGCGGTTAGCTGCTAGGCGTGCGACTGCAGGACTAGCCGAAGCTAATTCAAAGGAGCACAACAACGCAGATGACCGCTTCCTGACCGGCCCGAAGGGAGCGCCCCAAATGGGCCAATGCTGCGTTGCAGTCCTTGTAAAGGGCACATGCCATTCCCTGCGGACTGCGCCTTGCCTTGGCCCATTTGGGACGCTCTGCATCTTAAGATATCTCATTGAAGGAGTACTAGCCTTGCTGGCACTTTGGCTTGAGCCTGTTGTTTGCAGAAACCAGGGCATCATCGAAGATGCCGTAACTGTCCGAACGCTCGATCATGGCCAGGCAACGGTCATACTGCGAATCGCGCCAATAGGTTTGTGCCAGGTAATGCCAGCTCCAGGCATTGCGAGGCTGTATCTTGATCGCGCGTTGCAGGTAGTCGATAGCCAATTGAAACTGTTCTTCACCGAGCGCGGCGAGGGCCTGGTTCTGCAGTTCGGTAACCGGCCGGGCCTCGGCCATGCTGACTTCAATATCGTCCTGGTAACGGTTACTCGGTATCTCGGAGACGGTACAGGCACCGACAATTAACAGCATTGAAAGTGTCGTAACACGATAGAACAAGCGTAGGAGGGATGTTACTGACATCGGGATCGTGTTGTCGGAATCCGATCTTTGGGAAACGGTAACAATACACTAATTGCACAGGATTGTTGGGTAATTCCGCCGTTGGCCGGATTGATATGACGCCAATCGAGACTCTCGTCCCGGCTTATCTTGAATGATTCGAATCCCTGTAGCTCCATGATGTCCGACCACAGTTTCAATGCGCCGGACGAACCGGTCAGGTTTATCGGGCTGTTATCGTCCCGGCCCAGCCACACTACCGACAGCAGGCGGTTCGAAAATCCGGCAAACCACGAATCACGAGCCTCGTTGGTGGTACCGGTCTTGCCAGCAAGCGTCTGCTCGGGAAATCGTTCTGCGAGGTACCTGGCGGTGCCGCTCTCGGTGACCCCAATCATGGCACGCTGTACCTGGATCATGCCCGCCTGGTCAAACAGCTTGTGTGATTCCAGCGGAACTCGCTCCAGGGTCTGATTTTCCTGGTCAGTGACACTGCGTATCGTCGTCAACGGTGTAAAGTAGCCATTGTTGGCGATGACCTGGTACATCTGGGCTACTTCGTAAGCCGACATCGACGTGGTGCCGAGTAACATCGACGGATAAACCACGTCGTGTTTTAGCAGGTTGATCCTGGCCAGGTTATCAGCCAGCTTCTCGAGGCCACCTGCCACGCCAAGCTGGACGAAAGGCAGGTTGTAAGATCGTATAAATGCTTCGTAAAGGCTCATTTCGCCATGCAGTTCGCGGTCAAAATTGCGCGGTTCCCAGATATTCCCATTCGACTGTTGAATACGGATTGGCTCATCCCTGACCTTGCTCGCAAGCGTTAATCCATCGTTTAACAGGCTATAAAGCAGTAACGGTTTGATCAACGACCCAATCGGACGTTGCGCCATAAGCGCGCGGTTAAATCCCGGAAAATCGGTTACTCGATCACCGATCAAGGCCTGGATATCGCCATTGAGATAGTCGGCAATAACGACCGAAACCTGCAACTCGGGTTGATCAAAACGACCAAGCCCGCGCGCCAGGCCACGCTCCAGGTTACGCTGTAGCAACGGATCGAAAGCGGTAAACACGCGCAAACCGCGACGCGATAATTCAGCGCTGGAATAACTCGTCTGCAGCTGACGTTTAACCAGGTCGAGGTAGGCTGGAAAGGGATTGACCCCCGGCAGGCGTCCGACAATGCCAAGAGGCGCGGCTACAGCGCCTGCATATTCCACCTGCTCGAGCAATTCCTGCTTGAGCATAATCTTGAGCACGAGGTTACGTCGAGACAGGGCGTTGTCAGGTGAAGTGAAGGGGTTGTAAAGAGAAGGACCCTTAACCATTCCAACCAGCAAGGCCAGGTGTTGCGCTTCCAGGCTATCGACGCTGCGACGGAATAACATGCGACTGGCCTGGGCGAAACCATGTATGGCAATGCGCTTTTGCTGCAGCAGGAATACCTCGTTGATGTAAGCGGTAATAATCGCCTGCTTGCTGAAACGCAGCTCCAGTATCAGGGCCATGAAAGCCTCGTTAATCTTGCGTAATATCGTTTTTTCCGGGGTTAAAAACAGGTTCTTGGCCAACTGCTGGGTAATCGTGCTGCCCCCCTGTACCGCCCTGCCCGCCTTCAGATTCGCCAGCATTGCCCGCATGATCGCCATTGGACTCAAACCCCAGTGTTCAAAGAACTCGCGATCTTCAACCGCTATAAGCGCCTGGATAAGGCGTTGCGGAACCTCGTCTTCGGTCAGCAGTAACCGGTCCTCGTCATTGTCCGGATAGTAACTGCCCAGAATGACCGGGGGCAGGCGGAATATTTCCAGGTCGTCACTGCTTTTAGAGTCGATCAGCGCCGCAATCCGGCCCTTGTCGAAAAATGCCTGCACCAACCTCGAACCCTGAAACCGGCTGCCGAATTCAAATGGGCGGGTATTCAGTTCGAGCGACTCGCCCAGCAATCGATATTGTCCGGGCAGCGGTTCAGATTCAACGGCGAGGTAACTTGATAGCTCCAGTTCATAAATCAGCTGGTCTCGCGTGAGTGCCAGGCCGGGATAAAGTTCCTGCGCCCTGGCAAAGACCCGTGATGGCAATGCCCAGGTGTCATCTTCAAAACGGCCGTTGATTAAGTGATTCAGGTATCCGAGGTATATCGCAAACGCCGCAACCAGAACCAGTGCCACAATCGAGAAGTACTTTCTCTTAAGCGAGGACCTGGTGGATTTTGACTTTTTGCGTTTTGACTTGGGTGGCATCGCCGCGCCGCTTCAGCTCCGCGATTATCCTTGTTTCCGCTTGGCCTTGACCGCATCGGCAAGTTCGTGCAGCAATTTCGCTGAATCCTCCCATCCAATACAGGCATCGGTAATACTCTGGCCATAAGTCAGTTTAGCGCCCTCCGCAAAATCCTGCCGTCCTTCGATCAGATGCGATTCAATCATCAGGCCAAAGATATTGTCCTGGCCGGTTTTGATTTGATGGATGATGTCACGGCAGACTTCGACCTGCTTGTGAAACTGTTTTTGACTATTGGCATGGCTGGTATCGATCATCAGGCGGGGATTCAGCCCGGATGATTCAAGCCTTGCAGTCACACCGGCCACGCTGACGCGATCATAATTGGGGCGGTCACTGCCACCACGCAAAATAACATGGGTGTAGTCATTGCCGGCGGTGGTAAAAATAGCCGAATGTCCTTGCAGTGTAATCGAGATGAAATGGTGTGAGCCCTGGGCGGCGCCCATCGCGTCTATCGCAACCTGTACGCCGCCGTCAGTGCCATTTTTAAATCCTACCGGGCAGGAAAGACCCGAGGCCAGTTCACGGTGTCCCTGGCTTTCGGTTGTGCGTGCGCCGATAGCGCCCCAGCAGACCAGGTCGGAAATGTATTGCGGACTGATCAGGTCAAGGTACTCGTGCCCGGCGGGTACACCTTTATCAGCGAGACTCAGCAGCAGTTCACGTGCCTTGCGCACGCCCTTGTTGATATGGAAACTGCCGTCCAGGTCGGGATCGTTAATCAGGCCTTTCCAGCCGACCGTGGTACGGGGTTTTTCAAAATAAACCCGCATGACGATAATCAGTTCGCCCTTGAGTTCATCCATCAGCTTACGCAAACGATCGGCATATTCATGCGCCGCATCGGTATCGTGAATCGAGCAGGGGCCGATAATGACCACCAGGCGATCGTCCTTACCGTCCAGCACGTCGTAAATTTGTTGACGCGTTTCGGCAACCGTGTTCGCGGCCTGCTCCGTCAAGGGCAGTTCCTGCATCAGCGCCTCCGGAGTTTGAATTTCCTTGGTGCCGATGATGCGCAGGTCTTTGGTTTGAGGCATGGTCATGTTGGTGTCTTTCCGATACAGCTATCTATTTGAAAAAAGGCGATATTCTTAACTATTGAAGGCTCAATTGCCAGTAGTAAATGATTTCAGCAAGGTCCTGGTCTGCTTTGCCCTGAGGCGTGGGCCGAACTGGGTAACAATCTTTGCCGACGCCAGTGATGCCAGGTCCCCGGACTGGTGAAAACTCATACCCTCGGATAACCCGTATAGAAAAGCACCGGCAAACATGTCACCTGCACCCAGCGTATCGACAGCCTGCACCGGTTTAGGCTGGATTTCGATTAGCGCGACACCGTCGAACAGCAAGGCTCCGTCCTTGCCCCGTGTAATCGCGAAACTGCGCGATATTTTCTTGAACAGCTGCACGGCTTCATCAAGATTAACGGTTCCGGCCAACTCCATGGCTTCGTCCTCGTTGGCAAACAGCAGGTCGACTCGATCACCGATCATGGCCTCGATCGATTCGCGAAAAAACTTGACCATGTTAGGGTCCGAGAGCGTCAAAGAGGTTTTGACATCATGGGATTCGGCGATTCTGCGTGCTTCAATGGCAGCATCCCGGGTACTGTCGTCACTCGCCAGGTATCCCTCGATATAGATGTATTCGGACATTTTAATCGCCTCGGTGTCGATGTCATCTGTATCGAGATCGGCACTCACCCCGAGAAAGGTATTCATGGTGCGGTCGGCGTCAGGGGTGACAAACACCAGGCACTTGCCAGTAATCCCGGGCGGAAGAGGCTTGAAATCGAGATTCGAATTGACACCCGAATCATGCAGATCCCGGGCAAATACCTGCCCGGTCATATCATTTGATACGCGGCAGTCAAGATGGGTTCTGGCACCCATTTGCGCGAGCGCAATAATCGTGTTCGCCGCCGAACCCCCGCAGGCCATGCTTTCGTGCGACTCACCGAGTTGAGCTATCAGGCTGTTCTGACGTTGTTCATCGATAAGCGTCATGACACCCTTATCAATATTCAGCTCCAGAAGCTTGTGGGCTGTGGCGTGATACTCGATATCGACCAGTGCATTGCCAATCGCGTATACATCAAATTTTTTCATAAATGTCCTTCAATCAGTAGTTTATTCTGGGCAGTTTACCCGTCTTGTCAGCTTGCTAGGATAATCTTTTGATTACTCGGTGAAAACAAAATTAATCCCGAAATATTCACCATTTATCCTTTTCAAAGTTCGAAAAAACGTCTATATATATATTTCGCTATTTGTCAAAACGGGGGTCTTGATAATGTATCGCATTGAAACTACCGACCCAATTACCGGAAAAACAGTGGAGCATTTAGTCGACATGCCGTACGTCATTGAAAACGATAATGACGACAGCCTGGTAATTTATTTTGAGTCTGAAATTAACCGCGATTTGTATTTGCAAAACCCAGCCGAACACAGGCTTCAGCACTATAAAAAGTATAACGGAAACTGAGCTTGTTCAGCTTGAAAAAAACCACCATCTCGGTGGTTTTTTTTATATCTCTTAAATAGTTAAATTCAATTAATTGTATAAACAAAATTAACTTCATTTATACAACAGAATTGCTACTATGCCCCTCCGAAATGTTAAATAACTCAACTGGAGGCATCATGTCCCTGAAAGGATCTAAAACCGAACAAAACCTGAAAGACGCTTTTGCTGGTGAATCACAGGCTAATCGCCGTTATCTGTATTTTGCCGCCAAGGCCGACGTTGAAGGCTTTAATGACGTGTCAGCAGTGTTCCGCTCTACAGCTGAGGGTGAAACCGGCCATGCACACGGACACCTGGAGTACCTCGAGGAAGTTGGTGATCCTGCAACCGGCCTGCCCATTGGCAGCACTGAGCAAAATCTGAAAGCTTCGATTGCCGGGGAAACCCACGAATACACAGACATGTATCCGGGCATGGCAAAATCTGCTCGCGACGAAGGTTTTGACGAAATCGCCGACTGGTTTGAAACGCTGGCAAAAGCAGAGCGTTCGCACGCTAATCGCTTCCAGAAAGCACTCGATAACCTCGACGCTTAATCCTCCTCGAAATCCGGATCCTTCGGGATCCGGATTTCATTCAACGGAACATAGATGGCAACTGAATCTCGCGAGGGTAGTCTCGAGGCGCCTACCCGTCATCCGCTCGGCCAAAATGACCCTGGTTTTTACGATGCGGGAGCACTCTTCGAAGAGCTTGAGCGTGTCTACGATATTTGCCACGGCTGTCGCCGCTGTGTCAGCCTGTGCAACGCATTCCCGACCCTGTTCGACCTGGTCGATGAATCCGAGACCTTCGAGGTCGACGGAGTCGACAAGGCAGATTACTGGAAAGTTGTCGACCAGTGCTATCTCTGCGACCTCTGCTACCTGACCAAGTGCCCTTATGTTCCACCCCATGAATGGAACGTTGACTTTCCGCACCTGATGTTGCGCGCCAAGGCAATCGGTTACAAACAGGGCCGCACCAAGCTGCGCGACAAGCTGGTCACTTCAACCGATCGCATCGGCAGTCTTGCCAGCATCCCTGTCGTGGTCAACCTGGTCAACGCTGTTAACAACAACGAACACACCCGTGCGCTACTGGAGTCTTCACTCGGGATCGCGGCCGAGGCACGTTTGCCCAGGTACGACAGTAAAACCCTGAGCAAGCGCACCTCCGCGCACAAACCCGCCGATGTCGAAATCCAGGCCACCGATAAAACCAGCGGCAAGGTCGCTATCTTCGCCACCTGTTACGGCGAGTATAACGAACCCCTGCTGGGCGAAGACCTGCTTGCAGTTTTCGAACATAACGGCATCCCCACCATGGTGGTAAAGAATACGGTTTGCTGCGGTATGCCAAAACTGGAGCTGGGTGATCTTGACGCGGTCGAAATATTAAAAAATCACAATATACCGCTGCTGGCCAGGCTGGTTAACGAGGGCTGGGATATTATTTCACCGGTTCCCTCCTGTACCCTGCAGTTCAAACAGGAATTGCCGCTGATGTTCCCCGAGGATGCAGCAGTGTCAAAGGTACAGGCAGCTTTTTTCGATCCCTTCGAATACCTGGCGTTGCGTAACAAGGCGGGATTGCTCAAAACCGATTTTCAAAATAGTATCGGCAAGATCAGTTACCACGTTGCATGTCATCAACGGGTGCAACGTATTGGCATGAAAACACGCGACATACTGGCGTTAATCCCCGGTACCGAGATCGACACGATCGAGCGCTGCTCGGGACATGATGGTACCTACGCGATCAAGCAGGAATTTCACCAGGCGTCAATGAAGATCGCCAGACCCGTGGTCAATCGCGTGCAAAAAGCAGAGCCTGACGCCTACGCCAGTGACTGCCCCATGGCCGGCCACCATATTTCTGCCGGGCTCGACGATGGCAGCAGCACCCAGCACCCTATCAGCCTGTTACGACAGGCCTACGGAATTTGATGATGGAAACGACTATGAGTAATCCTATCACTCGCGACGATTTAATGAGCCTGGAGCAGTATGCCGAAAAACGCGGCGAGTTCCGTCAGCAGGTGTTATTGCACAAAAAGCACCGCCAGGTAGCGCTCGGTCCAAACGCGACCCTCTATTTTGAAGATCGGCTTACCCTGCTCTACCAGATCCAGGAAATGCTGCGCATCGAGAAAGTGTTTGAAGCCGATGGTATCAATGAAGAGCTGGAAGCCTATAACCCGCTGGTTCCGGGTGGGCGCAATTTCAAGGCCACATTCATGATCGAGTATCCCGACCCGGTTATTCGCGCGGCTCAACTCGAAAAACTGCTGGGTATCGAAGATCTGCTGTGGATGCAGGTAGGAGAGCACGACAAAATCTGGTCTATCGCGGACGAGGATTTAGAGAGAGCCACCGATACCAAGACATCCGCCGTGCACTTTGTGCGCTTCGAAATCAGTGATGAAATGGCACATGAATTAAAAGCAGGCGCGAAATGGGACATTGGAGTTCAACATCCAGTCTACAGCTATGATCTGAATATTGTCGGTGAAACCCGGGCCTCGTTACTAAACGACCTCGACTAGAGATTTCTTTCAGGACAACAACATTTACCGGCAATCCGGGCGCTTCAGCTCTTTGTGCTTTTTTTGGCGGGATCAAACAATACCAGGCGCGGCTTCTTGTTAGTGGTTAGATGCTTAATATTGTCAATGGAAACCGGTTTACAGTAGAAATACCCCTGCCCCATATCGCAGTTTAGTTCGGACAACAGGGCGTCCTGTTCGGATGTCTCCACGCCTTCCGCAATCGTCATCAAATCCAGGCCATGCGCCATCGTAATGATTGCTTCGACCAGACGCCGATGACTGTCGCTTGCACCGATATCATGAATAAAGGAACGGTCTATTTTCAGCGTATTGACCGGGAATTCCCTGAGGTAACTTAACGCCGAGTAACCGGTGCCAAAATCGTCGACTGCCAACCTGATTCCCATACCCCGAAACTCGGCCAGCACATCCTTAATTCGTATATCTTCATCCATCAGCAACGACTCGGTAATTTCGAGTAACAGCTTGTCTGCCGGGAAGCCTGTCTCCTGCAGAATTTGTTGCATTTGCTTTTTGTCGAATCCACCTTTGAACTGGCGCATCGATATGTTCACCGCAAGATAAAAACCGGGATGTAAATCCTGGTCCAGCCATTCTAACCCCTCGCTACAGGCACTACGCAATACCCACAGTCCAATTTCCTCAATCAGGCCGGTTTCCTCGGCCACGGGAATAAATTCTGCCGGTAATATCAGTCCTCTTTTAGGATGTTGCCAGCGAAGTAATGCTTCAACTCCTATCAGGGAATGCTTGCGGAGCTCGTATATCGGTTGAAAATATACCTGGAGTTCGTTCTGTGACAGGGCCCTGCGCATGTCCTTGTCGAGCTCGAGAAAATGCCTTGCCCGGTCAGTCATTTGCGAGGTAAAGAAACGAAACGTATTACGCCCCTGGTCCTTGGCCTCGTACATGGCCATATCAGCATTTTTCAACAGTGTATTTGCATCCTCACCGTCATCCGGAGATATCGTAATGCCGATACTGGCACTTGAGTAAACCTCGTGGCCATACAACATGAAGGGTTCCGCCAGGCTCGCAAGGATATTTTTGGCAATGATAGAAGCATGTATCTCATCCGTCATATCGGGCAGCAACACGGTAAATTCATCCCCTCCGAGTCGTGACACAACATCGGTTTCACGAATCACCTCTCTAATTCTGATCGCGACCTGCTTGATCAGTTCATCCCCGAAATCATGACCGAGCGTATCGTTAATGGTTTTGAAGCGATCGAGATCGATAAACATCAACGCGGTATGACCCGGGTTGCGTCGGCTGCGGGATACTGCTTCGCTAAGGTGCTCAATGAAATTCAGGCGGTTGGGTAAATCGGTTAAGGAATCATAATTCGCCCGGTAGCGAATCTGCTCCTCGCTGTCTTTCAGGGCCAGCACGCTCTTTTGCAGTCGGAACCCCAGCATTACCAGTCCCACGGTCATAATCGTCAGGACCGCGAGAGTTAAGATCATAATATTTCGAAAACCGTCTATCCTGTCCGCCTGCGCGGTCAGTACATCAATTGCCGTTTTACCCACCTGTAACAGCAAGATCTCGGCTTCCGAATGCGCTTCCTTGGCTCGCATTTCAGCAATTTTCAAGGTTTGGGCAGAGGTCGGCTCAAAATTATAAAGCCCCTTGGTCAGCCAGGTATGGATATCGAAGATGGCTGGATTGAGTTTGGCATGGATCGCTGACGCTCCCAGTACATCGTTAAATCGATAGCTCTCCCTGATTACCTCGAGGTGCATTTGCATTTCGTCGATCTGCCTGAGCACGATGCTGAAATTTCCGGGTGCCCGGTTGGTGCGCGCGATGCCAATACTCTGCAACAATGTACCCATATCGCTGACGAGTACACGGATATCGCGCTCCTGCTTGGACAGGGTTATCGGTAGCGCTTCCTCTATTTCCGAAAGTGTTCTTTCGACGTAGAAAATAACACTGGAGGTACCGACCAAAAGCAGCAACACCAGCGCGAAGGGTATCGCCGGACGCATTAACAGTTTATTGATTAAAATCCTCATTAACCAATACCTGCGAGCACAATTATTACGGTGTCCCTGGGCAAAACTGAATTATTCCTTCGACATGCCGATTTCTTCGTAGAACCGCCTGGCCCCCGGGTGCAGCGGCACCGCGATACCATCCATTGCCGACTCAATGGTAATGTAGCGACCTTTGGCATGACCACTATCCAGCAATTTCCGGGAATTCTGATTCCACAATGTTTTGGTTATCTGGTAAATCATTTCTTCTTCCATGGTCGACGCGACCAGCCATTGTGCGCCGACACTCACTGTCTCGACCCGTGAAACACCCGAATATACCCCACCCGGGATGTCAGCTCGAGAAAAAAATCGATGCGAAGAGACCAGCTGATCCGCTTCGGGACCATTAATGGGAATTAAATTAATACCGGTATCTTGTGCCAGTTCTGCCACTGCCCGAGCCGGATAACCGGCCACGATAAAGAAGGCATCCAGCTTGTTGTCCTTGATTCTCCTGACAGCCAGGTCCGGCTTGGTATATTCAACCCGAATATCATTCTTGGAAATGCCGTACGCGCTCAATACAAGCTCGGCGTCAATCAAGGTACCCGAACCGGGCTCATCGAGCGAAACGCGTTTGCCGACCAGGCCACGAACGCTGCGAATACCCGCATCCTTGCGTGTTACGATATGAATGCTTTCGGGATATAAATTAGCAATGGCACGAAGCTGTCGAAAGGGCCTTTCGCCTTTAAAAGTTCCGGTTCCGGTATAGGCCCAGTAAGCGATATCCGATTGCACGAATCCAGATTCGAGGTGACCCATCTCCATACCCCTGACGTTCGACACCGAACCATTTGCCGACTGGGCGATCACCACCAGACCGGGTGGGCCGCAACTCCCACCCTGATCGCAGGGGCGCGATCCCGGCGGGTTGCTGACCGCACTGGCAATCATACCGCCGATCGGGTAGTAAGTCCCCGCGATACCGCCGGTACCTATTCGGAAGAATTGCAGCTCGTTTGCCTGGCCTGGGTAGATAGTACTGACGATAAAGAAAATCAGGCCCAGGGGCACGGATAATACACGCATAATGTTCAATCGATAGCTGTTACACACCAATCCTAAGTCTAGGTCATAACCGTCAATATTCTGGCTTTTTACTAATTGTGTGATCCAGGGCAGGTTTAAACTGAACAGATGTGTTCAAGACCTTGATTTCGCGGGAAATCTTCTGCTTTAACGGCCGTGAAATGTTCCACCAACTGATTCAATCATTTCGTTGTAGAGCGGGGCCCTGGCTACAGGAAAATTGCGCTATTAGGCCCTTATAATCCAGGTAACGATCGTTTTATTTCCTTGCCCGATTTGTACCAGCCCAACCGCTTATGCAACGCAACCACTTCTCCAACCAGGATAAGGGTCGGTGCACGTACCTCGTTTTCTGCAATAATACCTGGCAGGCTGTCAAGATCACCGACGAACACGCGTTGCTCCGTGGTGGTACCCTTTTCCACCAGGGCTGCCGGGGTGGTGGCAGCACGCCCGTGTGTCTTCATCGAGTTGCAGATGCGCTCAACGTTCTCAAGCCCCATGTAAAACACAACAGTCTGGTTGGCGTGACTCAGCATTTCCCAGTTAAGATCATCACTGCCCTCGCGACGATGACCGGTCACGAATATGCAGGCCTGTGAGTGATCACGGTGGGTTAACGGTATACCAGCATAGCTGGCGCAGCCCGATGCGGCGGTGATGCCCGGCACCACCTGGAACTCGATATTTTCATCGATCAGTTCGGCGAGCTCTTCACCGCCTCGGCCAAAGATGAATGGATCGCCACCCTTCAAGCGCAACACGCGCTTACCTTCTTTTGCCAGTCGCACCAGCAGCTGGTTAATATTTTCCTGGGGAATCGCGTGATTGGAACTTGCCTTACCGGCGTATATTTTCTCGGCATCGCGACGCACCATGTCCAGGATCGGGGGCGATACCAGGCGATCATAAACCACGACATCGGCCTTTTGCATCAAGCGCAAAGCCTTGAACGTAATCAGGTCCGGATCACCCGGGCCGGCGCCCACCAGGTAAACCTCCCCTTTCACAGTACCGACATTAAATTCCTGCAACTGTTCACGCAATAAAACACGGGCGTCTTCACTTCTACCGGAAAAGATCAGTTCGGAAACCTGTCCCTCGAGAATTGATTCCCAGAATCGTCGGCGTGAATCCACATCGGTTAAACTCGCCTTGACTTCATCCCGGTATTCCTCGGCTAACCTGGCAAGCTCACCATAGGTTCCGGGAATACAACTCTCGAGTTTGGATCGCAACATGCGTGCCAGCACAGGTGATACCCCGCCCGTGGAGATAGCGATCTGGACCGGGTCGCGATCGATCATCGACGGCATGATAAAACTGCAAAGGTCGGGATTATCGACAACGTTAACCGGGATATTTCGGGCCTGCGCGAGCCGGGATATTTCACCATTGACTGTTTCATTATCGGTCGCCGCAATAACACAGACTACGTCCTCGAGATCGGTTTCTGCAAATGCTCGCTGCTCAATTTCCAGTGCTTGTGTTGTCGCCAGTTCGCGCAACCGATCGCCCACCTCGATAGTAACTACCCGCACCCTGCCCTCTGCCTTTAACAGCAGTTCTGCCTTGCGCGCGGCAATCGCACCGCCACCGACAACGAGGCAGGCTTGGTCCGAGATATTGTAAAAAACTGGTAGAAAATTCATCGACTGTCTAATCCTGGGTCAGATTATAAGCTGACAGCGTCGATCGTGGCATCTTCACAATGGGAGATAAAAAAAGCCCGCAAAAGCGGGCTTTTTAAACCAGATAAAGCTGGTTATTGCTTCTTCGAGCGGTAATTGTCGATCGCGGCAGCAATCGCATCTTCAGCCAGTACCGAGCAATGAATCTTGACCGGTGGCAGGGCAAGTTCCTCGGCGATATGGGTATTCTTGATTTCCGCGGCCTCATCAAGGCTCTTGCCCTTTACCCATTCGGTAACCAGTGAACTTGACGCGATTGCCGAGCCGCAACCATAGGTTTTGAACTTGGCATCTTCGATGATGCCTTCATTACTCACCTTGATCTGTAGCTTCATTACGTCACCACAGGCAGGAGCTCCCACCATGCCGGTTCCGACCGAGTCGTCATCTTCGAGCACGCCAACGTTGCGCGGGTTTTCGTAATGATCGAGTACTTTTTCACTATAAGCCATGTTACACCTCTAAATGCGGCACTTAATGCGCCACCCATTCAACAGAATTCAAATCTATACCGGCTTTGTACATGTCCCAAAGAGGTGATAGATCACGTAATTTTTCGACCGCCGAGCGCACCAGCCCGATTGCATAATCGATTTCCTCGACGGTGGTAAAGCGTCCGATGGTAAAACGGATCGAGCTATGCGCGAGTTCGTCGTTTCGGCCCAACGCGCGCAGCACGTAGGAAGGTTCAAGGCTTGCCGAAGTGCAGGCCGAACCCGACGAAACCGCGAGATCGCGCAACGCCATGATCAGTGATTCGCCTTCAACGAAATTAAAACTGATATTCAGGTTACCGGCGATTCGGTGCTCAAGATCACCGTTGACATAAACTTCTTCCATATCATTCAAGCCGTTGTAAAGCCGATCACGCAGCATGCGAATCCGTTCGTTCTCGGTTGCCATTTCTTCTTTCGCGAGGCGGAAGGCTTCGCCCATGCCGACAATCTGGTGCGTGGCCAGGGTGCCTGATCGCATGCCACGCTCGTGGCCGCCACCGTGCATCTGGGCCTCGAGCCGCACACGTGGTTTGCGCCGCACGTAAAGCGCGCCGATACCCTTGGGGCCATAGGTCTTGTGGGCACAAAATGACATCAGGTCTACTTTCAGATGTTGCAGGTCTATCTCGACCTTGCCGGTTGATTGCGCCGCGTCAACATGAAAGATAATACCCTGTTCGCGCGCAAATTCGCCGATCGCCTCGATATCCTGGATCACGCCAATTTCATTATTAACATGCATGACCGAGATCACTACGGTTTGATCGGTCGTCGCCGCCTTTAATTTTTCGAGATCGAGCAAACCATTTTCTTGCGGATCCAGGTAGGTCACTTCAAAGCCTTCACGTTCGAGCTGACGACAGGTATCCAGTACCGCCTTGTGCTCGGTTTTCATGGTGATGATGTGATTACCTTTCTTTTTATAAAAATGCGCGGCTCCCTTGATCGCAAGATTGTCCGCCTCGGTCGCGCCGCTGGTCCAGACAATTTCACGCGGGTCAGCATTGACAAGATCGGCAACCTGCTGGCGCGCGAGGTCAACCGCTTCTTCCGCGACCCAGCCGAATTCATGACTGCGGGAAGCGGGATTGCCAAAGGTACCCTCGATGGTCAGGCATTCCGACATTTTAGCCGCGACGCGCGGATCAATCGGCGTGGTCGCGCTGTAATCAAGGTAAATCGGTAATTTTATATCACTCACTGCAAAATTCTCCAATCAGGCTAACGCTTGGGGACGATTGATGAATCGTCCGTACTGCAAGTCCTGTTTCTTCACCAGTTCACTTATATCTGGGCGGTTAACGTATTGATCAAGCTTGATACCGCTTAAAAAGCGATAAAGATTGCAGGAAAGCTCGAACCATAATTGATGTGTCAGGCACTTCTCACCCTGCGAGCAATTGCCCTTGCCACCGCACTTGGTCATATCGAGTTTTTCATCAACAGACTGGATGATGTCAGCGACCGATATCTGGTCTGCCGGTCGGGCCAGGCGATATCCGCCACCCGGGCCTCTTACCCCTTCCACCAGGCCTCCTTTACGCAACTTGGCAAACAACTGCTCCAGGTAAGAAAGCGAGATTCCCTGGCATTGCGAGATGTCGGCCAGGGTTACCGGGCCTACTCTCTGATGCAGGGCAATATCCATCATTGCGGTCACGGCGTAACGGCCCTTGGTAGATAATCGCATAAAAACTAATAATTCCTGACTAATTTAGTCAGGAATTATATCGATGACCGGGATCAGGTCAAGATGTATTTCGTGGGGTCTTTATAATTTTATTTTTGTGAAAATTTTTAATTATATAATACTTTATAAAACAATAGCTTAAAATGATTATTTAAAGTTATTTAGAATTCGTCTTCAAGTGCCGCATTGGATGGAAATAGTGCCCCTGGTGCAAACAGTAGCCGAGCCATTTATACAGAAACCGATTCATGCGCCACTTTTCTTCGATCATGTTGGCAACATAAAGCGGACCGCGTGTGCGCGAATGAAACTGCTGAACTTCCACGACATGCGCATCATGGTAGACCTTTAAATGCAAGTCGGGCTCAAACAGTGGTTGCCCGCCTTCTTCAAATTGATAGGTCATGCGTAGCATCGTGGTGTACTTGCAACGTTCGCTAATCGAAAGGTAGAGGTCCTGGTGTCCCGGTACCGAGGAAATCATCTCGTCGGCAACACACAAATCCGGCGCGATATTGCGCAAGCGGATATAGTTCTGTTCGTACAGTTCCATGAGTCCAGCAAAACTGCGCGCGTTGGCATCGCGTCCTTTTCTGACCGGTGCAAAATCAAGCAACATTACGCTGCTCCATCTTGCGCAAAAGGTAGCGCATCTGACGGTAAGACTGGATCGAACTAAAGCGATCTGGATTCAATATCAGGGTCCTTGATTTCTGTTCGTTAACCAGCTTAAGAATAGCAAACCATCGAGTCTGGTAAACCTTGTTTTTACTGTAGAAATATGGTTGTCCGTCCCGTTCCATTTCAATTGTTTCGCCCTTTGAATCGAGGCGCAATTTTATAATCTCCTGTCGAATCAGGTACCTGGATTCAGTTACTGCCAGCAACAACACCAGGGCTAAACTGCTCAGTTTCAGCAGGCCCGGCTGCATATAAAAAATAATCGTAACGGCGACCAGTCCATGGATAACCAGTAGACAAACGAGTTGCGATTTAGAAGGTTGAATCTCGTAGTATTTTTGCAAGCGACATCCCTGTTAATCCTGTCCCGACATGTGGCGTAAAAATTCAATAAAGCGCATCAGTTCGGGATCGTTTTCTTCACTGCGTCCAAGCAGCAGTTCATATAAATCCGGATCGGGCATTTCCAGTAATGCTTTAAAAATATCCTGGTCAATCGTTGAGGCAGATTCGTAATAGTCCTCGAGATATCTGCTCATCACTACATCCAGCTCTTTCATGCCGCGACGGCATAACCAGCGCAAGCGGGATAACTCCGACATCGTTCAGTTAGATCTTGCGCTGAACCAGCAGTTTCTTGGTTTCCGCAATCGCCTGTGCCGGATTCAGGCTTTTAGGACAAACCTTGGTGCAATTCATGATCGTGTGGCAGCGATAGAGCTTAAACGGGTCTTCCAGGTCATCCAGGCGTTCGCCGGTAGCTTCATCGCGGCTGTCGACAATCCATCGATACGCATTCAGTAACGCAGCGGGTCCAAGGTAACGGTCACTATTCCACCAGTAACTCGGGCAGCTGGTCGAGCAACAGGCACAGAGAATGCATTCGTAGAGGCCGTCAAGTTTTTCCCGATCCTCCCTCGACTGCAGGCGTTCGCGATCCGGTGGTGCCGGCGTATCGGTTTTCATCCACGGCTCCACCGACGCATACTGCGCATAAAAATTGGTCAGGTCCGATACCAGGTCCTTCACCACCGGCTGGTGCGGCAGCGGGTAGACCTTGACATCTCCCTTGATTCCCGCGATTGACTGGGTACAGGCCAGCGTATTGCCGCCGTCGATATTCATCGAGCAGGATCCGCAGATACCCTCACGGCATGAACGGCGCAACGATAGCGTCGCATCCATTTCATCCTTGATCTTGAGCAATGCGTCCAGCACCATGGGACCACAGGTATCGAGATCGACATCGTAGGTGTCGGTGCGTGGATTTTCCCCGCTATCGGGATCATAACGATAGACCACGAAACGCTTGACATTGGTCGCACCGGCCGCAGCCTTGAACAGCTTGCCCTGCTTGACCACGGAATTGGCGGGTAAGGTAAATTCGGCCATCTTGCTTACTTCCTCACAACTCTAATAAACACGTTTCTTCGGCGGGATAACATCGCATTCATCGCTCAGCGTGTACATGTGCACCGGGCGGTAATCAAAGCTGACATTACCCTTGTTATCAACCCATGAAAGCGTGTGCTTCATCCAGTTTTCATCGTCGCGCTCCTCGTAGTCCTCACGCGCATGACCACCACGACTCTCGGTGCGATGCAAGGCACTTTGAATCGTGGCCTGTGCCTGTAACAACAGGTTTTCCAGTTCCAGGGTTTCAACCAGGTCGGTATTCCAGATAAGACCCCGATCAGACAGGCCGACATCTTCGAAACTGGCGAAAATCTGATTCATCTTATCAACCCCTTCCTGCATCGAATCACCGCTACGGAACACGGCCGCATGCTTTTGCATATCACGTTGCATCTGGTTTCTGATGCTTGCGGTCGTGGACCCACCCGATGCACACCGCAAACGATCCAGGTGGTCGACGATGCCATCGCAGCAATCGGACGCCAGCGGCTTGTGCGCCATCCCGGGTTTAATATTTTCAGCAGCGCGTAATGCTGCGGCTCGCCCGAAGACCACGATGTCGAGCAACGAATTAGATCCAAGGCGGTTTGCGCCATGCACTGAAACGCAGGCGGCCTCACCAATCGACATCAAGCCGGGCACCACCGAATCCGGATCTCCATCCTTGAGCGTCACCACCTCGCCATGGTAATTGGTCGGGATACCGCCCATGTTGTAATGCACGGTGGGCAATACCGGGATCGGTTCCTTGGTGACATCGACACCGGCAAAAATTTCAGCCGATTCGGAAATTCCCGGCAGGCGTTCATCGATGACTTCAGGGCCCAGGTGTTCGAGATGCAGGTGGATATGATCCTTGTTCGGACCGACCCCGCGACCCTCGTTGATTTCGATCGTCATCGAACGGCTGACCACATCGCGTGACGCCAGGTCCTTCGCGTTGGGAGCATAACGCTCCATAAAGCGCTCACCATCTGAATTGGTTAAATAACCACCCTCGCCGCGCACGCCCTCGGTAATCAGCACCCCTGCGCCGTAAATCCCGGTTGGATGAAACTGTACAAATTCCATGTCCTGCAGCGGCAGCCCGGCGCGTACCACCATACCGCCGCCATCGCCGGTGCAGGTATGTGCCGAGGTCGCCGAAAAATAGGCGCGCCCGCAACCCCCGGTCGCAAGCACCACGGTATGCGCACGAAAACGGTGCAGTTCTCCGCTTGCCAGGTCCCATGCGACCACGCCGCGGCAAACACCTTCGTCCATGATCAGATCGATCGCGAAATACTCGATGAAGAATTCGGCGCGATGTTTCAGCGACTGCTGATAGAGCGTGTGCAAAATAGCGTGTCCGGTACGATCGGCCGCGGCACAGGTGCGTTGCGCCGTGCCTTCACCGAAATTCGTGGTCATACCACCGAACGGACGCTGGTAAATCTTGCCTTCCTCGGTGCGCGAAAATGGTACGCCATAATGTTCCAGTTCGATTACCGCGGGTACCGCCTCACGACACATGTATTCAATCGCATCCTGGTCACCAAGCCAGTCGGAGCCCTTAATGGTGTCGTACATGTGCCACTGCCAGCTATCCGGGCCCATGTTGCCGAGCGAGGCGCTCATGCCGCCCTGTGCCGCCACCGTGTGGCTGCGGGTCGGGAAAACCTTGGTAATACAGGCGGTCGAAAGTCCGGCGGCAGCCATGCCGAGCGTTGCGCGCAAGCCTGCACCACCCGCACCGACAATCACGACGTCGTAGGCATGATCGATTAATTTATATTCGTTCGCCATCGCCTACGCCCCGAAAGAAATTTTTAGCACCGAAACCACCCCGATGGTGCCGAGCAACAGGCACGCCAGGTTAGATAACAGCAGGATGGCCGTACGCCGTGAATGCGACGAGACATAGTCTTCGATGATGACCTGCAGTCCCAGTTGTGCGTGGTAAAAAGTCACGATGATTAAAAGAGTCAGCGCGACCGTGACCCAGGTTTGCTGTATCCAGCCGGTGAGCGTGGCGTGATCGACCGGCAATGCGGCGAGACTGAAACCGACCCACAGTACCAACGGGATCATCAGCAGAGAGGTCAGGCGCTGGCGCCAGAAATGGCTGGTACCATCCTTGGCCGAACCGAGGCCCTTGACCCGGGACAGGGGTGATCTTAAATCGGTCATGCTTACGCTACCCCCGCAACCACCCAGGTTGCTATGGTTAATACGACAGCCATGGCGATTGCCAGCTTGGCGGTAATATCGACAACCTCGAGCTCAAAGCCATAACCGACATCCCAGAACAGGTGCCTGACGCCGTTGCAAAAATGGAGGTAGAGTGAAAATATGAAACCGAGTAAAAATACCTGGCCGTACCAGCTGCCCAGGTGCGGTTCAATTGCCTGGTAAGCCTCGGCACTGTCGGCCGCGGCAGCCAGGATCCAGACCAGTAGCAGGCAACCAAAGGCCAGGATTACACCCGTGATGCGATGAGTGATTGACAGTAGTGCGGTCAGCGGTAAGCGATAGATTTGTAAATGCGGGGATACAGGATGATTGCTATTGGGCATCGTCGATTACCAGGTTACGAGTTACAGTTCATGCAAAACTATCGCGCGCATCAAAAATCAATGCAACGACCCTTTTTTTCCCAGTCGCCATATCGAGTCGGCTCTTTGCCCTTGGGACCACCATACTCTTTGGGCGACTTATCCTGTTCCTCTGCCCGAGCCTCGTCCCCGTCGGTTTCCGGTGGTTTACCTGATGATTCCTGTTCTGTCATTCAAGCTGCAAACTCAATTTTTATTAGGCAAAGATATTAACACAGTAGAATTATTCGACGAGCACAAAAAGCATGCCCGCTTAACCCGGGGCACGTATTTCTACGACTTTTATATAAAATCTACTTGTTTAGCAATTGCGGGATCAATTGCTGGTAGGGCACATAACCATTGAACATGGTGCCGTCACTCGCGTAGAGCGCGGGCGTGCCGTTAACCCCGATGCGATTACCCAGTACATAACCCTCGTCGACATACAGGGCAGACTCACAATCCTCGGACGAAGCCAGCGATCCCATCTTCGCTCCCTTGGCAATGCTCATGGCCGTGAGCTTGTCATCCGCACACCAGACCTTTCTTAAATTGCTATAGCCCGGGCCGCGATTACCGCCACGGGGATAGGGAAAATAATGTACCGATATGCCCGCTTCCTGCAGGTACTTCACTTCTTTATGCAATTGCTGGCAGTAGCCGCAACTGGTATCGGTAAACACGTTCAACACCGCGAGCTCCTCGTTTTCGGCGGGGAAAACGATCTGCTTTTTGCTATCGAAGCTGGCGAGTTCCTGCACCACCAGCTCGCGCCGACTCACCTCGGTCATATTCCGCGCCATCTTGAGATCGACCATGTCGCCGATAAAAACATAGCGCCCGCCTTCTATCAGGTAGGCAAACTTGTTGCCGAAACGGGTTTGATAAACACCGTCGACACCGGTAGCGGTCGGGGTTTCGACCTTGTCGGTACCGAGACGCAACTTGAGTAAACGTGTCATGTCTTCGACCGACTCCTCGGCCGAATTGGCGAGCGAGAACGACAGCATGAATACCAGGCTGGCAGCAAGGGCCTGCGGGATCAATTTTCTCATTGGCTTATTTTTGGCTTAAAGTAGATATATTAGTCTAACTATGCGCTATTAAGTTCGTTTTTTCCAGATCAGGCAGCGATTGTTGGCCGGCATTTCTACATCCTCGAGTAAATCGATCTGAACCCTGCCGGCCAGTTCCTCGATCCACTCGAAATCCCGGATCCCGCTTTCGGGATCACGCGACTTGAGCAACTGGTCGAAACGGGCGTTACTTTCAGAGGTGTAAGTCCCGCCAAAATTGAAAGGACCGTAAAGCGCAAACAAACCGCCGGGTTTCAGGCAACGCCCGACGCCCTCTATGCACGCGGCGACCATCGTTGTGTTCATAATATGGAAACTGTTAGCGCTATAGACGAAGTCATATAGACGCTCCGGCCAGCCCCCGAGCACATCGAGTTCAATCGGCACGGCCAGGTTTGGCAATCCCGAGGCTTCGATCCTCGCCTTGATGCCGGGCAGGTTGGCAGGCAGATCCGAAGTCTGCCAGGTTACTTGTGGTAACTGGCTGCTGAAGAAAACCGCGTGCTGACCGGTGCCGCTACCTATTTCGAGCACATCGCCATTCAGGTGAGCCTTGATCGCATCAAAAATAACGGCCTTGTTTTGCTCGGCAGATTCAGCGAAAGGAAGATTCACGACTTTGCATCGCGGTTGGCTTTGCGCAGACGCTCGAGTTTTTCCGCGATCTTGATTTCCAAGCCGCGTTCGACGGGATGATAGTATCGACGGTCGAGCAGAGCCTCGGGGAAATATGTCTCGCCCGCCGCAAATGCGTCCGCTTCATCGTGGGCATAGCGGTAGTCATCGCCGTAGCCCTGCTCCTCCATGAACTGTGTGGGTGCGTTGCGCAGATGCATTGGTACTTCGAGACTGCCCGAATCATGCGCATCTTGCATCGCTTGCTTGTAGGCGCTGTAAAGCGCGTTACTCTTGGCCGCGCAGGCCAGGTAGACAATTCCCTGCGCAATTGCGAGCTCTCCTTCGGGACTGCCAAGGCGCTCGAAAGTCTGCCAACCGTTGAGACACAACTCCAACCCGCGTGGATCGGCGATACCGATATCTTCGACCGCCATGCGTACCACGCGCCTCGCTATATACCTCGGGTCACAGCCGCCATCGATCATACGACAAAACCAGTAAAGCGCGGCATCAGGATCCGAGCCACGCACCGATTTGTGTAACGCCGATATCTGCTCGTAAAAAACGTCGCCACCCTTGTCGAAGCGCCGTGGCCCCTGCTGTGCAATCTCTCCAACCAGGGCCGCATTGATCTGGCTGTCCTCAGCGAGATCGCTGATAATTTCAAGGTATGTCAGTGCCCGCCGCGCGTCGCCGTCGGCAATCCGTGCCAGCAAGGTGCAGGCATCGGCATCAATACTGAGGTCGAGTTCCCCCAGTCCCTGCTCCCGGTCTTCGAGCGCACGTCGAATCACCTGCTCGATATCTTCGGCCTGGATTGGCTTGAGCACGTAAGTCCGGGTACGCGATAACAGCGCATTGTTCAGTTCGAACGAGGGATTCTCGGTGGTGGCGCCGACGAACAGAATCGTGCCATCCTCGATATGGGGCAGAAACGCATCCTGTTGTGCCTTGTTAAAGCGATGAACCTCGTCGATAAACAGTACCGTGGGACCCTGGAATTGGCGCGCCTGCTCGATCGCATCGCGAATATCCTTGACCCCGGCGAGTACTGCGGACAAGGTGATAAATCGGGCATCAGAGTATTCGGCAATAAGGCGCGCGATCGTCGTCTTACCGGTTCCCGGGGGGCCCCAGAAAATCATCGAGTGCAGCTTGTTGGCTTCGATTGCCTGGCGCAGTGGTTTGCCGGGTGCCAGCAAATGTGACTGGCCAAAGACCTGGTCGAGCTTGCGCGGGCGCATGCGATCGGCAAGCGGTTTGAATCCCTTTTCCGCGTTAAACAAATCGTTCATAGACGGCAACGCGAAACGGCCGAAATTTAGCCGCCTACTCCGTACACATCGACGCCATCGGGGGGTACAAACTTGAAGGTAGCCGGGTTATGTACCACGCCAACGCGCAGGTTATCAAACACGATCTGGGTACTCTGGCCGAACTGGTCTTGTAGTTCCATGGCACGCAGGTTGCCATCTTCGAGACCGATAAAGATGCGCTGGTACTCGAGATCTTTAGCCTGCGGCTCAAGTTCGATCCAGTAAAGAAACTTGCGCTGCCCGACTTCGATAACTTTGAACTGCTGGGTGACATCGGATTCTTTCATCAGGATCATGATCGGCGCGTTGGAAATGCTTGCATCCATGGGTTTGACCGTGACCTGGTCGAGTTCGACATCGTACACCCAGAGCTCGCTGCCGTCGGCGATGATACGTTGCTCGAAGGGTTCGGTGTAAATCCAGGCAAACTTGCCTGGGCGTTGCAGTGCCAGGGTGCCACTGCTTTGCTGCACTATATTCTTGTCTTCGTCGAGAAGCGTCTGTTTGAACTCTGCACTCAGGTTATCCATGTTCTTGAGCGCGGTTTTGAGTCTCTGCTCCGCATCCTCGGCCCAGGCCGGCATGGACAGGCTGGTTACAAGTGCAATTAAAAGTAAAGGAAATTTCATTTTCAATCCGCTGGAGGTGGTGGCGCTAGCACTTCCCGGCTACCGTTTGATTGCACCATGGAGACGACACCGGATGCTTCCATTTCTTCAATCATGCGCGCGGCCCGGTTATAGCCGATCTTCAGGCGCCGCTGCACGTAGGAAATCGAAGCCTTGCGAGTCTCGGTAACCACGGCGACTGCCTCGTCATAAAGCGGGTCCGCCTCTTCACCATTGGAATCACGCGGTCCCTCTCCCGGCAATACCGCCGAGGATGATTCTTCAAGGACATCGGTTATGTAATTTGGTTCACCCGACTTCTTGATTTCGTTGATCACGGCATGCACCTCGTGATCATCGACGAAAGCGCCATGGACACGCTCGGGCACACTGGTGCCTGGCGGCAGGTAAAGCATATCGCCGTGCCCGAGCAGGGTTTCCGCACCCATTTGATCGAGGATGGTGCGCGAATCTATTTTGGATGACACCTGGAAAGCGATGCGGGTTGGAATATTCGACTTGATCAACCCGGTAATCACATCCACCGACGGGCGTTGCGTTGCCAGCAACAGGTGCAGGCCCGAGGCGCGAGCTTTCTGTGCCAGTCGAGCAATCAGTTCCTCGACCTTCTTACCCACCACCATAATCATGTCAGCGAATTCATCGACAACGACAACAATATACGGCAGGGTTTCGAGGTCTTCAGGCTCGGCATCGGGGTCCAGTAACAGCGTCTTCTTGTCAAATAACGGATCCTTAATCGGTGTTCCCGCGGCAATTGCCTCGCGGATCTTGCGGTTGTAGCCGGCGATATTACGCACGCCAAGCGAAGCCATCAGTCGGTAACGCCGTTCCATCTCCGCCACGCACCAGCGTAGCGCGTTGGCTGCTTCCTTCATGTCGGTTACCACCGGCGCAATCAGATGCGGAATGCCTTCATAGATGTTGAGTTCGAGCATTTTCGGATCTATCAGGATCATGCGTACGTCTTCCGGGGTCGCCTTGAACAGGATACTGAGCAGCATTGCATTAATCGCAACCGATTTACCGGAACCGGTGGTACCGGCAACCAGCAGGTGCGGCATCCTGGCCAGGTCGGCAACGATCGCTTCACCGCTAATGTCTTTGCCGAGGGCGAGTGTCAACGGCGAAGCAGCCTGGTCGAAACTTTTTGACTGGATGATCTCGCTTAACGCAACCAGCTCCCGATTCTCGTTCGGAATCTCGAGCCCCATTACCGATTTACCCGGAATGATTTCGACAACCCGCACCGCGATAACCGAGAGTGCACGAGCCAGGTCCTTGGAGAGATTTGAAATCTGGCTAACCTTGACACCCGGTGCGGGCAGAATCTCGAAGCGCGTAATGACCGGACCCGGGTGCACCGATTCGACCTGGATCTCAATACCGAAATCGAGTAGCTTCAATTCCAGCTGCTGCGACATTGCTTCAAGTGCCGACTTGGAGTAACCGGCAACCTTCGGCCTGGGTTTATCCAGCAGCGCCAGCGGTGGAATCGTGCTATTGCCCTTGCCAACGGTTTTAAACAGCGGTATCTGTTTCTCTTTCTCGACCCGCACACTCGGTTCGATATTTTCCACCACCGGTTCGATTTTCACCGGTTTGCGTTTTTCTAGTTTCCTCTGCTGCACCTGGAATACCTGGTCACGCTCGCTGCGGTTGCGATTGCCCTCCGCCCTGTCCCGCATCAGGTAATACCGGTCGAGCAGTTTGTCCAGCAACAGCAGCGTGTACTTGCCGACATTGTCGATCAATGCCAGCCACGACAGCCCGGTGAACAGGGTCAAACCGGCCAAAAATAACGCCAGGTGCATTACCGTGGCACCAATGAAACCAAGTCCCTGGGAAAAATAATTGCCCGCGATCTGCCCGAGAATCCCGCCTGCATCGAGCGGCATGGCGCCGGGTTCTATCGAAAAGTGAATACTCGACAGCGCGCAGCCCGAAATTAAGGTCAGTACGAAACCGCTCCAGCGAATGACCAGCAACTGGTAACGGTCTTCAGGGCTCATTTCCCGCATCCTGACCAGGATCATGCCGTTATAAATCAGCATAATCGGCAGCAGGAAAGCGAGGAAACCAAACAGGTAGAAGGTCAGGTCAGCAATCCAGGCACCCGCGGTGCCACCGAAGTTGCTGATTTCAGTATTACTGCCGCTATGCGACCAGGATGGATCCAGCGCGTCGTAACTGAACATCGCGACCAGGAAGTAGCCTGCGAGTGCAAACGAAAGCAGCATGCCGGCTTCGCGCAGGCGTTGATTAACCTGGCCGAACATCAGCCTGGCGTCCTGTTCATCGGAACGTCGTTTGTGTCTAGCTTGCGCCACTTTGATAAATGCCCTGCGTAAAGCGGCTTATTTTACATGATCAGCTTGGCTGGGAACCAGAACTAATAACATTGAAATAATCTACCTGATCGCCATATAGTCATTTCTATTTTTTGCTATTACTATTGGCTTCTTTATCCAGCCCTGTTAATTAGAGAGCACTCAATGACTGATCCCAAGCATCGCCGGGTGATTATCCTCGGCTCCGGTCCAGCCGGTTACTCGGCAGCGGTCTATGCCGCACGTGCCAATCTGAATCCCACGGTCATTACCGGGGTTGAAGCCGGGGGTCAACTGATGACCACCACCGAAGTTGACAACTGGCCCGGTGATGTCGAGGGTTTAACCGGCCCGGTGCTGATGCAACGCATGCAGCAACACGCCGAACGTTTCGATACCGAAATTATTTTCGATCACGTCAACACCGTTTTTCTGAATGAATCGCCCAAACGACTGATTGGCGACAGCGGTGAATACACCTGCGATGCGCTGATTATCGCGACCGGGGCAAGCGCGATGTACCTGGGTGAGCCTTCCGAAGAGAAATTTCTGGGCAAGGGGATCTCTGCCTGTGCCACTTGCGACGGATTCTTCTTTCGCGACCAAAAGGTCGCAGTCATCGGTGGTGGAAACACCGCGGTCGAAGAGGCACTCTATTTATCCAACATCGCTGCCGAGGTGACACTGGTGCATCGACGCGACAAATTGCGTGCAGAGAAAATTCTGCAGGATAAATTATTCGAGAAGGAAAAGAACGGCAACGTTAATATCGAGTGGTTTCACGTTTTCGAAGAGGCACTGGGGGATGACTCCGGTGTTACCGGGTTACGAATCAGTAATGTTCAGGACGATACTACCCGGGAACTCGACCTGACAGGCATCTTCATCGCAATCGGTCACAAACCCAATACCGATATTTTCGCCGGTCAGCTCGAAATGAAAAATGGCTACATAACCGTTCACGGCGGTGCCGATGGTAATGCCACTGCGACCAGCATCGAAGGTGTTTTTGCGGCAGGTGACGTCATGGACCATGTTTACCGCCAGGCAGTTACCTCGGCCGGTAGCGGTTGCATGGCGGCGCTCGATGCCGAAAAGTATCTCGATGCCAAGGAACTTGAATAATGCCGAGCTGCGCGTCAGCGTCATTCACTCCCTGAGTGAAGTCCCGGTTGCCGACTGGGACGCACTCGGTGACACCAGCTATCCATTTACCCGGCACAGTTTCTTATACGGACTCGAGCAGCATGACTGCCTGGAGCCTTTTGGCTGGCACCCGGTCTACTTCCTGGTCCATCGAGAGCAGCAACTGGTTGCCGCAATCCCTTGCTACATCAAGACAAACTCGTATGGCGAACTGGTTTTCGATCATGCCTGGGTCAATGCCTACCAGCGCAGCGGCCTCGATTACTACCCAAAGCTGGTATCTGCCATTCCATACACCCCGGCAACCGGCGATCGCTTTCTGATTAACCTCGCACTGGTCGGCGATAAAGAAGAAAGACAACGGCTTCGTGAATTACTGTGCCAGGCAATCCAGGGCTTTTGCGAAGACCAGAACTTGAGTTCGTGGCATATCCTGTTTGCTGACAAGGAAATTCTGCACGCACTGGCTGGCCGTGAAATCATGCTACGAAATGATGTACAGTTCCACTGGCAAAATAATGGCTACCAGGATTTCGACGATTTTATTTCGCGTTTAAGCTCGCGCAAGCGCAAAAATATCAGGAAAGAACGTAGCAGCGTAGCCGCACAGAATCTAGACATAAAGATGCACACGGGTGGCAGCATCAGCCCGGACGAATGGCAACAGATTTACCATCTATACGCCGGCATATACCAACGCAAGTATGGTACCGCAACGCTGACCTCGGCATTTTTTGAACACCTGGGTCAAAATATGCCCGAACAGGTGCTAGCGTCGATCACCCGTGACCAGGGACAAATCGTCGCCGCCTCCCTATTTTTTCGCAGCGACACCCACCTCTACGGGCGCGTCTGGGGCTGTGATCAATACTTTCGCCACCTGCATTTCGAATGTTGTTACTACCAGGGTATCGACTACTGCATTGCCGAACAGCTACAGTGTTTTGACCCCGGTGCCCAGGGCGAACACAAACTGGCCAGGGGCTTTTTACCGCGGATGACATGGTCGGGGCACTGGATCGCGCATCCCCAGTTTCGCGAGGCAATCGAGCAGTTTCTGCGCCAGGAACGTCGCTACATCGAGAGCTACCGCGACGATTTACTCGATCATTCACCGTTCAAGGCGACAGAATGAATATATTCAACTTTAACTTTGTATTGTAAACATTTGTTTTATATATGGTTCCCTGGTTAGAAGCAACGGCAAAACCGTATTTCCCGGACACCGCCTCGGTGCTTGCCGAACCGGCTGGATTACTGGCCGCGGGCGGAAGACTCGACGTGGAATGGCTGCTGGTTGCCTATCGACAGGGTATTTTTCCGTGGTTCAGTGAAAGTGAACCGATTCTGTGGTGGTGTCCAGCCCCACGCACGGTGCTTTACCCCAAACGCTTTTATCAAAGTAAAAGCCTGCAGAAACTGGCTCGTCAACAGCGTTACCAGATAACCCTGGACCAGGATTTCGAGGCCGTAATCGAAGCCTGCGCCGCTGACCGCGAAGGTCAGAGCGGCACCTGGATCAACTCGCAAATGATCGATGCCTATATCGAGATGCACCATGCCGGATTTGCGCATTCGATAGAATGTCGTCACCAGGATGAACTCGTAGGTGGACTTTACGGTATCGGACTCGGCAAAATATTTTTCGGTGAATCCATGTTCAGTCGTGCGGCCAATGCCTCCAAGCTCTGCCTCAAACACCTGGTTGATTCGGGTAACTACGAAATGATCGATTGCCAGCTGCCAACCGGTCACTTGCATTCGCTGGGTGCAATCGAAATCAGTCGCGATGAATTCGAATCGGCTTTGAATCGCTGGATTTAGCGCATCAAACCGTTTCCGGATTAACTATTATTCACCGATGTAGGCGATAGCCTCTATTTCGATCAACATCGTGAGGCAGTCATTCCGGTATATAGCCAGCAACCTGGCTGATGTCACAATTGACCTGTATCAAAGCCCGACAAGCTAAAAGCGCTATATTTATTAGCTCGCGTAACGATTAAAATCATGCAACCCTGGCTGCGAGTGAGGAGAGAATTATGAATATTTCCAGGATAATATTAGCCTGCCTGCTGGCATTGACCTTAAATGCCCATGCCGGCAATACCTCAGCGCCTGATGGAGCCAGCGTTTACATCGTTTCCCCGGGGCATGGCGAAGCCGTCACATCTCCATTTAAGGTCGTTTTCGGATTGTCTGGAATGGGTGTCGCACCTGCGGGTATCGACAAGGCGAAGACAGGACATCATCACCTGCTCATCGATACCACCGTTCCTGATCTGGGCAAACCCATCCCGGCGGATGACAAGCACCGGCATTTCGGCGGTGGCCAGACCGAGGTGGTAATTGAACTCGCCCCGGGCAAGCATACGCTGCAGTTGCTGCTCGCCGACTTTACCCATACGCCGCACAACCCACCGGTTATGTCGCAGCAAATCACCATCATGGTGAAGTAAAATCTGGCTCCTACGGGTAGCGCTAATATCCCGGCTCGAGACCATCAGCTGTGCATCCAGCAAGATGCCATGCGCGCGACTTCAGCCGCCATGATTGCTGCCAGCGGGCCCTTGCCTAGTGTGCTCGTATTGAGAACCCTGTCGAACACTATCGTAATTCTGGTTCTCGCCACCCTGCTGCCCGGATGCGCGAGCACCCCGGCAAATCTCGCGCAGATGGACGCTGGCGCAGACTCGAGTGCCCTGCCAATGATCGCGTTGGAGGGTTATCGTGGCCCCGATAATTTCTTCGTCAAGTATCGTATCGGTGACCGCATAAGCTACGCCGGTGGCAACTGGCGCAACCGCTTGGAGCTGATCGATCCACCGTTAACGCCACCCTCCAATTATGCAACTCCAAGCCTTGTGCCCATGGAATATCACCAGGAAACCCCATGGGAATCACTGCCACAGGTTCTGGTCGAGGTGCCTATCCTGGGCGTCGACCAGTGGCAGCTGCTGCGTAACCGGCTATTGCGCGCCGTGGTACCCGATGACGGTAAAGGAGTGGTCGTCGATTTTGGATATACCGAGTACTTCCTGTTCTATGATGAAAACGGCGAATTCCAGGCAACACGACTAACCGACAAGCCGGCCGATTACCGGGTGCATACAATGCTTCGCTTTGACGAGTTCATGCGCCGCGGGCGCCCAATCCTGGAGGCTTATCTTAGTGAACAGGGCATCACCGAGACCGAGTTTGTGTTCAACACCGGGGACACAGGTTGGTATTCACTCCCGTTTCTTTACGTCAACACCAACCGTCATTTACTGGTATTTATCAGAAACGAGCCGCAGCAGGCAGTCGCGGTAACAAGCATGCCCGGATTGAAGGGTGGCCAGGCCTTCGGGCATGTAATGCGAAGTCACCTTACCGATCTTCTTTTACGCCCCGTGTCCTCGTTGTACCGACTGTTTTTCGTGGTTACGGACACAACTATCGCCACGCTACGCCTCGACTGGATGACCGGACTGGCCAATAAACCGGTACCAGAGCTCAGCGAGTCGCCACCGATGGACCTGCAAATCTGGGAAAGCGAACTCGACAAGATATCCAGCCGTTCGAAATCGACCGGCAGTGTCGATTTCCTGGTCGATGGCGAGGCTTTCTTTACACGTTTTATCGATACCGTCACGCAAGCAGAGCATTCGGTGCACCTGCAGACTTATATTTTTGATAACGACGATTTTGCGGTAAGGATAGCCGAGTTGCTAAAACGGCGCTCCAACGAAGGGATCGAGGTAAAAGTCCTGTTTGATGGACTGGGCACTATCGGGGGAACCATGTCGGACTCCGAGTCTTTACCCGAGCACCATGAGCCGCCTGCCTCGGTACATTGGTTCCTGGAGGCCGATTCGCAGGTAGCCGTGCGCCAGAAAGCCAATCCCTGGTTCACGGGTGATCACATCAAAAGCACCATCATCGATCAGAAAACAGCGTATGTCGGTGGTATGAATATCGGTCGTGAATATCGCTACGACTGGCACGATCTGATGATGGAACTGCGCGGACCGGTGGTCAGCACCCTGGCACGCGAATTTCGGACCTCATGGATGCATTCCGGTCCGCTGGGTGACCTCGGTTACGTAATCTCGAAAACCGCACCGACTGTTAAAGACACTACGCACGAGGGACCATCGCTACGGGTGTTGCTGACTGGAGCCGGCAACTACGAGATCTACAATGCACAGCTTGCAGCGATACAGCGGGCGCAGCGATATATTTACGTTCAAAATGCCTACTTCACCGACGATCGATTGCTGCGCGAGCTGGTCATGGCCCGCCGCCGGGGCGTTGACGTGCGCGTTATCATCCCGATGGAAACCGACCACGGCCCTATCACCCGCAGTAATGTTCTGGCCGCTAACGTGATGCTGAAGCATGGTATTCGGGTGTATATCTACCCGGGTTTTTCACATGTTAAGGCAGCGATTTATGACGGTTGGGTCTGTGTCGGCTCCGCCAACTTCGATCGCCTGAGCCTGCGCATCAACCGGGAACTGAATATCGCGAGTTCAGACCCAAAAGTAGCCGGGCAATTGCTGGAACGCTTATTTGTACCGGATTTTCTCGGATCGCCGGAACTGACCGAGCCCATCCCGGAACGCTGGATCGACCACCTGGTAGAGATTGTTGGTGACTACATATACTAAGAATCGTGCTGTCGTCCCGGTCTAGGTGCCGGGATCTGGATATGGCTGCGCGTTACAACTTTGAAAGTGCCTCTGCGACGGCATTACCAAACTCGGAAGGCCTGACGATAATGCCGACCCCGGCAGCACGCAGAATTTCGACCTTTTCCGCGGCTGATTCACCGGCGCTGGTCACAATTGCCCCCGCGTGTCCCATGGTTCGCCCCCTGGGCGCGGTGAGGCCGGCGATGTAGGCGAGTACCGGTTTTTGCATATGGTCACGGGCGAATGCTGCGGCCTCGGCTTCCTGGGGTCCGCCGATCTCACCGATCATGACCACGAGATTAGTCTCCGGGTCCTGTTCGAAACGTTCGAGGTGATCGCGAAACGCGCTGCCGTTGATGGGATCTCCGCCGATGCCAACACCGGTCGATATTCCAATTCCCATCGCCTTCATCTGCGACGCGGCTTCATAACCCAGTGTGCCAGAACGGCCGATGAGTCCAACATTACCCTGCATGTAAATATGGCCCGGCATGATTCCCATCATAGCCTTGCCGGGGCTGATCGTACCGGCACAATTAGGGCCGGTCAGGGTCATGCGATCTTCTTTCCTATAGCGTCGCATGTAACGTTTAACGCGCATCATGTCCTGCGCCGGTATGCCGTCGGTGACACAAACGCAAAAACGTATGCCCGCATCTGCCGCTTCCATGATCGCATCGGCGGCAAATGGAGGTGGTACGAAGACCACGCTTGCGACTGCACCGGTATCGCGCACAGCATCCTTGACCGTGTTGAAAACCGGGCGCTCGAGATGTCTTTCCCCGCCCTTACCAGGCGTCACTCCACCCACCAGGTTGGTGCCATAGTCGATCATTTCCTGAGCATGGAAAGTGCCGATACGACCGGTAAATCCCTGCACGATAACGGCTGTTGTTTGGTCGAGGAAGATGCTCATATTCGGTCCTCCTTAACATCGGTGCTGGCCGATTGATGAAGTTGTGCGGCAGACACTGCCTTTTCGGCCGCCTCGGCGAGAGTTTCTGCAGTGATCAGATCGATATCGCTATCGGCCAGTATCTGCCGTCCGAGTTCAACATTGGTGCCTGAAAGCCGTACCACCACCGGTACCGGCACGTCGAGTTTCTGCATCGCCTGGATCACGCCCTCGGCAACCCAGTCGCAACGGTTGATTCCCGCGAAAATATTAACCAGGATTGCATCGACCCCTTCGTCCGACAATACCAGGTTAAATGCCTTGGCAACCCGCTCGGGCGATGCGCCACCGCCAATATCGAGAAAGTTAGCAGGTTCGCCGCCGACATGCTTGATCATATCCATGGTCGCCATCGCGAGCCCTGCGCCGTTGATGATACAGCCAATATTGCCATCCAGTCCGACATAGCTCAGGCCCCGGTCCGCGGCATTCATTTCGCGTGCATCTTCCTGGGACTTGTCGCGTAACTCGGATATCTGCGGTCTGCGGAACAGTGCGTTGTCATCGAAGCCCATCTTGGCGTCTAGCGCGATGATGCGGCCATCGGTGGTCACCACCAACGGATTGACTTCGACCATGGTCGCATCCAGGTCACGAAAAGCACGATAACAGGCTTTCAGCGCCTTCACCGCTTCGGCAATTTGCGCGGAATCCATACCCAGCGCAAACGCAATTTCACGAGCCTGAAAATCCTGCATCCCTACTGCTGGTTCGATCGGTACGCGCACGATCGCGTCGGGATCGGTTTCGACAATCTCTTCGATGTCCATGCCACCCGCTGATGATGCAACGCACATTATTCGCTCCGAACTGCGGTCGAGCACAAAGGCCAGGTATATCTCGCGATCGATATCGGTCGCCTCTTCAATATACAGCCGCCCTACCAACTTACCCTGTGAGCCGGTTTGATTGGTTACCAGGCGTCGGCCCAGCAATTCATTGGCAGCATCCATGACTTCGTTTTCAGTGGCGCAAACCTTGATGCCGCCCGCCTTGCCGCGCGCCCCGGAATGAATCTGGGCCTTGACGACCCACTTCTCGCCGCCGAGTTCCATAGCTCGATACGCAGCCTGCTCAGGGCTGTAAGCGATGCCACCCCTGGCGATCGGCATGCCAAAATCGGCCAGCAGCACCTTCGCCTGGTATTCATGAATATCCATCGATCCTCTCCCGCTTCGAAAACGTTACTGTTTAGCCTGAATGGCTGCATCGGTATTAACGACGTTTTCAGCCATGCGCGCCGATGCTGCGTCGATCATGCGACCGTCGAGTTGTGCCGCACCCTTGCCTGCTGCCGCCGCTTCTTCCAGTGCCGCCAGGATGCGTCGAGCGCGATCAACCTCGGCCTCTGGCGGTGAGTAAATTTCATTGGCAAGATCGATCTGGGAAGGATGGATCGCCCACTTGCCTTCATAACCCATCGCCGCCGCGCGACGCGCAGCGTCGAGATAGCCGTCAGGATCGTTAAAGTCCCCGAAAGGACCATCGATTGCCCGCAATCCATAAGCGCGGCAGGCGACCAGCATGCGCGACAGGCCATGGTGCCATTGATCACCCGGATAATCCGGGTTCAGGCCACCGATATTGGTGGTGCGCGCTCGGCAGCTTGCGGCATAATCGGCGACCCCGAAATGCATTGCTTCCATGCGCGAACTGGACGTGGCGATCGAATCCACGTTGGCCATACCGAGGGTGATTTCGATCAGCGCTTCGAGCCCGATACGGTTATCAAACCCCTGCGCGGTTTCAATTTGGGTCAACATCGCATCGACCATGTAAACGTCGGCGGCAACACCGACCTTGGGAATGAGGATGGTATCCAGACGATCGCCTGCCTGTTCGACAACGTCGACGACATCACGATACATGTAATGGGTATCGAGACTGTTGATACGGACCGAAACTGTTTTGCCCCTGCCGCGCCAGTCGATATCGTTGAGCGCCTCGATTACGTTTTTGCGAGCCTGTACCTTGTCGCCCGGGGATACCGCATCCTCGAGATCCAGAAACACGTAATCCGCGGCACTGTCGGCCGCCTTTTCGAACATCCCCGGGTTTGATCCCGGCACGGCCAGTTCACTACGCTGCAAGCGCGGTCTTGCCGGTGCGTACTGCGTATGACTCATTACAGATACCTCATCAAATTAAACAATCGTCGTCGAAACAACGATCAAAGCCCAGCTATTACTAATCTACCGGGACAGTGTAAATCTCTATCAGAGTTCAAGGCTATCGCTCAGCCGACATGCTGGATTTCAAGAACGACGACTAGATCGTTTAAACGGGGTATCTAGTTTCAGTGGAGTAACGCGGTGACCAGCAGGTATAAAAATACTGCACTCAACCACAGGTCGATGACGAGGTAAAGAAAGAACAACTTACGTCGCTCGGGATCGCCACGTACCCCGAGCGTCAGGTATATAAAAAAAGCCAGGGCGGCCAGCAGAATAATAACCAGGTGCATGTTAAGACTCTTCCTCGGCCCCGATGCGGGCCGCCGCAATCGCGGTCATGTTAACCAGGCCCCGCACCGTAGTACCGGGCGTTACAATATGCGCCGCGATATCGCAGCCCAGCAGAATTGGGCCGATCGCAACGCCATCGGCACCCATTTTGACCAGGTTCATCGCAATATGTGCGGCATCGAGGTTCGGCATAATCAACAGATTTGCGACGCCGTCGAGATTAGAATTGGGAAACGCTTTTGCCATCGCCTTCGGAGACAACGCCAGGTTGGCCTGCATCTCACCCTCGACCATCAGCTCAGGGTCGAGCTTGTTGATCAGGGACAATGCCTCACGCATTTTGCACGAGGTTTGCGTTTCACGGGTGCCGAAGTTTGAATGAGATAACAACGCCGCCCGGGGCTTCAGTCCGAATCGCGCAACCTCCTTGGCTGCCAGCACCGTCATATCGGCGATCGCCTGTGCCGTTGGATCTGCCGTTACGTGGGTATCGCAAATGAACAAGGTGAACTTGGTGGTAATGATGGCGCTTAACGCCGAAACCTCTTCAAAACCGTTATCCTGTTTAGACACGCTCAGCAGGCGGCCAAGGTGGCGATGAAACCGGCCGATGGTGCCGGTGATCATGGTATCGGCCAACCCCAGCTTGACCATCATTGCCGCCTGAGTGGTTTTACTGTTGCGCAATATTTCACGGGCTTCCGACAATGTCTTTCCACGGCGTTCGGTCAAACGGTGAAAGGTCAGCGCCCATTCCTCGTTTTCTTCATAATCCACGATTTCGTAATCCGTGCCGGGCCGGGCGACAAGACCATACTCGCTGATAATCGACTTAACTACCTCCTCGCGACCCAGCACGACCGGAAAGCAGAGTTGATCCTTGACAATATTATCGACCGCCTGCAGAACCTTGGGGTTCTCTCCCTCTGCAAAGACCACCTTGCGCTGGACGGTTCGCGCCATGTCGAACACCGGCTTCATAAACAATCCCGAACGAAATACGAAGGTGTTTAACTTTTGCCGATAGGCGTCCATATCCTCGATCGGCCGTTCGGCAACACCCGAGTCCATCGCGGCCTGCGCCACCGCCGGTGCGATTTCGAGAATAAGGCGTTGGTCAAAAGGTTTGGGGATCAAGTACTCGGGCCCGAAGGTCAGTGACTCGCCGCGGTAGGCGCTGGCGACAACATCGCTGGTGCCGGCGCGCGCAAGTCTCGATAACGCATCGACGCAGGCAATTTTCATTTCATGGTTAATTTGCGTGGCGCCGGCGTCGAGCGCCCCACGAAACAGAAACGGGAAGCACAGCACGTTATTGACCTGGTTCGGGTAATCGGTGCGCCCGGTGGCAATAACGACGTCGGGGCAGACACGTTTGGCCTCGGCCGGATCGATCTCGGGAGTCGGGTTGGCGAGCGCAAAAACGACTGGTTTCTGCGTCATCGATTCAACCATTTCAGGCTTCAGCAAATTACCGGCAGACAGTCCAAGAAAAACATCGGCACCGGCAATGGCATCCGCGAGTGTCCGCAACTCGGTGTTGGCCGCGTAGGCCGCCTTGTATTCATCCATGGATTCGGCTCGGCCTTCATAGATCACGCCCCTCGAATCGCAGACCAGTACGTTGTTCTTGTCGAGCCCCATCGAAACCAGTAAATTCAGACAGGACAGGGCTGCGGCGCCCGCCCCCGATGCCACCAGCCTGACCTTACTAATATCCTTGCCAACCACTTCCAGGGCCGATTTCATCGCCGCCGCAACCACGATCGCGGTGCCATGCTGGTCATCGTGGAAAACCGGGATCGACATCCGCTCGTGCAAGTACTTTTCGACGTAAAAACAGTCTGGCGCCTTGATATCTTCCAGGTTGATTCCGCAGAAAGTGGGCTCGAGGCGCTCGATGGTTTCGGAGAGTTTATGTGGATCCTTTTCAGCGATCTCTATATCAAAAACATCGATACCCGCGAAGCGTTTGAATAGCACCGCCTTGCCTTCCATCACCGGCTTGGCCGCCATGGCGCCAATGTCACCAAGTCCCAGTACAGCGGTACCATTGG
>Ga0224508_10000191_pt1 | contig 64740 bp, 72 predicted proteins | sample SF_Jan12_sed_USG_4_FD_170157 | JGI IMG/M metagenome (GOLD analysis project Ga0224508, IMG submission 170157) | Sediment microbial communities from San Francisco Bay, California, United States - SF_Jan12_sed_USGS_21 | ecosystem: Environmental > Aquatic > Marine > Sediment | place: USA... | reverse complement strand
TGGTGTCGTCACGCTCCGTACCGCCTTTGGCGATGTCTTTGTAGCTCTTGACCTCGCCACCGTGCTTGGCGCTCATCACCTTCATGATCGCCGCCGTCAGCGTCGTCTTGCCGTGGTCGATGTGACCAATCGTGCCTACGTTCATGTGTGGTTTGTCTCGGACAAACTTTTCTTTAGCCATCGTTCGTTCCCTACTTCGTCGTTCTTCTGAATGGGGTCGCATGAACCCACGAAACCTGCGGAGCCCAGGATGAGACTTGAACTCACGACCTCCCCCTTACCAAGGGGGTGCTCTACCACTGAGCTACCTGGGCATAGTCTGATTTGCGGGAGCGGGCGACCGGGCTCGAACCGGCGACATTCAGTTTGGAAAACTGAGGCTCTACCAACTGAGCTACACCCGCGTAATCGTTTCGTTCATCTCCTGGTGGAGGGTGGTGGGTTCGAACCACCGTAGGCATAAGCCGGCAGATTTACAGTCTGCTCCCTTTGACCGCTCGGGCAACCCTCCATGGTCATTCGTGTATTCGAGTAGAGCTGGCGATGAGACTTGAACTCATAACCGCCGGTTTACAAAACCGGTGCTCTACCAGTTGAGCTACGCCAGCATGACGGCGGCGGCTGGTCTACGTGCCGACCCCCGCGAAGTCAAGGGAATCGGGGCTCAAAGGCCTGAGGACGGAGGCACACACGCCTTCAGGCCACCTTGTGGGTCGACGAAGTCGATATTGGCGGAGCAGTTGGACTCGTTCTCGGGGGCGCGATTCAGGTTGCACTCCAATTTGTCCAGGCAGATCCGAAAGCAGTAGGTTTCGAGGTCATCGTGAGTCACACAGGCCGAACCCTCGGGGCAGTCGGTGTCGCCTTGGCAGCCCACGAGCCCGCAGTAGCCCCCCTTAAACCGAGTGAGACAGTCGAGCTCGAAGCTCATCTCCACCCGACACTCCGCTGCCTCCGTGCACTGAGCGCCAACGCCGAGCCGGTCCGCCTCCGTGCTGCCGTCGCCACAGCCCGCGGCCGCCCCTGAAATGAGGAGCAGGCCAAATACATACATACTCTTACACATAACCACCTCTCATGACTCCGCTCGTTTTTGAGCCGACTCAATCCTGTTCCGGCCGTTGGCCTTCGCCTTGTACATCGCAGTATCCGAGGCCTTGAGGAGCGCGTCGAGTGCCTCGCCGTGCTCCGGAAACGCAGCCACCCCCACGCTCGCCGTCACCGCGAGGTAAGGCGCGTTCGGGATCTTCATCTCCTGAACCGCTGCCCGGCAGCGCTCGGCAGCGCCCATCGCTTGCTCGAGGTCTGCCCCCGGCAGGAGAACGACGAACTCTTCCCCCCCGAAGCGCCCCACGATGTCTCCGGCGCGCAGGGCGGATTGCATCGCGCGGGTCGTTTGTTGAAGCACCAGGTCACCGCGTGCGTGCCCGTGCGCATCATTGATGCGTTTGAAGTGATCCAAGTCCAGCATCAAGATGGCCAACGCTACTCCGTCACGACCGGCCTTGAGCACGGCGCGTTCCATGACGCTCATCGCAAATCCGCGCGTATACGCTCCAGTCAAGGAATCGAGCTGCGCCGCTTCGGAAAGCGACCGCTCGTCCTGGCGCCAGACACTGATCAGGTGATCCATGATGATGGCGAGCGGAATGTAGATGATCGCCGCGGCCACTGCACGCTCGGCGGCGACCTGGGCAATATCGAATTGCTCGAACGACGCTTCGAACAACGACAAGAACGGAAGCACGCCAGCCCTGCTCGCGAAGTGCATCAAGGACATCGACAGCAGCCAGCCCCCGACGGCCAGCCAGAGCCAGCGGCGCTCGAGAAGCACCATCCCCAAGAGAAGCGCGGCCACGGTGACCAAGCCGCTGACCGCCGTATACGGGCCGAGCGCGTAACACACGGCCGTCCCAGTCAGGATGTGCGCCGCGATGGTGACGAGGAGAAGCCGCGAGTATTTGTCGCCGTGACGTACGTAGAATCGCCGGGTCCAGGCGTAGAACCCCGCCCAGAAGAGCAGAGCGGCAATGGCGAGGATCGTCGTCGTCCGCAACGCCAATTCGTCTTCGGGACGTTGGAGAAGGAACGGCCAGCCATCGAGCGCGGCAAAGGAGAAGGCCACGATCAGCATCAGAAGCGCCGTGAGAAACTGCACGTAGAGCGAGCGGTCGCAAGCGTTCCAGCCAAAGGGCGAACCTGTGGGCAGCAAGCGCCCACCGAACGGGTTCCGGGATCCGCGTGTACGCGCACGAGCTCGACTCTTCATCTCATCCGAGCTCGATGGAAGCGGTGGTGGCTCGCTCTGTAGACTGACCGCCATGTCCCCTCTTTCAGGGTAGCAACCGGAGACAAAAGGTGTTCACTAAGCCGCGTCGTGGACTCCGATGGGTCGGGTCGCCAAGACGAGCTCTCGGACACGAACCCAGCGACGAAGCGAATGCCAATGCGCGTTCGCCATCGCCAAGAAACGAATCGCCGTATCGTTGAAGAGGAAACCATGCGTATCACGAACGACTTCTGCTCCGATCCACAGCGGCTCTGGCTCCCCCGGGAGGGTGAGCCGAATCTGCAAACGATCGCGGCTCCGATTGCCCAGAATCGCCAACGAATCGAGCAGCAAGCCGTGCTCACCGAGGCTGGTCACGAAGGCGGGCAAGACCTCGTCATCGGCGACGAGCTCGGCGTAGAGCGCCACCGGGAGAAGAGTTTCACGGTGTGCACCTTGCAGCATCGTCCCTGAAGCTACGGGGCACGGCCAAACCGAGCAAAAAACCTACCGTCACTTGGAACCCAAAACCCCATGATTCCGGGGCACTGGGTCGCGTCTTCGCGATAGCCGGAGACCTGGTTTGACGCGGTGCCTCAGCCTGTGGTACCGGAAAATGAATGGTGGTTCATTCAACGGCCAAGAAGCGAAAAGGCTCCATGCCGGAGAAACGCGACCGCATTCTGAAGGCCGCGATTCAGGTCTTCGCGAAGAACGGCTTCTACGCGACTCGGGTCAGCGAGATCGCGAAGGCGGCCGGAGTCGCGGACGGCACGATCTACCTCTACTTCAAGAACAAGGACGACGTCCTCATCACCATCTTCGAGGAAGGAATCGAGCAGCTGCTGACGATTTTGCGCGGAGTCGCGGAAACCGACGATACGTTCGAGAAACGCATCAGCCGAATCATCGAGCTGCAGCTCGGCTTGCTCGAGGAACAGCGCGACTTGGCCGAAGTGATCACGGTGAACCTTCGGCAATCGTCGCGCCTGCTCAAGCAGTACGCGACACCCCTCTTCATGCAGTACATCGATGTGATCGCAGGGGTCGTCCGCGACGGGCAGAAGGAAGGCGCGTTTCGCAAAGACCTCAATCCGCGCATCGTCGCGCGCAGCTTGTTCGGCGCCTTGGATGCGATTCTACTCACCTGGGCGCTGGGGGAAGGTGACCCGGCTGCGCTGCGCAAAGCCGCTGCGCATTGCGCCAGCCTTTTTCTCGAAGGCCTTCGTCAGCGTTAGCGGAGTGCATCGGGAGGCGAGCCAAAAGCGATGACTTCCTCGCAACGAGACCAGACCTGGCGGGAAGCCTACGACGCCAGCGGATATGTCGTTCTGCAAAGATTGCTGAACGAAGATGAGCTCGGGGAGGTCCGAGATGCGCTCGCCCCGCTTCTCGCCCAAGGCCCATCGGGCCGCAACGACTTCGAAGGTACCAAGACCCAGCGGGTCTACACTTTGGTGGCGCGCGGGAAGGTATTTGAAAGGCTCGTGGAGCATCCGGTGGTGCTCTCGATGATGGACGAGCTCCTGCTGTCCAACTATCTGCTCACCGCCAATCAGGCTATCTCGATTGCGCCGGGCGAAACCCCTCAGCCCGCGCATAGCGACGACGCGTTCTACACCGTCCCGAGGCCACGTCCGGCGGTCAGCGTGTCGACCATGTGGGCGATCGACGACTTCACCGAAGCGAACGGCGCAACGGAAGTCATCGCCGGGAGTCATCGCTGGACCGACGAGCAGCTCGAAGACCTTTACGACCGTGATGATTCCGATACGCTAGCGCCGCACCATCAGGCTCAGCTTCAGCCGTTGATCATGCCAGCAGGCTCGTGCGCGGTGTTTGCCGGAACACTGGTGCACCGCGGCGGTGCGAATCGTTCAAGTGCCGTGCGCCGAGCGATCAGCAATCAATACTGCGAGCCCTGGGCACGCACCCAGGAAAATTTCTTTCTGGCGGTCCCTTCCGAGAAGGTCACGAAAATGTCACCGCGCATACAGGCCATGTTGGGGTACTCGATTCATCCACCCTTCATGGGACAAGTCACCGCGCGCCACCCACTCAAGACCTTGGATCCGGATTTCGAAAACCCGCTCGAAGATTGATCGTGACCTTTGGCTCCGCTGCGCACGGGCTAGCGAATCGCGGCATCGATCATCTCTTGGCTCCGCTCCCAGAGCCGCCGCGCAGCTTCTTCATCTGTGGAGGCGCGGCTGGGCTTGGCCTCGCGCACTTTGTCGAAGTAGCGGCCCGTGACGCCCTCCAGCTCAGGCGCCGTTGCGACGTAGATCGACGTCTTGGCTCCCTCGGCCTCGGACATGACGATCATCCGCGCAAACGGCGAGCGGTGCAGCGCATTGAGGAACACGTTGTTCCGCGTGATGTTGCTGCGGACGTTGCCGGGGTTGAGGGCGTTGGATGTGATCCCGAGGTCCTTCCAGCGGCGCGCGAGCTCGTTCGAGAAAAGAATGTTCGCCAGCTTCGAGTGGCCGTAGACCCAGAATCCCCGCCAGTGCTTCTCGAAATTGAGATCATCCCAGTTGAGGGATTTCGGGCGGGCGTGCATCGAAGAGGAAACGTTGACCACCCGCGCACTGCCGCTAGCGCGAAGCGTGTCCTGCAGCTCGTTCGTCAGCAGGAAATGGGCGAGGTGGTTGACGGCGAAGGTGTCCTCGAATCCGTCTTTGCTGACCGTGCGCTCTCTGTGCCAAACCCCAGCGTTGTTGACTAGCACATCGAGCCGTCCGAAACGGTTTCTGATGTCCCAGGCCAATCGCTGCACTTGCGCCAATGCAGAGAAATCTGCCTGAAAGGTCTCGATGCGACCGATGGAACCGGAACGCAGCTCTTTGGCGGCGTCTTCGAGGCGCCCCGCGTTGCGCCCAACGATTCCCACGACTTCGAAGCGCGAGCTCAGGCCGCGCGCGGTCTCGAGGCCGATGCCACTGCTTCCACCGGTCACCAACGCGTAGCGAGTGGCTCTGGTCTCCTCGCGCACGATGCGCTTCTAGCACAGCTGAGCGGGGTGAAAGGCGCGAGCTGCCGGGCACCGGGCCGCGCTCCTTGACAGCTCCCTAAAACGCTCCTACATCGCCTGCGATTTTCAGCATTTAACAGCCTTTCACGGCTCAACGATCTGAGGAGGAAGTGTGAAGATCCTCGTATCCATCAAGCGCGTTGCGGATCCGGACAACGCAAGCAAGCTCAAGGTGAGCAGCGACGGCACCACCGTCACATCGGAGGGCCTCGAATGGAAGATGAATCCATTCGATGACTGGAGCCTCGAAGCTGCGCTGCGATTGACCGAAAACGCCGCCGAAAAAAACGCGCGTGTTGGTGAGGTCGTGCTGGTTTCGATCGGACCAAACGACGAGCACACACAGCGGATCATCCGCGAAGGTCTCGCCAAGGGCGCCGAGCGCGGCATCCTGGTCGAAGCGGACGAGGGCAATCTCGACGCCGGCGTCGTGTCCTCGATCCTCAAGGCCATCGTGGATAAGGAGAGCCCGGACCTGGTCGTGATGGGCAAGCAGGCAGCCGACGGCGATTCGAATGTTGCCGGGACCGAGCTCGCGGAGAAGCTCGGCTGGCCCGTCATCAACTACGCGATGAAGATCCAGACCAGCGACGACGGCAAGACCCTCGAGGTCAAGCGCGAGCTCGATACGGGCGTCGCTACGGTGAAAGTCACCGGCCCGGCGGTCATCACCACTTCCGACCGCATCCTCCACCCCGAATCGGTCAAGAATGGCGTGACTCCCGACGACCACCAGTACGCAAAACTGGAAGTCGGCGGCCGCTACGCCTCGCTCAAGGGGATCATGCAAGCCAAGAAGAAGCCGATCGACCAAGTATCGCCCGGTGACCTCGGCGTCGACACCTCGAAGTCGCTCAACTACAAGAAGTTCGAGTTACCGCCGGCGCGCTCGGGTCAAACTACGTTTGTCGAGGACGTCGCGGACCTCGTCGACAAGCTCCACAACACCGCCAAGGTCATCTAACCCTCGAGAAACGGAAAGGAAGCATCAGACATGGCTAATGTTCTCGTTGTTGCGGAGTTGCTTGAGGGCAAGGCACGCAAAACCACCCTTTGTGCGGTGACCGCCGCAAGACAGATCGCCGAAGGCACAGGCGGTTCGTTCGACATCCTTTCGATCGGAGAAGGCGCTGGCGCGGCAGCAGAGGAGCTGGCGGGTTACGGCGCAGGCAAGGTGCTCAAGGCGGAGATCGCTGGCGGCTACACCTGCGAGAAGTACGCGGCGACCGTCGCAGAAGCCGGCAAGGGCTACGACGTCCTGGTCGCTTGTGCGAGCGCGTACGGCAAAGACTTGCTCCCGCGGGTGGCAGCCAAGCTCGGCGCGGGCGTCGCTTCCGACATCTCCGAAGTCCACACCGACGGCGGCAAGGTGTCGTACACCCGTCCGATGTACGCGGGCAACGTGTTTGGCACCGTCGAGATTCTCACCGACAAGCAGGTCGTGACCGTTCGCCAGTCGGAGTTCGAGCCGGCCACGGCCTCGGGAGGCGCGAGCCCCTCGGAAGACATCGCGGTGCAGGCCGACCCGGCTGCAGACAAGGTCGAGTTCCTCGGCGTGGAGGTCGTGAAGAGCGAACGACCCGATCTCGGCGATGCGGACATCGTCGTTTCGGGAGGCCGTGCCCTCAAGAGCGCGGAGAACTTCACCAACGTCATCGAGCCACTCGTGGATGCCCTCGGCGCCGCGATGGGCGCGTCGCGTGCGGCATGCGATGCAGGGTACGTGGCCCCGGAGCTTCAGGTCGGCCAGACGGGTAAGGTCGTCGCACCCAAGCTCTACGTCGCGATCGGCATCTCGGGTGCCATCCAGCACTTGGCCGGGATGAAGGGCAGCAAGACCATCGTCGCGATCAACAAAGACAAGGAAGCGCCAATCGCTCAGGTCGCGGACTACTTCCTGGTAGCCGATCTCTTCGACACGGTCCCTGCGCTCACCGAGGCCGTCAAAAAGCTCTAAGCCTCTAGGCCGGAGCGCCCACAAACGAAGCCCGGGTCGCCAAGCGTCCCGGGCTTTTGCGTGGGCGCTGGCGCTTTTGTGGCGTCGGGCTTTGCCGATCCTGCACAATTCCTATTATGGCCTGGTCCGTCGCTGCTCTGGTGATGCTCGCCGTCGCGCTGGTCGCGACGGCAGGGCTCCGGCGGGGTCGGCGGCGGCAACCAGGGGAGTCGCCAGACGGCCGGCGCCCTGACGTACAGGTAGAAAGCCCCCGAGCTCGCGCCTCGCAGCCACCGGAGGAGCCCCAGCCCACCCCATCGAAGAGCTGCCCGGTGTGCCTCTCCGAGTATCCGACACGGAATCGCTTCTGTGTCCGTGACGGGGCCGAGCTGATGGAAGGCCAGTCCGCGGGGCCATTCGCCCAAGGCATGATCTGCCCGACCTGCCGGCGCGGCTACCCCTTCGATTCGAGCTATTGCCCCGAAGATGCCGACGAATTGGTGCCCTACGGCCTCTACGGCGCCGCCAGCGCGACCCGACCTCCCCTTAGGCTCGACACGCACAAGATCTGCCCGGAATGTGGGATTCGCCACGCGTCGGCCCACCTCTTCTGCGGCGAGGACGGCACCGAGCTCGTGGCCGTGAACTGAAAAAAAGGCCAAGGATTCCCGGGAGCCAGGGTCCAATGACGCGGGAACAACCTTGGTGGACTTCTTGCTTGGCATAGGAAAGGACCGCTATGATCGCGGTACTAAAGGGGATCTTCGATCCGGAGCAGCTCGAGGTGTCAGTCGAGTGGTCTTGGGGGGAGAGGAGACGGGGGCAATAGATGAAGATCGTTTGCGATAGCTGCGGGGCGAAATACTCCATCGCCGACGAAAAGGTCGCTGGAAAAATCTTCAAGATTCGATGCAAGAAGTGCTCATCGGTTCTCGAGGTTCGCGGCGATCAAACCAACGCGAACGCTGGCAACGAACAGAGCGTGACATCGGATCGCGGAGGCGAAGCGACTTGGTACATCGTTGTCGACGGTGAGCAGAAGGGGCCATTGGCTCCGATCGACCTTAGTCAACTGTTTGCGAAGGGCAGCGTCGGTCTCGAGTCCTACGTTTGGAACGAAGGTTTCGACGACTGGAGAGTCGCAAGCGACGTGCCCGAGCTCGCACAGCTCTTTGGCGGCGCCGTATCGCAAGCGAAACCGCAGGCTGCCGCCGACGACACGTTGGCGTTTGGTGCAGGTGGTGATCTGTTCGGCAACAACGATGGCCGCGAGCCCACGAGCGAGATCGACACGAACAGCAGCATGTTTGCCGGCTTTGACGATAGCCCGACGCCGACGCCCGCTGGAGTCGAGAATTCGCCGGTGGCCGCAGGCTCCAACGACGCAGGCGCTTCACCGGGAGGGGGCGCGTTGGGCGCGTCCGTGCCCGAGCGTATGACCGGCCAGCGCAATGAGAATTCGGTTCTGTTCTCGCTGAGCAACCTGCAACAGCTCGCGTCGCGCGGCGGCTCGCCGGCTGAGTCCGCTTCGATGGCGAGCCAGCCTCCTAGTGCATCGCTTGGCGCTCAAAGCGCTCCTCCTCCATCCGGGGAAGGCTCGGGGCTCATCGACATTCGCGCGTTGGCGAAGTCCACGACGCCGGGAACCCGTGCCGCGCCTTCCCAGGCGGTGGATGATCTTCTGGCCATCGGAACCGGTGGCGGTGCTGCATTTGGCGCGCCGCTGCTCGGACCGGCACCCGATGAAACGAGCTATGGAAATCGCTGGCTCTGGATCGGCGGCATCGCGATCGCGGTGATCGCGATCGTCGGCGCGGGAGTCGGGGTCGGGATGGCGCTCGGAGGCTCCGAGGAAGACGCACTCGAAATCACGACGGCAAACCAAGCCGCACCCTCCGTGGCGATTCCGGGCTCCAATGCGGTGGCAGCCTCGGCACGGGCGCCCATCGAGCCTCCGGACGAGGCGCTCGCCGCCGGTGAGGTCGCAGAGCCGGTCGAGGCCGCAACGATCGAGGACAACGCACCGGAGCCCGCACCCGAGCTGGTGGAGCCGGCACCCAAGAAGCGCAGCGCGAGCAACACGCAGCGACGCCCGCGGTCGGCCAAGGGCACGACGAGCTCGTCGCCCGAGCCCGCTCCGGCACCCAGGAAGCGCAGCGGCAACCTCGACGCACTCATGGACGAGGTCGTAGGCGGTTCGGCTTCGACCACAAAACCGAAGAAAACCAGCGCGTCCTCCAGCCGGGACAGCTCCAGCCTCCCCGACGCGCCGTCACGAAACGACGTGAAGACCGCGCTTCAGGGTGTGAGTGGCGGTGTGAAGGCGTGCAAGAAGGACAGCGGCGGAACAGCCACCGTCAACGTCACGTTTAGCGGAAAAACCGGCCGCGCAAGCGGTGCGAAGGTCGCTTCTGGGCCCTTCAAGGGCACCCCGGTCGGCTCCTGCATCGAGTCGGCGGTCAGGCGAGCCCGCGTCCCCCGGTTCAAGCAGTCATCGTTCAAAGTCACCTTCCCCTACCGCCTCTGAGGTCGCACACCCGCCGCTCGACGGCGGGCCGACTCGACTACCGAATCCCCTCGAGGAATCGCACTCCCGTCGCGACGCCGAAGCCCGTTCCGCCTTTGGGTAGGCGCCCATGCGGCCGGTCGACGAAGGCCGGACCGGCGATGTCGAGATGCATCCAAGTGGTGTCGCCGACGAACTCCTTGAGGAAGAGCGCAGCGGTGATCGAGCCCCCATAGCGGTCGCCCATGTGTTTCAAGTCGGCAATGGAGCTCTTGAGCGTCGCGCGAAGATCCGAATCGAGCGGCAGGCGCCAGAACGATTCGCCCTCCCCCTCGGAGGCGTCGAGATACTTCGACGCTAGCTTATCGTCGTCGGTGTAGAGCGCTGCGCGCCAGGGTCCGAGCGCCACCAGGCATGCGCCGGTCAGGGTGGCGTGGTCGATCATGTAGTCGGGTTTGAGCTTGCGCACCGCCCAGGTGAGTACGTCGGCGAGCACCAAGCGCCCCTCCGCATCGGTGTTGATGACCTCCACGGTCTTGCCCTCCAGCGACTTGTAGACATCGCCGGGTCGGTATGCCTTTGCACCGGTCATGTTTTCGGTAGAGCCAATGACGGCATGTACCTCGACCGGGAGCTTGAGTCGCGCCGCGGCGAAGACGATGCCCAACGTGGCCGCGGCGCCAGCCATGTCGCACTTCATGTCGACCATCGAAGCTGCTGGCTTGATGCACAGGCCACCCGAATCGAAGGTGAGGCCCTTCCCAACGAAAACCACCTTCTTTTTTGGGCGCGCTGGCTTGTACACCACGTGAATGACCCGCGGTTCGATCGCGCTGCCCTTGTTGACCGCCAGCAGCAAGTTCATCCCCTCTTTCTCGATTCGTGCCTTGTTCCAAACGCGGCAGGACAAGCCCAGCTTTCGTGACTCGCTCGAGGCGGCACGCGCGAGGGTCACCGGATTCAGGTCATTCGGCGGCCGGTTGACGAGGTCGCGAGCGAAGTTGACGCTCTCCGCGACGGCTTTCCCCGCACGGATGGCGGCAGTCAGACCCCGACCAGCCTTTGGGGCGCCGACGATGACGGCGGTGCTGAGTGTTGCGGCCGCCTCCTTATCGCTCTTGTACTCGGTGTAACGATAGGCCCCGGCAACGAGCCCCTGCGTGGCGGCGCGAACAGTCTCGACGTTGACGTTCGGAAGCTCGACAGCCGCGCTCTTTTGCGCGCGGGCGGCTGAAGCCAGCGAATGCCCGAGGCTCCAAGCGATCTTTGCTGCGTCTGCTTCGTCTCCCACACCGACGAGCAAGAGCCAGCGAGACTTCGCCTTGCCTGCAGCCGCGACTTTGAGGGTTTGCTCGACCTTCCCCACGAAGCGTTCATCCACAGCAAGGGGCTTGATGCTGCCCTTGCCGGTGACGGCTTCGATGCGCCCCAAGGCACGGTTGAGCTTGGTCTTCCCCGATGGAACCGCGAGCGCGACGATGTCTGCGGTCGATTTGTCCCACGTGCCCTCATAAAGTGAAATCTTCATCTGGCTCCTTCTGCCCCCTGGTCGGCGGGATACTGACAGGAACTTCTGCGGCCAACAAACCAAACCGCGACTGCGATCCGCCGGCGGCCGCCGTTGCCACGCCGCCGATCCGCCGATTCACGCCGCGTAGCTACCCGGGATCACTGAACCGGCGCCTGGCACTGCGTGTGCATCGAGGTGGTCTCTCGTTTCAAGCAGGAGGAAAGATGCTCGAAGAAAACAAAGTGAAGATTGCCTACACCGTGGTGGAGCGAAACAAGGACGGTCGAAAATTCTGGGTGCGGGTGGGTGCAGCGTTCGTCAATCGTGACGGAAGCCTCAACGTTCGGCTCGATGCGATGCCGGTCAACGGGGAGCTGCAAATCCGAGACTACCAGCCAAGGGAAGCCCGCGAGGGCGCCTCGCGTGACCAGGCCGCCTGATGAAGCGGCTGTTCGTTGTGCTGTTCGCGGTGAGCGCGCTTCATGCAGCGCCAGCCGGAGCGGTCGACGGCGGTGTCGGCCCCCCTGATCAGGGGCCGCCGAGCGTCGAGCAAGACCCGCGCATCAACATCAACGAGGCCCCGCCCGAGGAGCTCGTGAAGCTCCCGGGCATCGGTCCGACCCGCGCCGAGGCAATCGTCGCCGAGCGCAAAAAGCGACGTTTTCGTCGCATCGAGGACATCATTCGGGTCCCGGGGATCGGTCGAAAGACCTTCGGTCGAATCCGGCATTTGATTCGCGTGCGTTAGCCGCTACCGCCCGCCCGTCGAACCGCTTAGGTTCAGGCTCATGGTCCCGACGTTCGAAGTCCGCGCGGCAGACGATTCCGATCGTGAGGTGCTAATGAGCTTTCACCAGAGTCTCTATCAAGACCACCGCGACGAGGTCGTTGCTGACCAAGACCGCCCGCTCATCGATTATCGGGACTACGAGCGCGTTCTCCGCGACGACCTCCTGGCGCTCCTGGACGATCCGAGCAGCCACGTCCTGGTGGCCGAATCCCAGGGCGTCGCCGTCGGATACATTACGGGTCGAGTCACGGTGGAGCCAAGGCGCGTGTTTCCGCGCAGGGGCGTCGTCGAAGATTGGTACGTCGTGCCGGCTTCGAGGGGCGTCGGGGTGGGCGCGTCCTTGCTGCGTGAGCTCGAAGGGCGTTTCACAGCGGCTGGCTGCGAGGTGATCGAATCAGCGACCTGGGCGGCCAACGACGGAGCGAGGCGCGCCCATGATGCCCTCGGGTTCCGCGAGATCCGCGTGATGTACCGAAAGCCGCTCAAACGCTGAACGCCGAACCGCGGTTCGCGGGCCTGGGGGTTCGAGGTTGCCGGCGCGCTCAGTGGACCGCAGGGCGAAGCGGCAAGGCGTCGACGATTTCGGCTTCACCGTCCAGTAACTCGTCCAGCCGCGCCTGCACGGCTTCCGTGGGAAAGTATTCGCGCGCCAGGCGAACGAACAAGCCATGGTGCCTGGCCTCCGAACGGGTGATGTCCGCGTAGAAGTCCTTCAGCGGCCCCGGTTCGAGAGCATCGGCCACCATGCCAAAGCGCTCGCAGCCCCGCGCTTCGACGATTCCGAGCACGAGCATCCGATCGAGGAAATACTGCTCGGGACCGCGCTTGATCAGCCCCATTAGCGCGCCGACGTATGGGTCCTTCTCGTCGGCCCGCGTCGATAGACCCCGGTCGAGAATGATCTTCATCACCTGCGCGTAGTGTTCGAGCTCTTCCTGCGCGAATCGAATCAGCTCGCGCACGAGCAAAGTACGGTCCGAGTAGTGAGAGACCAGCTTGAGTGCCGTAGCCGAGGCCTTTCGCTCGCATGCAGCGTGATCGACGAGGAAGCCATCGAAATCGCCGAGCACGACGTCGATCCAGGATGGGTCGGTTGCTGTACGTAGACGGAGCATCGTTCGGCCTAGCCGCGAAGCGCGTCGAGGATCGGCTGAATCTTGCTTCGGCGAAGTTTCAGTGCCGCACGGTTGGCGATCACGACCGAGCTGATGTCCGCGATTTTCTCGAGTGGGACCAGCCCGTTCTGGCGTAGCGTTTCGCCGGTTTCGACGAGGTCGACGATGACGTCGGCGAGGCCGGTCAAGGGACCGAGCTCGACCGAGCCCTGGCAAAAGATCAGCTCCACGGGCGTGCCCTTGGCGCGGAAGTACTGCTCGGCGACGTGCGGGAACTTGGTGGCGACGCGCAGAGGGCGTTGTCCTTTGCCGGCGATGGGCTCCTTTGGACGGCCGCAGACCATCATTTGGCATTTGCCGATGTCGAGATCCACCGGCGCGAATACGTCGTAGTTTCGTTCCATCAACACGTCCCGGCCCACGATGCCCAAGTCCGCTGCGCCGTACTCGACGTAGGTCGGCACGTCGTCGGGCTTGAGCAAGAGATAGCTCAGTCCGGTCTCCTTATCCTCGCGAACGAGCTTGCGGCTGTTCGCGGTCAACGCATCGGTCGGAATCCCAGCTTGCTCGAGCCGGTCGCTGAGCTGTTTGAGAACCCGCCCCTTGGGAACGGCGATGACGATCGTGTCTTTGTTGCGTCTAGGCATTTCCAGGTACTCGCTGAATCTGGGCTCCAAGCGGACCCAGCTTTTGCTCGATGTGCTCATAGCCCCGATCGAGGTGATAGACCCGCCGGACGTAGGTGGTGCCCTCGGCAACCAGCCCCGCCACGACCAGCGACGCGCTTGCGCGAAGGTCGGTGGCCATGACCTCTGCGCCTTCGAGCTTGTCCACACCTTGCACGGTCGCCGTTCGGCCATTGACTTGGATCTTGGCGCCCATCCGGTTGAGCTCCGAGACGTGCATGAAGCGATTCTCGAATACCGTTTCGGTGATTCGGCTCGTGCCTTTTGCGAGGCACATCAACATCATCAACTGGGCTTGCATATCGGTCGGGAAACCAGGGTGCGGCTGCGTGATGACGTCGGTCGGACGGATCGGGCGCGAACCAACGACGCGGATGCCGTCGCCATCGCGCTCGACGGCTGCGCCGGCTTCCCGGAGCTTCGCGATCACCGCTTCGAGGGGCTCGAAGCCCACGCCTTGCAGAAGCAGGTCGCCGTCGGTCGCAGCAGCGGCAACCATGAAGGTCCCGGCTTCGATGCGATCCGGAATGATTGCATGGTCGATCGGATGAAGTGATTCAACCCCCTCGATCGAGATCACGGACGTTCCAGCGCCTTCGATGCGCCCGCCCATTTTGTTCAAGACGCGGGCCAGCTCTTCGACCTCTGGCTCGCGGGCGCTGTTCGTGAGCGTGGTGCGTCCCTTGGCCAAGACCGCCGCGCACATGAGGTTCTCGGTCCCGGTGTGTGTCGGGAAGTCCAAGTTGATGTCGGAGCCCTTCAGCCGGCCACCGGGGACGGTCACCTCGACGTAGCCATGGTGCAACTCGACCACGGCACCCATCGCTGAGAGCCCTTTTAGATGCTGGTCGATGGGACGCGCCCCAATCGCGCAGCCGCCCGGCATGGAGACCACAGCACGTCCGCAGCGCGCAACGAGTGGGCCAAGTACCAGAACCGAGGCGCGCATCTGCTTCACGAGGTCGTACGGGGCCGTAGGCTCGATCGCGCCAGACAGGCTGACGTGTACCTGGCCGTCCTCGTACTCCGCCTGCGCGCCGAGCCGCTGCAGAAGGCGCGTCATCGTATGGACGTCCCGCAGATTGGGGACGTTGCGAAAGACATGCTCGCCGTCCGCCAGGAGGGCCGCCGTCATGATGGGCAGCGCCGCGTTCTTCGCACCGCTGATCGGCACCGAGCCGACGAGCCTGTTTCCCCCAACGATTCGGATGCTATCCACGACGCCCCCTGTTACCCCGTGGCCCAAGTTCAGGCAACTTCAGGCAAAGAGCAGTCCGACGGCAAACGAAACGAAGCCCAGCAGGGCACCCCAAACCGGGCCCCGCGCCGTCGCCCAGTGAAAGCGGCCGGCCGAGTCGAAACCGCGCCGCGCCAAGAGCACCAACGCCCCGACCCAGACGGCCATTCCCAGCAAGAGCACGAGTCCCCAGAACGGATCGGGAGACACCTCATCGCTGAGAAGGCGGCGATGGTCGGCGGCCAGCTGCTCGTCGCTCAGTCGAGCATCGACGGCTGCGCTCCGACCCATGGCAAGGAGACGAGCGATTTGGTCGTTTGCATTCTCGCGCGCCGGGTGAAAGCCCGTATAGAGCGTTCGAGTAGCCGCAATTCCGCCCGAGAGCGACCGCCAGGCCAAGAGAGCAAGGTCGGTGTCTCCCTCGGACTCGAGCTCTTTGGCGAGGGACTCCAATCCGGAGATCGCTTCAGTGTGGTAGGGGCTCAGTGGTAGGGCCCATCGGATGGAACGGCGGTAGTGCTCGATCGCTCGGCCGGGACGAGCGTCGTGGCGGTAGGCGTTCGCCGCAGCGAGCTCCCCGCGAGACTCGGATGCGACGCGTCCCAAGAGCAGGCCGAGCAGCGCGACGATCGCGATCCCAGCCACGATGCCCGAGCGTGCCCACACGGAGCTCACAAGAAGTCTCTGCGACGGAAAATCAGCGCCGCGATGAACAGCGTGGCCCCGGCGTAGAGGGCCGCGTAGCCCATCGACGTTGCAAGGTAGGTCAAGGGCTCGCCGTAGGTGTCGGTCTTGGTTACCAGGGTGTTTCGACCCGGGACGAAGAGATTGAAGTTGGGGAGGAACTCGGCCAGCCAGCGGAGCAGGGACTTCATGGCAGGGCTCAGAACCCGAGTCTCCATCGCGACCATGTCGTGCGCCGCTCGCCCAACCAGCCAAACCCCGAACGTGAACGCACCAGTGAGAAAGGGAGTCGAAAAAGATGAAAACAAGAGCGCTACGGCGGTCAAGATGAGCACCTCGCCCAGGCTCAGCATTAGGGAAGCAAGCAACTGAAAGAGCTCGACATCCACCGTCGAGCAAATCCAAGCCGACGCGCCGAGCGCAACCAGGGACCAAATGGGCACGACCAGCGTTCGGTCTTTGGCGACGAGAAAGGCAATTCCAAGACCGACCAGCAGTGCGGCCGGAACGGCGATCACGAGCGTTGTCGACGCCTCCGCCTGAATGGCGGTTACCAGGAGCTGGAGGGCCCCCATGATCGCGATGAACACCGCACAGGTCGCGACTATGCCGAAGTATTTGCCCAGCAAGAATTCGAAGCGCGCAATCGGCTTAGGAAGAATCACGTACAGGGTCTTCCGTTCGATCTCTTTGTAGAGGAGCGAGGAGCCGAGGAAAATCGCAACCACCACCGAAAACAGCGAGATCGACGCTAGCCCGAGATCGGTGACGACCCTCATCTGCTGGTCGAGCGAAAGCTCCCCCAACGCCAGGGTCAGCGCAAGGACGCCCGCCGCAAGCACGATAACGCCAAACAAGACCCGGTCGCGCACGGCTTCGCGATAGGTATTTAGAGCAATGGCGTAGATTCGCGCGACGCTCACGGGCCCATCCAGTATGCGCGCCCGGTCACGAAGTGACTCAGGACATTGATCGCCATCAGCAACATGACCGCCGACGTCAAGGTACTGGCGATTTCGAGCCAGCGTGAACTTTCAGGCCGCCGTGCGAGACCCCAGGCACGAAACGAAGCCGCGATTCCTTGCGACAAGAAAAGCCCGATCGCGCCGAGCCCGAGCACATAGAAGACCATGACCGCTGGGCGTGACAGAAACTCGCGCAAGAGCTCGTACTGACTGATGGCGACCGGTCCCACGCGGACGGTCATGACCCAATGCAGGACGAGCTGTGAGACGACGAGAGCCCACGCGAGCCCGCCTGTCAGCTTCTGAAGCCGCCAACAGCCATGCGACCGGTACGGCCCGGCGCTTTGGGCGGCCTCCGACCCGAGAATGCTCCAGCCGCGCGCGTAGGCTCCGAGGGAGCCCAAGACCAGCACCGTCCAGGTGAGGAGCGAAAGCCAACTCGCGGGCGAGGCTTCGGCAAACGAGCTTCCGCCGCGGAGCGCAGGCCAAAGACGGGCCAGCTCCAAGACGAAAAGGACGGCGAGGGGCCAGACCGTGAGGGCGATGTGGCTGCGATAGCGCGGCACGAAGTACTACCTAACGCTCAGGTGTTTCACTGGTCAATTTACTTCAATCGCGGGACCTTGCTCGAGCCGTCCGTCCGCCGTCGCAGGCCCAGAAGTATTAGCGGTTCGTCGGACAAGGTCAGCCGAATCCGGTCGCCAATCCCGATGGCGTACACCTTCTGGGTACCGTCGAGGAAGATCCGCCCCTTGGTCATGCGGCTGGTGATCTCGAGTTCCTCGTCGCGCGCCAACATGCCTTTGACGAGCCGATATTTGTTGTCCACGCCGCGGTAGGGCTCGCGGACGACGAACTGTATCTTTTGCGAGCCTACCGGGAGGACCTTGCCACCAGCCGAGCGAAGCGCGGCCGTTGAACCCGCCGCCGGGCCGACCCAGACCCCACTCGACATCTGCCGCTCCTGCTCGCCGCCGAATCTCAGAATGTAGCGAGACGTCGCAGCGGGGCTCTCGTGGCAGTAGAGCGCGTCGTTGAGCACGCGCGTCGAGATGAGCTTGTCGCCCACATCGACCCGCATCCGCGCAAGACGGCTCGACTTCAGGCTTCCATCGAGGGCAGAAGCCAGCACTTCACCGACGTCGTGCGCGTCCCCTGCGCAAAAGTAGCCGACGCTGGTATCAGGCGCGCTGTTGATCGCCAGCATCGGCGTCGAAGAGTCCGCAAGGTGGGAGGCCCACAGGAGCGTGCCATCCCCGCCGAGCGTGACGATGAGGTCCCAGGACCCCTCTTCGGGCATTGGCTCGGGGCGGTATCGAAGGATCGCTCGCGCCCCCAATTCGCGAAGCGCCTCCTTCGCGCGCTGCAGCGTCGCCTGATGGACCTCATGCTCGTGAAGCAGCCCTTCGACCGAAACATCGCTGTGCTCTATCAGCTCCTGAAGCCGCGCCTGCGCGCGACCTACGTAGCGTTGGTAGGTGCTCTTCTTGTAGACGACGAGGACTCTGGGTCGCATGCATGACTCGTGGTGCGGTTTGCGACTCGCCGCGCCTTAGCCGGTCGGGATCTTCTTCGCGTCAGCCAGGAACCGCTCGAGGCCGATGTCCGTCAAGGGATGCTTCAACAGCTGGAGGATGACCTTATGGGGAATCGTCGCGACGTCCGCGCCGATGAGCGAGGCCTGCACCGCGTGAAGGGGATGACGAATGCTCGCGGCGAGGACTTGCGTGGTCAGCCCATAGTTTTGGTAGATCGTGACCAACTGCTCGATGAGCTCCATCCCGTTGCCCGCGATGTCATCGATGCGGCCGAGGAACGGACTGATGTAGGTTGCGCCTGCCTTGGCGGCGAGCAACCCTTGCGTCGGGCTGAAGCAGAGCGTGACGTTGGTACGGATGCCTTCATCAGTGAGCGTTCGCACCGCCTTGAGCCCCTCGGGGATCAAGGGGATCTTGACGACGATGTTCTCGTGCATCTTCGCAAGGACCCGTGCCTCTTTGAGCATACCTTCGTAGTCGGTTGCAACGACCTCCGCACTGATCGGGCCGTCTACGACTTCGCAAATGTCGACCAGCACCTCTTGGAAAGGGCGCCCGGTTTTGGCGACGAGCGACGGGTTGGTCGTCACGCCATCGATGACACCCATGGCCGCGGCATCACGGATCTCCTCGATGTCGGCGGAGTCGATGAAAATCTGCATGTCGCTAGTAAAGGGCGGGGGGCTGGCAGGGTCAAGCAGAGCCTGGGCACAGCCCAGCCTCTCGGAGAAATCCAAGGTCCCATCATTCGACGGGCTCGAGCTCGAGCTCGATCTCCACCTCCTCGGTCACGTCGGGAGGCTCGGCAGCAGGCTTGGAGAGCGAGCAGACGACGACGCTCGCGAGAACTGCCGCGATCAGCCACAATAGGCTGCCCCCCGGGGTCCATTTGCTCTTTGCGCGCAAGGTCGAGTCCTCTCAAGGGCCGTTTTGTAGCGGGATTGAAGAATAGGCAAGCGAGGTCGTCCAAACCGCATGCGGAGATTCCTCACAGTTTTCATCCTCTTGGCGGCGTGGAGCAGCAGCGCCTTCGCGGAGCGCGAGAGCGGCAAAGTAGACGCCTCGGTCGCGCGGCTCGGCGCGCTGAACGTCGAAGAGCGGGCACTGCTCGCACCGCACCTGGCACACGGGCCCGTCCTGCTGACCGAGTTCAAAAACCAGCAGACGGACCTGCCCGCGGTGATCTACGCGGCGCGTATCCACGCGCCTGCGAAGACGATCGCCGGCGTCATCGGAAAACCCGCGGAGTATCCGCGCTTCATGAATGCGCTGACGTCGGTAGACATCCGAGAGGTGAGCGGGCAGATGACCGCCTTCGACTGGAGCTGGGGCGTGACGCTGTTCTCACTCACCGGCCAGAACGTGATGACGAGTTACCCGGGGGACTCGGCGCGCGGGTACCGCTTCGACATCCGGACGACGGGTGGAGACCTCGGCATCGGGCGGGTCATGTGGCGCGTCTACCCGGAGGGTCCCAACCGATCGCTCGTCGTCTTCGCTTCGCGCCTCGACATGCGCAACGCAAACTACATCACCCGTCAGCTCGCTTCGGAAGGGAACGCGGTGAACCGTACGGTCAACGTCGCCGTGGCGATGGTCACCCTACTCGAGGTCAAAGCGGAAGCCGAACGACGTGCGGGGACGTCCATCGACGGGATTTACGCGGCGAAGCCCCTTCGCCGGCCGCGGGTCGACATGTATGCGCTGCGCTCGCTGCTCGCGCGTGGGGACTTGGTGTTCTTGGACATGGACGGAAGGACCCTGCACAGCGTGACGGTCGTCGGCCGCGCCGGCGCGAGCGAGAGGCGTGTGCGCCGGGTGATGCTCGACCCGGAGGAGTTCGGCAAATCGCTACTTCACGGAAGCTGCGCAGAGGTCGTCGAGCGCAGCGAGAAGGGCACGCGGTTTGAATGGGAGATCCCGATTCCTCTGCTGCATGTCGGCGGAGAGATGATCCTGCGACCCAGCTCCAGGGTAGTCTCGGTGGATGGCATTTCAGGCACCTTGTCGAAGGGCCAGTGGCGCTTCGACACCTACCGCTACCCCGGAGGTGAAGCGGGCGTCATCGCCTGGGCCACCTTCGATCCGGCAGATTCCCCAAAGCTCATTCGAAAGTTGATCGCTGGAAACACCTATTTCTCGCACGGCTTCGTCGCCGCGACCCAGCTCGCCGTGATGCGCTCGCTTCGAACACGTGTGCACCTGCTCGGCCGGTAGCCCGCATCCGCGGCTGCGTCAGCCCTGGCCGTAAGGCCAAACCGCGCCATCTCAGAACCGCAGAGTCGCCGACGCGCCTGCCCCGAGTGTCTCGATGTGCAATCGCGCCGTCTTACGCTCGCGCTTGCGCTTGTTCTTGTGGGTCATGAATAGCGTGAACGACGTGATCGCGGACAAGGCCGCCAAGCCAAGACAGACCTCCGCAGAAAACGCCAGCTGTTGACTGCGGTCGGCGTTCGCGTTGGTCCGGGCATCTTTGTCTCGTCGGAGCGCCAAGCCCCCCAGCACGGCGCCCGTGACCAAGGATGCTGCTGCGATGCTGCCGGTGGAAATCACCGCCCGGCGGATGGTCTGATCTTCACGTTCGACCGCGAGCTGAGCGGCCAACTTTGCGTCTTTGCTTTGCTTCACGAGCAGGTCGCTGGGCGCCTGGGCAAGGAAATCGAGCTCCCGCACCTCACCGTATCCAACCTGAACGGTCTTCTCGCCGACCTGCTTCCCGTCGCCCACGACGACCACGACGTGCACCCCGGGATCGACCTCGAGCTCGGCCGGCGTTTTCTTCGTGCTGGGAACGCCATCGAGCAAAATCGCCCGGCCAACTTGCTTCGAGCGAACGAGCAGCACCGCAGGGCTCTCGAGAAGGGTCGCGATCCGCACGTTGACCGATTCGGCGTCCGGAGCATCGGGACGCTCGGCCAAGTACTGCTCCAGCATGGCGACGGCCCCGGGTTCGTCACCACGGCGCTGCCGCGTATCGGCCACTGCAACCAGGAGCTTGGGGTCTCGCGCGAGCGCGAACGCTCGAAGCCAGGCCTGCTCCGCGGCTTCATAACGCCTCTCCTCGAAGAACCGTCTGCCCAGCTCGTAGGCATCGGCCGCAGTCGTCACAGGATTCGAAAGGATCTCTGCGAGCTCGTCATCCGAGGGCAACGGCGCAACCTCCGTTGGTTCCGTAGCCGGCTGCGCACCCGCCACGGCCGTGAGAGCAAGAATCAGCAACGCGGAGAGAAGTAGTCTCACGGAGACTAGGCTCCTCCGTTGCCGCCTTGGCCGCCCGCCCCAGCCGAGCCACCCATGCCGGCAGCCCCGCCTTGCCCAGCGGCACCGCCCTCACCTCCAGCGCCTGCCATCCCCCCCGCGCCTGCCATGCCGCCAGCGCCGCCTTGGCCAGCTGTGCCGCCTTGGCCGCTAGAGCCGCCTTCGTTGCCTCGGAGATCGTCGCAGACCAGTTGGGTGTCACAGAAGCCCTGCGTAAATGGGCTACTCAGATGACAGCAGATCAGCGAGCCGTTGCATTCGTCGTTCTGAAAGCAGGTGGTGCCCACGTCGCCCACGCAGGCGACCAGAAGAAGAAGGAAAACCGACAAAAGCCAAAGCAAGGGGGAAGTGATAAATCGCATGAGCGCGGCGAGCATAGCTCAGAGGACTTCGGGGGGCCACGCTTCCGGCTCGATCCACGGCAGGCCCCCGCTACACTCCCGCCCCTCCATGTCGATCCCCGAAAACCATGCCGATGCGGCACGCGCCGGCCGATGTGCGATCGTCGGCCGGCCCAACGTGGGCAAGTCGACGCTGCTCAACGCGCTGCTCGGGCAAAAGCTCGTGATTGCGACGCCACGACCAGGTACGACCCGGTCCTGCGTCTTGGGGGTCTACGCTTCCAATGACCCACCTACGCAAGTGGCCTTCGTGGACACGCCAGGCCTCGAGCGACCCAAAGGAGCGCTCGGCCGGGTTCTGATCGACAGCGCCAGGCAGGGGCTCGTCGACTGCGACGCGATCGTGTTCGTGACCGAGGCGCCAAAACCAGGCGCCGCGCTCACGGTTCACGAAAAGGATCGGACCGCGCTGAAGGCGCTGGAGGACACGAACGTGCCGGTCATCCTCGCGATCAACAAGGTAGACCGGCTCAAAGCCAAAGACAGGCTCTTCGCCTTCATCGAGGCGTATCAGAAGAATCGCTCATTCGTCGCAGTGGTCCCGATCTCGGCAACGCGGGGAACCAACCTAGAGGCGCTGCTCGGTGAGATTCGTGCGACCCTACCCGAGGGGCTTCTCTACGACGCCGATTTCCTGACCGACAGGCCGGAACGTTTCTTCGTGAGCGAGCTGGTTCGTGAAGCGGCGATGCTGAACACGCGGCAGGAAATCCCGTACGGAATTGCCTGCGATCTCGAGAGTTATCGCGAAGAGGGCGGCCTGCTCCGCATCGAAGGCGCGCTGATCGTCGAAAAGGCCAGCCACAAGGCGATCGTGATCGGGAGCCGGGGCGACACGATCAAGAAGATCAGCACGGAGGCGCGCCTTCAGATCGAGGACCTTCTGGAACGTAAGGTGTATCTGCGCTTGTGGGTGAAGGTCATCCCCGGTTGGACCCGGGACCCGACCAAGGTGCGCCAGCTCGCCATCGAAGAGGGTCGATCATGACCGGGCGGCGTCACCACCATGCGCGAAGGCCTGCGGGCTCTGTCGTCAACAAGCCCTTGGTCGCCATCGTCGGTCGTCCAAATGTCGGCAAGAGCACGCTGTTCAACCGCCTAGCCGGGCAGCACATCGCCATCGTAGAAGACATCCCAGGCGTAACCCGGGATCGCCACTATGCCGACTCGTTTGCACTGGGTCGCGAGTTCGTGCTGATCGACACGGGTGGATTCGACCCGGACAGCGACGATCCGATGAAGGCTGGTATCACCAGCCAGGTTCGATTGGCGCTCGAAGAGTGTGATGTCGTCGTCTGCGTGGTGGATGCCACCGTCGATCCACTGCCGGCGGACCGCGAAGCCGTTGCGCTTCTACGCGACGCCGGCAAACCGGTGATCTTCGTCGCCAACAAGGCGGACTCGCAGGCACGAGAGCACGACGCCGTGTCCTACTACGAGCTCGGGATTGGCTCCATCATGCCGATCTCCGCGCTTCACGGGCGGGGCATCGGCGACTTGGAAGAGGCGATCTTCGAGCGACTCCCCGAGGTCGTGGAGATCAGCGAGCCAGCGCTCGACGTTCCACGCGTCGCGATCATCGGTAGGCCAAACGCGGGCAAGTCTTCGCTCGTGAATCAGCTCTGCGGCGAAGAACGTCAGTTGGTCGACGACCGGCCCGGAACCACCGTGGACAGCATCGACACGCTGGTCGAGCGCGACGGGCAAAGCCTGATCCTGATCGACACCGCCGGAATTCGCCGGAAGCGAAGCGTGAAGAAGCGCGGTGTCGAAGGCCTGAGCGTGCTCCAAGCGATCCGGTCGATCGAACGCAGTCACGTCGTCGTGCTCATGATCGACGCCGAAGCAGGGGTCGGTGAGCAGGACGCGAAAATCGCCGGCCTCGTCCACGACCGGGGCCGTGCCCTGATCATCGCGCTCAACAAGACCGACCTGCTCAGCCGGGAGGTGCAGAAAAAGGCGATGGACCGAACGCGAGAAATCCTGGCCTTCGTACCCTGGGCACCCATGGTGACAGTGAGCGCGCTCGAGGGACGGGGGATCAAGGCCTTGCTAGGGCGCGTGGATGACGCGGTGATCGAGCATCGCAAGCGCATTGGTACGGCCGAGCTCAATCGCTTTTTCGAAGAAGTCCTGGAGAGGCATCCTCCCCCTACGATGCACCATCGGTCGGTCCGGCTCTACTACATCACGCAGGCGAGCGTCGCGCCGCCGACGTTCGTCATCATGACCAACTCGCCCAAGGACGTACACTTCAGCTACCAGCGATACGTGGTCAATCAGATCCGCAAGCGATTTGGCTTCCAAGGGACGCCGATCCGCGTACGGTACCGGGGCAAGAAGAGCCGGAAGAGCTAGACTCGCACGGTTCGGAGCGCTTTGAGCTCCGCGCGTGCGGAGGGATTACCGAGCTGTCCGCAGGCAGCCATGACGCTACGGCCTTTGGTCACGCGCTCCCGCACGGGCAAGCCTTCGGCGCGGAGCCAGCCGATGAAACGCTCGACCTCGGCTTCCTCCGGCGCACGCGTGAGCGGCATCGAGCCGGGATTGTACGGAATGAGGTTGACGAGCACTCGATCGAGCGGCTTGCAGAACTCCGCCACGGCACGCGCATCGGCTTCGGTGTCGTTGATTCCCGGCAGGAGACAGTAATTGACGCCGAGCGCGAAGTTGCGACGAGGGCGGTACCCCATGAGGGTTTTTTGGAGCTGTGCAAGGTCGCTGCGTCGGTTGATCGGCATCAGCTCGTTCCGCAGCGAGTCGTTCGCGGCGTTCAAGCTGATCGAAAGATTGAGCCGCTTGAAACCAAGCTGGTCGAGGAGCCGGATTCCGTCGACATGCCCAACCGTGCAAATCGTCAAACGCTCTTGGCCGATCGCCAAGCCGGCCTCGTCGTTCAGGACCCGCAGCGCCTGAAGCACGTTCACGGAATTGTCGAGCGCTTCGCCCATCCCCATGAAGACGAGGTTGCGAATCGGCCAGCCGAGACGGTGCCGTGCGACGAGCAACTGGGCGATGATTTCGTCGGTCCGAAGGTGGCGGAGCAGACCCATGCGCCCGGTCTCGCAAAATGTGCAGCCCATCTTGCAGCCGACCTGGCTCGAGACACACAGCGTGTATCGACCGCGCCCCATGGGGATGCGCACGGACTCGACTTCGAGCCCGTCTTGCAATCGCAAGACCATCTTCGAGGTCGCGCCAAGGTCGCCGTCGTCGGATTTCACGGCCACGAGCTCGGGGAGCTCGAAAGAGAACTCTGCACGCCAGGCCTCAGCGGCTTTCGGTCCGAGCCCAAAGCTCTCCGGCTCGAATCGGCCTTCGCGCATCACTTGCCGATGGATTCGCCGAGCCATTCCGTGCCCGCGAGGAAGCAACTCCTTCGCGCGTTGGGCCAGCTCGGCGTTGCAAAGGCCGTGAATCGGCTGCTTGGTCATCTCAATCTTGAACCAGGAGAAAGTGCGCGGTTGCCACGGCGATCGGACAGTCGGGGTCGTCCTGATACGCGAATACACGAACATTGGCGACTCGCCTGCCGCGGCGCGTGAACTCTGCTCGAGCGAACACGTCTTGGGGGCGGGCGCCTCGAAGGTACTCGACGGTGATGTTGATCGTCTTGGGGATGGCCGTCGTCTCCCCGTGCCAGAGCAATTTGAAAATCGCGGTCGACTCCATGAGCGCGCCAAGCGTGCCTCCATGAAGCGCTGGCACGTTCGCGTTGCCGACGAGGTGGTCCGAGTAGCGCATCCGGCCAATGACCTCGTCGTCGACGAGCTCGCCACTGATCCCCATGAATCGTGCGTAAGGGATCGCTTCCTGGAGCGACGTGAAGTCGCCTGTTTGGCGAAGATCCACCACCGCATCGCGCAGCCTCATTTGGGCACCCCGTCTTCGGTTCGCCGTCCTTCGTCGGGGAAGATCACGAACGTCCCAGATGCGGTTGCGATGGGGTTTGCCTTGTCACCATGGTGCGCCTTGGCGCGCACAAACGCGACATGTCTGGTCACTTTGTAGCAGTGGGCGCCGCAGATCACTTCTTGATGCGGCAGGGCCGGACGCACGTAGTCGATTCGAAGATCGAGCGTTGCAATTCGCCGTGGAGCAGCGAGCGACATGATGACCGCTCCACCACAGGTCGCGTCGATCAGACTGGTGATGCAGCCACCATGAAGCACCTCCGTCTCGGGGTTGCCTACGAGATCCGCCCGATATGGGAGAGCCAGAGATAGATGCTCCGGCCTGTAGTCGACGACTCGAAGACCCAAAGCCTGGTTGTGCGGAACTGCGCCGACGTAACGCCCCTCGAGGCGTCGCCTGATTTCATCCTTCTGTGGAAGGAAAGACTCGGCCACGGGTCACCCTCTAGCAGGCTTGGGCTGCCTGGCTCAAGGCGCGAGGCTAAACTGGGGGTGGTGGCGGTGGGGTGACCTGCTCGCCGAGCCAATCGTCCGATGAGACGAACTCCACAGCTTGCACGCCTTTATCAGCCAAAAGATCAGGGTGGTCGGTGAGGACGCGAGACACCCCGGCGGCTTTTGCCAGGGCGACGAGGGCCTCGCTCCAGTCTTCGATGAAAAAGTCATTCGTTTCGACGACGTCAACGAGACCGCGAATGGTCGTCATCTGCACAGCAACTGCATCGTCTTTGAATTCGGGAAGCGCATGAAGCATCGACTCGACGCGTTCCATCACCCACGTCGACGTCTTTGGTTTGGCAGGGCCTCCAAACGCGCGCCGGACAGCACGCTCCGGCGGAGAGCCGAGCGCGATCGAAGCGTTGACGTAGATGTCGGGCGCTAGAACGACGTCCATGCCCGAACCCTAACACGGCGCCAGGAGGCTTGACATCGTTCCGGCCAGAGTTAGTCGTCAAACATGAAGGCAATCTGGATTCCGAAGCACGGGAAGTCCGACGTGCTGGAGCTCCGCGAGAGCCCAGACCCGATCCCAGGGCCCGGTGAGGTGAGGATTCGCGTTCGGGCGTCGGGGATCAACTTTGCGGACATCATGGCCCGGCAGGGGCTGTATCCGGACGCACCATCCCCACCGATGGTGGTAGGCTATGAGGTGTCGGGCGTCATCGACTCGGTGGGCGAGGGAGTCGCCGATCGAAGCGAGGGCCAGCGTGTCTTGGCGATGACCAGGTTTGGCGGTTACGCAGAGGCCGTGTGCGTCGATGCGGCGCAGGCGTTCTTGATACCGGAGCAAATGAGCTTTGAAGAAGGTGCCGCGCTTCCCGTCACGTATCTGACCGCCTACCACATGCTGTTCAACGTGTTTCGATTGAGAGCGGGGGATCAGGTCTTGATTCACCAGGCCGCGGGTGGCGTGGGTACCGCAGCGAGCCAGCTCTGCCGCACGGTCGGAGGGGTCACGACCTACGGCACCGCGTCGAAGGCCAAGCACGACCACGTGCGGGACAACGGCTGCGATCACGCGATCGACTATCACTCTGCCGACTACGCAAAAGAGGTTCGAAGATTGACCGATGGCCGAGGGGTCGACTGCGTGCTCGACGCGCTCGGGGGCGATGACTGGAAGAAGGGCTTCTCGTTGCTTCGACCCGGAGGTCTCCTCATCTCGTTCGGCTGGGCGAACATGGCTAAGAAGGGGAAGCGCCGTCTGACCCATATGCTCAGCGAATTCACACATGTCCCCCTGTGGACGCCGATTCGCCTGATGCAGCAGAACAAGGGCGTGGCGGGTGTCAACATGGGGCAGCTCTGGGACGAGCGCGATCTGACGTTCGACGCGTTTACGGCGCTCTTGAAGCTCTACGAACAGCGCCAAATCAAGCCGCACGTCGATCGCTGCTACCCCTTCGGGTTCGCCGCGGAAGCGCATGCGTACATCGAAGCTGGCCAAAACATCGGGAAGGTCCTACTCACGCCCTAGCCATGACCGTCCGTCTCTGTTTCGTTTGTCTTGGGAACATCTGCCGCTCGCCGACTGCGGAAGCGACCATGCGTCAGCTCCTCGAGCTCGAGCAACTCACGGCTGAAATCGAGATCGACAGCGCCGGGACGGGAGACTGGCATGTTGGCGAGCCTCCCGACCGACGTGCCACAGCTTCCGCGAAACGTCGTGGCATCGAGCTCGACGGTCGCGCGCGCAGGGTGGGAGCGGAGGACTTCGAGCGTTTCGATTACCTGATCGCAATGGATCGAGCGAACCAGCGTTACCTCCTGCGGATGGCGCCCGACCAGCTAGCCAAGACGAAGATCGTTCTTTTCCGGAACTACGATCCCGACTCGCCGCGCGACGCCGATGTGCCCGACCCATACTACGGCGAGGGCGATGGTTTTGAAACCGTGCTGGACATCTGCGAAGCTGCGTCGCGCGGGCTGCTGGAGCACATCCGAGAGAATCATCGGCTATGAGCCCGGAGTTGCGCGAGGCCCTCGAACAACGGTTGGGCAAATCGCTGCGCGGCGTAAAACGCCTTGGTGGCGGCGACATCAACGATGCGTACCAAGTTGCCCTGAGTGACGGGACCCAGCTCTTCGTCAAGACGCACCCGAACCCGCCGCCCGGTATGTTCGAGGCGGAAGCGCGCGGACTTTGCTGGCTCGCGGAGGCAAACGCGATTCGGACGCCTCGCGTGATCGCGGTGTCGGATGCGCGGCCGGCGTACTTGGCGCTCGAGCTGATGACGCCGGGGAAGCGCCAGGCGGGTTTCGATGAAACTCTGGGCCGATCGTTGGCGGCCCTGCACGCCTATGGCGCTCCCTCGTTTGGGCTCGACCATGACAATTTCATCGGCCGGCTCGCGCAATCGAACGCGGTCACCGACGACTGGGCCTCTTTTTACTGGTCGTCCCGACTCGAGCCGCAGCTGAAGCTTGCGACGGACCGTGGCTTGATCGATTCCGCGACGCGTTCCGCCTTCGACGCCTTGCAGCGCGTTCTTCCCGATCGGGTCGGCGCGGCAGAGCCTCCGTCCCGCCTACATGGCGACCTCTGGGGAGGCAACCTCCACGTCGATGACGAGGGGCATCCAGCATTGATCGATCCTGCTGTCTACGGGGGTCACCGCGAAATCGATCTGGCGATGATGCGACTCTTCGGCGGCTTCAGCGAGCGCGTCTTTGCCTCGTACGCCGAAGCCCGGCCGCTCGCGCCGGGCGTGGCGGAACGCATCGCCCTCTATCAGCTCTACCCTCTGCTGGTACACGTGAACTTGTTTGGCGGCACGTACGTCGGGTCCGTCAAGCGAGCGCTGTCTGACTGCGCTTGAGATCTGCGCTGCGGCTGCCGTTCTTGACACCGCGGAGCGAGTGACCCAGATAAGCACGATGGGTTTCTCGAGCGCGGACCAACAGACGAGGGGTGAACGCGCGGCGGTGCTCTTGATCGACCATGGGAGTCGGCGGGCTGCGGCCAACGCGCTGCTCGATGAAGTCGCTGCTTTGGTCAAGAAGCGCCTCGGCCCCGCAAGCATCGTGGAGCCCGCTCACATGGAGATCGCAGAGCCCACGATCGCCGAGGGCTTTGCTCGCTGCGTCGAGCAAGGTGCGACCAAGGTAGTCGTTCACCCGTTCATGCTCGCGCCAGGGCGCCACGTGACCGAGGATCTACCGCGCCTCGTCGAGGAAGCCGCTGCACGCCACCAGGGCGTGCGGTTTTCGATGGCGGCCCCGCTCGGCAGTCACTCCGGTGTCATCGACGCTGTGATCGAACGCTGCCAGTCGGCGCTTCCGGACTCCGAACCTTCAGCGAGCTAGGGGATTAGAATCACCTTGCCGGTCGTCTTGCGGCCGCCGAGCGCAACAAGGGCAGCTTCGGCGTCGTCGAGAGGATGCGTAGCGGAGACCAGTGGGGCGATTTTCCCCATGGAATGCAGGCCCACGATGGCTTCCTGGGCTTGTTGAATCACCTTGGGATTCTTCTTGAAGTAGAGCCCCCAGTGCAGCCCGACCAATGAGAAGTTTTTCACCAAGACGCGGTTCATCTTCGCAGATGGGATTCGCCCGCTCGCGAAGCCAATGACCAAAATCCTTCCTTCGAACGCGATGCATTTGGTCGAAAGGTCGAAGGTGTCCCCGCCAACCGGGTCGTAGATTACATCCGCCCCGCGTCCCGCGGTCAGCGCTTTCACTCTCTCGACCCAATCCTCTTCGCGGTAGTTGATGACTTCGTGCGCTCCGTTCCCTTTCACGAGGGCGATTTTCTCAGGAGTCCCAGCGGTGCCGATGACCTTCGCACCGAGCGCAACGCCGAGTTGAACCGCCGCGAGCCCTACTCCTCCGGCCGCTGCGTGCACCAGAACCGTTTCGCCTTCCTGTAGGTTCGCTCGATGCACCAAACCGACGTAGGAGGTCTGATAGACGAGCCCCAGGGCCGCGGCTACTTCGAAAGTCATCTCCGGAGGCATGGGGAAGACGCGTGCTTCAGCCGCGGCCACGGTCGAAGTGAACCCACCGAATTCCAGTAGGGCGCTCACGCGGTCGCCGACCGAGAAACGCGAAACGCCTTTCCCAAGCGTTCGAACGATTCCGGCGACCTCGGCGCCGGGCGAGAACGGAAGCTCCGGCTTAACTTGGTACTTGCCTTCCGTAATGAGGATGTCGAAGAAGTTGCAGCCCACGGCCTTCACATCGATGACGACCTCGCCCGGGCCAGCGTGCACTTCGCTCAGCTCTTCGCGCTCCAGGGCGCCCGGACCCCCCAGCTCGCGCACGACCATCCTGTACATGAAGCCGAAGTTTGCCTGCAAAAACAGGACAAGACTAGGGAGCCGCACCAAAAAAGCCGGCGTCCTGGTATAACCGAGGCGATGGCTGGGCCGAGGCGAAAGTACCCGCTACCCGCGGGTGTCATTCCGGCGGCACCGGAGGGTGGCACCGAGGATAGTGGGTCGCGCGTCCGCACCAAGGCGCCCGCGTCGGCCGACCAAGGCTCGGACAGCCAACCTGTCCTCAAGGAAAACCTCGTCGACCTCGCACAAAGGCTCGTCGACGAGCTGGTCGCTCTCGGCCCCAATGAGATCGCACCGGTGGTGAGGCGCCTAATGGCGCTTGGAAATTTTGCGCTCGAGGAGCTGGCCGAGAGCTTTCCGGGGCCGCTATGGCGCCAAGCCTTGGCCACGGATTCCCGACTGCAGCGCCCCGACGAAATTTCGGCGATCGCGGCCGCCCTCGCCGCCTTCGAAGGCGAGGCGATCCCATATCTCGCCCGCCTGATGCGTCACCCGACCCCAAAGGTTCGCTACTACGCGGCAGTCATCTGCGGGGCGTATTCGAGCCCCCGCCTTATCGAGCCGCTGATGCAAGCGTCGCTCGACGAAGACCGGGAGTGTCGGCGCGTCGCGCTGCATTTGCTGAGCGCCTATCAGCATGAAGCGCTCTACCGAAGCGCCCTCGGCGAGCTGCGCCGCTGTGCGTCCGAGGTCACTGAGCCGCTCCCTATTCGGCGCCGTGCGATTTCGGCGCTGACACAGCTGCGCGACGAAGCGTCGGCGGCCCTGTTCGTGGATTTGCTGGCTGACTCCGATCGCGGCATCGCAACGGCCTGCCGTGTCGGTCTAAGGGTGCTGACCGCCCACGACTTCGGGTTTTCGCGGGACCCTTGGCTCCGCTGGCTATCGGAACGTGGTCACGAAATTCGCATTCAGTGGCTGATCGAAGGCCTTGGAGACGGCCGGGCCAACATTCGTTTGCTCGCATCGCGCGAGCTTTGGCATCTGACCCGCTTCTTGCAGCCCTTGTCCGAGACGGCGGACCGTGACCAGTTCCTGACAATCCAGGCGAGTTACCGGCGGTGGTGGGCAAAGAACCACCCCGAATAGCTACAGCACGCCGGCCGTCCGTAGCGCCGCGCGCAGGGGCTCGACCCCTTCGAACACCACGCTGTGAATCCTGTGATCACGCGCAGCTTCGCAGTTGCCGACACGATCATCGATGAAGACGCAGCGCTCTCCGGCCACGCCGAGCGCATCCAAGGCCTGTGCGTACGCTGCCGAGTCCGGCTTTCGTAGCCCAGTGAGGCAAGAGACGAACGTCCAATCGAGAAACCGCGACAGCCTGAGGCGTTCTTCGATGAGTCTGTACCAAACCGGGTAGTTGGAAAACGCGTGCATGCGGCATCCCGCGCCGTGAAGCTCCTCGAGAAGCTCTTCGAGGCCGGGAAGCCATCGGTACGAAGCGCGAACGCGCCTCACGAAATCCTCTCGGTCGAAATCCCGACCATCTGCAAAAAAACTCGCGAGAAAATCCTTTTCGCTGCGTTCCCCCCGCTCGAACTCGGCCCAGGCGCTTGGATGCTTGACCGCGAGCAGCTCCTCGAAGCTCAGTTCGAAGAACTCGGGCATCTCCTCGAAAAACGGATCGTGGACGAGCGTGCCCATCACGTCCCATAGGAGGATCGGTTGCATCGTCTCAGCCAACCGCCGTGCTGCCGAGGTCGTTCGGCGCGCGTTGCTCCAGCCCGTGACGCCGAAGCTTGTCGAGGAAAGTCGTACGCTTCAGGCCCAGCATGCGCGCAGCCTCACTCTTGTTGCCCCCGGCTCGGAGAAGGGTCCGTTCGAGGAGACGGCGCTCGACTTCGATATAGGTACCGATCAACGGCTCCTGTTCGTCGGCCCCGGGCCAAGCGAGCGGGGGCAGGTCGCGAAGCCCGATCGTCTTCGAAGACGCTTCAGCGACCGCGAGCTCGATGATCAGCTCGAGCTCGGCCACGTCACCGGGCCAGTCGTGATCGACGAGAGCGGCCATCGCCTCTTCCGTGATGCCGACGGGCTCACGCGCCAGAACCCGGCATGCCCGGTCAATGGCGAGGAGTGCCAGCGATGGAACGTCTTCGCGCCGGTCGCGCAAAGGCGGAATCGTGAGACCTGGTCGCGTCAATTGTCTCGCGAGCTCTGGGTCGAGCGCACCGCGCCGCTCGAGCTCGCCAAGCGACGCCCGCGTGGTCGCAATGAGCCTTGGGCGCATCGGTCGAGGATCTTTGCTCTCGTTCTCTTCGGCACCCTGCTCTGCCAATGCCGCGGCAAGACGCGCCTGGTTTGATTTGGAGAGCGCTGGAAGGTCTCGCAACAGCAATGTCCCACCCGCGGCCGACTGAAACCAACCCGTGCGGCTCTCTCTCTGCGAGCCAAAGAGCAAGCTTGCCACTTGATCGGGCGGTGCGGCTGAGCAATCCGCGACGACGAACGGTGCCTCCCAGCGCGGCCCGCGGTCGTGGATGAAGCGGGAGACAGGCAACACCGGAGCGCCGGCCGGAGCGACGAGTAGAACCGGATCGGCCAGCGGGGACAGCTCGATTGCGCGCGTCTGCACAATCCGCATCGACTGGCTGTACGCCACGTGCAGGGTTCGATCTTCGGCGAGGCCGCGTCCGAGCACGTCACACTGGCCGCGCAATTGGTCGAGCTCCCCCTCGAGCGCCGTAATCCGGTCTTCCGCCTCACGCCGCAACGTGGATAGCTCGTGAATGTGGGTGTCGGCCCGGCGTTGCGCGAGCGCCGAGGCAAGAGCCCCCCCGAGCGAATCCGCCAAGCGTCCAAGCTCGTCGAGCTCGGTGCGCGAAAGCGCCTCCGACCGATCGCCCAGGGGCAGAAGAAGCACACCTTCGATGTGGTCGAGATGCATGCACGGGAGTGCGCAGCCCATCCCTTGGTCTGCCATGGTGTTGACGAGCTCTCGAATCGATGCCTCGCGGACGACTCGGGCTCGCAGACTGACGAGATCAAGAACCCCCTGGTGACCGTCGGCAAAGAACGTCCGGGTGATCGTGGCAGGGGCCTTGACCGGCCTGATATTCGCCCGCTCGCCGCTGTCGAGGCGGAGCCTCAGGGAGGGCTCCAAGGTGTAGAGCTCCGCGAACCCTTCGCTACCCTCGAAGACCTTGCCGAAGGGCACGAGAATTCCGGTGGCGACCTCCTCGAGTGCCGCGCCTCCGACCAATCGACTCCTCGCGGCTTCCGCCGCGTCTGCGAGGCGCCCCGAAGTGCTCCATACGGCGCGATTGGAAAGCCTTCGCGCAAAGGAAAACGTCAGCCACCAAAGCACCCCCGAGCCGAGCGCGAGCAGGCCGAGCTTCCATCGCTCGAGCGGCGCGTCGGGAACAACGCCCACCGTCACCGCAAAACAAACAGCAGAAGCAATGACGACCGGCACACCGACACGCCGCAGCGAGCGCCATCCCGGATCGAGCCAGGCGAGGTGCCCCAGCCAGAGCAACGAAGCCACACCAAACTCCACCGTGGTGGCGAGCACGCCGTCGAACGGACCGAACCAGCAGTATGCAAGCCCCACGGCGAGGATGGCCAGCGCGATCCCCGACAAGCCGCCCTCGACCACATGTCCTCTGCCCACGAGCACGATTTGGTGCAGGGCGCCCGTCGCCAGAATCCCGAGGACCACCACGACCGCAAATGTCATTTCCGGAAGCAACCCCTGGCGCGCCAAGCCGGCCCCGACGAACGCAGTCGACGCGAGAGCTCCGAGGGCGCCGTATCGAACGAGCGAACCGGTCTCGCGCGGCACGACGAGGTCGAGCATCGTCAGCGCTGCGAGCAGCCAGGCGATGTCGTGTGTGAGATCGAGGAGCGGCGAACTGGTGCGCGCGGACGCAATTGCGATGGCGAGGCTCACCGCCATGAATGCCAGCCGTGACGCGCCACGCCTGCTCGACCAGGACCCCAGCACGGCGAGCGGCGTCAAAGAGAACGCGAGGGAGAGCGAAACCACCAACCAGTCCGGGGAGGCGGCGGTGTTCGAAGCGGCCCGCGCGGCCAGAACGTAAAGAACAGACGCAGGACCCAGTATGGTTAGGAGCCTCGGGATTCGCACGATGGGAGCTCGTCTAGGCGATGCGGGCGAAGTCTATCACCGGCTGTACACATGACCAGATCCGTCGGGCTGTGTTTCTACAAACATCCGGAAACCGACGCCTACCCACCAGGTCCGATACTTCTTCTGCGAAGCGATCCGCAGCTTCTTCGACTTCCCCGGCTCATAGCCGAAGTCCTCCTGGGTGAGGTGTTTGAGCTCTTCACCGGCGCGCCGACGCAAGCGCTCGTCGGAGTGCAGGAGCGCGTTAATCAGCCAGACCACACGGTGCTCTACGCGGTGCTTCTCGTACCAGGCACTCCATTTCTTCTTGCTGCGGTTGAAGTCCTGACAACTCAGGCGCACCAGGCTTGCATGAGCAGCCTCGACCACGCCGGACTCTGGGCTTTCCAACAAGGAAACGAAGAATTCGAACGACTCGGCGTCGCGCAGCCTTCCCAAGGCGTCGATGGAAGCCGTCTGTGATTCCACGTTTCGGCCATCCCGTGCCGAAGCACGAAGCCGCTCGATGAGCTGGGTAAACTCGACCTCGCATGCGTAGAGGACGCTCAGCGCGCGGTACGCACTGCTGCGGACTCCCGGGTCGGTGTCGAACAAACGACGACCAACGGGCTGCACCAAGTCGGGATGTACGAACTCGGAAGCGATCACCGAAGCGTAGTAGCGAATGTCCGGGTCCTCATTGTCGAGTAGGGGGATCAAGTACGGGATCGAATGACCCCCGAACGCCACGAAGGCCCTCGCGATGGGAGAGACGTCCCTGCCCGCCGGGATGTTGGCGTGCGGCTCGTTGCGGTCGAACCAGAGCTCGCCCGGGAACTCCCGAGCCAGCGCCGGGAGTGCGGCCTCGCCGAGCGCCAACAGAGGTGGGATCAACATATCGTCTTCGGGGCTGCCATCGCGAAGCGCGGCCACGAGCTCTTCCACTTCTTCCCCAAAGTCGACGATGACGCTCGGGAGCGAGCCCTCGTCGACGAGAGGCGCCGGTGCGGGATTCCACCTCCGGCCGACCGGCCCGCTGTCGACATTGGGCGGTGCCGAGCTAGGCGCGCCGGGGCGCAACGACACAACGTCGTGCGACATTGCGCTTCCGTCGTTGTCCCGCCGCGGGTCGACGGGAAGATGATGCCCGGAATGCGCCGAACGCGGCGGGGGCGCCGGTTGCCAACCCGACTCTGGCTGAGTGGGCGGGGGTGCGGGTTGCCAACCCGGTGCCGGCGCAGGCTGCCAATCCGTGGCCGGTGCCGGCTGCGATGTGTTCGTCGGCCCGCTTGGCCTCGATGCTGTACGACCACTCCGGCCGGAAGGCCGCTGGGAGCTCCTTTGCCTCATCGAGGGCCGTCCGAGGATCTCGGGTGGGCGCGGCGGAAGGCTATATCGCGTCGCATCGACGAAACCGCTCTTCGGCTCCGAGTGCCTGCGGGCTGCCCCGGGATCGGAATCCCGAAACGTGCCCGCCGGAACCGAAGAGGCCACCTGCGGCGCCACGGCGGGGGGCGGCTCGGTATCGGCGATGCCCGTCGGCGAGGGTATCGACGAGTGGGCACGTGGGAAAGAGCCTGACCCATCCTTTATCGGCGGGATCGAGCTCCGGCTTCCAACGCCTTCAAACGGCGCCACGTAGGGAATCGTGCCGGGGTCCGCGGCCTCGAGCTGGTGGTTGAGCTGCCGCATCCGAGCCGTCATCTCGATGTCGTAGTGAAGTGCCAGGCCCGCTTCGACGCGCACCGAGCAAACGATTCGCTGCACCGGATCGATGCCGAGCTCGAAGGAGATTTCGCGGAGCGTGGCATCCGGCAAGGGACGGTCGACCGCGAGTACGACCGCATCTTCGGTCCTCGCAACGGGAATCAAGCGATGTCGAACGGCAAACTCGCGCGGCAGGACACGGATCGTGGAGATTGCGGTCTGCATCACCTCATCGCGCGTCGCGGGGAGTAGCCCGTACACCGCCGCGCAATAGGCATTCATTTCGTTCTCCCGCAGCAAGCCGAGCTCGAGAAGCACGGTGTCGAGATTTCCCCCGCGCATCACCTGATCCTGGATGGCTCCTTGGACGCGATCGACGGGGATGACCTGGTCGCGAACCAGGAGCGAGGCAAGAACGGACATATCCTCCTCAATGGTGGCTGTGCACCTGCCAACCTGTCAACGAGCTTGTCGGAAGTCACCGAGGCGATCTGCGACGATCGCCAGGGCAGCGGGCACGGCTGTCTCGACCCGAAGGACCCGGGTTCCCAAGCTTGCGACCGAAAAACCGGACCGTTCGAAGAGCTCGATCTCCTCCTCGGTGAATCCTCCTTCGGGGCCCAGGGCACACCAAACTTGCTCGGTGGTGCGATCGAGCGTCACCGATCCCTCGGCACGGGCTCCAAACAGGACCCGTTTCGCGCTCACCGGAATTTCTTCGAGCCATGAGCGGAAGGGGCGCGGGGCGTGAACGATGGGTACGTCGTCGCGCTCGCACTGAGTGGCGGCTTCGCCGGCTACTCGGGTCAGCCGATCGAGACGTGTGCGCGTGCGCTCGGAATCCCAACGGGGAATTGTTCGCTCGGTTTGCATGAGTGCGACCTCATCGACGCCGAGCTCGGTGGCTGCGCGCACGCAGTCATCGAGCTTCGCGCCTTTCGGAACGGCAAGCATCAGCACGATGCGTGCGCGCCTCGTCGCGGCGGCGACGGGAGGCTCTGCGAGACAGACCACGTCATCGGCGACCGATTCCACGCGGGCCGTCGCAGCGCGGCCCTTCCCGTCGAAGAGGACGACCGCATCGCCAGCTCGGAGTCGGAGCACCCGCACGTGCCGGCTCGACGCTTCTCCAAGAACGACCGCCCCACCCTCGTTCGGCAATCCGGGCGCGTATAGCCTTCGAAGCGTCATCGCCCCGCGTGCCTCAACACGCAGGCGCACCATTCACCCTCTTCGAGGCACTGTTCGAGCTTCATCGGTGCGTAGGCAGCGAGAAGCTCTTCGCGCTCGGGTCGAAGGATGCCGCTCAAGACCAGCAGCCCGGCAGGCGCCAGCCGCGCCTGGAGATCATTGGGCATATCTACGAGAACCCTGGTCTCGATGTTGGCAAGAACGATGTCGAAGACCCCTTCAACCTCGGCCAATGGCAGCGTAGATGCCCGAACTCGAGGCGCGACCCCGTTGAGCTCTGCGTTTCGCGCGGCCACGATCACCGCATCCTCTTCGATGTCCGTTGCGAACGCCAACGCCGCGCCGAGACGAAGTGCGGCGATCGATAAGACCCCGCTCCCGCACCCAACGTCCAGCACGCGCTCCCCGCCGGCCACGCGCTCATCGAGCACCTGCAGGACGAGCCTGGTGCTTTCATGATCGCCACTTCCAAACGCGTTCTCCGGGTCGATCGTGAGAACCACGTCTCCGGGCTTGCTCTGCGCGGGCTCCCAGGACGGGTGCAGCAAGAGCCGCTTCCCAATTCGCTGAGCGCCGAACCCACGCCGCCACTCCGTGGCCCAATCGGCCCGCGGCACGTAAAGGATATCGGCTTCGTACTCGCTTCGCATTTCGCGCAGCGCGTACTGCGCCGACGCCTCATCCGCGAACGCTGCAATGACGACGGCGCCGCCCGACTCGGCGTCGCGCACCAGGGTCGTTTGGTCCCGTTCTTCGAGACCGGTCGCGCCGAGCTCCCAGAGCCGCAGCTGCGCGAGCTCGAGCTGCTCGGATCGAACCCGAACGGTCACGAACGGATGGCGCGCCCCGGACATCAGACCTCGATCATGCGCGCGGAGAGATAGATCACCAAGAACAGAACCCAAGTGAGCGGGCCAAGGCGGTTGCCCCCGCGCCACGCGACAATGGGCGTGAAGACCGGCACGAGGAAGCCCAGGTAGCGCCACTGCGCAGCGAGAGGCCCCGACAGCACGCGCCAAGCCATCAGGAGGTGCGTGAACAGAAGCGCGGCGCCAGAAAGAGCCCAAAGCGCGAGCAACCAGAGTTCCACACCCCGCTTCTAGCCCATTGTGGGAACCAGCGCCCTGGAGAAGCTGGGGTCGCGCCGAAAAGCAGGTCGATCCCCCCAAGCAGCTCACCCAACCCCCTAGCCCTCCACGAGCTCGGTCACCGCCTCCGCCTCGCCCCCACAGCTCGCCGGCCGCGTGGCTCCGGTGTCCGCCAAGCGAAGCCGAACGACCTCTTCGCCAGACGCGATTCGGAACCGTACTTCCCAGCTCGACTCGGACTTCGCGTCGGTCCCGAGCCATTCGATCCCATTGGCTGTCTGCAGCCCCAGCCGCTTTCGCACGACGATCTCCGCGGCCTGCGTCGGCCGATCATACGCGCAACGGCCTCGAAACAAGTCGAGCTCACCGACCCCCCCGGCTCGTCGGGCCGTCACCCAGGGCTGCGCATGCTCGGCGCGAAGCCGTCCATACATCAGGCCGTCGGGCAGCCAGAGCGCACAGGCGGCAAAACGATGCCCGCCGAGGTGGCTCGTCTGCCAGGTGTCGACGCCCTGCGATTGAATCGCACGGAACACCGCGCCGCCGAGGACCCCGCAACAGCGATCGCGTCGACCGTGCACGCAAACCAAGCATATCGGCTCGCTCAGCGCGGCCGGCATCGCGTCGAGGTCGAGGTCGACGAGCTCTTCGTAGCGGCCTAGCTCGAGCTTCGACGTCCGCGACCGATCGCCGGCGGAGGACACCATCATGAACAGCGGACGTTTTCCGGAGCGCCCCGGGCGCCGGATGAGCTGCAAGCGCGACCGCGGCGTTTCGAGCCAACGGCCGAGCTGCGATCGCACCGCTTCGGGTAAGGCCGGGGTTTGAACGGCCTTGGGCGCCCAGGGCTCTGTCACTTCCAGAAGCAACCAGCGATCGACCGACTCGACGGCAGTCCCCGCGAGAGACTCTCCCGCTTCGAGTGACGCAGCCGAGCACTCGGGAACAGCCACCGTCAGTCCGATGTTACGGGAAGAGGACGCGCCATCTCTTCGGCAGCTTGGTCGATCGTGTGCTGCCGACGCTCCGCGATCTTGGATCGCCACGCCTCGTACTGCGTTTGCATGCTGCCGAGCTGCTCATTGGCTCGCGCAAGCGTTGCCTCCAAACGCGCGCGTTCGGTCGCGCTGGTCGCCTGGCCGACTGCTTTTCGAACCGCATCACGAACCAGTTTCACCCGCGCTACCGCATCCGGGAAGTTCTCTCGCTCCGCAAACCTACGAGCTTGCACCATCCAAACAGCCCAGCGCTCTTCTTCAGTCCTGAGGTCCATCGATCTACCAATCTAGGGCGTTTCGCGAGGCGGTCCAGTCGAGGCGCGAGGTCGGTGGTAAAGCCACCAGTTCTCGAAGTGCGCCACGCGCTGTATGGATGGGTCTGGTGCAAAGAGGGCGTCCGGCGCATTGAGCCGACGAACCAAGAACCAATCGAAAAACTTGCCGTGCTGGTCGAGCTGGAAGAGCTGAGGGCTCCACTCCCAGCGCACCGGCGTTGGCGGCGGGACGACTGCCTCGGGATCCGAGTTGTCGCGATAGCGGAACGGGAAACCCTCCAGCTGGGCAAAGTGGAAGCTCAGCCAGCCGCCGCGCTCAGCCTGGACGTATGCGGGCAGGTGGACGTACGGGCTGTTTCGGGCGCGCGAGCCGTCGTGGTCGTACACGAGGTAGAGAAGCTTCGGGGCCTTGGGAAGCTCGCGGACGATCTCTCGGAAGTGCGACGTGGTGGTCGAAAACTCCTCGTGCGCATCGGCAACGAATTCCCCGAGCGGCGCAACCGCAACCGCCGTCCAAACGACGAAGCCGAGCTCCGCCCAGCTCTTGCGGGGCAGGTTTGGTAGGAGCGCAGGCATGAGAAAGGCCGCTGCGGTGATCTCGCGTGGAAAGACGTACCACCAAACCCCGAGCTCCATCGGAAGCGTCAGGTAGAGCCCGAGGAACACCAAAATCGCGACCCCAACAACCGCATGGGCCGGCACGACCCAGCCACCCTTGGGCCAGGAACGGAGCCGAACGATTGCAATCACCAGCAGTGCGACCGCAGTCACCGCGAACAGGAGCCCAGTGCGGCGGAACATGAAGCTGTCCTCGTCGCCGATGAAGATGTCGGTCGCATTGGCGCTTGCCTCGGACAAACGGCTCCAGGCCGGCGGCCAAGCCCAGGCGATTTCGGGGATCGACAGGTCGGCGCTAGTCGTCGCCCAAGCGATGAAGAGCGCGGAGGATACGGCGATCGGAATCAGGAGGCCTTGAATGCTATCCACTCGTCGGTGCATCGCTGCAGCGACGACCAGCAGCATCAACACCGCGAATGGGAAGCGGTACACGTGCGTGAAGAAGAGTAGAATCAGAACCGCGACGAGCGCGCCCTGCAGCTTCGCGGTCGGTCGATCGACGACGCGAAGAGCAAGACCGAGCACCATGGCGAAGAGGCCGAGCGATGCCAGAAAACCAACGAGGCCCCAGTGCGCGGGAACGCCCCAGACGGCAACGAGCCCCCATAGCCCTAGAAACGGGGACTTCCTCAGCCCCCAGCAGAGCACCATCAGCCCGATGGGCGGGAGCGCCATCAACATGCCAGCTGCAAGCTTCGTCGCGACGATGGGTGGGAGCACGAGCATGAAGATCGCCGCCAATGTGTAGAAGGTGAGATAGGGTGCCGCGAGGATCTGAAACTGAAACTGCTCGTCGAAGTGCCAGCCCGGGTCCAGGTAGTGACGGAACACCGAGGACGAGGCCGCATGAAACGGGAAGTCCATCATCATCGGATAGTCGGCCGCCCACAACGGTGCGCCGACGACGTATGCGATTGTGACGGCGGCGCAAACCCAGGCGAGCCACGAAAGTGGTGCCGGTCCTGTTACGCGTGCAGTCGACCCTCTGTGCCCCCCCGGCATCGTGGCGTTACGGTATCACGGACTGGCGCTTAGCCGTTGAGAGCTTCAGCGCCGCCGATGATCTCCATCAATTCCTTGGTGATGGCAGCCTGGCGGGCCCGGTTGTATTGAAGGGTCAACCGGTCGATCATATCGCTCGCGTTGTTGGTCGCCGCGTCCATGGCGGTCATACGAGCGCCGTACTCCGAAGCCACCGACTCGAGGAGAGCTCTGTAGATTTGAACCTCGACGTGCATCGGAAGCAGGGTGTCGAGCAACGCGACCTGGCTCGGCTCGTAAATGAATTCCCCGAGTTGGTCGTCGGCGAGCTCGAGCGGCTTGATGGGCAGGAACGGCTCGATGACGACCTGCTGATTGATCGCGCTCTTGAACTCGTTGTAGACCAAATCGCAAGCGTCGAGATCGAGCCCGGTGTAATCTTCGACGATGTAACGTCCGATTTCGCCCGCCTTATCGGCGCTCAGGTCTTCGAAGACCCCGAGGAAGTCGTGCCGGATGTTGGCGTTTCGACGAGTGAAGTAGTCGCGCCCCTTGCGGCCGATGATGCCGAAGCACACCTCGCTGCCCTCCGCCTCGAGCTGTTTCCAGCGGCTGAACGCTGCCTTGCAGATGTTCGAGTTGAAAGCGCCGGCCAAGCCACGATCGCTGGTGAGGACCACCAACATGACGCGCCTAGGCTCTCGTCGAGACAGCAAGGGATGGATGCCTTCGTCGGGATTGACACGCGCAGCGACGCCACTCAGCACCTCGAGTGTCTTGATTGCGTACGGACGGAGGCGTTCGATGTTCTCTTGCGCCTTCCGCAGACGCGCACCAGCAACGAGCTTCATGGCGCGGGTGATCTTCTGCGTGTTCTTGACGCTTCCGATGCGCTTCCGGATGTCCTTGAGGTTTGCCATTTCCGATTAGTCGTTTTGCGTTGGCTCGAAGATCTCTGCAAATGCCTTGAGCGCGTCGTCCAGCTGGGCTTCGAGCGTGTCGTCTAGCTTACCCTTCGACACGATGTCGGAGAGAATCGAAGCGCGCTCGGCCTTGAGGTACGAGATGAGCTCTTGCTGGTAGCGGCCGATCGAGTCGACTGGAAGCTCATCGAGGTAGCCGTGTGTGCCCGCGAAAATGGACACCACCTGCTCGTCGACCGGCCAGGGCACGAACTGACCTTGCTTGAGCACCTCGACGAGACGCTCACCTCGCGAAAGCTGCTGCCGCGTCGCGGCGTCGAGGTCGGATGCGAACTGCGCAAATGCCGCCATCTCGCGGAACTGCGCGAGCTCGAGACGCAGGGTGCCGGCGACCTGCTTCATCGCCTTGATCTGGGCGTTACCACCGACACGCGACACCGAGATGCCGACGTTGATGGCGGGGCGAACGCCGGAGTTGAACAAGTCTGACTCGAGGAAGATCTGGCCGTCGGTAATCGAGATGACGTTCGTCGGAATGTAGGCGGAGACGTCGCCCGCCTGCGTCTCGATGATCGGCAATGCGGTGAGCGAGCCACCCGAGTCCGCGAGCTTCTTTGCAGCGTAGCCTGCGCCCTTTTCCTTGGCGGCGGCCTCGGCCTCGTGCTTCGACTCGGGGCCGCTGAAGACCTGATTTCCGAGACGACCCGGCTCCTGGTCCGACTTCACGACGACCCAGTCTTCCGCCATCTTTGCGGCGCGCTCGAGAAGGCGACTGTGAACATAGAAGACGTCGCCCGGGTACGCCTCGCGGCCGGGAGGACGACGAAGAAGGAGGGAAAGCTGGCGGTAGGCGACGGCCTGCTTCGAAAGGTCGTCATAGATGCAAAGCGCGTGCTGACCGTTGTCGCGGAAGTACTCGCCCATCGTCACGCCGGTGTATGGCGCGATGAACTGAAGCGGCGCGGGCTCGGAAGCGCCGGCCAGAACGACGGTGGTATATTCCATTGCGCCGAACTGCGTGAGCTTGTCGACGACCTGAGCGACGGTCGACTGCTTCTGACCGATCGCGACGTAGAAACAGTAGACGCCCTTGCCCTTCTGGTTGATGATCGTGTCGAGCGCGACGGCTGTCTTGCCTGTCTGGCGGTCGCCGATGATGAGCTCGCGCTGACCTCGGCCGATCGGAATCATCGAGTCGATGGCCTTGAGGCCGGTCTGAAGCGGCTCACTCACCGGCTGACGGGCGACGATGCCCGGAGCCTTGAGCTCGACGCGACGGCTGAGCTTGCTTTCGATTGGACCCTTGCCGTCGATGGGCTGACCGAGGGCGTTGACCACGCGGCCCACCAGGGCCGGACCGACGGGAACCTCGACGATGCGGCCGGTTCGCTTGACCGTGTCGCCCTCGTTGATGCCGACATCGGAGCCGAAAATCGCGCAGCCGACGTTGTCCTCTTCGAGGTTGAGGGCCATGCCGAAGACACCGCCGGGGAACTCGAGGAGCTCGCCCGCCATGGCGCTTTCGAGGCCGTAGATGCGGGCAATACCGTCGCCCACCGTCAAAACAGTACCTGTCTCGACCACATCGACCGACTTCTCGTAGGAAGCGATCTGCTGCTTGATGATGTTGGAAATCTCTTCAGCGCGAAGTTGCATTTGGCAGGCTCCTGATTCGATGCGGTTACGGCGTATCGCCGTTCGCAAGCAACGTTTCCCTAAGCTCGCTCAGCCGGTTGCGAATGCTTCCGTCGAACAGTTGGTCCCCGATGCGTGTGATCACGCCACCGATGAGCGAAGGATCTTCCTTCTTTACGAGCACGACCTCTCGATCGGTCACTCGCTTGAGTTTCTCCACAAGGCGCGCGTAATAGGCGTCGGCCAAGGGCTTGGCGCTGACGACCTCGACGCGAACACGTCCGGTCTCCGCCTCTGCCAGCGCGTCGAGCTCCGCAAGAACCTCGTCGAGGTGCCCGAGGCGGCCCTTGTCGGCGAGCAGGTTCACCGTGTTGCGGACGATCTTGGAGCTGCCGAGCTTTTCCATCACGGCATCGACGGCGGCCTTGAGGGCGGGCCTCGGGATCACCGGGTTTTGGACGATGTCGCGCAGCTCTTGGCTCGACTTCCAAGCGTCGGAGAGCAATCCGACATCGCGCAGAACCGTGTCGATCTCGCCCTGCTCGCGGGCGAGGTCCAACAGAGCCTTTGCGTACCGTCGTCCGAGCGCGCTCATGATTGCCGCTCCCCGATGACCTCATCGAGCCGAGCGAGGTACGCCTCAGCGAGTTGGTCTTGATCCGAATCAGTCGTCCGTTGTTGGAGCAAGTCCTGTGCGGCAACCACGGCAGCGGTCGCCGCCTGCTGGGTGAGCTCTTTTCGAAGCTGCTTGATTTGCTGCTCGATGAGGAACGCGGTGTCTTTGCGCATGCGCGCAGCCTTCTCTTCGGCCTGCGACACGATTCGGTCGCGCTCCGCTTCTCCGGCCTTGATCATGTCGCCGCGAATCTGGACCATCTCTTGGTCGAGCCTCTCGAGACGGGTTGCGGTTTCCATGTGCCGCTGCTGAGCCTCGGCGCGAAGCCGCTGGGCCTCGGCAAGCTCCTGTTCGACCTCGGCGCGGCGCGCTGCAAGAGCGGGGTTGCCCTTCTTGCGGATGACCCAGCCGATGAGGAGAACCAACACGCCAAAGTTGACGAGAGTGCCCTGGAAATCCCGGCTCTTCATCAGCGACGAGAAGGTGAGCTCGCCGTGCCCGTCGTGACTGCCGTGCTCGGATTGCTCCTCGGCGAGGTCGTGGGCACCAGCCTCGTGCGGCGGCTCTTCGGCCAAGGCCAGGCCGGGCAACGCCACGAGCAGGGCCAGCAACATCAGCCACCATGCGCGTATCATTGGACCTCCCGGTTCAACATTTTCGATGCGATCTGCTTCGCCAGCACCGGTACCGACCGATCGATGTCCGCGCGAAGCCGTGTCGCCTCGCTGCTCAACTTTTGGTCGGCCTCCGCGAGCTGCCGGTCGGTCTCTTCCTGAACCCGGTCGAGCACGGTCCGCTCGAGGCGCTTGCCCTCAGCTCGAAGGCGGTCGCGCTCCTCCCCGGCTTGAAGCCGAATGCGACGCATCTCGACCTCGAACTCCTCGCCTTCTGCGGAGGCCTCGTCTTGGAGGCGAAGTGCCTCGAGCTTGGCGCCTTCGATGGCGTTCTCCCGCGCTTCGAAGAGTGCAACCATCGGCCGGAAGATGAGGGGCCGGAATACAAGAAACGCAACCGCAAACAGGCCGAGCTGAATCCAGATCGTGCCGTCGAGGTCGATGATGGAACCCTCTGACAAAAGGGCTGTGAAAAGCGCGTTCATCGCAGCGTAATCCCGTCGTGGACCCAGAGATCCGGCAGGAAAGAAACTCCAACTGGAGGAAATCTCCAACCGGCGTTTGGGGCCGAATCGCAGCTACGGCAAGCCAATTCCCTAGCGGCGCGCGTTCCTAGCATGGGCCCGAACCCAGTCAAGGTCGGCCGGGCACTGGATTTGCGCCTCGTTTAGCTCGAGCGTTGCGGACCTTCGAAGACCCGGGTTCGGAGGGCTCGAACCGTTCTCCCGGCCGCCCGCTCGTTCTCTCGACTGAAGACGGACGAGGGAAGCGGGATGTCTGGGTCTACGTAGATCTTAAAATCGATTTCGGTGCGCGTACCACCGTCCATCGGAGTGAGGGTGAAGCTCGCGCTGAAAGCGTCGATGTTGCCGTCCATGAGGTGGGCTTCAACCACCCGCACATCGCCGCTTTCCGGACGCTCTGCAAGGTTGAGCTGACCGTAGAGCGTGATCGCGCCCTTTGCGACGCTCACCTCCATGTAGACCATCGCGCGGGTCCCTCGCTGGGCCAGGACCCTGGACTTCGTAAAATTGGGCATGAAATCTACATAGTTGCCGTAGTCCAGAACGATGGGCAGCACCTCGTCGATCGGCTTATCGAGGACGATCACCGCCTGACCCCAGGAAATCCTGGAACCCTCCTCTGGGATCTGGGCGGTGAAGATCCCGGCGTTTTCGTCGTATTCCTCGGCGGCAGCAACGAGGCTGGCGGAAGCTGCGACGAAAAGGGCAATGGCAGTGGCGGCGCGGATGACGGTCGTTCTCATGACGGCTTCTCGTTTCGATCCCTGCTACGCGGCGATCATGGTGACGTTACGTCACGCAGCCGGCCCCAAATCCCATAATTGGGAACCGGACGCTGGAAAAGGCGGGCCTGCGGTTCAGGGCTTGGTACTTTGAGCGGGAATGGGCCAGAGCCTCAGACTGCACGTCTTCGCCGCACTCCTGGCGGGCGTCGTCGGGCCAGGGCAGGCCTTCGCGGACGAGGAAGTCGCCGTAAGCGTGCAGGAAGAGGGGGCGGTTTTGCCGGTCTTGATCATGCGGATCGGCGCGGGCGCACGTTTCAGGAACATCCACCTAGAGCTGGGCGACGGCGCGGGCGGCACGGAAACTCGGAGCTTCGAAAGCGGTGCCTACTTCGATGTTGCTTGGCACCTCTTGGTACGTCCGATGGGCCGGCGCCCGTCCAGGCCTTCGGTTCAGGCGATCATTGTGCAGGTCGACGGTGGCTCGGGCATCGGGCTCAAGGCCGAGGTATCCGGGATCGAGCTTCAGACGAACAGCTGGCGGATGCTGGGACAGTTCGGTTATCTCTATCCACTGCACCGACTCCAGCTCGGTGGATTGGTCGGGGTCGGCGGAGACGTGTTCGGCATCGATCTCAACTCGGTTCTGCCATCCTCGCGGATTATCTACGCCCGCTTCGGCCCAGCGCTTGCCTATCCGATCGTCCCGCGCTTGTTGGCCTTCCGTGCGGACTTCGGCCTTCGCTTCCCATTCTACCTGGGTCGGCTCGAGGACGCGTTCGGAAACGAGAGCTCGGGGATTGGCCTGGACGCGGCGGTGACCTTCCAGGGATGGCTGAACGTCGGTTTCAGCTATGCGGTGCGCTTCGTCTGGGAGTACTACCGGCTTCGCCTTTCGGGTTCGAACATGAACGTCCCGGCCATGGGCGACGGCGGCGACGGCAACGATCACGCGCTCACGATTCAGTTTCTGTTCGGCTGGTCCCGGTAACCATCGGGCGATGTGTCGTCGGCGGACCGCGCCGAAACTGGGCGATCCACCAGCTCGAGCACCTCGCCCATGACGCACGCGCCGTCGAACACGACGCCTTTGTCCATGAAAAGGGCCTGGGTCCGAATGTCCCCGCGCACCTGCGCTGGCGCGTGCAGCTCGACCAGCTCGGTGGCGTGGATGTCACCCTCGATCGTCCCGCCGCGCACAATCAAGGTGTGAACTCGAATCGTGCCCTTGATGCGCGCCTCTTCACCGACCACGAGGAGCCCGTCGCTAAACACCTCTCCGTCGAACTCGCCGTCGATGCGGGCGCGCCCTTCAAAAAAGAGCTTCCCCTGGTAACGGGTTCCGGCGCCTAGAAGGGCATGGATGACGGCGTCCTGGTCCTGCATCACGAGCCTGATGGTAGAAAGCCGGCACGAGCGGGTCAATTGCGCGCTCGCAGGGGCTTGCCGGAGCGCGACGTGACCCTAACTCGTGAAGGCTGGCGTCTTTGACCGCCCTCAGGGGCCGTGCTAGGTGGCGCTCGCTTTTTGGCGGCGTGAACCGCCCGGCCGACACCCTTTCGAGAGAACCGGAAAGAACATGGCAGAGCTTCAGAACGGGCAAGTTACTCAAGTTATTGGTCCGGTCGTGGACGTTACCTTCCCGCGTGGGAGTCTCCCGGAGATTCTTTCCGCGTTGAAGGTGAGTAACCCGTCGATCAGTGACAAGGATTGGAACCTCACCCTGGAGGTCGCCCACCACCTCGGCGAGAACACCGTCCGCGCGGTCGCGATGGACTCCACCGACGGCTTGGTCCGCGGGATGGCGGTCAAGAACACCGCCGCGCCGATTGCCATGCCGGTGGGCAAGGAGTGCCTCGGGCGCATCTTGAACGTCATTGGCGAGCCTGTGGATGAAAAGGGGCCGGTCGGCGCGACCAAGTTCTCGCCGATCCACAGAGACGCTCCGGCGTTCGTCGACCAGAGCACCGAGGTCGAGATCTTCGAGACGGGTATCAAGGTCATCGACCTTCTGGCTCCGTACCGAAAGGGCGGCAAGATCGGTCTGTTCGGTGGCGCAGGCGTCGGCAAGACAGTTCTCATCATGGAGCTCATCAACAACGTCGCGAAGGCACACGGAGGCGTGTCCTGCTTTGCCGGCGTCGGGGAGCGCACCCGTGAGGGGAACGACCTGCTCCTCGAGATGAGCGAGTCGAAGCTCGAGACCGGCGAGACGGTCCTCTCGAAGACGGCGCTCATCTACGGCCAGATGAACGAGCCGCCCGGCGCGCGCGCACGAGTCGCGTTGAGCGCATTGACGGTTGCGGAGTACTTCCGAGATGATGAAGGCCAGGACGTCCTTCTCTTCGTCGACAACATCTTCCGCTTCACGCAGGCGGGCTCTGAGGTCTCTGCGCTTCTCGGCCGTATTCCCTCAGCCGTTGGTTACCAGCCTACGCTGGCGACCGAAATGGGTGAGCTCCAGGAGCGCATCACCTCGACCAACAAGGGCTCGATCACCTCGGTTCAGGCGATTTACGTCCCCGCCGATGACTTGACCGACCCGGCGCCGGCGACGACGTTTGCTCACTTGGATGCGACGACGGTGTTGTCGCGTTCGATCGCGGAGCTCGGCATCTACCCAGCGGTCGACCCCCTCGACTCGAGCTCGACCATGCTCGACCCGAGCATCCTCGGCGAGCGTCACTACCGTGTCGCACGTGGCGTGCAGGAGACCTTGCAAAAGTACAAGGACCTCCAGGACATCATCGCGATTCTCGGCATGGACGAGCTCAGTGAAGATGACCGCCTGGTCGTCGACCGGGCGCGTAAGATTCAGCGCTTTCTGTCGCAGCCGTTCTTCGTCGCCGAACAGTTCACCGGCCTCAAGGGCGCATACGTGCCGCTCGAGGAGAGCGTCTCGGGCTTCGAGGAGATTCTCGACGGCAAGCTCGACCACATCCCAGAGCAGGACTTCTACCTCAAAGGCAATGTCGAAGAGGTCAAGGAAGCGTACGCCAAACGCTCCAAGGACTGATTGGCGAAACGATGGCGAACTCCGAACATCTACAGCTCGACGTCGTCACACCGCAGGGCTCGGTGCTTTCCACTCGAGTCGATTCGGTGCAGGCGCCCAGCGTCGAGGGCGAGTTCGGTGTGCTTCCAAACCACCTTCCGCTCTTGGCCGCGCTCAAGTGCGGGCTCTTGGTTTGGGAAGTCGAGGGTAAGCGCAAGATCGCCGCGATCGGCCCCGGCTTCGTCGAGGGAGGGCCGGACAAGGTGCTCCTTTTGACCGATGTCTATGCATCGCCCGAGAAAATCAATCCCGACGCTGTGCGTGAAGAGCTAGCCACGGCGGAAGAGGCTCTCAAGGCCTACGACGAGCTCTACGAAGGTCCGGACTACAATGAGCTCCAGCGCGACGTCGATTGGGCGCACGCGCGACTCGAAGCCTACGCCGCTGCTCGCGCGGTTTAGTTTCGTCCGACCCGGCCCACCCCACGCGTAGTCCTTCATCCGCGCCCTTCGCTTCGCTTGGGCCTGGCGGCGCTTCTCGCGCCGGGCTTCGCCTGATGGCTCGCGCTGCCGCCGGTGGTTTGCCTGGGACTGGGTGTGCTTATTGCTCTTCGGGGGGGGGTTGGTTCCACTTGTCGAGGGCTATGAGCGCTGCTGCCTGCTCGGCCTCGATTTTGGAGCGGCCGGCGCCGGTCGCGACCTCTTCGTCGTTCAGCTCGAGCGCCACGGTGAACTCGCGATCGTGATCCGGACCGTCGGTTTCGAGCAACCGGTAGCTCGGCGTCCCGCCCAGATTCGCTTGGGCCCACTCCTGCGCGCGTGACTTGGCGTCGCGATGCCCCGGCGCGCTCGTGTGAAGACGGGGCTCGAAAACGCGGCGAGCCGCTTCGAAGGCCGCATTCCCGCCTCCATCTTGATAAATCGCTCCAATGCAGGCCTCGAGCGCGCTCGCGAGCAAGCGGGGCTTGAATCGACCGCCCGACTTCTGCTCTCCCTTGCCGAGCCGCATGGCCTCGCCGACTCCGATCGTCTCGGCGGCCTCGGAGAGCCCCTTCTCGCTGACCAGGTCGGCCCTTCGACGCGTGAGCTCGCCTTCGTCCGCATCGGGAAACTGCACGTACAAGAGGGAGGCGACGACGAGATCGATGGCCGCATCGCCGAGGAATTCCAGGCGCTCGTTGTCGGTCGGGGCGAGGTCGGGCCGCTCGTTCTTGAACGATGTGTGCGTGAGCGCGTCCAGTAAGAGGCTACTGTCGGCGAAAGAGTAACCCAGCTCCTCACATAGGCGCAGTGCCGTTTCGTCGAGTGGCGCGTTGCGATTGGCCATCGATCCGAACGTACCAGCTGACCGGTGAGGGATCCATTGCCAAGCAGTGCCATGCTATACGCCAGCCGTGGACTTTCCCCCCGACGAGCTGGAAACGGCGCGGCTGTTGCTGCGCCGTCCACGCGTCGAGGATGCGGAGCCGGCGTTCGAGTCCTACGCCAGCGATCCGAACATCACTCGGTACATGACTTGGAGCGAACACGCGAGCCCTGCACAGACTCGGGAATTCTTGCAGCAAACGATCGATGCTTGGGACTTGCGGATGGGGCATCGCGTCTGGCTCATCGAGCGCAAAGACGATGGCATGCTCACGGGCACGATCGGATGCACCGTCCATTTCCATCGCGTGGAAATCGGTTTCGCGCTCGGGAGCCGGTTCTGGGGCCAAGGATACATGCCCGAAGCGCTGTCGAAAGTCTGTGAAGCCGCCTTTGCGGACCAGCGGATCGCGCGCGTCCAGGCGCTCTGCGACGAAGAAAACGCGCAGTCATCACGCGTCCTGCAGAAGGTGGGAATGCGGTACGAAGGCCGGCTTCGGCAGTACGGCCTGCATCCCAACCGCTCCGAGCTTCCCCGAGATTGCCTGATGTATGCCCTCGTTCGCAGCGATTGAAACGCGGATCGAAGCGACTACACTTCGCCCCCAATGCGCATGCTGACGACGGTAGCGGACCAGACCGAGGCCAAAACCCTGGGCGATGCGCTCTACGCAGACGGCGTGGTCACGACGCTCAAAGAGACTCGGGACGGTGCGATCGCAATCTGGGTTCACGACGAAATGCAGATGGAGCAGGCCCGCGCTTTCTTGAATGGTTTTGATCCGAGCTCGAGTCGAGTCGCCGAGATGGCAAAGCAGGCCCGCGCAAGACGCAAGAAAGAAGCCAAGGCCGACGAGCAACTTCGGGCGCGGACCGAAAAGATTCGAGGGCAGATCGAAGCCAAACAGAACATGCGCATCGGGAAGGTGACGACCGGCCTGATCGCGATCTGCGTCGTCGTTTTCTTTCTAACCGACATGGGCAAGAACATGGCCGTCGTCGCTTATTTCACGTTCGTCCCGCCGGTACTGACGCGAGGCGGCGCGGTTTGGGGCAACGTAAGCGCAATTTGGGAGGGGCAACCCTGGCGCTTGTTCACGCCGATGTTCCTGCACTTTGGCTTCATGCACATCCTGTTCAACATGTGGTGGCTGAAAGACCTCGGTACAGCGATCGAACGCGTGTTCTCTGCGCGCTACTTGCTGAGCTTCGTCTTGGTCACGGCGGCAGTCTCGCACGTGCTCGAGTACGCAATGTCCGGGCCCACGATTTTCGGCGGGATGTCCGGCGTGGTCTACAGCCTGTTTGCCTTCATCTGGATTCGAGGCCGCCTCGACCCGAGCTTCCCGTACCGAATGCCGCAGCAACTGGTAACTTTCATGTTGATTTGGCTGGGGCTGGGCTTCACCGGATGGGTCGGGCCGATTGCGAACTGGGTGCATACCGGAGGGCTGCTGGTCGGCGCGGTCTGGGGGGTGGTTTCGTCGGGGTACATTCAGCGCAAGCTGGGTCGCTGACCCCTACGCTGTCAGAACAACGGCATCAACCGGGCATAACTCCGCTCCCGGTCCCTCCGAATATCATCCAAAATCCCCTGAATCTCCGCCCTTCCCTCGCGCTCGATCATCCGCTCGTTGTGCGAAACGACCGACGCGGCGACGCTTTGCGGAGGCTTCTTCGTGTTCAGCTCATGCATATCGAGCTCGAAGATATCGGCGTAGTGGGGTGGGTCTTGCGCTCGGATCTCTTCGAGACGCTTTCTTCGGACCAGTTGAAGGGTGGGGTCGGGTGCTTGCCGCAGGAACTGGATCGAACCCGCGGATGCGGCGGCGCTCGGGTAGAACGGCGCGCTTAGAAAGACGCCGCCCTGCGGCTCAGCCAGTGACATCGCCCAGTCCGCAAAGGCGTCCGACCCTGCGGTGAAGCGTGGCGCGATCACGAACGCGACATCGACAGTATGGTCGTCCGCCCAATCGGCCAGCACAGGGGCTAGCTCCTCGGGGCTGCAGGACGCGCTGGTCACGACGTGCGCGCGAGTGTGCCCCCCGGCTCGCGCTGGTTTCGCCCAGGGACAAACCGAAAAACGCTCGATCAGCTCGCGCTGGTAGCGCTCGTGGAGCCGGAGCGCCTCACGCCGGAGCGCCACATGCGGATTCACCGGGCTCAATCCGTTGCCCGCGCAATTCGTTTCGAGAGATACTCGTCGAGGTGGGGCACGATCTGCATGCTCAGTGCTTCGGCGGGCATGAGGAACTCTGCCCGAACGACCTCGCGGTTGTCGACTTGTACGTTCGGCTCGGCTTCCATCTCGAGCTCGTAGATGTCGAGCGTGTCCTGGCGGTGCTCGAACACATGCGTGCCGTGATAGGCGTGGACCAGTCGCTTGGGCTGCACGTTGATGCCGACTTCTTCGCGTAGCTCGCGTGCCGCCGCCGTCCGACGATCTTCACGGGGTCGGATGTAGCCGCCGGGCAAGGTGAGCTGAGCCCGATAGGAATTCTTGACGAGCAAGACTCGGCCGTGGTGCCAGACCGCCACGAGCGCTCCGGTCGTCTCTGGTCGTCGAATGAACCAGAGCAGCCGTAACCCCCAATGCGCCAAGCGGTACACCGCCCTGATCAAGGCGTTGAACATGGCCACAGGTTACCAAAAGAGCCGGGCACAGAGAAATCCCTGTCCAGCCGAAGCGCCTCAGAGGGTTGCGCCCGCCCGGGCCCATTCCCCGCGCCGATAGGCGCGAATACCGAGGAACATACGAACCGCGAACGAAACAGGCACGGCGACCCAGATCCCAAAAGCGTCCCAGCCCACGACGAAACCGAGGAACCAGCTGAGCGGCACTTGAATGATGAGCGTGCCGACGATGTTGATCATCAGGCTGGTGTCGGTCGCGCCGGCACCGCGGAGCATCCCGATGAGCGCGATGTGGATACCGACGACCGGCATGCCCCAACCGAGGACCTGCATCCAGAGGATCGAATAGCGGCCCAGCTCGGTCGTGGGGTCGATATCGAAGATCGCAATGATCGGTGTCGCGCCGAACACGATCGACAAGCCGAGGAAGGTCATGATGGCCGTCGACAAAATGATGCCGCCGTGGACTACCTGACGCGCCTCACGCTCATCGCTGGCGCCAAGCGCGTTTCCGACCATCGCTCCAATGGCCTGCGAGACTCCCAACCCGGGCACGAACGCCAGAGACTGAACCCTCAGTCCTACGCCATGAGCGGCAACGGCCACCTGCGCCACCCGCGCCAGCATTCCGACGACAGAGAGAAACGCGATGTTGAGGACGAGCATGTCGAGCGCGGCCGGCGCTCCGATACGAAAGAGATCGCGGGCGAGCGGCCGGTCGAGCCTTGCCAAGCCGAGACGCGCACGAACACCGTAGACGACGTCACGCCTCAGAATGAGCACCATCAGGATGACCGCGACGGCCTGAGAGATGACGGTGCCCCAGGCGGCACCGCGGACACCCATGGCGGGAAGGCCAAGGCGCCCCAAGATCAGGCCGTAGTTCAACACGATGTTGATGAGGTTGCTCAACAGCGCGATCATGAACGGCAGCATCGTATTGCCGACCGCGCGCAGAGCCGCCGCGAACAGCATGTTCAAGTAGAAGAACACCGTGAGTGAAAGGAGTGGGCGCAGGTAGCTCACCGCGAGGTCACGCACTCCTGGCTCGGCGCCGAGCCACTCCATGATCTGTCCGGCGGCGAGGTTTCCCACGATCGCCACAGCGATCGACACGAGGTAGGTGAGAAGGATGCTTTGCTGAAGAACGTGGTTGATGCGATCGGATTGGCGGGCGCCGTGGGCACGGGAGATGAAAGCAACCGTTCCCACCGTCAGCCCGAGCATCGCCACCATCAGCAAGAAGACGAGCTGACCCGCAAAGCCAAGCGCCGTCAGCGCTTCCTCGGCATCGACGAGACGACCGCACATGGCGGTGTCGACCGCCAAGGTGAGGACGCTGAGCAGATTCAAACCGACGATCGGCATCGCCAGGTCGAAGAGGCGCCGGAAGATGGTGCGATCGACGCGCTTGAATGGACCTGACGCGGATTTCATCAGCGGCGGGGGACCTTGCATCGCCCGTCTTGACGGCGCCAGCGCTTTCGCGATGGTGCTAGTCTTGTCAGGCAATGGCCGGTGAGTCGCGAGAGTTTGGTCCCTATTACTTGCTGCGCCGTCTCGGCGTAGGTGGGATGGCCGAGACTTTCGAAGCAACGCGCGTTGGGGCGGGTGGATTCGAGCAGCGTGTTTGCTTGAAGCGAGTTCTGCCGGCGTTCAGCGAGGACCTGGAGTTCGTCTCGCGTTTCCGGCGCGAGGCCGTGCTTGCCGCACAGCTTCGGCATACGAACATCGTCGGCGTCATCGACGTGGGCGAGATCGACGACGTCCACTACATGACGCTCGAGCTCGTCGACGGCCTCGACCTTCGCTCTCTTCTGAAATCGTCTCCTCGGGAGAAGCTCTCCCCGGATACTGTGGCGTTGATCGGCCTGGACCTCGCTTACGCACTCGAGCATGCGCATGGAAGCCTCGTCCATCGTGACATCTCGCCTTCGAACATCTTGCTCAGCCGCTCGGGTGAGGCAAAGCTCGCCGACTTCGGCATCGCCAAGGCGCTCGACGACGCGAAAGCAACGGCAAGCCGCAGCGCGCGAGGAAAGGTCCCGTACATGTCTCCCGAACACATGCGGGGCGAGGCTGTCGACGGGCGAGCGGATCTCTTTTCACTTGGCGTAGTTCTGTTCGAGGCTGTGGCCGGAGTGCGCCCTTTCGACGGCGCGCACGACGTGGAGACCATGCAAAAGATTATGGAGGGCGACCGCGTGTCGCTGGACGAGGTCGCGCCAGATGTGCCGGCGCAGCTTCGAGCGATCATCGAGCGATTGATCGAGGTCGACCCCGCCGTTCGCACCTCGAGCGCCGCTCGTTTGGTCGAAGAGCTCGGTGCCGTGGCGCCTCCTCCATCGCTGAGATGGCAGCTCGCGGCGACCGTCGAAAGCCATCGAGGCGGTCCGAAGGCCCGAATGCACGTTCGCGCTCGTGAAGAAGAACGGGACACGGAGCTCAGCCGTCCGCCGAGGCTCGCGCCAACCGGAGGAGATGAGAACTTAGCGCCGAGCTCGCGAAGGCCGAGCAGGACCGGGCGCGCTATCGTGTTAGCGAGCGTTTTGGTCTTGAGCTTCGGTGCGGTCGTCGCCGGTGCAGGATGGCTGGAACGGCAAGCCGAGGCACCGGGCTCAGGCCCAGTGGCAGTGGCAGCACCCGTGTCAGCGCCAGCGTCAGTGCCAGTGTCCGCGCCAGTGTCCGCGCCAGTGTCAGCGACGGCGACGGCGCCCCCTGCGCGTGCGCGCAAAGGCTGGGTCCACGTGGTCGTTCAGCCCTGGGGAAATGTCTGGATCGACGGAGCCTTCATGGGAAGAGCCCCCGTCAAGGCGCGCCTCTCCAAAGGCAAGCACGTCGTCAAAGCTGGGCGAGAGCTGCCGAGCCAAACGAGGGTCGTCCGGGTCGAAGCAGGCGCCCGAAAAGAGCTCGAGATCAAGCTGGCCGAGTAACCGCTACTCGACGATGATGGCGCCGCACGGGAACTCGGCCGTGAACGTCGCATCACCGCTCTTGAACGTGTCGCAGGCGCTGCCGACCAGCTCGATCACATCGTCGACACCCGGCTTCACTCGCCACTCGGTCGGGCAGCTCAGCGGCACGCCGTTGAGTCGAACGTCACTCGCCGGGTCGTTGCAAGCCTTTTCCTTGTCGTCGAAGCGCTTGTCCATCTGGATGTCACAGGAGATGCTGGAGCCGATGATCTCCTGGAACGCCATATCCAGCTCCGCAGGGGTGTTCGCAGTGTAGTACGGCGCGTCACCTTGCGAACCGTCGCGGTCAAGCCCAACGCCGACGTTCGCGACTTGCTGCAAGTGGCTCTGCGCGACCTGAGGGCCAACGCTCAAAATGAAAGTTTGGACCCCGCTCGAAAACGCGTTCTCGGCGGCGTCCACGGCTTCGACCTCGGGGTCGTGACTGCTCGGGGTACCTGGGACACAGCTGCCCGGATTCGGGCATTCGCAGGAGTCCGGCAAGCCGTCCGTGGCAAGCACGATGATGGTAGGCCCTTCCGCGGGTGGTGGGTCATTTTCGATGATCGTCATCAAAGCATCGATGCTATCGCCGGTCGGCGTATCACCGCCAGCGTCATTGGGATAGGAGCTCGGGTAGACATTGGTGTCACTGATCGCCCCGGAGTTATTTAGGCCGAAATCGACTCGGGGAGCGCCGGCCAAGGGATTGCCCGCCACCGGTAAACGCGGGCATGTCGGGTCGAAGTCTCCGTCGTCGGACGTGTAGGTCGTGAGTCCGAATCGGACGATCGAGTCGAGCTGCGAGACGATTCCAGTGATCGCGCCATGGGCGGCGGTCCACCGGGGTTGACCCGCGAAATCGGAGGTCATCGAGCCGCTCTGATCGACGAGGAACATGACGTTCGGGATGCTTCGTGTGGGTGTGATCGTCACCGACTGACAGGCATTGCCGCCCGTGTTGCCGGTGCCGCCTGTACCCCCCGTGCCCATGTTGGGCACGCAACGACCCCGTGTCGTGTTGCAGGTCGAGCCCGCAGCACAACCTTCGGTAGCGGTGCAGTTGGCGACACATTTGCCGTTCTGACAGAAGCTCGCCTCGCATTGGGAGTCCGATGTGCAGGCCTTGTCGCAGTCGGGCGGCGGAGCCACCAAGCTTGCGCAGGTGAGGACCACGCCACCGGTACCGCCGGTACCGCTGCGAGGCCCGCTATCGTCTCCACCACAGGCGAGAAGAGCCAGGCCACCCAAACCTACGAACACAGTCGAAAGCGACTTACGCATTTACGAATTCCCCAACAAGAAAAAGCCAACTATGCCAACATTCTACACTCGCTCTGTAGCAGCTGCAAATCAGGGCTAATGACCATTTCCGTATATTAACTAATGGTTCCGCGCAGTTAGACGAACGTGCAATCGTTCTACCCCGGCGATCCGGGCGCAGTGGGCTAGCCCCGCCCTGAAAACCCGCCCTGGAGGCGCACACTAGTCGCAATCCGCTTCTGGAGGCCAGATCCGGAGGCCTTTTTTCCTCCAGGAAAGGGGTCGGAAACCTTTTGGAAACAACGGCGGGCCACAGATCGGCAACGAGCTCTCGGGCACGGCGAATCGCCGGCCTAGAGTCAACCCCGTGGTCTACCGCCGAGTCCGCTCGCTGGTGCCCCGGCGACGCGAACATCTTTAGGAGTAGTGACGATGAGCATCATCAAGGCTGAATACATCTGGATCGACGGCACGGAGCCAACCCCGCTTCTTCGCTCGAAGACCCGAATGCTCGAGGCGAGTCTGATCGAGAAGGTTCTCGGTGCAATCACCGGCGTTGCCGCCCTGCCGCACTGGGGTTTCGATGGGTCCAGCACCAACCAGGCGACTGGCGATGATTCCGACTGCCAGCTGTTCCCGGTGTTTGCGTGTCGCGATCCACTTCGAGGCGGCGACAACATCCTCGTGCTCTGCGAGGTCGTGACGCACGGTGGAACCCCGCACCCGACCAATACGCGACGCGCCTCGCAGGACACCGAGAAACGCCTGAAGGATCTCGATTGCTGGTACGGCATGGAGCAGGAATACACGATGATGAAGGACGGCTACCCGCTCGGCTTCCCCGAGGGTGGCTACCCCGGGCCCCAGGGGCCCTATTACTGCGGCGTTGGGGCCGAGTACGTGTTTGGCCGCGAGATCGTCGAAGAGCACATGGACGCGTGCATCAAGGCCGGCCTGAAGATCTCAGGCATCAATGCCGAGGTCATGCCCGGCCAGTGGGAGTTCCAAATCGGACCCGCAGGCATCACTGAGGTCGGCGACCACATGTACATGGCGCGCTACCTCCTCGGCCGCATTGCGGAGACCTTCGGCGTGGACATCTCCTACGACGCCAAGCCCGCCAAGGGCGACTGGAACGGCGCCGGCTGCCACACCAACTTCAGCACCAAGGCGATGCGCGAAGATGGCGGCTTGAAGATCATTCACGAGTACTGCGAGAAGCTCGGCCAGCCGGAGCGTATCGCGCTGCATCTGAAGCACTATGGTGCCGGCCTCGAGGAGCGCCTCACAGGGGCACACGAAACCGCGTCCTTCAGGGAGTTCAAGTACGGCGTGTCCGACCGCGGCGCTTCGATTCGTATCCCGATGGCGACCGATCTCGAGGGCAAGGGTTATCTCGAAGACCGTCGCCCTTGCGCGAACATCGACCCCTACGTGGTCGCGCGCCTGATGGCAGAGGTCGCTGAGTAAAGCGCGCGCGCTTGTTCAGAACGACGCCGCGTTTTTCGGAGCGCGGCGTTTTTCGTTAAACCGTCAGCACGGCCGCGCCTCGAACTCCATCATGCTGAAGGCGTTCGAGCGCTTCGTTGGCGTCGTGGAGCGGAAACACTTCGACCTGCGTGCGTACGGGAACCGCTGCAGCCTCTTGGAGAAACGCGAGCCCGTCCGCTCGGGTGTTGTTCGCTACGCTGCGAACCGCGCGCTCGCGATAGAGAAGCTCGTACGGGAGCTCTGGGATTGGGCTCATGTGAATGCCGCCGAGCACGAGGGTGCCGCCCTTGTCGAGATGCGAGAGCGCGGCGGGTACGATTTCACCGGCGGGGGCGAAGATGATCCCGGCGTCGAGCGCGTCCGGGGGCTTGTCCATCGTGCCACCCGTCCAGACTGCCCCGAGCTCTTCAGCGAGGGCCTGATGCTTTTCGCGATCGCGGGTGCAGACGTACACCTCGGCTCCCCGCGCTCTTGCGATCTGGATCGCGACGTGACCGGCGGCGCCGAATCCGTACAGTCCAAGGCGTGCGCCCGCCCAATCGTCGATGCCGGTCTTCGACAGACAGCGGTAGCCGATGATGCCGGCGCAAAGGAGGGGCGCCGCTTGCAAGTCCGAAAAGCCGTCGGGCAGCGGGTAGGTGAAGCTCGCCGGAGCCACCAGGTACTCCGCGAAGCCTCCGTGAACGGTCCAGCCAGTGAATTCGGGGGAGTCGCAGAGGTTTTCGCGTTGGCTGGTGCAAAACGAGCAGCTGCCGCAAGTCCGGTGAAGCCAGGCAACGCCGACCCGCGCGCCGATTTGCTGATCTGTCACGGACGAGCCGAGCGATTCGATCGTACCGACGACCTGATGACCCGGGATGATTGGCGTGCGCCGTGCTTCGAGATCTCCTTCAACGATGTGGAGATCGGTTCGACAGACCCCGCAGGCATCTACTTTGATCCGAACTTCGTCGGCGGTTGGCTCGGGTACGTCGACATCGCCGAGACGCAGAGGATGCGTCTCGATGGGAGCGGGGATGTCGAGAAGAACTGCGCGCATCTCGTCGACCATACCACTACCGAAGCGCGTAGCTGCTACGCGCGCAAATCTTGCGCCAGGCGCTCATCGACGACGGGCAACAATAATTGCACTGAACGCACGGTTCCGATATACGCCTAGAACAAGGTGGCGCATCCAGCTCAGCAAACTTGGGATGGTCCGAGCATCGGCAGAGCGAGCGGGATTTCACTCAAGAGCGGTGGCGCCCAGTTGGCGGCGACCGGTAAGCCGAAGGGACTGATTCCAAAGCTCGCGTACCGAGCCGACGGATTCCTCGTCTCGCAGATCAGCAAACTTCAGCCGTCCGATTTGAAGGACCCTCCGGAGCTGGTGCACGACCTGACCGCATTTGCCTCGAGCGATGACTACAGGACGTACCGCCACCGCCCGCGCGATCTTTTCCCGACTCCAGGGCGAATCGCCATCCGGAAGCGGTGGCTCGCGCCGCAGCGGGTCGGTTACGCGGAATGGAGTTGGCTCAGCGCCCACCCGTTGGTCTTCAAGGACATCAAACACGAGTATCGAAGTCACAGAGACAATCAGACCGCGCTGCTCCGAACGCTAAATCTGCGTATCAAGGGGAAGCCGATGGCAATCCTCGTAAACGGCTTCTCGTCCGGCCACCATCTGATGGAGCGCGTCGCCTGGCCGATGCGGGAGTTCTTTCGCCAGGGGATTGGCGTTTCGCTCTTTGCGCTTCCGTTTCATGGGCGGCGCGGACACTCGTTTCCACCAGAGTGGCCGCAACAAGATACGGCCTTCACCATCGAAGGCTTCCGTCAGGCCATCTGGGACTTGCAGATCGCGATTCGCGCCATGCGAGACGCAGGCGCAAGCCACGTCGGTGTCGTTGGCATGAGCCTCGGCGGCTACACCGCATCTCTGCTGGCTACAGTCACCTCGAACGTCGACTTCGTGCTCGCCTACATTCCGATCTGCAGCGTCCCCGACGTCATGCACGACAACGACCTGGTGCCGGGCACCGGCGACATTCAGCGGACGCTCTACGAAGGCTACCGCGAGCAGCTCGTTCCCATCACGCCGGTCTGCCGCATGCCCAAGGTCGAACCCGAACGCGTCTCGATCATTTCGGGCGAATACGATCGCCTCGCGACCGTAGAACACGGCCGACGTCTCGCCGACCACTTCGGCACCGCGCTCATCAAGTTCCCTGGCGGCCACATCGTCCAAAATCGGCGCGCACAGGCGTTCCGTGAGGCATTGGAGGGCTTCCAAGATCGAGGTGTCCTCCCGCCCAAGCGATGGACGAGGCGAGCCAAGCGCTAGCCTTCGAGCCACCGGGGCGTCGTGCTCACCATTGCAGGATGGGCCAGCCTCGTTGCCGGGCAGCACGCTTCAACCTCGGATCGGGACTCACGACACGAGGATGCCCAACCGCCTTCAACATGGGAGCGTCGCTGTAAGAGTCGGTATAGAAGTAGCAGTCGGCGAGGTCGATGCTTCGCTCCGAAGCCCAAGCACGCGCCCGTTTGACCTTTCCAGACCCGTGGCAAAGCGGCGACACGAAGGTTCCACGAAGCCTCCCTTCCTCGTCGGCCGGAAAGTCGTTGGCAAGGAAGTCGTCGAGCATCCAGGCGTCACGCGCAGCGCGCGACGCGAATGCGGATGCGCTGGTCAGTAGAACCAGATGATGCCCCTGCTCTCGGTGCTCGCGCAGAGCGCGCCCGGCTCCGGGGCGAAGATGGTGCGCCACGTCGCGCGTGAACCAGTCACGTGTCTCCGCGTCGAGACCTTCGTACGACCTTCCGCGATAGTGTCCAACCGCTTCCGTGAATGCCGTGTCGATGTCGATGAGCGAAAGATGATAGAGCACGTTCCAAACCAGGACGCGGCCGAACTGCCGAATCGATATGCTGCCCGCGAGAAGCTCGTGCTTGGCCCAAAGCGTCGAGCTATTCATGTCGAGCAGCGTCCGATCGAGATCGAAAAAGGCGGCGGTTTGGGAGCTCGGGTTGTTCGGCATGGATGGAGGCGGAAGCTTTGATCGATCTGGACCGTAGCGCCAGAGGTTCATCGGCTATTGCGTTTGCCGCGATCTACTGGCTACATGCACGCGTGGATTCCGGCCCGCCAGTCGTGACGAACGAGCAAATCGCTGCGCTCCTCGAGCGGGTGGCCGACCGTCTCGAGACGCAGCACGCCAACATGTACCGAATCGACGCGTACCGAGCAGGGGCCGCAGTTGTTCGAGCTCACCCGAGCAGCATTCAAGACCTCGCGCTCACCGAAGGACGCGAAGGCCTCGACGCCCTGCCGCAAATCGGCAAGAGCCTCTCAGGCTCGATCGATGAGATCGCGCACACGGGCAAGCTACGCATGCTGGGCCGGCTGGAAGGCAGCCTCTCTGCAGTCGAGCTGTTCAAGACTGTCCCAGGGATCGGCGAAGAGCTTGCCGAGCGGATTCACCGAGAGCTCGACATCGACACACTCGAATCGTTGGAGGTGGCCGCACACGACGGCCGACTCGATGCGGTGGCTGGCTTTGGTCCGCGGCGGCTCGAGGCCATCCGCGACATCCTGGCAACGATGTTGACGCGTTCCGCGCGCGGACGGGCACGCAGGTTCACAGAGCTTCGAGAGGCGGGCGCCCAGGTCACCGCTCCCGCGACCCTCGAGGCCAAACCGGATGTCGGGCTGCTGCTCGAGGTCGATCGAGACTACCGGGAGAAAGCCGAAGCGGGCGAGCTCCCTCGTATCGCCCCACAGCGAAACAACCCCGGTGGCGCCGCCTGGCTGCCCATCCTTCACCGCTACGAAGAGGGTTGGCATTTCACCGCGCTCTACTCCAACACCGACCGGGCCCACGAGCTCGGCCGCGTTCGGGACTGGGTGGTGATCTACTTCGAGCGCGACGGCCACGAAGGCCAATGCACCATCGTCACCGAGTACCGCGGACCACTTACGGGCAAGCGAGTCGTACGGGGACGCGAAGATGAGACCCTCGCGCCGGATGCGCCCGGAAACTAATCGCTCGTCGTCGACAAGAATCGGCCAAGCGCTTCGAGGACGGGCATCGGGATCTCGTGGCCGCCCCGAAAGGGAACCCACTCGGTCGAAAGGCCGGCCTCGCGCATCTCGTCGCGCAGTTGTTCGGCTGCCTGGAACGAAAGAAGCGGGTCGTTTTGGCCGTGGCTTTGAAAGACAGGCACCCCGCGTTTCGATGCCATGCCGGCCTTCCACGCTTCCAGATTCGCGGGCGTGCCAGAGAGGATCACCAAGCCGCCCGGAGTGACGCTCCTCGTGAATACGGCATTGCATGCAGCCATCGAACCTTGAGAAAACCCTCCGACGAGCAGGCGCTCGCTCGGCACACCCAGCTCGCGTTGAAGCGCTTCGATCATTTCGACGACCCGGTCGGTTGCATCCTCCATACCAGGGGGAATTTCTTGGGCGTAGCTTCGAGGCCCCCTGCCATTGCTTGCTCTGCGCGCGCGAGGTCGAGCATCCACCATGCGCGTGCACCGAACAGCCCGGGGATCTCGTGCGGGGCCTCCGGAAACGCGAAGCGGACATGGCGAGGCACGTCGAGAACCCGCCACAAGCCGATCAGGTCGGTGCCTGGCGCACCGAAGCCATGCATCAACACGACCAGCGGCCCATCGCCGCCACCTTGGCGATCCTCGCCCCCCGTCAGCCGAACCGTGATGCCGCCAAATCGTTGTTCTCGCATTGGCGCGCAGTATAGCCTGGTGCCATGATTTCATCCCGCGAAGGAGGCACCGATGACCGAAGCGATTCAGACTGAGAACCTCGTAGAGAGCTCCCTGAGCGAAGGCTGGGCTCTCTTCAAGGACGACGTAGTGCTCTATGTCGTCGCCTCTCTATTGGTGTTCGTGATCTCGGCCCTGAGCATAGGCTTGTGTGCAGGGCCCATGGTCGTCGGCTTCATCAAACTGGTCCGCAAGCGAATGCGCGGCGAGGCCGGCACCGCCACCGACGTGTTCGAAGGGTTTTCCGAGTTTGGTGCGAGTTTGATCGCCATGATTCTGATTGGAGTCGGCGTCATCATCGGTTCGATGTTGCTCGTGCTACCGGGTGTGATCTTCGCCTTCATCACCGCATTCACCTTCCATGCGATCGCGCTCGATGGCGACGGTGCGACCGCAGCGATCGGAAAGAGCTACACGCTCATCAAAGAGAACCTAGCCCCCAGTTTCGTGCTGCTCCTGATCGTGGCCGTCCTGAACGCAATCGGGGGTTCGATCATTTTCGGCTCACTCCTCACAACACCGTTCAGCTTAATCGTGATGACCTTTGCGTATCAGCGACTGCGAAGAGCTGCGCAAACCGATCCGACGTGACTGGCGGGATTGGACGAAAGTGCTACCCCGCGAGCACCACACAACAAGCGAGGGTGGCGGAATTGGCAGACGCGCTGGATTTAGGTT